>Ga0209804_1001513_pt1 | contig 15031 bp, 10 predicted proteins | sample GraSoiAngelo_139_FD_185896 | JGI IMG/M metagenome (GOLD analysis project Ga0209804, IMG submission 185896) | Grasslands soil microbial communities from the Angelo Coastal Reserve, California, USA - 14_0929_12_20cm (SPAdes) (version 2) | ecosystem: Environmental > Terrestrial > Soil > Grasslands ... | reverse complement strand
ACTTTTGACTGAAGCAGCTCACGGCTGTTTGGACCCTCCTCCTACAAGGCCGCTCCGGAGGGCCCACCTCCATCTTCCGTACAGCACGACGATTGCTCGTCTTCCTGACACAATCTTCCAACACCTGACCGCGGACCGAGGCTTCACGAAGAGTTCTGGACGATACGCACTGAACAGAAATTTAATTTCGTCTTTCCTCTCACCCTGACCGCTTTTGGGTTCATCTTTTTCTTCGGGTTCGTCTTCTTCTTCCTACTCGCGCCGGTCACTCGGGGAGCGCCCTCAGGTGCCTTCAGACTGAGCTACTTCTTGCGTTCGATCTCGATAAGTTTTGACCATGGCGAATCGTTTAAAATCTTCCCTACATCTTGCGCATCCCACTGCTTATATGATTTGTGCCATGCCTCACGCCCAGACATTGACCGCAGCCAAAGCGATAACCATGAACAGAAATGTTGTCTGATCCAGTTGTTTGCTTGCCGAATATCAAAATTGCAGGCGGAGCATAAACTCAATCTGGCGCGGCAGGCCTGTACCAGTATTGGCGGAGCTAAAGCTGTCGTTGTTGTTATTAAAATTAACGCTAGTATCAATTACGCCGAACTTCCCTCCACTCAGCGGATTTCCATCAACAATATCCAAGTGACTGGGATCACCCAATTGCACGTGGTTGAAAATGTTGAATGCTTCAACACGGAACTCCAGGTTTACCTTCTCGGTGAGCTTCGTAGTCTTCGCGAGGGCCGTATTTAATTGCCAGACATGCGGCGCCCGAATGAGGCCACGGGATGAATTTCCAAAATGCGTTAATATGCCCGTCGCCGGGTCCACCGGTGGCATTACAAAGGCGTTGAAATTTATCCAGTTGTTGCGATTTTGACCGGGAGGGATGACGGAGATCCCCGGCACCAGGTCAGGTCTCTGGTCGGCGCGATCGTTCCCGTCAGGGATCTGAGTGCTGTCCAATCCGATAACCGGCGTAAGCGGGTGCCCGGTGTGCCACAGGCCAATTCCACTTAGACTCCAGCCCTCTAAAAGCTTGCCCAGGGGCACGCTGTGGTTCCAGTAGCGCCGGCCCGGGCCAAAGGGAAGCTCATAAACACTAGTGGTTGTAAGGTTGTGACGTATGTCAAAAACGCTGGGACCTCGGTCGCATGGGCGGCACGCAGCGTTTTCCGGTGCATTAGCCTCCCCTCCGCCAACCGACCCATCGTTGCTAGAGTGGGAAAACATATATTGTGTCTGCCACAACCAGCCATGTGCCATTTGCCGTTCGAGAGAAAATTGACCGGCCTGGAAGCTGCTCGTCCCTACGTCTCTCTTTATATCTATTTCGCCGAAGTTCGGCAGTTGGCGGACGCACGTCAAATTTCCAGTGACCGGGTCGATGGCGCGGGGTGTGGCACATAAATTCACGTAATTTCGTGCGAAGAGTCGCACGCCATGGGTGCCCATATAAGACGATTGGAAAACGAAGTCTGCTGGCAGCGCTTGCTGAATGGATAGGCCCCATTCCTCAACGTACAGGTCACGTCGGTGCCGGGCCAGGGCACGTGGCGCTGACGAGGGTGGTACGCCGGGACAGTTCACCGGAAAGGAGAGCCCAGGGCAGTCCGAGGAGCTTATTTCGGTTCGAAAAGTGTCGCTTTCGAGTGAACCGTTCAGATCATCATTCTGTCCCGCGCCGTGGTAGATTCCAAATCCTGTCCGAATTACCGTTTTGTCGTGCAACGCTGCCGGGCTCCAAGCGATGCCTACCCTCGGATCCCAATTCCGGTAACTGGGAAAGTAAGGCGGCGATCCCTTCGGGCAAAGGCCGGCCACAGGTGTGGTTGTGCCCGGTATGAATCCTCCGGTGCAGGTTAGGTCGAAAATCGTCATGTGCCCATGAGCTTCTGAAATCACCGAGTAATATTCCCACCGGATTCCCAGATTGAGCGTCAGGTTTTTCCTTAGCTTCCATTCATCTTGGAAATAAGGAAGAACATACGTATGCCGCAGACCGTGTGGGTACCAGGGGTGCCTGATGTCGGCATGAGAGAGCTGGTCGTTAATGAGGGACAGATTATCTGTAAATTTGTATCGATCATCTTCGCTGATCCCTTGATTCAACCGGATACGTCGCACCTCGATACCGATCTTAAAATTGTGATGGCCATGTGAAATTCCCAAATTGTCTATGTACCCGAACGTCGTGCCTATTTCGTGATCAGTATTACTGTTGTTGAGTTCTTCGAAGTTGTCGGTAGCGATATCAATGGGAAGAACACTAGCCTGCGGATTGTGATAAGGAACTCGATTGATGCCGAATTTAACTTCATTGAAAATATTGGGGGGGAAAGTGTGTTGCCAGGCCACAAGGTAATTCGCGGGATGAGTAGTGATCTGCTGTGTATCTAATAAATTACCCAGAGGGGCACTCGTGAATGAGATGTCGCGGCTGGCCCGCGCGTACAACATATTGCGGTCATCGAACTTATGGTCCAAGCGGACCAAGAAACTATCTTCATTGAGCCTGACACCTCCCTGATGAACGAAATTGTCGACGCATGGATCTGCGGTCGGATCCTTGCATAGACCACTCCCGTCTCCCACCGGAAAGGCGTTCACAATGGTCGCCATCGCAGAACCTTGGGCAAGAATGGCATCGCGCAGGGGGACACTCGGAACAGCAGCGACCAAGGTACGATTTTGAACCTGGCGCAAACCTTCATAAGTCACAAAGAAGAAGGTTTTGTCTTTCACAATTGGCCCGCTAAAACTTAGGCCATACTGATTGAGATGGAAAGGGGGCCGGACGGGCAGACCAGTGAGAGCGTCGAAATCATTGAACGCTCGAGCATCCAGCGCGCTGTTTCTGAAGAACTCAAAAAGACTGCCATGGAAGTAGTTTGTGCCTGTCTTCGACACCAAATCTACTTGCCCGCCGGCGCCGGCACCATGCTCAGCAGTGTACAGCATCGAACTGACCCGGTATTCGGCAACGGCCTCTTGGGAGATCTGCAAGCGAGTTGTTGACTTGTGCGCTTGCTCCTGGATGCCGGTGGCGTCTATGCCGTCCATGGTGTAGTTATTGTCGTCGCGCGCGCGACCCGCAAACCGAATCGTTCTCTGGTCACCACCTCCATCGTCAAGCGCTCCAGGGGCAAGCAGCAAGAGGCTTGCCCAGTTGCGGCCGTTGACTGGCAGTGATCGAATTTCTTGATTGTTGATTACTCCGGATATTTCCGGAGAGGTTTCCTGCAATGGCGGCAGGGACTGAACGTTCACGGTTTCAATGATCGTACCCACCTTGAGTTGCACATTTATTATCCGTGTGTCCCCCACCATCAGCAGTACATCTTTGTATTGAACCGGGCTGAAACCTGCACGGGACACGGTAACCTCATATTCCCCCACCGCTAGTCCAGGGACCAGATACACACCCTTGGAGTTGCTAGTCGCCTCGGTGCGTAAGCCTGTGGTTTCTGCTAGGCACTCGATTTTCGCGTTTGGAATTACAGCGCCGCTGGGATCGGTCACGGTACCGGTTAGCGTGGCTCGGTCGATCTGCGCCTCTATGCAGCCTGCGAACAGAACCAGCACTAGTCCGCTCAGAAATGCGCCTCGGAAGCTATCAAGGCCTGCGCGTGGCATGGTTTCCCTCCCACTATCCTTGAGATTCGCCGTTCAGCAGCTCTCATCGCCGTCATTCGATGAGCCGACGTCAATCGCGGCCGTTTACGGCAGAAGGAATCGCGCCTAAAAAGGAGCCAAGGGCCAGAAACATCTGGATTGGCCAAACGCTTAGGTGACACCCTAATCTTTTCTTTCCCAGAATAGTCCGTCACCACTTATACCAATACCAATTATTTCCTGTTGTCAAGCCTTTTGGGACAGCCTTTGGGGACAGCCTGGACAGCCTTTTGCGAGATAAGCGAGATAAGAGGAGGAAAATTCCTGGAGTCGGTACTTTCCGCACCTTCGGCTAATGGCTTAGGAGAAAGCGTTTCATGCTACGTAGTCGTTTTTCATCCTAACTCTCGCTGGGCAAAAAATAAGGGAGCCTTGTAGCTGTAAAGAGAGATCCCCTAGACGAAAGGGCGGAGGGGTGGCCGTTGCTTATGGGTGCCCCAGAGTGGGTACCCCAAAATTTCATGAATCGCAGCCAATTGAGGCGTGGACGACCTTTGTCCTGTCAAAGCAGGGTGAGAGATGGTGCGGCAGAGATCGGGAAGGCATCGGAGCAAACAGCAGGAGTCAGGGGTAAATAATGCGGGCAAATGCGAGCATGGTTCCGTTGGTTAGAATGCCTGCCTGTCAGGCGGGGAGGCCGCGGGGTTCCAGTCCGTCGCTTGCCAGTTTTTCGACTCCCAGGAATGGGTACCCATAGGAGACAGGTGCCTTTATGAGCCCGCTTCCCGACGGTCCTTAATTTGTCGAAGGTGAAGACGGAGCCTATCGATGACTTCTTGTCGCTGTCCGTCGTCTAGTTCTTGACGAAGTTCGTTGAGGGCAAAATGAACGACATCATGGTGGTGAATTTCCTCGGGAGCAACATCGTTACTAAGTTCAAGCCAAATACTATGGAGGAGATCGATTTCTTTCGGCGTGAGGCGCGGAGCGTGCGGCCCAAGGTAAAAAATATGCTCCTGACCACTCGGAAAAAGAATCTCCAGCATCAACCGAGGTTTCGGTTCCGGTAGGCGTTCCCATGCGAGGCCAGCAGTGCGAGCCTCTTCGGTCACAGGCTTCGTCGGCGAAGGTCCCAGGACGACTGTGGTTGATTGCAAACTTTGGGCCGCCCGCAAGATTGCATCCCACTTCTCGGTGGCTGCAGCAACGGCTAAGTGAATTGTCTTACCCTTCTTTTCTGCGAGCTCAAGTGATCGAGTGAAGAGCTTCTGCTCTTCCAGGCTAAAGAGTTGCTCTGGCGCCAGTTCATACTCTCCTAGTCCGTGCAGGAATCGAAGATGGAGTACTACGATGTCCTGTTTACGTGTCTCGGTTCGGTTGAGGACCGCTGCCAGATTATTCAATGTGTTGTAATTCCGCACCATGACCAGGATGTTTCCCGGTCGCACGCGAAGGGCTTCGGGAGTGAGGTCTTCACCGGCTTCCAAATTGAACTGGTCCAATTCCGCGTGCTCTGTGGCCCTTTTCTTGGTCATCCCCTCGGAAGTCGAAAAGACGGCGAAGAAGATGATTGTGAACGCAATGCCCGAAACTGTTGCAACCTGCTTGGTGAAAAGATTGATCGTGCAGAGGGCGAATAGAACGGCTGTTATCAAGCCCAGGCCTAAGGGAATTTCAATTCTGCCAACCTTGAAATTCAGGGGAACACGAAATTCTCGTTTCCCCGGTTGTCTATATCGAAGCACGAGCACAGCCAGGCCTTTTAAGGCAAAACTCCACATGACGCCGAAAGCGTATGCCTCGCCCAAGACGAAAATGTTCCCGCGACTCAAGAAGATCGTGAGCAACTGCAGCCCGACAACCAGATTCAGAATACGATGAGATGTTCCGTAACGGCGGTGCGGGTGTCGGAACCAATGTGGAAGGATTCCGTCTTCGGACACACGATTCAAGACTCCATTGGAACCTACGATTGCGGTATTGACCGCCCCGGCTAGCATCAAAACACCGACAACAACCACAAAAGCTCGAAACGCGAGGCGAAGCGACAAAGAACCGACAAGGTACATCGCCAAGCCGCCGATCGGGTTGTCGAAGAAATTGTTGCGTACCGAGTCCGGAATGATCATCACCGCGAAGAACGCAACGCCTGCGGTGAAGATCAGACTGTAAGCAAAAATGACAAATCCTGCTTTCTCCAGATTTTTGAGTTTTGGATGTTCGATCTCGCGGTAGACCTGCGCCATGGTTTCTTCGCCGCTCATAGCGAGCACCGAATGTCCGAGACCGACCAAGATTCCTATAAATCCAACGGTGTAGGGGAGCGAGGTGTGGCGCAGCCATCCCAGGGCATCGCCCGAATAGGTGAGATTCGACAGCCGCGGCAATGCCGGAATGTGCGCTCCGCGAATCCAGAGGGTATAGCCGCACCAAATGATCATCAGGACCACCATCACGGTGGTCACATACATAATGCGTAACGCCTTCTCGCTGGATTCCGGAATTCCTTTAATGTTTTCCCACCAGAAGTAGATCGTAACGATGGCCGCAAAGAATGCAGCCGTCCAATTCATAGGCAGCGTGAAATTGGAGTGGGCGTGATGCAGGAGTTCATTTAAGAGACCTGTGAGATACAAGCCCGCGGATACGCCGCTGATCGGTCCCGTCAGGATGTAATCGAACATCAGAGCGGAAACCGAGAACTTTGCCAAAGTTCCACCCATCGCTTCTTTTACGACGCGATACACCCCTCCGCGTACGAACATACTGCAGCTCTCGATGTAAACGGAGCGGACCGCATAGGAGAGCAACATGATCGCGAGAATGAACCACGGCGCGGTCCTTCCAACGAAATGCTCTGCGATGGCGCCGGCGTAAAAGGCCGACGAGCCCATGTCATTGAGTACGATTGCCGCAGCCCGCCAAAAAGAGATAAAGGCGAGCATGGCGGTTGAGGCGACCAGTACTCGCTGGGCGCCGTTTAGTACTGCGGCACCCTTGTTTGCGTGATTTTGCATTTAGATCTCGACTTCAGGACGAACCTGTTCTTCTGTCACCATCCTCAAAAGCAAACCGCGGTGGGCAGGCGTTAGTTGTGCAAGGCTATCCCGCTGCATTGGCGGTTGCCATGAATTCCACCAGAGGGGGCCGGCAAACTCCGCACAAGCTCATGAAAATCTACTAAAGATTTCATAAAGATTTCGTAAAAGCTGAACGAGCACCTAACGGCCGGGAAAACATAATCGACTGAGAAGTAATGCCCCGAAATAACCAGCTGGAGGAAATCAGTTGAGCCGCCGTTCTTTGCGGGTATTCGCATCCCTGACGGCGCCGTCGTGGCGGTCACGGTCGTGGCGCGCCGGTAATTCCGGTGAATGCGACGACTGTGAGGTTCGCGTACTTGCTAGTCGTCTTGATCATTGCAAAGCACTTGGGGATTTCTTGAGGCCCGCGCTGTCTTCGATTGTCGCTACTCTCGTTTTCATTTTTTTCTTTTTGTCACCAGTGGGAACTTTCACCATTGCCGATCCACAGAACTGCGTGGCTCTGTTCAGCGTTTTGGCAACATCGTTGATCGCCAGCCGGCTATCGGCCAAGGCCAAAGTGCGAGCCTTTGAGGCCATCGAACGGCAGCAGGACGTAGAACGTCTGTATAGCTTCAGCCGAGCGATTCTCATGATCGATAGAAGCGATCCTTTCCGGAGGCAGCTTGCCGAAAAACCGTTCGAGATCTTCAGGCTAGATGCGGTTGTGTTGCTCGGCCGTCGGACCGACGAGTTGTATCGGGTTGGAGGTACCGTAGACGACGATCTGGAGAATGGCGTTCGTGCCGCAACTCTGAAGGGAGGTGCTTTCGCTGAAACAAAACAGGATTGCGTCGTAGTCCCTATCCTTCACGGCGCCGAGCCTGTGGCGAGCCTTGGGTTGCATGGTCCAAACATGCCTGAATCGCTCTTGCAGGGGATCGCGAACTTGGTTGCGATTGGTTTTGGAGCGTGCTCGAGCTCAAGACCGTGCGCAACCGATCTTCGCGATCGGTGTCGCGGGTTCCGCACTAGTGCTTATCCTGACCACAATCGAAGACGTTACGGAATTGTTTGGCTCCGAGCACAGGACATCCGTGTATTGAAGCTGGTTTCTGGGCCATTTGGAGATGCGAGCGCCACAACGGATGGGGTACCTCACGTCTCAAGCCGCAGGCAGCGAGAAATAGAAGAGCGATCCTCGGCCGACTTGGCTGGTGACTCCGATTTTTCCGCCGTGTAGTTCCACGATGGCTCTGACAATTGGCAATCCCATTCCCGTACCTTGGATGATCATGCGCTGGTCCCTGCCGCGATAGAATTTTTCGAAAATCATCTCTTGTTCCATTTGATCTACACCAGGGCCATGATCGGCGACACTCGTCACCACCTCAGAGTCTCGTAATTCGGCGGTGATATGAATCGGGGTGTCCGACGGGGAATATTTCCCCGCGTTGTCCAGAAGATGAACGATCACTTCGGTGATGCGTTCAAGATCCATTCGCACTGGCGGAAGAGTCTCCGGAACCATGACTTCGAGAGGGTGGCGCCGCAGTACCTGCTGTGAGCTCTTAAGGGCAGCATCGATCGCCTCACGAATCTCGTGTGTCTCAAAGCGAAACTGGAGCTGATGCGAATCTAGCTGTGCTACTTCCCCGGCTTCGCCCACCAGGCGGTTGAGCCGGTCGCTCTCTTCATTGATCACCTGCAATAAGTCATTGCGCTGTGGTTTTTCCAGTTCGGGTTCGGACAGCAGGGTCTCTGCGGATGCCTTGATGGCAGTCAATGGAGTGCGGAACTCGTGGCTGACCGAGTCCAGCAGCACGGAGCGCAGACGATCACTCTCCCGCGCCGCCTCACTCCGACTGAGTTTCTCAACGGTATTCGCGCGCTCGATCGAGATCGCGACCAAACTGCCGATAGCTTCCAGGCTTTCACGAGAGAGATCACAACCGGCCAACCCTAGGGCGCCAACCGTTCGCACCCCCATTCGCAGAGGCATATAACAGGTCCTATGTTCCCGGTCGAGGACTGGCTCTCCCCGATCGCTGATGGCTTTCAGTTCATCAATGGGAAATAAGGACCGGCCGGCCTCATCAAAGAAATAAGCCTCTTGCTTGCCCTCCAAGTAAAGTGCCGCTCCGCTGACGTCGAAAGAATCTACGATGTGCTTGGGAATGACATTCAGCAGTTCGAACACATTCTCGCTGAGCCACAACTGTTGGCTGAAGGAGTATAGTCTTTCGACTTCGCGTCGACGCTGGTCCGCATACAGCATTCCGCGGCGTGCGCGTTCCGAGAGTTGGCTTGCCACTACCGCCGTAACCAGGAAAGCAAAGAGCGCTATCCAGTTTTGTGGATCGGCAATGGTGAATCTGAATAATGGTGGCAGAAAGAAGTAGTTGTAAGCTACCGTGGCAAGGATTGCGGTGAAAATTGCGTAGCGCAGGCCCCATGCAGCGGAAATCAGCAAAACAATCAGCAAGAGGCTGAATCCAACCGTTGTCGGATTGACGTGCAGCCAGCGAAAGTAGACAAAGACGACAACGGACAAGATTGCGGTCGATGCGGCAAAGCGTACGATCACATTGTTGATTTTTCGTTTCACGCCGAGAGACTTCAGTTTATTCGATTTGTGACTGATGACTGAGGATAATACAGAGCATGCCGAAGACACCCGAGCAGTGGCTGGAACAAACAGCGCCACAGAAGAAGCGGACGGTTCTTAAGCTCTTTCTGGGGTACGCGCCTGGCGTAGGAAAGACTTTCAACATGCTCAGTGAAGGCATTCGCCGTTACAGCCGTGGCGAGGACGTCGTCATCGGCTTGGTGGAGACCCATGGCAGGGCTGGAATTGCCGAATTGGCCTCGAAATTGGAAACTGTGCCGCAGCGCAAGATTGAATACAAGGGCGCATCATTCGAAGAGATGGATCTGGACGCCATCCTCGCCCGCAAGCCGCAGGTTGTACTGGTGGATGAATTGGCCCACACCAATATCGAAGGCAGCAAGCACGGCAAGCGCTACCAGGACATAATGGATTTGCTGGATGCGCAAATCGACGTGCTATCCACGATGAACGTACAGCACATTGAAAGCTTGATGCCCACGGTCCTGAACATCACCGGGGTTCAGGTGCGGGAGACAGTGCCGGACTGGGTGATACAGAGGGTTAACGAGATCGTGCTCGCGGACCTAACCCCGGAAGCTCTGCAAACTCGAATGCGTCGCGGCGATATCTATCCGCTGGACCGTGCCGAAAGAGCACTTGGTCACTTTTTTCGCCCCGGCAATCTCATGGCGCTTCGAGAACTCGCGCTGCAGCAAGTCACGCGCGCGGTGGATCGCAGTCTAGAGTCATACCTGGAGAAGGAAGGTCTCAGCAAGAACCTGGCTCTCCGGGAACGGATTGCCGTCTGTGTCAGCTCCAGCCCCGCGGCGCAGTATCTCATCGCGCGAGCTGCTCGGATGGCGCAACGGGTTGAGGCAGAGCTGTACGTGTTGTATATCGATATCGGCACAGATGAAAATCCAGAAGACCAGCGCAGCCTTGCGCAGAACCTCCGTTTTGCCGAGAACCTTGGGGCCAAAATCTTTCGTGCCAAAGGAAGAAGCGTGGCGGAGGAAGTTGCCAAGGTTGTCCGGGAGAAACATATTACTCATGTCGTGTTCGGAAGATCAGCGCAAAGGGGTTGGAAGAGATACTTGTATCTTTCGGCGATACACAGGTTTTTACGGGACGCTCCGCCCGTCGATGTTCACATCGTCACACAGGAAATGAAGTGAGGTCCATGGCCAACTCCGAGATCAAGCGGAATATTCTCGTCGTGGACGATGAGGCGCAGATTACTCGCGTGCTCAAAACCAGCCTATCCAGCCAGGGGTACGGCATTCGAACTGCGGCAGATGGCGAAGAGGCGCTACAGGTGATTCAGAACTGGTCCCCAGACTTGATCATTACGGACCTTCGCATGCCAAACATGGACGGGCTGGACCTATGTCGCGAGGTTCGCAAACAATCGCGCGTGCCGATTATCGTCCTGTCCGTAAAAGGCGAGGAGACGATCAAAGTACAAGCGTTAGATGCCGGCGCGGATGATTACGTGACCAAGCCATTCAGCATGAATGAATTGACGGCGAGAATACGAGCCGCACTGCGCAGAGCAAACTTACCGGAGGAACCTCAAGCTTCCGCTATTGAAATGGGAGATTTTCGGATTGACGTCCCTGCTCGCACGGTTCTGGTCAGGGCTCGCGAAATCCACTTGACTCCGAAGGAATTTGATCTTTTGGTTTATCTCGCAAGGCACGCAGGAAAAGTGCTCACGCACCGGACGCTTCTTGCAGCGGTGTGGGGCCCGAACAGCATTGAGCAACCAGAATACCTGCGGGTATTCGTTGGTCAGCTACGAAAAAAACTAGAAGCCGACGACTCTCCAAAATACATCATTACCGAGCCATGGGTAGGCTATCGGTTTGAGCCGGGCGACTGAACGCGCGCCTTGCTCTACTCGAACCCCACAGCAAGCAGGTTCCCTCCTGATTCACCAATCACTTCTAGAACTTTGCTCTCGAATCACACGATACCGCACAGCGCAGCATAAAGAAGTCATAAAGTGCTTAGAAATTCTTTATGAACTTTTTACTCGGCCTTTATACCGTCTCGTGTTCAATGAAATTCGGTTGATGACAAGTACTTAGCCGCCAGGGCAGAAAGGGCCATATTGATGTCAATCGAAGAAGTATCCGCAGAAAAGCGGGCAGAACTTTTCCATCACTACCACCAGGCGCTTGCGCCTGACTTCGGGTGCCATTCCGATCACGGTGCACAACCCGGGAACGATGTCCCCGCTGAGCAGTGCGGCAAGAATGACCGCTGCGGCACAGCTCTCTGCTTGAACTTGAATCCATAGACGGGGAACGACAGGATCACAGGCGCTATTTCGCCAAACCAGGTGAGGCCGAATGGGATTGCTAGCGTGGAGCTCCCACGGCAGCAGTAAATGATGATGCAAGCTGTTCAGGGTAATTTCGTCGCCAGCGCGGAGCGCATTGCGGTGCTCTCAATGTGTGTCATGGCAGTAGTGTTCATGGTTTGGTTCTTGCTCGGACTTTTCCTGGACACAAAGAGAATGATCGCGAAGCGTGCATTCGAATTAGAAACGACAGCTTTCCTCTGTGAACCTTCATCGCAAAATCACAAAAGCCAAGAGGTTCTTCGGAAAAGCGATGATCTCATATCAAGCAGCGTCGAAGTAAAGCGGGTTCACAGATACGGCAGCAGAACTGCAGGCGTATTGCTCAAGTGTCAAAGCATCCGGGTCACCGGGCAGAAAACCGCGCCGAGTATTCGCAAGTATCGGGGCTGGTTCTTAATCTTACCTCTATTGGCTTCGCTCCCAGTGTTGGGCGAGGTCAGCAATTTCGTCGCGTCTGAAAATCAGGAACCGACAATCAGGCGGTGGCCCGAGGAACGACCAGCACAGCCGTCAGATCCCCATTGGCAGTATGGAGGCTTCCTCGATTTCGGTTATTTGAAGGATTTCAACGATCCGGTCAATCACCTATTCCGAAGCCGCGGTACGACCTTCCATGTCAATGAGTGGGATGTAGACATGGGAGCGATCTACCTCAAGAAGGCGGTCTCCGAAAGCTCCCGCTGGGGCACCGAGTTGACGCTGCAGGCGGGCAAGGACGCGCAGGTATTTGGATTTTCCGCGACGGCACCGAACCTCCCTGGCTCCAACTGGCTCCGCCACTTGGGGCCCACAAATGCTTCATACCTCGCGCCTATTGGCAAAGGCCTAACTGTGCAAGGCGGAATCTTTAGTAGCCTTATCGGCTACGATTCGCTCTACGCGAAAGACAATTTCACCTACACGCGTCCATGGGGTGCCGACATGACACCGTATTTGATGCTGGGCGTGAATGCCAGCTATCCAGTGACCAACAAGTTTACAGTCACGGGATTCGTGATTAATGGATATTGGCATCTGGCAGATGCTAATTCGGTGCCGAGCATCGGCGGACAATTGGGCTACAAACCGACCGATCACTGGACGCTGAAGCAGACAGTTCTTGCGGGGCCTCATCAATCTGACACGTCACCTGAGTTCTGGCGTTTTCTCTCCGACGGCATCGCGGAATGGAAAGGGAAACGCGTCACGACAGCCTTTGAGTACATCGTCGGCACGGAAAAGGTTGCCACTATTGGAAATCCGCACGCCCTTTGGATGTCCTCTCAGTTGCCGGTGCATGGGGTTCTAGGCCGAGGCTTTAGCGTGACCGTTCGTCCCGAAATGTTTTGGGATCGCGATGGGCGCACGACCGGCTTTTCACAAACCGTAAAGGCCAACACCACGAGCTTGGAATATCGACTTCCGTATCGGCAATTGAATGCCATTGTGAGGCTGGAGCATCGCGTCGACAATTCGCGCGGTCCCGCCGGAGGGTTTTTCAATGATGGAAACGCTGGATCCGGAGTCGTAGGTCTTACTCCGACGCAAAACCTGCTGATGCTTGGTGTGATTTTGACGTTCGACTCCAGCATTCATCACTAGGGGCGAACCGAAGGTGGGCCGAAGCTTCTTGGCCATGACCGCTGACTTATTCTCGGAGATCGTTATGCAGGATGTCATTTGGATAGCAGTGACGATTGCTTTTTTCGTCCTTTCAATTGCTTACGTGCACTTCTGTGAGCGCCTGAAGTGAGGAAACCATTATGAGTGTGGAAGCGAAGATCATGCTCGCAGTTAGTGTGCTGACGACCGTGTATCTGGTTTACGCGCTATTGCGTCCAGAGAAGTTCTGATGGTCAAGCATGAATGGATATTTATCCTTGTGCTGGTCGCAGTCGTCGCCATCGGTCTCCGGTCTTCGGAAGGCGCCCGCAATCACAAGGATGGAGACACAAAGAATCGGGGTGAGCAGCCATGAGCGCTAACGGTTGGTTTCAAATTCTGCTGTTTTTTGGGCTCGTTCTTCTCGTGACCAAGCCTCTCGGGATGTTTATGACTCGCGTGTTTAGCCGCGAGCGGACGTTCATGGATCCGGTGCTGGCACCGATTGAGCGGCTCCTCTACCGCGTGACCGGCGTCGATGAGGATCACGAGATGCGTTGGACGGAATACGCGATCTCCATGCTGCTGTTCAGCCTGGTCTCGATGATTGTCTTATATGCGATGGAGCGCGTGCAGGGTTACCTGCCCTTCAATCCGCAGAAACTTGGGGCGGTGAATCCCTCTGCACTGGCGTTCAACACGGCAGCTTCTTTCACGACCAACACGAACTGGCAGAACTATGGTGGCGAGACCACGATGAGCTATCTCACTCAGATGGCCGGCCTTGCATATCACAATTTCATGTCGGCCGCCGTGGGAATCGTGTTGGCCATCGCGTTCATCCGCGGAGTCGCCCGCCGCCACATGCAGACCATCGGAAATTTTTGGGTCGATCTCGTCCGCTGCAACTTATGGATTCTCTTGCCCGCCTGCATCATTGGGGCGCTCGTTCTTGTCTCTCAGGGCGTGGTCCAGAATTTAAAGCCGTATGACACTGTAAAACTGGTCGAACCGATGCAGGTCCAGAAAGTCGGACCCGATGGCAAACCGGTTGTCGATGCCCTGGGAAAGCCGGTGATGGACACGGTCACTGAGCAAACCATTGCACAAGGGCCGGTCGCTTCTCAAGAAATTATCAAAGAGCTCGGCACGAATGGTGGCGGCTTCTTCAATGCGAATAGTTCCCACCCCTTTGAGAACCCAACCCCTCTCTCAAACCTGATCGAATTGGTTTCAATCTTCGCCATCGGCAGTGGACTCACTTACACATTGGGGAGAATGACGGGCTCACAGCGGCATGGCTGGGCCGTATTTGCCGCGATGGCAATTCTATTCTTTGTGGGCGTAAGCGTGGCCTACTGGGCAGAAGCTCGTGGCAATCCGCTTCTAGCTGGGACCGATCAAAGCCTCAGCCCCTTACAACCAGGCGGGAACATGGAAGGCAAAGAGGTCCGCTTCGGGATCGCTAACACTGCGCTCTGGGCGACCGTGACCACAGATGCAAGCTGCGGCGCAATCAATGGCTGGCATGACTCGTTCACTCCGCTCGGCGGCCTGGTTCCGCTGGCGAACATCATGCTCAGCGAAGTTGTTTTCGGTGGTGTGGGCGCCGGCATGTACGGGATGCTCATCTACATCGTGCTCGCCGTGTTTATTGCCGGCCTGATGGTGGGCCGCACGCCCGAATACTTGGGTAAGAAGATTGAAGCCTATGACGTGAAGATGGCAATGCTTGTAGTACTCGTGTTCCCGCTGGTCATCCTGGGATTCTCCGCGATCTCGGCGGTAGCCGGCTTTGGCACATCCAGCATCTTGAATCCTGGTCCCCATGGA
>Ga0209804_1001507_pt1 | contig 15059 bp, 15 predicted proteins | sample GraSoiAngelo_139_FD_185896 | JGI IMG/M metagenome (GOLD analysis project Ga0209804, IMG submission 185896) | Grasslands soil microbial communities from the Angelo Coastal Reserve, California, USA - 14_0929_12_20cm (SPAdes) (version 2) | ecosystem: Environmental > Terrestrial > Soil > Grasslands ... | reverse complement strand
AATAGGAAGGCCTTAGCACCTGAGCCCTGTTCGGTTCAGTCCGGCCTCTGGGCTTCTTCACGAGATAACCGATGGACCTACTTCTCGACAAGTGTGATGGGCACGGGCATAAAGCATAGGACGAAAATGACTATAGCGATGGCGGCCCACACCAGCCGCTTGTTGTCGAGCGGTTCCCAGCGGTTGAGCAGCGGTGGGTGGCGAAAGCCCAGCAGCAGAATCAACGCCGCCCAGACCAACCAACCGCTCCACCACTTTGCCAGCGGCAGCAACAGGAGCGCTACGCCCAACGAGATAAGGCGGTGCCGCTCGCTTGCCACCGAGTACAGGATGTGCCCCCCGTCGAACTGGCCGGCGGGGAGCAAATTCAGCGCCGTGGCGAACAGACCCACCCAAGCAGCGCGGCCCACCGGATGCAGCAGGAGGTCCCTAGGCAAAACGCCAGGGCGCAACCATGTGATCAGCAGCCGCGCCAGCAGCGGATCGCCGAAGATCACCGGCGAGCCAGCCTGCGCCGCCGGCACAACCTTGGAATAAGCGATGGCGATCGCCAGCGCCGGCATGGCGAGCAGAAAGCCCACCACGGGTCCGGCTAAGCCGACATCGAACAGCGCCTTACGGTTTATGATTGGTGAGCGGATGCGGATGAACGCGCCTAGGGTTCCGAACAGCGTCGGCGCAGGAAGGAAATAGGGATAGCTGGCCGAGATCGAATAGTAGCGGCAGGCGAAGTAGTGGCCCAACTCGTGCGCCAGCAGGATACTGATCAAGGTGAACGAGAACGGGATGCCGGCCAGCAAGACTCGCGGCTCGGTGAAGATCGCGAGGTAAGGGCTGAGGAAGTCGTCAAACGACGGCGCTTGGCCGTTTGCGTAATCGGCGGCAAACTGCACCCCGGCCGCAAGGGTGGAGAGCAGTGTGAGCATGAACAGCGCTACAGCGATCGCCAGCGAGCGCCGCCCTCGCGCTACGGGCGGTTGAGAGCTGCCGCCCAGTGAAACGCGAGGCGGCAGCGGCAGCATCTCGCTCCGGGAGATCTGGCTGGGAATGCGGCCGTATCCGTTGTCGCTGCTCATTTGTGGTTCGATGCGCCTGTGGCTCCGCGGGGCATTCTGCAGTCACTGGGGAAGGGCAGCCCGTCGCAAGTGGAGTTGGTGCAACCGTGGGCCTAGAGCGATTGCAGTTCCTTGCCGGGCTTAAAGCGCACCGCCTTGCCCGGGGGAATACTGACCTCCTCGCCGGTGCGGGGGTTCCGGCCGATGCCGGTTTTTCGGGGCTTGACGTTGAAGACGCCGAACTTGCGCAGCTCGATGCGTTCGCCACGCCCGAGCGCATTCTTCATAGCTTCAAAGACGGTTTCCACCGCCTGTTCGGCCTTGGTTCGGGTCACGCCGGTTCGGCCGACCACTGCGTTAACTATATCCAGCTTAATCACAAGCGCCTCCAGGGCAAAGGGCAGCCTATGCTAGACAGGCAGGTGTGGGTTGTCAAGCTGCGCCCACTGTACTAAGATGCGCTGCTTTTCTCTCCTGCAACTATCCCGCTGTTCCTCCTGGAGGCACGGATGACGGTAAAGTCGGACCGCTGGATCCGCAAGATGGCGCTCGAGCACCGGATGATCGAGCCGTTTGCGGACCGCCAGGTGCGCGATGGCGTTATCAGCTTCGGCTTGTCGTCGTACGGTTACGATATTCGCGTGGCCGATGAGTTCCGCATCTTCACCAACGTCAACTCGACCATTGTGGATCCCAAGCATTTCGATGCGCGCTCCTTTGTCGAGTTCAAGGGCGAAGTGTGCATCATCCCGCCGAACTCGTTCGCGCTCGGGCGGTCGGTCGAGTACTTCCGCATCCCGCGGGACGTCCTGACGATCTGCGTTGGCAAATCCACCTACGCGCGCTGCGGCATCATCGTCAATGTCACACCGTTCGAGCCCGAATGGGAGGGCCATGTAACTCTTGAAATCAGCAACACCACCCCCCTGCCCGCCAAAATCTACGCGAACGAAGGCCTCTGCCAGGTGGTCTTCTTCGTCTCCGACGAAGCCTGCGAAGTCTCCTACAAAGACAAAAAGGGAAAATATCAGGCGCAGCAGGGAATTGTGCTGCCCCGGCTTTAGATTGCCGCGCATCCTTGCTGGTCTTCCGCAATCGGAGGCCAAGGCAGGCTTGCTGGCTCCAAACCGGTTCGACTGCGGCGTCTCCAAACAAGCTCATTAACGCTCTTTGCCCAAAATCAACGGCAGCAGGAATTCCTGCAACCTTTCCTTTCCGGACACGTCGGCGTCTGCAAGTTGAAGGCCCATGCAATCATCCCCAACCAGGCGAACGACGCGAGCAGCCACGCAAACCTGTGGCGCCTTCGGCGCAAGTTCGAGGCAGGCTTGAACCGAAGACCCTACGGGAAACGCGCGATGAGCCTGCACCAGCATGCCGTTCAGACTCAGGTCGAGGGTGCTGCCGATCACTTTCGCTTTGTTCGACTCGATCGACACCTTGCAACTGACCTTCACGCGCTGAAACCGGCGCTTTTCTTGCTGCATAAAACCCTCGGTCGCCCGGATGAGGCGCATCAAGCGGGGCCGGTCAACCGGCTTGGAAAGGAAAAATGTGGCACCGGCCTGGAACGCGCGCATCATCGCGTTCCGGTCTTCATCGCCGGTGATCATCACGATGGGCGTGGTCTGGTTTAACTTGGAGGAGCGGATGTGACGCGCTAGTTCGATGCCATCCGGGTGCGGCATGCGAACATCGAGGAAAACAGCGTCAAATTTCTCTTCTCTGATGCGCGCCGAAGCTTGGGCACTATCGGTCATGGCGTGCGCTTCCAGCTCAGTCGATAATACCTCCCGAAGCGGCTCGCAGAGGACGGGGTCATCATCTACAACAAGAACCTTGCTCGGCATGCCCATCTCCCATTGGTCTATTACAAGGCCCACTGGTTCGATTTCTCGATGAAGTGGAAACCGTAGCGCTGCCAGGAAGTGTCCCGCCACTCGATGCGCACCACGCGCGCACGCCCCGAGTAACGTTCGCCAGCGCCCCTCCTGAATACCTCCACCAGGGCGTCCTTCGCCAGCGGGACCATACAACTGGTCGAGAATCCGCTCGCGCTCACGTCATCGGTGGCGGTCAGCACCTCAAACCTCTTGCCGGTGACGTCCAGCCCGCTTAGCTTCAGGACCACGCTTAGCCGAACCCGCGTTTCACTCCGGCGTTCCGCCGGTTTGCGGTCTACGGCGGAGTCCACGCGTCTCCGAAGCCCGGTGAGATCTACCGGCTTTTGAAAGTAGTCAGCCGCGCCGAGATTCAGGCAGAAGTCTTTGTAGTCTTCCGCTGGTTGGCCTGTGATCACGAGAATCGGAATCAACTGGGTCACAGTGAGGGAAGAGAAAATCTGGCAGAGTTCGAATCCAGAAGACTCCGGCAGCATCAAGTCCAGCAGGATGCAGTCGGGCTTGTGTTGTAGCGCCAAGGCAATGGCCTCGCTCGCATCGCTGGTCTCGATGATTTCATACGCATCCTGGAGATGCTCACGCAGAAGCTCGCGCATCATTTGGTCGTCTTCCACACACAAGATTCGCGGCATGTTTTCCACCAGTCTAGCTAGCTATTGGAATGCGGCATCCTGGCGCAGGTCAGCCAGCGCTGTAATTGTTCACGGAGCAACTTGAAATCGACCGGCTTCGAAACGCAGGCGTTGCAGCCGGCCTGCAGAATGCGCTCCCGTTCGGTCATCATGGCGTGGGCCGTCACGGCGATTACCGGGATATCGCGCAGCGCCGGCTGCTGGCGCAGCCACGCGGCCAGGCTCAGACCATCATCGGCGCCGAGCTGAACATCCAGCAACACCACATGGGGATGCTCTTTCTCCACCGCCTCGAATCCTGTCTTCAGGTCCGCAGCAGTCACGACTTCGTAGCCTTCGGCATCCAGCCACTCGCAGAGCAATTCGCGGTTCAACGGGTTATCTTCCACGACCAGGATGCGGGGCTTCATACGGTCTCCGGGGCGTTCTGGACCATGACTCGCCGGATTTGGTCAAGCAGGGTTTGCTGCCAGGGCTGCTCCTTGCGCAGAAGAAGCTCCGCATGCGCGCGGAGACGTATCTCTTCCTCTCGGGTCAGGTCTTTACTGGTCAGGATGAAAACGGGAAGATCGGCGGTTCGCGGGCTGGCCCGCCATTCTGCCAGCAACTCGGAGCCGCTTACCCTCGGCAGTAGCAAATCCAGAATGACCAGTTGCGGCAGGGAAGTGGCCACCTGAGCGCGGGCCTCGGCACCATCGGAAGCGGTGGCCACGGCGTAGCCTTGCTCGGTGAGCAATTCGGTGATGACTTCGCGGGTGGGCGTATCGTCTTCGATCACCAGGATGGGCCGCTTGGGTGGCGCGCCGCCTCTCCGAACCAGGCAGCGTTGGACCGCGGCCAGCAGCGCGGACCGCTCCACCGGCTTGACCAGGTACTCGTCGGCACCGAGCGCCGCGCCCATGCCGGGTTGATCCACGATCGTCACCACGATGATGGGAACGCTCGCGGTGCGTGCGTCATTCTTCAACTGCAACAGAACCTCCCACCCGGTCGGCTCCATCAGTATGTCCAGGGTGATTGCGTCAGGCTGGAGCTCCGCCACGATCTCCACGGCACGGCCAGGCTGATTACACAACACCACCTCGTAACCGGAAGCGGTAAGATGCGTCTGGATAAGCTGCCCTGCCACGGGGTCATCCTCAATCACAAGAATCCGCGGTGTCTCCTCAGACTTTCCCCTGAGCGCACTTTTTTGTGGGGCCACTGGTGGAACAGCGGCAGCCACTGGCAAACGAAAATGGAAGCAGCTTCCCTGGCCGGGTTGACTATCCAGGGCCAAGCGACTTCCTTGCAGCTCCAGGAGGCGCCGCGTAATCGCCAGACCCAAGCCCATGCCTTCGGCAGCCTCTCCCGATTTCCGCAGCTGGTAGAAGACCTCGAAGATGCGCTGTTGTTCCTCGGGCGGAATCCCCGGCCCGGTATCCTGGACAGCGATCCGGACTTCGTCGTTCGTACGGCCGGCCGATAGTTCGACATGGCCGCCTGCCGGGGTAAACTTGATGGCATTGCCGAGCAGGTTTAACAAAATCTGCTTGAAGCGCGTACGATCGGCGCGAACTGCAAGATCGGGCTCGGCGTGATGCGATATCGTCTGCGACTTCAGCTCGGCCAGAGGTCGCAGAACGCTGAGAACTTCGGCAAACGCATCCCCAATGGAAACGTTTTCGACGGCCAACGCGATGTGGCCGGCTTCAATCTTGGACAGCTCCAGAATGTCGTTGATGAGCCGGAGCAAGTGCTGCCCGCTGGTATGGATGTGCGTGATATAGCGACTCTGGCGCTCATTGAGCGTGCCGTAGCGTTCGGCACTGAGAAGTTCGGAAAATCCCAGGATGGCATTGAGCGGGGTTCGTAGTTCGTGGCTCATCGTGGAGAGGAATTGATCCTTGAAGCGGCTGGTGCGCTCAGCTTCTTCCTTGGCACGCACCAAGGCTTGCTCCGCTTGCTTGGCCAAGGTGACATCGCGGAAGACAACCACGCCACCGCGCACCGTGCCGTCTTCGTGTTTGAGCGGACGCCCGGTAACGTTCACCCAAACGCCTCCTGGGGTGTTAGGGTTGCGGACGAACAGCTCGGCCCCGTCTACCGCTTCGCCCCGCATCGCCCGCGCCAGAGGGAGGTCCTCAGGCGAATAGGGAGTGATCGTATCCGGCAGATAGACGCCATAGCGTTTTGTCCACTCGGCGGGCGGCACATCCGTCGCGCCAAGCCCCATGATTTGCTCTGCAGCGGGATTAAAGAACAAGAACTTGCCGTTCTCGTCGGCTACGGCCACGCCATCGCCCATGCTGCCAAGGATCGATTGCAAGATTTCCTTCTGCTGCCGGAGTTCCTCCTGCGCCCGCTTGCGCTCGGTGATGTCAGTGGAAATGCCGCAGACTGCGTAGGCAAACCCGAGGAAATGGCGGAGCGTAAACTTAATCGCAATGTAGGTGTGTAACCCGTCGTCGGAAGGGGCGACTTCCTCGAACTCCAAGGGAGTTCCGGCCCGCAGCACTTTTTCGTCGTTACTGCGAAAATTGTCGGCCATCTCCTTCGGAAAGAGGTCATAGTCTGTCTTGCCTTCGACTTGCGCCCTGGTGACGTGAAAAAGGTCCTCGAACCGGCGGTTCACCAAAATGTACCGGCCCTGCGTGTCTTTGACATAGATGACCGCTGGTGAGTTATCCAGGACGGCCTGCAGTCGCTGCTCACTCTCCCGCACGGCCTCTTCCGCTCGCTGGCGCTTCTTGATTTCGTGATTGATGGCCATGCCCGCCAGAGGAAGGATCGCAAGAGCCAGGACACTTCCAAAAACGATGATGTAAATTGTGGCTCGGGCACTTGCCTTCACCTCCTCATTGCGCTTCTTCAGCGATTCCCGCTCTTCGTTCTCCATCTCCTCGATTAAGGCCTGGATCTCATCCATCACCTGCTTTCCTTTGTTCGTCTGGACGCTCTGCCAAGCGGTCTCAGGTCCCCTGCTTTCTCGCAGGTCGATCATTTCTTGCAGCAGTGCCAGCCTTCTTTTGACCAAAGGCTCCAGGGTGTCGAGGCGCCCGAGTTGGCGGGGATTATCCGCGGTTAGTTTCCGGAGACTGTTGAGTTCCTGATCGAGCCGCTCACGCGCTGTCCAGTAAGGTTGCAGATAGATCCTATCGGCGGTCATGACATATCCGCGCGCCCCGCTCTCGGCTGCCGAGGAGTTGGAGATCACCCCTCCTAGATTCTCGAGAACCTCTCGGGTATGCGTGACCCAGTCCGCGTTAGCTTCGAAGCGGGTCGTCGTGCGATACGAAACGATGCCAATGGACAACAGGACGACCAGCGCCAGACTGAATCCCACACCGATCATTCTTCGCGGGTTCATCTTTGCTCTTTCTGGACGGCGACCGGCAGTCCTGTGTTATGGATCAGAGCTTCCAACCCGTGCACCGCGAAGCGTCCCACCAGCCGAGAGTGAACGGCCGATTTTCTATCCTCGAACGAAGTTTCGAAAGACTTCTGCCCAAGTAATTTTATTCGGTGAGCGGATTCGCTCCCAAAATTTCGGCGCTCATGGCCCAATTAGTTATCATCCCACCATGGCGCAAGACATGGGAGACAGGATCCACACCGAAGTCAAAGACATCATCCTAGCCCTTGTCTTTCTAACGAGGCCTCTTCAGCCTCCGCAAATCTCCTGGTTCCCCTTGAGGAGTCGTTTCCCAGTTTGGGTATTTACTGATAGGCGTTTTACTCTCCAAGGCGCTAATACTTTTCGGGGGTTTCTCTATATCTTGCAAGGGTCGGAGACGATCCTGCTGGTGGAAGACGAAGAATCACTTCGGACACTCACTCGTATTTTGCTTACCCAAACTGGCTACACCGTACTGGAGGCAAATAGTGGGGCCCAAGCCCTTGACATTGCTCAGCGGCACGAAGGTCCCAGGCTATACGGAACACGCCATCCCCAGTCGTGGAGTTCTGGATCCAGGCATTCTCCTCCTGCAAAAGCCCTTCACTCGGGAAATCCTGACGCGCAAGGTGCGCGAGGCTCTCGGCGCAGATAAGCTTCAGAAGGCGGGGCTACCAGTAGAGTTGATCCTAGGAGCGGATAAGGACAAAACCTAGCGCTCCAAGAGGACAGAAAGCAAAAAAGTGCCGCTGATCTTAATCGTTGACGACGATGAGGCCATGCGTGGCCTGATGCGTGAACGGCTTGAGGACGCTTATAAAATCATCGACACAGGCAATCCAGAGGAGGCCCTCTCACTCGCCTTACAAAGCAAGCCCGACTGCATACTACTAGATTTGATGATGCCGGAGTTTTCCGGCTTCGAACTTTGCCAGACTCTCGCCTCCCTCAGCTTTACCCGGCTGATTCCGATCTTCGTCATCACCGGGGAGCCCGCAGCGAGATATAAAGACTCTTGTATGAATCTCGGCGCGAAGGAGTACTTCGAAAAGCCGCTGAATTTCGGCCAGCTAAGATCTCGCTTGACCGCAGTGCTGGAGAGCAAGCAGCACGAGCGCCGAGCCGAAGTGCGCGTCCGGCTGAGAGCGCTCTTGAAGTTGCGGGGAACGGATATCAGTGGGAGAAAGTTTGAGCTCCTGACGACTACAGACAACGTGAGCGCAAGCGGATTCCTGTGCGGCTGTCACGCCTTGCTGGAGAGAGATGCCATTGTGGAGGTTTGGCTTAGGAGCGGCGGGGTAGAACTCCAGGTGGGCAGGGCTCGAATGGTGCGCGTCGAATGGCCTAACACAGCTTGGCAGCGCCATGGATTTCGGTTTGTCGAGAAGCCGCACGATTGGATTTTGCGATAGAGCCTCATTTCTTTCTCTCTGGCCCACTCGCATCATCGCCAAAGGCGATCTCCGGGCCCCGAAGAAGAAACACTGCGCGAATGACCTCAGTCGGCGACAGGACTTGCCCGGCGATGTGTCGAGTTTGTAGATCTTGCATGCACCCCCGAACCCCTATCCAACTTCCGCCACGCCCTTCAACTGGGACAGTTTAATCGCCTTTTCTTCTTGGCCTTCTAGCTGTAGGCTGGACCAGTTCTGAAAGGTGAGGAACAACACAACTCCTTCTATACTTGCACGTAGGACTGTCCAGGGTCCGAACAACTGTCCAGTTCTGGGACACTGATGTGGCCGCCGCCCCAAGCTAAGGCACGTCTTATCAACGACTTGGCAAGTGCGACTTGTGGACTGGCCCGTGCAATACCCTAAGTCGGAGAGTGAGACTATGAAGACCAAGCCAATCCGTACCGCCATCACGATGCTCGCTGTCATTTGGGGCTACACTTCGGGCATCCTGCCTGAGGGAGCCCTCAAACTGCAAGCCGCCACGGTAGCCTTGGTCGCACGAATGCAGGAAACCACTGGCGTCCAATGGACTGTTCGTCCGGCGACGGAATTCGCGCAACGACCGAACATGCACGCCGACGAGGTCACGGTGCGGAGCACCTGGCAATTTGCCCCGGGCCAACAAGTGAGTGCCGAAAGCCGGCTCGTGGGCTCAGAGACCGGCGAAGCGCGTATCCTCGCGCTTCAGACCACCGGAGGAACCCCTGTTCCGGCCAATGAGAGTTTCCTCTCTCATCCCACTACAACCAAGATGTCGCTGGTGAAAGAGTTTGACCCGGCGGAAGGTCGTCAAGTCAAGAACAACCGCCTTCTAGTTGTGAGCCACGATGCACACGCCCCCGAACATCGCATCCTGTTCATTAGGGTCTTGGCTCTATAGACTCACTCGACTGCTTGGCCGCAAGGTAGGTCCGAGGATCATCCCTGTGTTTCTTTCGCGGTACACGTCAGTCTTTAGCCGGTGGCAGCCAGCCCGCCAATAAGTTCAACTCAAGGCTTGATTTGCTCAGTTTCCTTCTGTTCTGCCCCGCTCTCGGCCAGAAGCTGATAAAGGGTTGTGCGAGCGATCCCAAGGATTTCGGCAGCCCGCTTCTTATTGCCTCCCACCCGCGCCAACACCCGCAGAGCATGGCGGCGCTGAAGCTCATCGAGCGGGATTAAATCTTCATCTTCCACCGGTTCGCGTTCTGCTGGCTTGCGAAGGGTATCGGGAAAATCCCGCACGTCGATAAGATCTCCCTCTACCATCATACATGCGTGGCCGAGTGCGTTTTCCAACTCGCGCACGTTGCCAGGCCACATGTACCGGGCGAGCAGGGCCTGAGCGCGGCGTGTGAGACCCCGAATAGGCTTGTTGTATTGCGTGGCGAAACGCTCCACAAGATAGCGCACCAGGAGTGGCAGGTCTTCCTTGCGCTCGGCGAGCAGCGGGAGCTTGACTTCCACCATGGAGAGCCGGTAGTAGAGGTCGTCTCGGAATTCCTTATCCGCCACGCGTGCGCGCAAATCACGGTTGGTGGCGGCCACAACCCGCACATCCACTTTGCGGACCGCGGGAGAACCAACGCGCTGGATCTCCTGGCTCTGGAGCACCCGAAGGAGTTTTGCCTGCGTCGCGAGCGGCATTTCGCCGATTTCGTCGAGGAATAGAGTGCCCCCATTCGCATATTCGAATAGACCACTCTTGTCCTGCGTAGCTCCCGTAAAGGCACCCTTGACATAACCGAACAGCTCGCTTTCGAAGAGTGTCTCCACGATCGCTGAGCAATTGCATACGGCAAACCTACCCGAAGCGGCAGGGCTAAGCCTATGAAGAGCGCGAGCTACCAGTTCCTTCCCGGTACCGGTTGCCCCGGTAACCAGGACCGTCCGGAAATGTGGCGCCACGCGGCGGACCCTGGTGAAGACATCCAGCATCAGTGGACTGCGGCCGAGGAGCCCTTCGAATTCATAAACCTTCAGAAGCTCGCGATCCAGTTGCAAAGTTCGACGTCGCTGCCGGGCCTCTGCCATCAATTGATCGACTCTCTGACGCAACTTCTCCACGGAGAGGGGCTTGTTCAAGTAGTCGTAGGCGCCCTTCTGGATGGCCTCCACCGCCGCTTCAGTAGAGTAGTGACCCGTCATCAGCATCACGTTTGTACCGGGGTCTGCCTCAAGGATGCGTTCCAACAATTCCATTCCCCTGATCTTCGGCATCATTAGGTCCAGTAAGACGATCTGAGGGTGCCTGCGCAACACGAGCTCCAGGCCTAGCTCGGGATCCGTGGTGGTCAGGATCTCAAGATTCTCTTGGGCCAACGCGTCCTTGACGAATTCGAGACTCTGCGGATCGTCATCAATCGCCAAAAGCAAGATGGGAAGTTCATCTGCGGTTTTCATACAAAGTGGGCGCCCGAGCAACAGATGGATTCGCAGCGATGCTAGCACTCAATTGTCGTCTACCATGAGGATGCTTGCCGAGTGAATTCTGGCCTGGAAATAGCTTTCCCGCGGATCCATGTGCGCGCAAACTATGCGCTGATTCGCTCTCTCAGACTGAAGATGCAAAGGATTATCCCCTATTCATGCTAAACAGAAGGGGCCTTGCTCCACAGACCTTTGGGCGGACGCCTCCCCAATGAGTTAACACAGGCAGGCCCGATGCCATCCGGCATTATACGAACCCGCCGGACGAGGCCGCCGCCACACTCCCAATAATCTTGGACTGGACAATGGCAAGCATCGGCTCGCTAACCGCGCTTCAAGCTGGCGCTATGCTCGCGGCGCGCTCGGTGTTTGCGAGATCAGCGGAAAGCCGCGGCGCCGCCAGCCGTCGAGCCCGCCGGCCAGCGGGCGAATGCGGGTAATTCCCTTGCGGCGGAGGAGCAGCGCCACACGGGCGCTGGTGGCTTCATTGGGTCAAGTACAGTAAAGCACAACCTCCCGGTCGCGCGGGATAACATCGCTTCCCTCTTCCAGTTCGGCCGCGTCCAAGCGATGCGCGCCGGGGATGGTGATTGGTTCGGCCTCGAAGTCGAGCGAGTGGCGCAGGTCCACGATCACCACATCCTCGCCCGCATCGAGCTTCTGCTTGAGCTCTTCCGGTGTGATCCGCGCGATCCGCAACGCGTGCAGGAACTGCTGCCGGTGGACAAACTTCCAGCCGATGTAGGCGGCCAAGGCGCCGACCAGGATCGCGAGCAGCCAGCTTCCAAAGGTAAGCGCGCGGTCCGCGACGCGCTCGAGCTGGTTGCTGAACGCGAAGCCCAGCCCCACAAACACGCTAACCCACAGCAGCGTACCCAGAGTGTCGAAGAGCAAAAAGCGGTCAAGCCGCATGCCGAATATCCCGGCCAGTGGTGGGGCGGCGGTACTGAGCCCCGGAATGAACTTGGCCAGGACCAGCGACGGGGCTCCTTGCCGCTCAAAAGTGCTCTCGGTGCGGCGGACGCAGGAATCGGGCTCCAGCGAAATGCGGCAAAGAAACTGGAGCACCCGGACACCGCGGCGCCGGCCCAGCTCGTACCAGAGCACGTCGCTGATCACTGCGGCGACCACGGGCAGCCCGACGACCGCTGTAACCTTCAATCGGCCTGCGCCCGCCAGTGCTCCGGCCGCGAGCAGCAACGGCACAGAAGGCAGCGGCAGACCGATCTGCTCGGCAAACACCCAGGCGAACAGCACCAAGTAGCCATGTTTCACCAGGAACTGCAGCGTTTCACTCATCTCGGCCCGGCCTGCGCTGTAAGAATTGCACGTTGATCCCCGTAGAAGACCCGCGGAGCCAGCTTGAAGTATTCGGTGAAGCGGGAAACCGCACTGACCAGGACACGGCCGGCAGGTGGCCATGCCGATTCGCTCTGCCACTCATTACTGCCTCCGGGTCCCAGAAAGCGCGGCGAATGCCTCCTCGTTCAGAACACCTATGCGCCGCGCTAGGTTTGCCTGGCGCGGCCCCCTTCCAGATTCAGCCCGTCGTTTGATGATTCGCCGCCTGTGCGTGGGCGACCAACGGGGCCACCTGGCCCCATCGCCCGGTGAAGACAAATTGCTCGAGCGGTTTGCGGGTGCGCGGTGCCAGCTCGCGTGCGCGCAGCGGCTCGGGCAGAGACTCTGCCTCACCCCGGTAGCCCAGCGCTATAGCCGCCGTCGGCTCCCAACCCTCGGGAATATTGAACACCTCGCGCGCCTTGTCCACGTGGAAGCCTGCCATCTGGTGCGCGGCGAGTCCCATTGCGGTGGCCTGGATGATCAGGTTTTCGCTCGCCAGGCCGACATCGTGAAACGCGTGCCGGTTGGGCTTACCGTTGCGCTCAAAGTTGAGCCGGGCCAGCGATAGCATGAGCACCGGGGCGTGCTGCGCCCAGACGACGTTGCCCTCCACTAGGACACTGAGGAGGCGAGCAAATTCGACCGGTTGCTCCCGCGTGGCCAGCAGATACGCCCACGGCTGCTCATTGTAAGACGAGGGCGCCCAGCGGGCTGCTTCGAGCAGGCTGCATAGTTTCTCCGGCTCAACCGGCCGGTTGGCAAATGCACGAGGGCTCCAGCGGCGTCTCAACAGGTCGTGAATCGGACAGCTCGTGTTCGCCAGCTTTTCCACAATCCCCTCCCCGCACATCAAATCGTCCAATGGAACGGCCGCCATGCCAAGGTAAGCATCCTCGTGCCCCATCAATCCGCTCTGAGCTCCTGCCGCCGGATGGCAGACAGCCTGTAGTGAGATTCAGAACCTCCGGGACAACCCTTGTCAGGGCAAGGAGTTACGCCCTCAATTTCCGCTTTTCCCTGGCGCGGGAGCAGCCTTCTTCACCAGCTCGACGTCAACCGTAATTGTCACATCGTCGCCGACTACAACTCCGCCAGATTCCAGCGGAGCATTCCAAGTCAGGCCAAAGTCCTTGCGGCTGATCTTCGCGGTGGCCGAGGCGCCGACCCTCACATTGCCGTGAGGATCCTTGATCGCTGGGGTTGGGCCTTCGACATCGAAGGTGACCTCGCGAGTAACGCCGTGGATGGTCAGATCCCCGGTAAGCTTGTACCTGCCGGGATCGACCGCGACGATGCGCTTAGAGCGGAAAGTCATCGTTGGGTACTTCTCGACATCGAGGAAGTTAGCACCGCGCAGGTCTGCATCGCGCTTCGGCACGCGGGTATTGATCGTCGTGGTATCGATGCTGACCTCGACCGTAGAGCGGGTAGGATCCTTTTCATCGAGGTTGACGACGCCAGCCAACTTGCTGAACTCGCCCTTGATGTTGGAGATCATCATATGGCGCACGGAAAATTGTGCGACGGAATGCGCTGGGTCAATCTGCCAAGGTGTGCTCTGGGCCCACGACGGCACCGCGAGCGCGGCGAGCAGAGACGCCGCAACAACGAAACGAGTGGTTGCTTTGGACATGGCTTTTCCCCTCCTGTCCTTCGATGATAAGAGGTCGACATTCGTCACAACAACTATTGGCCGAAAAAACTGCTTCACCGCTGGCCCCCGGGTGGTGTTCCCTCCCGCACCTGCTCGAGCAATTCGGCCAGCACCCGCAGGCGCCGGGGCTCGATGTGCCGCAACTGACGCCGGTGCAGCGCGCTGATGGGTTCGTCCAACTCTCTTAGGATGCGTAAGCCGGCCGGGGTGATACGCGTTTCCACGACGCGCCGGTCGGCGCGCCCCCGCGCCCGGCTCACTAAGGCCCGTGCCTCCAGGCGGTCGAGCAGCCGGGTAATATCCGGGTCGCGCGTGAGCATCCGTTCGCCGATCTCCTGGCAGGCTAGCCCCTGCCGGCCGGCCCCGCGGAGAATGCGCAGAACGTTGTACTGCGTGTGAGAGAGTTCGACTGCCTTGAGGATCTGCTCGACATCGCGCAGCAGGGCATCGGCAGTCCGCAGCAGGTTCAGGAAAACTTCGTTTTCCAGGCCGCGGGCGGGCCGCCTGGGTCTCGTTACGCCGTTGGGCCGCGCTGGCATTGGCCGAGAATACTCGTTTCAACGACTATTGTCAACACAGAGTTGGGGGCTCCTTTGAGATTTTTCGCTCCGTTTACCCTATGGCAGAGGAGACGCCTGGGAATGCCGCGGCAAGGACGTGGAGGCAGGAAAGAGCCGGCCTAAGGTTTCTGCGTGGGGCGAATCAGCACCTCGCTGATGAAGCTCTGCGCCGATTGAGTGACCAGCGCCGCCACTACATGCGCCACGTCCTCGGCTTCCAGCATTTTGGCCACATCCTTGCCGGTGTGTGGCGAAAACTCCGTCGCCACCGTGCCGGGACAGATCACGCTGACGCGGATGCCGTAGCCACGCAAGTCTTCGGCCATGCAGTAAGTTAGCCCCTGCAGACCCCACTTTGAAGCGCAATAGACGCCGCCCCCGGCGAAGGCGTTTTTGCCTGCCAGCGAACTGATGTTGATGATGTGGCCGGTTCGTCGTTGGATCATCTCCGGCGCCACTGCCCGACTTGCAAGAAACACCCCCTTCAAATTGGTGTCTAATACAGCGTCCCAGTTCGCTTCACTGGTCTCGTGAACGGGACCGAAGACGCCGATGCCGGCATTGTTCACCAGAATGTCGATCGGGCCGAAGGTCTTGCGAGTGCGCTCAACCAGCGCCGCGACGTCGCCCGGGCGCGTAACGTCAGCAGGGACGCCCAGGGTCTCCACCCC
>Ga0209804_1001506_pt1 | contig 15065 bp, 15 predicted proteins | sample GraSoiAngelo_139_FD_185896 | JGI IMG/M metagenome (GOLD analysis project Ga0209804, IMG submission 185896) | Grasslands soil microbial communities from the Angelo Coastal Reserve, California, USA - 14_0929_12_20cm (SPAdes) (version 2) | ecosystem: Environmental > Terrestrial > Soil > Grasslands ... | reverse complement strand
TGGCGCCAGTGCAAGCCGTGGAGAAAGTTTTGCGCAAGACGGGATGGGATCGCGATCGCGACGTGGACCTTTACGAGCTGAACGAAGCCTTTGCCGTGCAGGCCATTGCCGTGATGCGCGAATTGCGCCTCGATCCGGCCAAGGTCAATGTAAACGGCGGCGCCGTGGCCATAGGGCATCCCATCGGAGCCTCTGGCGCCCGAATTCTCGTTACCTTGCTTTATGAAATGCAGCGGCGCGGCGTGCATCGAGGAATTGCCGCTCTCTGCTTGGGTGGAGGCAACGCCGCGGCGCTGGCCGTGGAACGCTAGTATTCTCCTAATCGCTGCAAGTCGGCTTGATTTTTCCAGACCTTCCGTGATTCTGTTGAACCTTTACTCCTAGATGGAGTAGCCTTTGAATCCTGATGCGGTTCGTACCCTGGCGGTTCTCGGTGCTGGTACGATGGGCAACGGTATCGCCCACGTCTTCGCGCGCTGCGGCTATCGAGTGATCCTGCGCGACGTTGAGGAGCGCTTTCTCAACCGTGCTCTGGAAACGATCTCGAAGAATCTCGATCGCGAAGTTCGAAAAGGCAAGATAGCCGAGGGCGAAAAGCCTTCGATTTTGTCCCGCATCGACGCGGCGACAAAAATGGAAGCAATTTCTCCCGCCGATCTTGTGATTGAAGCACTCCCCGAACAATTCGAGCTCAAGCGCGAGGTCCTGGGCGAGGCGGATCGGTTGTTGCGGCCGGAAACGATTCTCGCCACAAATACTTCTTCCATTTCTGTGACTGCGCTTGCAGCGGCCACGCAAAGGCCGGACCGCTTCATCGGTATGCATTTTATGAATCCTGTGCCGGCGATGCCATTGGTGGAAGTGATTCGCGCATTGCAAACGAGCAACGCGACCTTCGAGACGACGATGAAATTGTGCGAGAAGCTGGAAAAGAAACCCGTAGCCGTCGCGGATTCACCCGGCTTCGTCTCCAATCGCGTCCTCATGCCGCTCATCAATGAAGCTGCTTTTTGCGTTATGGAAGGCGTCGCCGCCCCTGAAGCGGTGGATTCCGTGATGAAGCTAGGGATGAATCATCCTATGGGCCCGCTGGAACTGGCCGATTTCATCGGGTTGGATGTGTGCCTGGATATCATGGAAGTTCTCTTCGAAGGCTTTGGCGATCCGAAGTTCCGGCCTTGCCCGCTACTGAGGAAGATGGTGGCGGCAGGCTGGCTGGGCAAGAAATCCGGCCGCGGCTTCTATATTTATGCCGGGAAGTGAGCTGGGATGTCGGTCCTTCAGCGTGCCATCGTGCCCAAGATCGGAAAGATGTAAACGTAGCGCCGCGGCCTTTAGCGCGGCATCTTTTTTCGGTTTCCGACGGTCGTTGCGGGGCACAAAACGCGGTGTAGCCGATACAGCCGATACGGATTGTATTTGCTTTTTGTTCGCCTAGGGATTAGCATGGGTGGCTGTTGAAAAGCGATTTACGACGGTTAGTAACGAAAGACGTGATCTGATAGACTCCGCGCCTCCGCCGGCGGGGAAATCTCTCTCGAGGTGCACCATGGCAGACGATCGCAATAAGGTTCTGGAATCGGCCATTGCGCAGATCGAAAAGCAGTATGGCAAGGGCGCGATCATGCGCCTGGGCAATCGGGATGTGCTCGTGCCGGTGAGTGTGATCCCCAGCGGATCGCTCAGCCTAGATGCTGCGCTTGGCGTGGGGGGATTTCCGCGCGGACGCGTGGTGGAAATTTTCGGGCCGGAGTCCGGCGGGAAGACGACCATGACGCTGCACGCCATCGCGCAGGCACAAAAAATGGGCGGCCAGGCGGCTTTTATCGACGCCGAACACGCCCTGGATCCTGCTTATGCGCGCAAGCTTGGTGTAGATATAGATAATCTGCTCGTGTCACAGCCGGACAACGGCGAGCAGGCGCTGGAAATTGCCGAGACGCTGATTCGCTCGGGTGCATTGGACGTTGTTGTGGTGGACTCCGTGGCCGCGTTGGTGCCCCGCGCGGAATTGGAAGGCGAAATGGGCGAGCCGCAAATGGGCCTGCAGGCGCGGCTTATGTCGCAGGCGCTCAGAAAACTTACGGGCATAGTTTCGAAATCACGCACCTGCTTAATCTTCATTAACCAAATCCGCGAAAAAATCGGTGTGATGTTTGGCAATCCAGAAACAACCACCGGCGGGCGAGCCCTGAAATTCTATGCTTCCATTCGCCTGGACATCCGCCGCATTCAGTCCATCAAAGAAGGCGATCGCGTCGTGGGCTCGCGCACGCGAGGAAAAGTGGTGAAGAACAAAGTGGCGGCGCCGTTCCGCGAAGCGGAATTCGATATTCTCTACGGCGAAGGTATCTCGCTCGAAGGCGATCTGCTCGATCTCGGCGTGACGCACAATCTGGTCGAAAAGAGCGGCACATGGCTCAGTTTTGGTGGCGAGAGGATCGGCCAGGGCCGCGAAAATGCGCGCCTTTTCCTAAAGGAGCATACCGAAATCCGAGCGAAGCTGGAATCCGCCCTGCGCAAAAAGCTCGGTTTGCCGAATCCGGCCGCTCAGGCCGAAGTTTCGTCAAGCAGTCCTGAACGACAACACGAGAAGGCCTCTGCGGCTTCCGCGGCGGCTGCGGCCGCCCGAGGCAAGAACGGCCGTTAGCCCCTAGTGGGAACTCCCCAATATCGCCAAGGGCAAAATAGTGCCGATTGCCTATTGCATAGGACATCTCAGTTCTCTAGAATCCGCCTTGCTAGGATCCGGAGTTCAGTGCTAGTTCGGGCTGACCATTGCTTAGAATCTGACGTCTAATCGACACATGGAACCCAGTCCTATGTATCGTCTCAATCACGCTGTTCTTGGAGCTTTGCTCCTCTCGATTTTTGCTTTTGCCCCACCCGCGACGTCGGCGGTGGCAAGAACTACCACGCACCGACCGCGGGTGCGCGGCGTTCCGACCTTCGTTGATTCCACGTTGGGTGATATTGCGACTTTTGACGATCCGGTCGTGCGTCAGGCAGCCATAGCCGGGCTCGGACGTTATAACGGCTCGGTCGTGGCTGTCGACCCGAATACGGGCCGTATTCTGAGCATCGTGAATCAAAAACTCGCCTTTTCCTCCGGATTCATCCCCTGTTCCACGATCAAGCCGGTGATCGCGGTGGCTGCGCTCGAAGAGAACGTCATCACGCGAGACACCATGATCAAGGTGGCGCCCCGGCTCTACTTGAATCTCGTCGAAGCCTTGGCGCACTCCAATAATGCTTTCTTCGAGGAACTAGGCCGGCGGATGGGGTTTGAAACTGTCTCGCACTATGCGCGCCTGCTTGGATTGGGAGAGTTGGCCGGCTACGACCTTGCTGAAGAGCAGCCCGGAGCTTTCCCCTCCGAACCGCCTAAGAATGGCGGGGTAGCGCGGATGTCCAGCTTTGGTGAAGGGATTCAAATCACGCCTCTTCAGTTGGCCTCGCTTGTTTCCACGCTGGCCAATGGCGGTACGATTTACTACCTGCAATACCCCCGTTCGGAGGCGGAAATCGCGAATTTCCAGCCGCGAATCAAGCGCAGGCTGGACATCGAATCGCTCCTGCCTGATGTCCGCGACGGTATGCTTGCGGCAGTCCTTTATGGCACCGCGCGCCTGAGCTATCTCGACGATGAACAAGCGCTGGGGAAGACGGGAACTTGCTCCGATTCAGCTTCTCGGGTTGGGTGGTTCGTTTCCTACGCCGACCAGGTGCACCCGAAGATCGTAATTGCCGTTTTGATGAGGGGGCACGGCCGAGTTGTCACGGGATCGATGGCCGCGCAGATTGCGGGTCGAATCTATCGCCGTCTCGATGGCGAGAATTATTTCGTAGACAAATTCGCGCCGAAATCAAATTTCAGCGCGGATACAGCTACCGCGCACTAATTTCCCTAAATTTCTTTGGTTTTTGAGCCAGCCTGGATTTATCGGACTTCCCAGGTGTCGCCCGAACGCAGCAGCTTATCGATATCACCGGCGCCACGCTTCGTCACCACATCCTTAATCTGATTGGCCATGATGTCTTCGTAGCGCGGAAAGTCGTTCCAGGAACGAAACACGCCAACGGGAGTCGGGAAGCCCGGCATCTCTTCCATTTTTGCCAGCAAAAACGCATATGCCGGATTGCGATACTGTTCGTCGTGGATGAGCAGGTCGTGCTCGGAAACGCCGTTGCCTAACTGAACTACTTCGAGATCGAGCCCGTTCAGGCGTATGCCCTTGTCACGGTTTTTGCCGAAGATCAAGGGCTTGCCGTGTTCGAGCTGCACGAGGTGCTCGCTGCGGGAATCTTTCTCGGTCAAGTATTGCCAGGCGCCGTCGTTGAAGATGTTGCAGTTCTGCAGAATTTCGATATACGCCGCGCCTTTGTGCGCCGCAGCCTTCTTCAAAGTCTCCTTCAAATGTTGCTGCATGACGTCGATCGATCGAGCCACAAATGTGGTCTCGGCTCCGATGGCCAGGGCCAGCGGATTGAAGGGGCGGGCGGCCGAACCGAACGGAGTCGACTTGGTCTTCTTCCCGAATTCCGAAGTCGGCGAATATTGCCCTTTGGTCAGGCCGTAGATGCGGTTGTTGAACATCAAAACCTTGATGCCTACGTTGCGGCGGAGCATATGGATGGTGTGATTGCCGCCGATAGAAAGCGAGTCGCCATCTCCGGTAGCCACCCAGACTTCGAGTTCCGGATGGGCGACCTTGATCCCTGTAGCCACAGCAGGTGCGCGCCCGTGAATCGAGTGGAATCCAAACGTGTTCATGTAATATGGAAAGCGGCTTGAGCAGCCGATGCCCGAGACAACCACAAATTTCTCGCGCGGAATACCCAGATCGGGAAAAACGGCCTGCACCGCTGACAAAATGGCGTAATCTCCGCAGCCGGGACACCAGCGGACTTCCTGGTCAGTTTGAAAATCCTTCTTCGTCAGAACTGGAACTGTGGCGTTCATGGTCTTCCCTTATCTCCCGTTTTTCCAGGCCCCGACTGCTCCGCAGCTGAGCACTTCTTCAATCTTGCCTTCCAGCTCAGCCTGTTTGAAGGGCTGGCCCTGGATCTTGTTGTAGCCCTCCACGTCCACCAGATATTTTGCGCGCAGAATCATGGAGAGTTGGCCCATATTCATCTCCGGGACCAGCACTTTGCCATACCGCTCCATCACCTGCCCGAGATTGCGCGGAAGTGGGTTCAGGTAGCGCAGGTGAACGTGCCCAATGCGGCGTCCGGCCGCGCGCTGTGCTTTTACGGCAGCTGTAATCGAGCCATAAGTTGAACCCCAACCCACGATCAGCAGATTGCCTTCGGCATCCCCGGCAGGCTCCACGTCCGGGACATCTTGCCCAATGGCCTCTACTTTCGCGGCTCTCAAACGAACCATCTTCTCGTGGTTCAACGGTTCGTAGTTTACGTTGCCGGTTACATCCTGCTTTTCGAGTCCCCCGATGCGGTGTTCCAACCCCGGTGTTCCCGGAATCGCCCAGGGGCGGGCGAGAGTCTGCGGGTTGCGCTTATAAGGCAGAAATCCCTGCGGATCAGTGACGAAATGTACCGGGATCTGTGGAATCTCGCTGAGGCTCGGAATACGCCAGGGCTCCGCGCCATTCGCCAGGTATCCGTCGGAGAGCAGGATTACCGGGACCATATACTTCAGCGCTATGCGGCTGGCCTCCAGCGCAATCCAAAAGCAATCACCAGGAGTCGAAGCGGCCAGTATGGGTATCGGTGCCTCGGAATTTCGGCCAAACATGGCCTGCAGCAGGTCGGCCTGTTCGGTCTTGGTCGGAAGGCCCGTGGAAGGACCACCGCGTTGGATGTCGCAAATCACGATCGGCAGCTCCACCGCAACGGCCAAACCCATGGCCTCGGTCTTAAGGGCCATTCCCGGACCGGACGTCGTGGTAATGGCAAGCGCTCCGGAATAAGCCGCGCCAATTGCCGACGTGATGGCAGCAATTTCATCTTCCGCCTGGAACGTAAGGACACCGAAATTCTTGTAGCCGGAGAGTTCGTGCAAGATGTCCGAAGCGGGGGTAATCGGATAAGAGCCCAAAAACAGTTGAAGCCCCGCCTGCCGCGCCGCCACCACAAAGCCCATGGCCAACGCCTGATTACCGCTTAGGTTTCGATACACGCCCGGCGCCAGCTTGGCCGGAGGAATCTCATAGCTCACCTGGAAGGCTTCCGTTGCTTCGCAGTAGCTGTACCCGGCCTTCATGGCGCGCTTATTGGCCTCGGCCAGCAGGGGCTTGCTCTTGAATTTATCGTCCAGCCAGCGATACGTGTGATCCATCGGCCGGTTGTAAAGCCAATAGCACATGCCTAAGGCAAAGAAGTTCTTGCACCGGTTCATGCTCTTGGCGTCGAGGCCGAGCTCTTCCAACGCCGCCTGCGTCAAGCGTTCGAGCTGAACCGGAAACACGCGATAGGCATCGAGCGAATGATCCTCCAGCGGGTTCGTTGCCTGGTGGGCCTTGCGAAGATCGTTATCGGTAAAACTATCGTTATTTACGATCAGGATCCCGTTCTTCTTGAGGTCCTTAATGTTCATCTTGAGCGCCGCCGGATTCATGGCCACGAGTACATCCACTGCGTCGCCCGGCGTATAGACATCGCTCGACGAGAACTGCACCTGGAATCCGCTCACACCGGGGAGCGTCCCCGCGGGGGCGCGGATTTCCGCAGGATAGTCCGGGAAGGTCGCTAAATCGTTTCCATAAAGAGCTACGGTATTTGTGAACTGGCTGCCGGAAATCTGCATGCCGTCGCCCGAGTCGCCGCAGAAGCGAACCACCGCCCGCTCGATTACTTGCCGCTTGGGCTTACTTTCGACAGCATCGGTAATGGTGGCCATTATTGCGTATGATCCTCAATGAGTTGGAAGCTGGCGACCAGCCGCGCGAGCTTCCTCTAGGGTGCAGAATCTGCTGCTGAAGGGAAGTTCCGCGGAGGGGCGCCGCTTCTTAAATATAGCACAATTTCACCGGACTACGATCACCCTTCGCGGGCAACGAGTAAACAGAAAATCAGATCGAGCGGTTCGTTCTCAATTTTCTCAATTTGTGTCTGTGTAATTCAGATTTGCGTACTTGCTGGATAAGAACTGTTCGGTTCCTCATGTCGGGCGGGAGGGCGAAATCGGAAGTCCATTCTGCAGCACCTGTTTTTCGCATTGACGTTCGCCTTTGATTCGCCCTATACTGTGTCTGCTTCGAGGTGAAAGGCCATGACGCTCACCAAGCGACAAAAAGAAGTCCTCGATTTCTTGGTCAATTTCGTGAATAAGCACGGCTACTCTCCCAGCTTCGAGGAGATCGCCCGCGCTTTGCGCTTGACTTCCCTGGCCACGGTGCACAAGCACATCACCACGCTCGAACGCAAGGGCTTCATTCGCCGCGGTTATAACCAGAGCCGATCGATTGAAGTCACACAACTGCCCAAGAGCGTTCGGGAGCAAGTCCTCGAGCGGCACAGCGTGGAATTGCCGCTTGCCGGACGGATCGCCGCGGGCCGCCCACTCGAGGCTGTCGAAAATCGCGAGACATTCTCGCTCAGCGAATTCACCCGCGCCGACGGCAGCTTCGTCCTTCAAGTCAGAGGCGACTCTATGATCGAGGACCACATCCTCGATGGAGATTACGTCGTGATTGAACCCTCGCAAGTCGCCAATCCAGGAGAAGTCGTCGTGGCACTTGTCGGGGGAGATGAAGCCACGCTAAAGCGTTTTTATCGCGAACCTGGAGGAAAAGTCCGCCTGCAGCCCGCGAATTCGGAAATACAGCCGATCATCGCGCCAGCGTCGGAAGTCAAAATCCAGGGCCGCGTAGTCGGTGTGCTACGCAAGTACTGACTGTTTTCCGCAGCATTTCCACGGCATTTTCACATTCGCGTTACTGTCACGCACACGCCGTCAGATTATCTGCTTGCTCCGCTGTGAAACAGAGGACTAGAGTGTTTTTCCCCGGTCCAAACGCCAGAGCTTTCTGGCTAACCGGAATGACCGAGGAGGGCTAATGTGGGGAAACAAAAAGGTGGAACCCGATTCGCCGTCAGCGGGTGTTCCGGCTCCGTCGAAGGCTCCGGAGACAAACTCAACCAAGCCGACTTCGGCAATAATGGAGGGTAAAGTTATGAGCACCGACGCCGCTCGCCCTTTGGCTACGGCTCCGGCCGGATCTACGGCCCGTCTGGGGGCCAGCCTGCACATCAAGGGTGAGATTTCTGGAAATGAGGACTTGCAAGTGGACGGCACTGTGGAAGGTCTGATTCAGCTCGACGACCGCAAGCTGACCGTCGGAGCTAGCGCCAAAGTTACAGCCGATCTGGTAGCCCGCGAAGTGGTGGTATATGGTAGTGTAAAAGGCAATTTGCGCGCTCGTGATCGTATCGAGATCAAGAAGGATGGTTCTGTGATCGGCGACCTGACGACCTCGCGCATCATGATCGAGGACGGCGCATATTTTAAGGGCGCCATCGAAATTGATCGCAAAGGTGAGGTCACCAGCAGCAGTAGTCATGAGAAACCAGCGTTTGTTAAGGCTGCCACAGCGGCGGTGCAGGCTGGCAAGGCTTCGAGCTAGTTTGCGGTTAGGTCAGTCCGCCTAAGCTAAGGCTAGATTCTGTTCCGATGGCTTCGTCTGCTGGCCTGGTCAGCTCTGGACCGGGGAGCTGGCGAGATGTCTCCACAGGTTCCGCGCGCTCGTTGACAAATCCCCGGCCATCCACTATTGTCTCCGTTTGTCCCTACAGGGTGAGGTGTTCACAGAGCGAATGCGGACCTATGTTCCAGAGGGCCGCGAGGCACAAACGCTTTCGCAGGGTCCTAATTGGTTTGTGGTCGACGCCGCGGGCCAGGTTTTAGGCCGTGTAGCGACTCGCGTAGCGCGAGTGTTGATCGGCAAGGATAAGCCGAACTTCACTCCCTATCTAGACTGCGGCGATCACGTTGTGGTCATCAACGCGCAGAAGATTCGTCTCACGGGAAATAAGCTCGAACAAAAGGTATACCGTACGCATAGCGGTTATCCCGGCGGCCTCAAGGAAGTTCCCGCAAAGCGCATTCGTGGCGAACGGGCTGACTGGATGCTACGCGAAGCGATCCTCGGGATGTTGCCCAAGAACCGGCTTCGCGCCAGCCGTGCGCGTAAACTGCGCGTCTACCTGGATGACAAGGGCTTGGCACGTCATGCAGGCCAGAAGCCGCAACCGTTGGCCTTATAAATTCGTCCAACACATTGACGAGTCTTAAAGGTATTTTCTTCTGATTGGCTTTTGAGGAGGAGAGTTGGGTTCGAGCATACAGCCAGCCGAGAGCGTTTTGAAGACACAAGGATATGGTACCGGCCGGCGCAAGAAGGCTGTCGCGCGCGTGTTCATTCGTCCCGGCAGCGGGAAATTTGAAGTAAATGGCAGGGCCGTCGATTCTTATTTCAAGAATGTCACGTGGCTGACGCGTGCCGTCGAGCCTTTGAAGTTCACCAATACCGCCAATGAGCTTGACGTTAGGGCCACGGTCAATGGCGGGGGTGTTGGAGGTCAAGCCGGCGCTGTGCGCATGGGACTGTCACGCGCCCTTTCAGTTTTTAATTCCGATTTGCGCCATGGACTCCGGAATAACGGCTTTCTCACGCGCGATTCGCGCATGCGGGAACGCAAGAAATACGGCCAGAAGGGCGCACGGAAACGCTTCCAATTCAGCAAGCGTTAACGAAGGACTCCAGTTCGCTTTTGCGAACTGAATACATGGCCGGCGGGATGCCGGCAAGAGGATGCTCGACTTTTCCGGAGCGGTAATCGAGGGCAAAGTTTGCAAGCGTCCAAATCTAAAAGGAGGTACGTTGGCAGTTGAAATCACAATGAAGGAGTTGCTGGAGGCCGGCGTTCATTTCGGCCACCAGACCCGCCGTTGGAACCCGAAGATGAAGGAGTATATCTTCGGCGAACGCAATGGAATTCATATCATCGATTTGCAAAAGACCCTCAAGATGTTCCGCGACGCGAGCCGTTTTGTCGGCGAGCTGGCGAGCCAGGGGCGTGTCGTTCTGTTTGTAGGCACCAAGCGCCAGGCCCAGGAGGCAATTGCCGAAGAAGGACGGCGCTGCGGAATGTTCTACGTCAATCATCGCTGGCTCGGTGGCACGCTCACCAATTGGGCCACTCTGCAGAAATCCATTAAGCGGCTCAAGACCCTCAAGGCGATGATTGAAGATGGACGCATGGCGCAGCTCTCCAAAAAGGAAGCCGCCAGGCTCGAACGGGAATTAAAGCACCTGCAGCAGAACTTGGAAGGCGTCGAAAATATGAGCACCCCGCCCGACGCCATGTTCGTGGTCGACTCGCATACCGAGCAGATTGCCGTGCGCGAAGCGCGCCGCATGGGCGTGCCTGTGGTGGCTGTCGTGGACACGAATTCCGATCCCGATCAAGTGGATTGGGTGATTCCGGGGAATGATGACGCGTTGCGCGCCATTCGCCTTTTCACAACCAAGATTGCCGATGCCGTTGTCGAGGGCCGTGCTGCCTTTGAACAAACCCAGCTCGCAGGCGAAAAGGTGGAAGCTCCCGAAGGCGCCGAAGTCGTAGAGAACGTCGAATATGTCGACACCAGCGCCTATGAGGCTTACGAAAAGCAGGAAGGCGATTTTGTGGAGACGCCGGAATTTGCCGATTCCGAACAGGCCGTTCAGGCGGAAGGCGAGTCTGAATCCTGATTGGGCAGCGAGCTCGTGCCAGGCTTCCTTCATCCAGCCAAATTTGATGATCGTTTGAGGATTTGCCGAAATGGCGACAAACCCTGAGCAATTCAATGTACCCGCGCAATTGGTCAAAGAGTTGCGCGAACGCACGGGCGCCGGTTTTAACGATTGTCGCAATGCGCTGGCTGAGGCCAAGGGCGATGTCGAGCGCGCCATCGACGTCTTGCGCCGCAAAGGACAGGCGGCGGCGCAAAAGAAGGCCCAGCGCGAGGCGAGCGAGGGATTGATCGGCCATTACATTCACGCCGGCGGAAAAATCGGCGTCGTCGTGGAAGTCAATTGCGAATCCGATTTTGTGGCCCGCACGGACGATTTCCAGAAGCTCTGCCACGATCTGGCCATGCACATAGCCGCGCTCGATCCGCGCTATGTGCGCCGGGAAGAAGTCACGCCGGAAATCCTCGAGCATGAACGTGAGATTTATCGCGAACAGGCGCGCTCTACAGGCAAGCCGGAAGCAGTGATTGAGAAAATTGTGAACGGAAAAATGGAGAAGTTCTACGAGGAAAATTGCCTTTACGAGCAGCACTTTATCAAGGACGAATCGCTGACCGTCTCCGAGCTCATCAATCAGATGATTGCGAAACTGGGAGAGAATATTTCCGTGCGCCGCTTTGTGCGCCTGAAGGTTGGTGAAACCGCCAGTGCCTCCTCAGGGACAACCGGCGCGGCCGCACTTCAGCCCGTGCGCTGAGCGTTACTTGCCAGTATTTCACTGATCCATGCGGAAGGGCAGCGGAAGGGCGGCGCCGATAGCAAGCCGCTGCGCATCTCTGCTAAAATGCCCGCCGAAAACTGCCCGAAGTCGCGCCTTAGGATGCCGCTGCAAGAAAGTGAACGGAGTAATGCTACCGCCCGAGGCTAAGCGTCCTGCCTATTCGAAGATCGTGCTGAAGCTTTCGGGGGAGTCGTTGCAAGGACCTCACGGCTCCGGCATCGATGCGGAGACCGTAGCGCGTGTGGCCGCAGAGCTGAAGGAGATAAATGACATAGGCGTTCAGATCGCCATCATGGTGGGCGGGGGAAATATATTTCGCGGCACGCGCCAGAAATCGCTCTCCATCGATCGTGCCACAGCTGATTACATGGGCATGCTGGCCACGGTAATTAACGGGCTGGCCCTTCAGGACGCCCTCGAAAAGCAGGGCGCCCATACTCGGGTGCTGAGTGCCATTGATATGCGCCAGATTGCCGAGCCTTTCATTCGTCGCCGTGCGACGCGACACCTGGAAAAAGGCCGGATCGTGATTTTCGCGGCGGGTACCGGCAATCCTTATTTCTCCACGGATACGGCGGCGGCATTGCGCGCGATGGAAATCAAAGCGGACGTCATTCTCAAGGCCACGCGCGTGGATGGAATTTACGATGCCGATCCCGAAAAAGTTCGAGGGGTCCGCCGTTTTGAACACATTAGCTATCTGGATGTCCTTCAACGCGGCCTCGCGGTGATGGATTCGACGGCCATTTCGCTCTGTATGGATAATAAGATGCCCATTATTGTTTTCGATCTGAGTCAGACCGGAAATCTCAAGCGAGTCGTTCTGGGTGAAAAAGTGGGTTCGCTGGTTACTGCCAGCTAGGGTCCCCAGCCGGATACCTGAACACCGAGGTTAGACTGATGAGCACTGTAACCACGAGTAAAGACGCTCTGGTTCAAGCCAGAACGCGAATGGAGAAGGCGGTCGATGATTTCCGCCGTGAGTTAGCCGGCATTCGCACGGGCCGCGCGAATGTAGCTCTCCTCGACCATGTACGCGTCGACTATCACGGCACGCAAATGCCAATCAATCAGCTTGGCACGGTCACCGTTCCGGATCCCATGATGTTGGTTATTTCCCCATGGGATCCTGGCGCTGTGTCCTTGATCGATAAGGCCATCCGTGCTTCCGATCTTGGGCTCAATCCCGCGAATGATGGAAAACTAATTCGCCTACCGATACCTCCGCTGACCGAAGAGCGCCGCAAAGATTTGGTAAAGCACCTTCACAAGGTGCTCGAGAATCATCGCACCGCCGTACGCAACGTGCGCCGGGACATCAAGGAGGCGGTTGAACACCTGGAACGAGAAAAAAAGGTGAGCGAGGACGAGCGCAAGCGCACGGTGGACGAACTGGATAAGATCACCCATAACGAAACCAAGAAAATCGAGGATCTCTCTGCGGCAAAGGAAAAGGAAATCCTGGAGTTGAAGTAAAGGGCGACCCTAACCCGTTGTATTTAAAATCTTTGCGGTGTGATGGCCCGATCCGCTTACGACGTCCGTCATCACACTGCCCCAGCCTCCGTCCGCGTCGCCCTTTGGGTCCGTGAGTGGCGTGGAGTAGCTGAAAAACGCCTTTTTTATTTTGACAGAGAATCTTTTTTTCCCTATACTTAGCGTTTTGCCAGGGGGAAGTTTGCCCTGTGGTAGAAGGGGAAGGTCTCCTGCTGCTCCGTAAGGTCCGGTGTTAGGGACGGGGCTAGGAGAGCGGCCGGAATGGGGCGCCAGCCCCGCAAAGCCGAGTAAGCCTCTCCGCTTGACCCGCTGCCGTGCAGGCCGCAGTGGATTCTGTGGGCGGAGACTCTTGTCGGTCCGCCGGGGTCGCTACTGACCCTTTCTGTTGATCAACCCGTAAACTCCGCGTGTCGGCCATCGCCGGCCCGGGAATAGAATAGAAGTTTTTGCTCGAATGAGGTAGAGCCGTGCCGACGTTTGCACAATTGGTCCGTACCGGACGCGAAAAGGTACGCACGAAAACAAAGTCGCCCGCGCTACAAGGGTGTCCGGAAAAGCGAGGCGTGTGTATCCGCGTCTACACGCAGACTCCGAAAAAACCGAATTCCGCGCTGCGTAAGGTGGCTCGCGCGCGGCTGACCAATAGCGTCGAAGTTACCACCTACATCCCTGGAATTGGCCATAACCTGCAGGAGCACTCGATCGTGCTGGTGCGCGGCGGTCGCGTCAAGGATCTGCCCGGCGTTCGCTACCACATCATTCGCGGCACGCTCGACGCGGCTGGCGTGGACAATCGCAAACAAGGGCGGTCGAAATACGGAGCCAAGCGGCCCAAGGCTGCACAGAAATAAAGAGGCGATCGGAGAACCGTCATGCCACGCAAAGGATTCATATCGCGCCGCTCGGTCTTGCCCGATTCGGTTTATGGCAGCGATCTGGTCCAGAAGTTCATTAGCTCGATGATGTGGGATGGCAAACGCTCGACAGCTCAGCGCATCTTTTATGGCGCTATGGAACTGGTGGGCCAGAAAGCCAATGACGAGCCGCTTAAGGTTTTTAAGAAAGCGGTGGAAAACGTCAAGCCTGTGCTCGAGGTGAAGTCTCGCCGGGTGGGCGGCGCCAACTATCAGGTTCCAGTTGAGGTCAGTCAGTTTCGCCGGCAATCTTTGGCCATTCGATGGTTATTGCTTCACGCCCGCACGCGCCCCGGCAAGCGCATGGTAGATAAGCTTGCCGATGAGCTTCTGGACGCCGCAAACGGACGCGGCGGCGCGATTAAGCGCAAAGAGGACGTGCACCGCATGGCCGAGGCCAACAAAGCCTTCGCCCATTACCGGTGGTAAAAAAAGCGGACGAGACTAACTCCAAACATGGAAACAAGGTCACAACTCGAACATACGCGCAACATCGGCATCATGGCGCATATCGACGCCGGAAAAACGACGTCCACCGAACGCATCCTGTTCTATACCGGTGTGACCTATAAGATCGGCGAAGTCGATGAAGGCACGGCCACGATGGACTGGATGGAACAGGAGCGCGAGCGCGGCATTACCATCACGTCTGCCGCGACGACGGCGAGCTGGAAGCGCTTTGGCCAGCCCTACCGCGTCAACATTATCGATACGCCCGGCCACGTCGACTTCACTGTGGAGGTGGAGCGCTCGCTCCGTGTGCTGGACGGCACCGTCGCGATTTTCGATGCGGTAGCCGGCGTGCAGCCGCAGTCCGAGACGGTATGGCGCCAGGCAGATAAGTACCGCGTACCCCGCATTGCCTTCGTTAATAAGATGGACCGCGTGGGCGCCGATTTCGATCACTGTATCCGCTCCATGCGCCAGCGACTGAGTGCTCACCCCGTCCCCCTGCAGTTTCCCCTTGGCAAGGAAGATACCTTCATCGGAGTCATCGATTTTATCGAGCAGAAAGTAATCATCTGGCTCGAAGACACCCTCGGCGCGAAATTCGAGGTGTTCCCAATCGAAAAGCTTTGGGATCAGGCATTCTTGAAAGGCCACCCCGAGGTTGCGGCGGCAATTAAGGCCTCAGCAATCAGCCCGGAGTTCTATACAGAGCATCGCGAGAAA
>Ga0209804_1001504_pt1 | contig 15073 bp, 15 predicted proteins | sample GraSoiAngelo_139_FD_185896 | JGI IMG/M metagenome (GOLD analysis project Ga0209804, IMG submission 185896) | Grasslands soil microbial communities from the Angelo Coastal Reserve, California, USA - 14_0929_12_20cm (SPAdes) (version 2) | ecosystem: Environmental > Terrestrial > Soil > Grasslands ... | reverse complement strand
GGATCCCGACTCCCCACCGGGTGACCTCGCCCGACGCGTCGCGCAGCGTCAGTTGCTGGGCGTCCCGCTCCAACTCGGCCCAGGTCTTCGGGGGCGCGTTGGGATCCAGCCCGGCGCGCTCGAACGCCTCCTTGTTGAAGTAGAGAATGATGGTGCTGCGCTGAAACGGGATGGAGTAGGTGGTCCGGCCGACCCGCGCGTTGAGCCAGAACGCCGCGAAAAAGTCCTGCCGGAAGCGCTCCCCACCCGACCGGTCGATGAACCCATCGAGGGGGATGATGGCATCCATGTCGAGCAGGGTGAACAGATCGGTGGAGAGCAGCACGGCCACATCGGGAGGGACGCCTCCGAGGACGGCGGCCTGGGTCTTGGCCATGGCCTCGTCGTAGCCGCCGGCGAAGACGGGGGTCACGTGGGTGCCGGGGTGGGCGTTGTTGAAGTCGGTCACCAGGCCGTCCATGACCTTGGCGAGCGCCCCCGCCACGCTGACGGGATAGAAGAACTTGAGCTCAAGGGCCGCGCCTGCCCGCCCGGCCGCCCACAGCGGGAGTGCGAGCACGAGCGCCGCCAGGACCGCGCACACGCGTCTTGCCTTCGCTCCACTCCTCATCACACCCATCCCCCCTCGGCCAACTTCAGGTGCCGTTCCCTTGGTTCCACTCCTCGCGTTGATTGGCCTTTACCGGGGGCCCGACAAGCACTCCTGCCGGGCTGTGGAGCAGGGAACGCGCCTTCTCGCGCTCAATTGTGGGAGCAGCCCCGCGTTCGGCCGCGGAGGGAGACCAGCGACCCAGCATGAGCGAAGACCGCCCCGGACGCGCCTCGAGCCCGAAAGCCTCCCGCTTCCTGGGACGCGGACGGTCCGCCGGGCAGCCCGGCAAGGCCGGCGGGCGGCAGCCCCTCGGGGTGGCCCACCGGGGGGCGTCCAAGGAGTCGCCCGAAAATACCCTCGCCGCGTTTCGCCTCGCGCTCCGCCTCGGCGCGGAGGCGGTGGAGTGTGATGCCCGCCGCACCCGGGACGGACACGTCGTCGTGATCCACGACCACGCGCTGGACCGCACGACGGACGGCCGCGGGCCGGTCGAGTCGCACACGCTCTCCGAGATCCGCGGGCTGGACGCCGGCCGGTGGTTCGGGCCTCAGTTTGCCGGCGAGCGGATTCCCCTCCTGGCGGAAGTCCTGGAGGCCGTGCGCGGGAACGCGCTCGTCAAACTGGAGATCAAGAACGATCCGGTCCCCTACGAGGGCATCGAGCGGCAGATCGTCGACATCGTCCGCGGCCTGGGAATGGAGGACGAGGTCTTCGTGATGTCCTTCGATCACGAGTGCGTCCGGACCGTCCACGCCCTGGCCCCGCGCCTGGCCACGGGGATCCTCTACTCGGGCCGGCTGGTGGACGCGCCCCACGCGGCGCAGGCTGCCGGGGCCGACGCGCTGTGCGTCCACCGCGGCTACGTCTCCCCCCGGGACGTCGACCGCGCTCACGCCGCGGGGCTCGGCTTCTTCGTCTGGACCGTCGACGACGAGGAGACGCTCCGGCGCTGCGTCGCCTGGGAGGTCGACGGGGTCACCTCCAACGACACCCGGTTGATGCTGCGCGTCCTGGTGGGGCCGCGTTTCGGGACGTAACCGGGCCCCGGCCGCGTGAGGCGGGAGGCGAAGCGTGGACGCGCTGAAGGCACGGATCCGTCGCGACGGGCGCAATCTCGGCCACGGCATTCTCAAGGTCGACGGGTTTCTCAACCATCAGATCGATCCGGCGCTGATGAACGAGTGCGGCCGGGAGCTGGCCCGCCGCTTCGCGCCGGCGAGGGCCACCAAGGTGCTCACTGCGGAGATTTCGGGCATCGCCCCGGCGCTGAGCACGGCGCAGCACATCGGCGTCCCCGTCGTCTACGCGCGGAAGGACCGGCCGATCACCATGCCCGACCAGGTGCTGCTCACCGTCGCCCCGTCGCACACCAAAGGGCGCACGGTCGAACTGATCGTCTCGCCCGAGTACCTGGCGGCGGGCGAGCGGGTGCTGATCATCGACGATTTCCTCGCCACCGGCCAGACGATCCTCGGCCTCGCCCGTCTCGCCAAAGCCGCGGGCGCGACGGTCATCGGCATCGGCGTGGTGATCGAGAAGGCTTTCGAAGGCGGGCGCGCCGCCCTCCGGCCCCTGGGAGTGCCGATCGAAGCCCTGGCCATCATCACCGAGATGCGCGGGGAGGAGATCATCCTGGCCTAGGGGGGCGGCACTCGTCCCGGTCTCGCCCGAAGGGAGGCGTGGACTAGATCAGTCCTCTTTGACATTTTATAAGCCAAAGCTTATAATTATTACATCGTGGCTGTGTCCAAAGCCGTGCGCTTGCGGGAGTTCTACCAGCGGCTTCGGACACTCCCTGCGGCGGGCGGTTTTGAGGAAGCATGGACTCAAATCAGCAGGACACTTAACCAAGTGGAGGATGAGATGTCCGGCGTGCCTTACGATCCGTCGAAATGGCAGACGGACGGCCGGTTGTATCCGCCGCAGCGGGACAGCGAACGCGCCTTCAGCGGACATCCGAAAGTACGGAGATTCCGAAGCCTGAAACACAACACTCTGATCGGCGAGAACGGATCAATCGAAATCAGAACTCTCAAGAACCAGATCGTGTTCTCGAAAGCGGGGGCGGATGGCAAGGAGGCAATGGAGCAATGAGTCAGATCGAGACTGTCAAACAGAAACTTCGGGCGCGTCTCCCTGGTGTGTCAGCGGTCATAGATGAGCCTCTGAGACCAGATGGCCCGTGGATGCTGGACGTTGCGCTTGATAATCGCGCTGTCAACATCGAATGGCGCCCACACCGCGGCTTCGGGATTTCTTCCCAGGAGCCACATCGAGAAGGCTACTACGGCGAAGGGCCTGATGAGATCCTCTCGACCGTGGACGAAACTGTGGGACGAGTGGTTGAGCTAATCAAGTCAGGAGCGAGCACAGCGGCTCCATCGGAATTGACATTTGGAGAACTACGCGAGCGACTCAGTCTCTCGCAAGCACAGCTGGCTCGGCGACTCAGGGTCTCACAGGCTGCAATATCTGAGCTTGAGAAGAACCTCGTGAGGTCACAGTTGCAAACGGTGAGAAAGGCAGTGAAAGCGCTTGGTGCCGAGTTAGAGATCCGGGCGGTTCTGCCGAACGCGCGGGCCTTTACACTTAAGCTCTCGGAAGACGGCGCTACCAGATTTCGTCGTGGTGTTCGGTCTCGTAAGCGCCGATCCACAAAGCGTCGTTAGACATGAGGCTGGCCCCGCGAGCCGAACCAGCGGCGGTAGCGACCAACGAAGGAGCCGTGGAGAACACCTCCACGGCTCCCCCGCGCAGCGGTTCGCGGTACTCGGAACGTTACTTACTTGGATGACTCTTATCCCACTTCAGAGCCTCCATCAAATCTTCCCGCGCCTGCCGCAGATCGGCGATGGCCTTCACCCGATAACCGCCGTAATCGCGCTGGTCATGCTGCAGCTCGTCGATGGCCCGCTCCAGCATCTGGTGCACGCGCCTGATGTTCCGCGCGCTGCCGTATTCGCCCCGCGTCGGGGGCTTCTGCCCCGGAGGCATCTGATTCGGGGTCGTGGTCTGAGCAAGCGCAACACCAGATGCGGCGAGCGTCGCGGCGATCCCCGCGATTGTGGCGAGAAACTCCTTGCGTCTCATTGCGATCGACCTCCCTTGACCCGCTATTCGTGCTACGAGCAGGTGACCGAGTCTCGGTACAAGGAGCGAACGGGGAGCGCGAAGAGTTCCCGCATCAGTCCCCCGAAACGGACGCTTTCAGGGGCCGGGGAGACGGCACCCCCAGCTTCGGGCTTGGGCGGAAGGTCTCGAGGACCTTGGAGATCGCGGTGAAGTCTTTTTGGATGTGCTCTTGATCGTTGATGGTCGCCCCCCCGACGGCGAACCCTGTCTTGCCGATCGTAAAGAACGCCAGGACCCCATAGAAGGAAGGCGAGCCGCTCCCAAAGTCTGCCGTAAAGTACATGAAATATGCCTCGCGCCCGGCGATCTTCGCCTGACCCTCCTGGGTCAGCGTGAACCCGCTGGGCAGGTTGGGGGCAGCGCGGCGGCCGAACGCCTCGGGAGAGACGGGCGCCGGGAGGTCGAGCGCGGCCAGGGCGAGAAAGGGCGTCCGGCCGGTGTCATCGGGTCCGTTGACCGCCATTGCCGACAGCACGTAGTCGGCGAGCCGGCCCTTGCGCAGCCCGCCGAGGAACCCCTCGCTGAACGGGGAACTCCCAACGGTCCAGTCCGGAGGGACGCTGATGGTAAAGAGTCCCTTGGTGTCCTCGACCGCCCGCAGGGGGGCGTCGGCTGAAGCCCGGCCGATCGAACCCGCACCCAGGAGCACGACACAGAGGGTCCCGAGCACCTGCCGCCACCTCGTTGCCCGCATGGAGTGTCCCCTTTTTGCTGACCCGACCCGCGGGGCAGCACCCATGTAATGCCCTGGAGCGCTTTCCGGCACGACATGGCGGGAGGAGGCCGAGCGCCTGGGGCGCCGTCTTGGCGCCGGCCCGGCCGGCTCTACCGATCGAGGCGCGGGTCCAGCGCGTCCCGGAGGCCGTCTCCCAGGAAGTTGAAGCCCAGCACGGTGACAAAGATGGCCGCGATCGGGAACAGCGCAATATGGGGGGCGATGTCCAGGAAGTCTTTGGCGGCAAAGACCATCGCCCCCCACTCGGGAACGGGAGGCTGGGCGCCGAGCCCCAGGAACGAGAGGACCGACGCGGCGAGGATCGCGGACGCCAGACTCAAGGTCGTGGTCACGATGATCTCCGACGACGCGTTGGGCAGGATATGCCGCACGACGATACGGCTGTCGGCGGCCCCCACCGCCCGGCTGGCATCGACATACTCCTGCGCGCGGACCCGGAGCACCGCGCTGCGCGTGATGCGGACAAACGACGGAATCGTCGCGATGCCGACGGCGATCATGGCATTGGTCAGGCTCGGACCGAGTGCGCCGAGGATCGCGATGGCCAGCAGCAGCCCTGGGAACGCCAGCAGCACATCCACGGTCCGCATGATCGGGTTGTCGAGCCTGGGAAAGTAGCCGGCCAGCAGGCCGAGGGTCACCCCGCAGACAGACGCGATCCCCACGGAGATCACGCCGATGCGGAGCGAGATCCGGCTGCCGTAGACCACGCGGCTGAAGAGATCGCGGCCCAGGTTGTCGGTGCCGAAGACATGCTCCCGAGACGGCAGCGCCATCCGCTCCCGGATGTTGGGGCGGGCAGGGTCGTAGGCGGTGATGAACGGCGCCAGCAGCGCCGCCAGGACGACCAGGCTCAGGATGGCTCCGCCGATCCGGACCTGCCGGGACCGCCGCAGCCGGCGCCGGAGGGTCGGTGCCCGTCGTGCCGCGGGCGGAACGGGCAGGGAGCGCGACACCTTGCCCACGCCGGCGTCAGTCGAACCGGATGCGCGGATCGGCCATGCCGTACACGAGATCGACGAGCAGGTTGGTGAGGACGAACGTCACGGCCGCCAGCAGCACGGCGCCCTGCACGATCGGAAAGTCCCGGGCGAGGATGGCCTGCACAAGGAGGCGCCCCATGCCCGGGAGCGAGAAGATGCTCTCGGTCACCACGGCCCCGCTCAGCAGGAACCCGAACTGCAGCCCGATCACGGTGATCACCGGCAGCAGGGCGTTCCGGAAGGCGTGCCGCACCACCACGAGCACCTCCCGCACCCCCTTCGCCCGCGCGGTGCGCACGTAGTCCTGGGTGAGCACCTCCAACATCGACGAGCGGGTGAGCCGGGCCAGGAGCGCGATCGTGCCGCTGCTCACCGTCATCGCCGGCAGGGCGATGTGCCGCCACCCGTCGAGGGTGGTCAAGGGCGCGAAGCCTCCGATGGGGAACCACCGCAGTTTCACAGCAAAGACCCACAGGGCGATCAACCCCAGGGCGAACACGGGCATCGCCGAGCCGGTCAGAACCACGAAGATCGTCGCCAGGTCCAGCGGCGAGTTGCGGCGGTACGCGGCGAGGATGCCCAGCGGCACGGACACGAGCGTGGTCCAGAGGACCCCGACGACGGCCAGCGCGAGCGTGACCGGAAACGTCGTGATCAGCCGCTCCAGCACCGGCTCGCGTGACCGGATCGATCGTCCGAAGTCGCCGTGCAGGATCCGGCCGAGGTAATGGCCATACTGTGCGTAGAGGGGCTGGTCGAGCCCCAGCGCCCGCTCCACCTCCCGCACCACCTCCGGAGGAGCGTCCGGGCCCGCCACCACCAGGGCGGGGCTCCCCGGCGTAAGGTGGAGGATCAAAAACACCAGCATCGAGACGCCGAGGAGGACGGGGATCGCCCGCGAGATGCGCCTGAGGGTATACGCGGCCATGCCGTGGGAATCAGCTAGGGCTTCAGCTCCAGATCGAGCATCTTGTAGAGGATGTTCGAGTGCATGCTCGGGATCACCAGCCGGGGCGAGGCGATCACGACGCGCCGCTCGTGCACCAGCGGCACCCAGATGGCGTTCTCGACCACGAGCCTCTGCAATTTCTGGTAGGCGCCCAGCCGCTCGCTCTCGTTGGTGCTGGCGCGGCTGAGTTCCAGCAGGCGATCCGTCTCCGGATCGGCCCAGTCGAACCGGTTGGGCGCCGGGCGCTGCTTGCTGTGGAAGTAGAAGTAGAGGATGTCGGCGGTCACATACCGCACATTGATCAGGAAGAGATCGTGCTGGCCTGCCCGCAGCGCCGCGAGAAACGCGGTCCATTCCAGGCGCTGAGGGCGCACGTCGACCCCCACCCCGGAGAGATCGGCCTGGACCAGGCTGACGAGCGGCTCACTCTGCGGGCCCGGAGAGTAGAGGAAGTTGAGCGACAGCGTCCCGCCGTCCTTTTGCCGGATCCCCCCCTCCCGGCTCTGCCGCCAGCCCGCCTCCTCGAGCAGGCGCTTCGCCGTGCTCGGGTTGTAGTGGTACCCCTCCGCGATCGCGCCCTTCCACCACCCGGGGGTTCCCGGCGCGAGGGGGCCGTAGGCCTCCTCCGCCAGCCCGTAGAAGACGCCCGCGATCAGCTCCCGCTTGTTGACGGCGTAGTTGATCGCCTGCCGGACCTTGACGTCGGCCAGGGACTTCCTCCCGGTCTTGAACCCCAGGAACTGGGTGTTCAGGTCGCTGTAGCGGATCACGTGCACCCGGCCCTCTTTGGTGAGGCGATCGACCTGGACGGCGGGGACGTCGCGGTCGAACTGTGCCTCGCCCAACTCGACCGCAGCGACCCGCGGGGCATCTTCCACGATGGGGCGGAACATCACCGTCTCGAGATGAGCGGGCCCCCGATTCTTGTAGATCGTCGGCCCCCAGGCGTAATTGGGATTGCGACCCACGGTCAACCGGTCGTTCCGCACCCACTCTTTGAGCATAAACGGTCCTGTGCCGTCGACCTTGCCGGCGCCGGTGCCGTAGTCATCGCCCAACCGGGTGACGAACTCAGGGTTCAGGATCGACGCCGCGTAGCCGGTCAGGTTGACGAGCAGGATGGAGAGCGGCTCCTTGAGGCGAAAGACGACCGTCGTCGGGGTCGGTGCCTCCACGCGCTCGACCGGAGCGATGTTGAAAGCGGTGGGCGACCCTTTCACCGTCTTCCACCGGTCCATCGTGAACTTGACGTCCGCCGAGGTCAGGGCCTTGCCGGAGTGGAACCGCACGCCCCGCCGCAGGGTGAACGTGTAGGTCTTGCCGTCCGGAGAGATGTCCCAGCGCTCCGCCAGTCCCGGCTTGACGGTGTTGTCGTAGTCGAGCGAGGTGAGGGTGTCGTAGAGGAGGGAGTCCGCCTCCGCGGATGAGAGCGCCGTGGTCCGGTGCGGATCCAGGGTTTCCGTTTCTTCCGAGCGGGTATACACCATCGTGCCCCCGCCGCCGGGGGCGCCGATGACCGGTTGCGGGGGGAGCAAGAGCGACAGACCGGCGAGGCCCAGCAGCACCCATCGCATGACTCGACGCATGAGGTCCGCTCCTCTCTGGCCTCACACGCCGCTCGGAGGCCCGCGCGGAGCGCCCTTCGACATGGCGAGTACGCTTCTCCTCCGCCGCAGGTGGAACCCTGGGGTGCAACGCGGCGACAGGGTGGCGGAACGGCCGGCCCGCCGCCGGGCCCCCGCGCGATTTCCCCCAGGAACGCAACGGCCCCGGCCTCATCGGCCGGGGCCCCTGCTCGCTACGCCGGGTTACCTATCTTATGTCTTTATGCGCTTCTGCGGAGGCGCTCCCCGACGGTGATCGTCAACTCCTGAGTCTTGCCGGCGCGGATGATCTGAATAGGAACGCTTGTGCCGATCCGCTCCCCACCCAACAGCCCAAACAGCTCCTCCGGGTACCGCACGGCCTGGCCGGCCACCGCGAGCAGCGTATCACCCATCAGCAGCCCGCCCTGTTCCGCCGGGCTCCCGGGCTGAACCTCGACGACCAGCAGGCCGCCTGGCTGCCTGCCCTGCTGAGCGAGCCCGGGGGCAAGCCGGACAGACTGCGTGGCGATGCCCAGGTACCCATGGCGGATGCGTCCGTGGGCCAGCAGCGCCTCCACCACGCGGCGGACGGTCGGGGTCACCACCGTGAGGCTCCCGCCCCGCCGGTGACCGGCCGTGTTGATACCGAGGACGTTCCCCGCGGCGTCGATCAGCGGCCCGCCGGAGAAGCCCCGATAGAGCAGCACGTCGGCCTCGAGGTAGCGATCGAGTCGCCCGCCGGCCGGGGTCTGCCATGCCTCTCCCAGCACGCTCACGATGCCGATGGTCGCCCGCAGGCTCTGACCCGGACGTCCCAGCGCCAGCACGAGGTTCCCGACCCGCAGCGATGCCGGGTCCGCCCAGAGGGGCGGCGTCAGCGCGGCGCCGCGGGACCGCAGCACCGCCACATCGGTCGTCGGATCCCGCCCGACCAGGTCTGCGTCAACGGTCGCGCCATCGGCGAGGCGCACCCGCACCCCGTCCTCATGGCGGACCACGTGATCAGCGGTCACGACGAGCCCATCAGACGACCAGGCGACACCGGTCCCCCGAGATCCTCGTCCCTCCACACCAACCACGCCTGCGCCGATCTTTTCGATGACACTTGCCAAACTCTCAGACAATGCGGAAAGTCCATCCATCATTTATCACCTCTAACGTTAGGGTACCCGATACAGGAACCCGGCACATCCCCCGTTTGGGCGGGGGCGCGGCCTAGCTGATCGGCCGGGTCAGAGGACGATCAGCCCCAACCTGGCCGCGCGGGCGGCGGCCTCCGTGCGCGTGTGGGCGTCCAGCTTGCCGAAGATGGCGCTGATGTGGAACTTCACCGTATGCTCGCTGATCCCGAGTTGGCCGGCGATGTCCTTGTTCGAAAGGCCGGCCGCAAGCAGCTCCAGCACCTCGACCTCGCGCGGGGTCAACTCTTCGGTCAGCGCGGCCGGAGGACGTCCTGGATCACGCCGCAGGCCTGGATCGCCTGGTGACGGCAGGCCTTCGGTGAACACCGGGTCCGTCACGACCAATCCTCGGACGATCGCCCGAAGCGCGGCCGCGAGGGCGGGAGCATCGGCGTCGCGGGGGAGCAGGCCCCTGATCCCTCCGGCCAGTCCCCGCGCAGGAGGGGCATCCACGGGCGAGAGCAGCAGCACAGGCGGGGCGGCGTCCCCCAGGTCTCCCGGTGTCTCGGGCGCCGCCAGCGGCTCGGGAAGCGCCGGGGCCTCTTCCCCGTCCCACACCACCGCATCCGGGCGGAGCCTCTCCAGCGCCGGCGCGAGGTCGCCGTCCGGCGCCAATTGGCCGACGACCGTGAAATCGGGCTGCTCGGCGAGGAGCGCCGCCAGCCCGGCCCGCGCAAGCCGATCCTCGGCCACCACGAGCACCCGGATGGTCTCGGGACCCTCGGGGACCAGATCCTCGACAACGTGTCTGATCGAAATCGGAGATACCGGGGCGAGGTGAAGGGCGAGCATCTGACCCGCCGGCGGCGCCGCCCCTCCGCTCCAATAGGCCAGCCCAGCAATGACCGGAACATCAGTCGACATCAATGCACTCCACGATACCGCGCTGTTAGCTGTTATAGGAAACGCGGGAGGTCCCTATGCTATGCCGGATCGGCGGCACGGGGGGGCGCCGCCAGGCCGGAGGCGGCAGCCAGGACCGTCAACGCCCCGCAGGCCGCCGGGAACAACGAGGCCGCCGGGACGTGCGTATAGTCCCAGGCGGCGCCCCCTAAGAGCGGGGCCACAAATGTGTACGTATAGCCGATCGCCAGCATCCCGGCCGAGAGGCGGTGGACATCTTCACGGCCGGCCAGGGCCGGAGGGAGGGCAAGGCAGAACACCAGGCCGAAGCCGCAGGACACCCCGAGCATCCCGGCCCCCAGCACCAGCCCCCAATCCCCGTCCACCAGGAACACGCCCAGGCCGCAGAGCATGGCCACCCCGATCGCCAGGAACGGCCCGCCCCGCCCGACCGCCTTCCGCGAAACGAGCGCGGCAACCAGTGAGGCGGGCAACTGGGCCGCGTTCAAGACCGTCAGGCCCGCGCCGATCAGGTCCGTCCGCCCGGTCGCGCGCAGGAATTCCGGGATGAACGCGTTCGAGCCGAAGTACACCGCGCCGGTCCCGCCGAGCAGCAGCCCCAGCCGCCAGGTGTCCACGCCCTTCCAGTCGGGCCACCAGGCCACGCGCGGAGTTTCCCAGGCCTGCGGGATGTCGGGGGCGAACCAGGCGAGCAGCGGCGCCGTCAGCAGCACCGGCACCGCCCAGAAGGCGAGACTGAGTTCCCAGCTGCCATGCGCCAGGGGGAGCGCCAGCGGCAGGGTCAATGAGGCACTCAGGGTCTCCCCGACGAGGAGACCGTTAACGTAGACTGCGGTCGCCGGCCCAACCCGGGTGGGGCACCACTGATTGATCAGGGACGGGATGGCCGGCTGGATCACCGCAATGCCCACCCCCATGACGAAGGTCATGAGGAAGAGCACGGCGACCGATGGGCCGAGACCCCGCAGCCCTGAGGCGGCTCCGGCGCCCATGAGGCCGAGCAGCATCGTGCGGCGTGGGCCGAGCCTGGCGACCAGCAGCGATCCGAGTACGGCCGCGGCCGCGAACAACACCACCGGCAGCCCCGTGAGCGCAGCGATCCCCGTCTCCCCAAGGCGCAGGTCGCGATGGATGAGGGGCAGCACGGGAGGGACGGCGAGGAGGGTGAGCCGCAGATCGATGCCGGCGATCCACAACAGCGCGAGGGGGAGCCAGGACCGATTCTGCCGGTGCGCCCGCAGAGTTGACACCGATCCCTATCATATAAGGAAGTGACGGCGGATGACAGCGCGCACGCATCCCAGGCCTTCGACCCTCCTCGTCAAAGCCTGCCTGAACGGCACCCGGACCCGCGCCGAGCATGAGGCGGTCCCGCTGTCCGCCCGCGAGCTCGCGATCGAATCACATCGCGCGGTCGCCGCAGGAGCGGGGGCGCTGCACGTCCACCCTCGAACGCCGGACGGATCCGAAACCCTGGACCCCGGCGTGTGCGGCGCGGCCTTGAGTGCGATTCGCGCCGCGTGCCCGGGCATCCCCGTCGGCCTGTCGACCGGCGTGTGGATCGAATCCACTCCAGAATGCCGGCTCTCCTGCATCACCGGGTGGGCCATCCTGCCCGACTTCGTCTCGGTCAACGTCTCCGAGCCGGGGACCCGGGATCTCTGCGAGCATCTCCTTGCGCGGGGGATCGGCATCGAGGCTGGCGTGTGGAGCGCGGCCGATGCGGAAACTTTCGTCAAGAGCGGGCTGGCGAGGCGGTGTCTCCGCGTCCTCATCGAACCGACCGAACCCCTCCCCCACGGCGCCCTGTCCACCGCCGCGGCCGTCAATGCCGTCCTCGACAGGCACGGCATCATGCTCCCGCGACTGCTCCACGGCATCGAACAGGCGGCCTGGGCGGTGCTCGAGACGGCGCTCCGGCAAGGCTACGATATCAGGATAGGATTCGAGGACACGCTGGATCGCCCGGACGGCACGCGGGCGCAGAGCAACGCCGATCTGGTCGCCGCAGCCGTCCACCTGGCGCTGCGGCACGGATACCGGCCGCGATCACCCGCGTCCCCGCCGCGGCCTGCTGGCCCTCTGCTCTGAGGGTGCCGCGGGACGCCTCCTTCGGGACAGCGCACGGCCCATCTCAGATCCCTTCAAGGCGGCGCTCTACCTCCTCCAGCGGGATGCCGGGGAGGCGCTCCTCGAGCCGCTCTACAGCGAGGAGTAGTCCTCCAGGTCCTCCAGATGCTGGAGGATGGCCTCGCGCACATAAAAGGTCTTGCTGCGCTTGGTCCTTCGGGCGAGCCTCTCGAGCCGTCTTTCGATCCCTGGTGGAAGACGCACAACGATCATGCAGTTCCCTCCTTGCTATACATGTATAGCACACGGGCTCTCGCCATCAACTGCGTCTTCTGCGGCTCCTCGGATCCATCGAATCACGGACGGCGTCCCCGATAAAGTTGAACGCGATGACCGTGAGAAAGATCGCCAGCCCAGGACAGGTCGCCACCCACCACTGGGCGAGGAGATCGCGCCCGCTGCTTACCATCGCCCCCCATTCGGGCGTCGGGGGGGTTGCACCGAGGCCGAGAAAGCTCAGGCCGGCTCCGGTCGCAATCGCCCCCCCAACATCGATCGTGGCAAGAACGATCATTCTTGGGAGGGCGTTCGGCAAGATCGCCCGCCGCAGGATGCCCCACCGGGTTTGGCCCAGGGCGGTCGCGGCTTCGACATACTCGAGGTGCTTCACTGCCAGCACTTCCCCGCGCGCCAGGCGCGCATACGGGGGCCACCAGACAAGGATCATCGAGAACCCCGCGTTCAGGAGGCCGGGCCCCAGCGCGACGACAATCGCCATGGCGAGGATGATCGCCGGAAATGCCATCACAAGTTCCGTCACCCGCATCAGCCCCTCATCACACCACCCTCCCAGGTAGCCCGACACCCCGCCGGTGATCGTGCCGGCGGCTCCCGCGACCACAACGACGGACAAAGCGAGGGTCAGCGTATAGCGCCCGCCGTAGAGGACCCGCGCCAGGATGTCGCGTCCGAGGTCATCGGTCCCAAAGGGGTGGTGGAGCGACGGCGGCTGCAGCGCCTCCACGAGATGCTGCTCGTCGAGCCCGTAGCGCGTGAGGACCGGGGCGCCGATGGCTGCGAACACCCAGGCGCCGACCACCAGGCCGCCGAGGACGGCCGCCGGGCCGCGGCGCCACACCGCGGGCCGGCGGCGCCGGCCCGCCGGAGTGCGCGTGGCCAGAACCGCGTCAACGTGCACGCAGATTCCCTTTGCCGGCGACGTGCTTCATCGGTAACGGACTCGGGGATTCGCCCAGACGACCAGCACGTCGACGCACAGATCCACGGCGACGTAGACGGCGCCGACGACCAGCGCGACGCCCATGACGGCGGGGAAGTCCATGCTCCCCGCCGACGTAAATGCATAGCGCCCAATCCCGGGCCATGAGTAGATCGTTTCCGCCATCACCGTCCCCGACATCACCTGGGCGTACAGCGTGCCCCCGATGGTGATCACAGGAATCAGCGAATTGCGCAAGGCGTGGCGAACGATCACGGCCCATGCCGTCAGGCCTTTCGCGGACGCGGTCCGCACGTAATCCTCGGCCAGGGTTTCGATCATGCTGGCCCGGGTGATTCTCGTCACGTACCCCAGGCACACCATCGCGATGACGATGGCCGGGAGCACGATGTGCCGCAGCGCGTCGACGAGCACGTCGACCTGACCGCGCAGCAGGCTGTCCACCAGATACATGCCGGTGATCGGCTCGGGAGGGGCGAGGCCCGCCGACAAACGCCCCGGCGGGGGAGCCCATCCCAGCTGGAAGTAGACGAGCGCGAGCAGAAGAATCGCAAACCAGAACGTTGGAATCGCCACCCCGACCGCCGACAGCCCGCGGGCAAAGACGTCAACCTTGGAATCGCGCAGGACGGCGGCGAGGACCCCCAGGACGACGCCGGCGGCCACCGCCCCGGCCATGGCTGCCGTCGCCAGTTCCATCGTCGCCGGCAGGGAGAGGGCGAGTTCGGCCAGCACCGGCCGATGGGTGGCGATGGATGTCCCGAGGTTCCCACGGAGCAGATTCCCCGCGTAGACCAGGTACTGCACCAGGAGCGGCCGGTCGAGCCCCCACCGGTGCTTGAACGCCGCGACGAGCTCGGGGCTCCGGACCGCCTGGTCCCCAAGGTTGACCAGCACCATGTCGGCGGGGAGCAGATGGGACACGAAGAACGTCACAATCGTCAGGCCGACAAGCGTCGGAACAGCCAGCAGGGCGCGCCGGAAGATGTAGCGTCCCATCACCGAGGGCGGGCGCAGCCGGCGGCGGCCGGCCCCGCCTCACACCATCCTACTTACGGCGGAGCGCGTCGATCTCCAGCGAGTAGAGCGAATGATACCTGACGTTCGCGAGATCGTCGCGGGCGGCGATCACGTTGGCCGGCTGGACCAGGAAGATGTATGGCGCATCAGGCGCCGCCAACATCCGGTTGTATTGCTCGTACAGCGCTTCCCGTCGCTGCGCATCCGCTGTGGCCTTGGCCTCCGTCACGACCTTGAGCGCCTCGGGGCTCTGCCAGTGGAAGCGCCGGTTGATGAGCCCGTTGACGAGGATCGTCCAGTTGTCGGGGTCCAGGAAATCCGGGAACCAGTACGCGAGGATGGTTTGAGGCTTGCCGGCGCGGAAGTAGGGAAGAAACACCGACTCCTGCACCGGCTGAAGCTGGAGGTCGATCCCGATCAGCGACAGGTCGGCGCGGAGCTTCTGCGCGAGACGGTCGACCGGCAGCGTGGCGTAATAGGCTCCGGAGGGCCAGGTGAAGGCCACGCTGGCCCGCGTCACCCCTGCCTCCCTCATGAGGGCCGAGGCCTTGACCGCGTCGTGGGGGTAGAGGAGCGCCTTGTTCAGCGACCCGGGGAACCCCAGCATGCCGGGCATCATGATGCTGCCGATCCGAAGGCCGTGACCGCGCATGATCGCGGAGACGATGCCGTCGTAATCGATCGCATACTTCGCGGCCGCCCGGACCTTTGGGTTGTTCC
>Ga0209804_1001494_pt1 | contig 15125 bp, 8 predicted proteins | sample GraSoiAngelo_139_FD_185896 | JGI IMG/M metagenome (GOLD analysis project Ga0209804, IMG submission 185896) | Grasslands soil microbial communities from the Angelo Coastal Reserve, California, USA - 14_0929_12_20cm (SPAdes) (version 2) | ecosystem: Environmental > Terrestrial > Soil > Grasslands ... | reverse complement strand
GGGACGTTACATAGACGACTACTTCACCGATTCCGTACGCGACGATGGCTCAATCGATACTCGCGGGCCTGAAATCGGCCAGTACGGCAAAATGCTGGCGGCCGTGGCGAAGTACTACGCCTATACTCACGATGACAAGCTGTTGCGCAAGCACGAGAAGAAGTTGCAAGCGATCGTGGACCTCTTCCGCATGTTGCGAAAGCAATCGAAAGAAGTTCCCTCGTCGGACATTACCTACGGCATCATTCGCGGCTGGTCGGAGCACGACAGCTCGCTGAAGATCGATCCTTACCGCTTCATGCAGCCCCATTTTTCCAACAACGCGGAGGCCGCCAGGGGATTCCACGACCTCAGCGAAGTGTGGGTCGAAATGGGTCGCAAACTCCGCGACGCTCACCTCGAAAGAGAAGGTCGCGACATGTTGCAGGAATCGGCGGAGATAAGAAAGGATATGGATTCGGCCATCGATAGGTCGATTGATCGCGCCCAGCAACCGCCCTATGTGCCGGCCGTGGCGGGCGACACGCCGACGTATGGGAAAGAGCGGGCGTACATGGAAATGCTCGAGTCCGCTGAACTGACGGAGCAGCAAGCCCGACTGGTCACCGACTCACTTGCCGCCAGGGGCGAGTCGCTCTTCGGGCTTCCCAGAGGTGGACAGTATTACAACGGATTTCTGGATTTTGGCCCCGCGTATGCCCGGCTATTCTATGACTGGCCGCGGGAGTTCCTGCTGCTTTACTATGCCCACCGGGCACACATTTATTCGCGCGGAAACTGGACTGCCGTGGAAGGCGCCAGGATCGACGGCACACTCGCAGGCCCCTATTGCACTCCTTCGGAAGTAAGTATTCCGACCTTTACGAAGTGGATGCTGGTATTTGAAAACCCGGACGAGCCGGTTGTCTGGTTTGCCAAAGCGACGCCGAGGGTCTGGCTTGAGCAGGGGAAAACCATCGCGGTCGCGGATGGACCGACGCGCTTCGGAAATGTGGGATACGAGTTGCACTCGGATATTGACCATGGAAAGGTCTCGGCTGTTCTACATTTGCCGGAGGGCTACCGGGCGGCCACCAAGCTGCGCTTGCGCGTGCCCGGCGGTAAGGTACTTCGCACCGTCACAGTTAACGGCGCTCCCTGGACCGATTTTTCACCCGAGCGGGAGGTCGTGAACATTCCCTCAGGGCGCCAGGGCAAGATCTCTGTCGAAATTTCCTATTGACGCGTTCCCGGCGAACGTCTTCGAGAATATAATGACCCATGAATCCCCGCCGCATTGAACTCGGTCTTCCGAAGTCTCGGTGCATCGTTGTGCTTCTCGCCGCTGTCGTCTGCGGAAATCCAGGCACATGGTTGATCGCTCAAGTTTCCAAGACTCCAGGGGCCTTGGAGTCTCCCACCGCCGCAGCCGAGCGCGGCATTGGCCTCGCTACCAGGGGTCATTGTAAAGACGCGTTGCCCATACTGAAGAACGTCATCCCTAAGCTTCGAGATAAGGACCTTCTGCATGACGCCGTAATGGCACGGGCGCAATGCGGGATGGCTGTCGATCAGCGTGCCGCGGTCGCCGAGTCTCTCCTCGTGCTGATGCGCGAGTTCCCCGGCGATCCGAAAGTTCTCTACATCACAACCCGCTATTACTCCGAACTGGCCAATCGCACAGCCCAGGAATTGATAGAAAAGTCTCCTTCGTCGCCTGAGGCGGAGACCCTGATCGCCGAGGCGTTTCAAGCGCAGGGAAAATGGGACGACGCCGCAGCGCAGTTTCGTAAGATCCTGCAGCAAAACCCGAATCAGCCCGGGATTCATTACCAACTCGGCCGGATCCTTCTCTCCAAGCCGCTTGACCCCACCGTAACCGAGGAAGCCACGAAAGAATTCGAGGCTGAACTGAAGATCAACCCTACCTCACCCGCCGCAGAGTTTATGCTGGGCGACCTGGCGTGGAGAAATCAGAAGGCGGACGTGGCCATCGAGCATTTTTACCGAGCGACCCAATTTGACGCGGGGCTGGCCGAGGCCTATCTCGGACTCGGCATGGCGCTCAATGCGGCGGGAAAGTACTCAGAAGCTATCACGCCTCTCAAGAAATACACGGACATGGAACCCTCCGACCCCGCGGGCTACTATCAGCTCGCGACGGCCTATGCCCGGACGGGAAACAAGCCGGAGGCTGACCGGCTTCTGGCTCTGCAACGCAAGATGGAGAGCAAGAAGCCGCGAATGATGACGCTGCCGCCGCAGGACGTAGCCCAGCCCCACTAGCCCAATTGACGACTGTCCATTACTTCCACTTTCCTTCGCCTTCGACGATGGTAATGTATCGGTCGAGGGGTAGATTGGTGAAACGCTCGTTGGTGCCGCTCGGCTGCGGCCATTTCACCTCGAGCCAATCCATCTTGGTTCGCTGCCCGAGGCCCAGCACAAGACGCGGGTCGTGGGCGGCCAAATAGCCGCCACCGCCAAACTTGTAACACTCCCTCTGAAAGTTGCCGGAGCAGTAGGTCACTTTGGCGCCTACCGCGTCAATATTGGACTTCCGTCCTATGAGCCGGACCCCCAACCAATGGTTTTGCCGGCCCGCATTGTTTTGCAACAGAATGGGAGCGCTATCACCGACCGCGACCAGCACGTCAACGGAACCGTCGTTGTCGAAGTCTCCCACGGCCAAGCCGCGGCCGGCGATCAGTTTGGAAAAGATCGGTCCGCTCTGCTTGCTGACATTTTCGAAGCCGTTGCCAGTGTTGCGAAAGAGCAACATGGGCTCCGCATACGTCACGCCCGGCACCATCTTGGCCACATTCAGTTCGGGGTGGCCATTGGAGAGGATAATGTCGGGGTTCCCGTCGTTGTTGTAGTCGAAGAATTTCACGCCCATGCCGCTGAGGTTGAAGGTTTGCGAGGCGATCCCAAAGCGCGGGGCGACGTCGCTGAAAATCTCATCTCGCTCCTGGTGATAGAGCGAGAACATCTCGTGATCCACGGTGGTTAGGAAAAGGTCGATCTTGCCGTCGTGATCGTAATCGCTGGCATCCACGCCCATGCCCGACCGGGGGTGGCCGAAGGCGCTGAAACCAACGCCCGCCAGCGCCCCAGTCTCTTCGAAGCGGCCCTTACCACGGTTGACCCAGAGGAAGTTCGCCTCCGTGTCATTGCCGACGAAGAGATCCATCCATCCGTCGTTGTTGACGTCGGCTGCGACCACCCCCAATGCCTTCCCCAGGGCTTGCGCGATGCCGCTTTCCTTGCTGACATCGGTAAATGTGCCGTCACCGTTACTGTGAAAGAGCCAGGAAGGCGTCGACTTGTAAACTGTGGGCCGGCAGTACCAGCGTTCGCCGATCAGTTTGTCTCCGCACCATGTGGTTGTGTCCAGCTTTAGATACTGGCAAACAAACAAGTCCAGCCGCCCGTCGTTGTCGTAATCGAACCAGGCAGCGCTCGTGCTCCAGCCCGGCGCAGCCACCCCGGCCTTTGCTGTGACGTCGGTAAATGTGCCATCGCCGTTATTGTGATAGAGGACGCTGCGCGGGTACTGAGTGACGTAGAGATCAGGAAAGCCATCCGCGTCGTAATCGCCAACAGCAACGCCCATACCGTAAGCGTTTCCCGTCACACCGGCCTTTGTCGTCACGTCGGTGAAAGTGCCGTCCCGGTTGTTGTGGTACAGGGCATTGCGCAGGGGCTGCTTTGGGGTGTAGAAGTCGCACTGCCCGCTGTTTACGAGATAGATGTCCATCCAGCCGTCGTTGTCGTAGTCAAGAAAAGCGCAGCCGGCGCCCATGGTTTCCGGCTCATACATATTGGGAGAAAAACCTGCCACATGGGCCCACGTAATGCCGCTGCGCGAGGGAGGAATCTCCTCAAAGGCGGGTAAAACAATCGCGGCCCGAGGTTTTCCGGGATGGATTTGAAGAAAGAGCGCGGGAGAGATGATGCTGCTCAGCCCTGTCGAGGCGAGCGCCCTGAGAAATCGGCGGCGCGAAACCGCGTCCCGTCCCTTTCTTTCAGCCGCGGACATGAGCCGAACCTTGTACCTAAACTTGTCTCAATTTTCTCACCGCGACCGGCCCGCTTCGGCGCCGCGGGGGCCGCATGTAGCGACTTGCGGGGATCGGAAGACCGGAAAGTGTAGCACAATCGACGGCTAAGGGACTCCGAGGACGCGCATCTTGCGGCCATAGCGTGCTCGCATGCAGTCCGCCCTCGCCTTTGTCGCCTCATCTCCAAAATTGGGGAACGTCCCGTCCGTGCTCGAGTTTCCCCCCACGACATCTAATCTGGTCCAACTGTAGAGGCGTAGCTTGGCTACGTCTCTGCTTACTTTGCTACTGCCCTCGAAATGTGCAGCGACTTCGCGTCCTCCACTGGCACCTCAAACCCAAGCTTCTCCGATCCCCGCACCCGGAGTTCGGAGTTTTCCGTCCGCACTCGGTACTCACCCGGCTCCAACCCCTCGATGGTTACAGGCACGATCTTCACCATCCCGGTGGTGTCTTCGATTTGCAAATTGACTGCCGAGGTCACGCGGTCGAAAGTCAGTGACTTGATTTCGCCCCGCCGCAGAATTACCTGCAATTTATTGGGGACAATCAACAATCGCTTGCGCACGCCATCCTTGGGGAACACGCGAACCTCGTTGGCTTCGTCCTCAACCCGGCATCCATACCCTATCCAGCCGAAGCTCGGGTCGTTCACCACATAGGATTTTGCGGCTTGCATAAAGGCCCACAAACCCAAACCTCCCTCGAATGTTCTCGGCGGTTCACAGGCAAAGACGCCGGGATCGAGTTTGAACCATCCAAAGCCCATGCCGTCAGGCAGCACGTTGTGGAGGACGCTCATCATTCCGGCGTAGGCTTTCAAAAGCAGCGAGACATCGCCAGTGTCTTCAAAGGCCTGCATCAACGCCATACCGTTCAGAGCTTCGGAGTGCCAACAGGAAATCTGGCCCCGCAAGTCGGGATGGGCAAATAAATCGTTGCCGTACAAGAACCAGATGGGCTGATCTCCGCCTCGCATGGCCTGCAAAACTTGCCGCACTTCCGCATTTCTCTTCCAGCTATCGGCTTCGCCGTGAGTCTTGCCGAAATAGCGCGTGAAAAAATAAACCTGCGGCTGCGCAGTTTCGTCGATCTGTATCTCAGAGCTGTAGGGGTAAGGATCGGTCAGGAAAGCTTGGTTAGTTTCTTTCATCAACGCAAGAATCGTTTCATATTCCTTCTGCCACCCTTCGCTCTTGAGGTCTTCGACGATGTTCACCGCGTTCAAACCGGTAATCAGGCCAAACCGCTTGTAAGGTCCCGTGGTAAACCACTTTCTACAGGTTTCATAACAGAGTCGAAGATAGTCCAGGGCGGTACGATGCGATAGAACGTCATATTCGCGGCCGATGCGGTACATGCCGTGATAAATATTAGTGACGAAGGCGTAGTTGTAGGTTCGCCAGGTGGCCTCGCTTCGTTTCTTCGACCAGCTTCCCCAGGGACTCGACGGTGTCCTCACTTTCCAGTACAAAGACGCCCTTATTTCGTAAGTCTCGGGGTTCTGGATGTACTTGAACAGGCAATCGGACACGAACATTTCCAACTTCTGCACCTCATCGCGGGAGGGAAGGAACGAATTCTTCGCCACCAGGAATACGGGATCACCGAAGCCGGGGTCGTCAGTCCCTCCCACTTCCCAAACGTCATCATTGTCATCAAGGCGGGTGGCGCGTCGGTAATCGAATGGCAGAAACATATGATGACGATGGTAGGGATCGTCGGGACTCACCACGAATTGCCGCTCCGCCATGAAGCGGGCTCGCGCCTTCAGCAACTGTTCCGCATCCTCGACGCAGAAAAAATGCAGGTTGGTCCAGCGTCCTCCGTTGTACAGCAACCGGAGACTCTTCTGCCCCCTGCCGTGAAACGACAAGGTCAGGAATGTGGATTTATCCGTACGCTTCCGGTCTTTGACGGTAATTCCGTCCGAGTGAATTTCGAGAGCCTCAGGTTCATTGGCGGAATTCAGCTCGACGTAAGCGTCCGTGTCCTCTTGCACGACCATCGAGGGCACGATGCGAATTCCTAGGTTGCCCGCCGCCGTCAATTCCTTTGCGATTCCGGAGTACTTATCCAGAAACACGAATCGCATTTGGTACGACTTTTTTTGACCAGGCTCCAATACCAGGGACGAATGTCCGTTCACCCAGGGATTCCAGCCCCAGTTCCGCAGATCTTTGGTCGCGTTCGAGTGTACTGCGAACAGATCGGTCCCGATCCAGTCGCCGCCCTCGGCGGGCGTCTTGTAGATGCATTCGAAAGAAGTGTCTTGCAGGCAGTGAAACAGAAGAAACGGCGCGTCTCCGCGCGGACGTTGCAGTAATGCGTAGGAACTATGGCCGGCCACAAAGGAATGGCAAAGGACTTTCTGTTCGTGAATAGTCTTTTGCATCGCCTGCAGCTTCCCGCTGGCGTTCGCTAGGGTCGTGGTAGCGCCGGCATAGGGCGCGGCATAATCATCGTTGGCGCGCAACGGGAATGCAAGTTCGCCGAATTCCAGGGTGCGGCCGGTCGTATTCTCAAACTCCACGTCCCACAGCAGGGAACCGTCGTCCGCGAAGTGATAGCTCATACTAAGGACGTAACTCTGGATGCCATCTTCGCCTTGCGAGCGGCCTGCATATTTGACCGCGAACACCTTCCCATCGAACCCAACCTTGCGGACATCCGGTGAAGCCACGGTCGACTCGCGTTTCCATTTTCCCGAAATCCGGTATTGAACAAAGCTCTCCTGTTCGCGAATCCATTCCGGCGTGTTCAGTTCCCAAATCGTGGTGACTACGTCGCCGGTCCAATGCGTGTCTGCGCTCTTGATACCGAGCGTGTTGTCGGAGTTACCGAGGAAGTTTGTTCCCAGCGCATCGCGTGCGTCACTGATGGAGTAGACAGTGCCGTTTCGGCGGTCAAACCTCACGATCATCCGGCCCGAGGAAAGCCGCACCAGATCGGACTTGTTCGTGGCGCGCGATGCCGGAGGAATCGAGTGAGAAAGCGCAGACGTCTCGGCGGCGGCGACCTCGGCGACCAGCGAAGCAACACCGGCTGTTCCGATTGATTTGAGTAGGTGACGTCGGGAAAGTTTGCTGTTCACGGGAGCTCTGACGGCCCTTTCCTGGGGGCTTGATTTTTCGAACCCATTAAATCTGCTCAGGCACGCATTTGCAACCGGATCCTAATTTGGTCCTATGGAGAAGATACCCGCGCGGGGTAGCCCGCGGATCTCTCAGCAGAATCGTCACCGCCAACGCCCGCTACGGTTGCGAGTGTCTCAGTAAAGGGACTGTCCCCCGCTCGAGTGCTTGGAAGTCGTGGGAAAGTTCGTCCGGCCCAAGCGTCAGGGCTACAAGGTGGCCAAGTTGGTTGTCTTCGGCCGTGTAGGCTACGCCCATCCCGCCCCCACCCAGCTTGTCGACAATGCGGTACGGCGAGATGGTCTGCCGCGCCATGGAGTCGGGGCCAGGTTAGGTGGGATGCAGGGTCAAATCAACAACCGGGCAGGCCAGTCATACAGTGGGATCGAGAGTTTGGCATTCCTAAAGAATCGTTTGCCAACTACAATCTTGGGTGATATGAGGGCCACCAGCAGTTTCAACGGTTATCCCGCAGGACCGGGAATCAGAAAATCAGGAGGCAGAAAATGGACCGCCGCGATTTTCTCAGAGGACTAGCTGCTACGGGCATGCTCGCCGGTGTGGCTATGCGCGCCAACACCTCACCTTCCGACATCGATCCACGCGTGATCAAGGTCAGCGCCTTTGACTATGATGGCGTACGCCTGTACGACAGTCGCTGGAATGATCAGTATCTGCACGCGCGCGAGTTCTACTTCAACGTATCGAATGATGACATCCTGCACGGGTTCCGCGCCAAGGCGGGATTGCGCGCGCCGGGCAAGCCGCTGGGAGGATGGTGCGATGAAGACAGCTCCACCGTCTTCGGCCAGTGGTTGAGCGGAATGTCGCGCATGTATCGCGCCACTGGCGACCAGGCAATGCGCGATAAGGCCGCGTACCTCCTGGGGGAGTTTTCCAAGACCGTGGGCCTTGACGGCAATTGCAGGATGGATGTCTATCCCTACGAGAAGCTGGTATGCGGCCTGGTAGATATGTACGAGTACGCAGGCGAAAAAGATGCCATGCCTCTGCTCGAAAGAGTCACTGCCTATGCCAGCAAGACGTTCGACCGCACTCGGCAGCCGGCTGCGCCGAAGCCCTGGGAGATGCACTCCGGGAAACCGCTCGAATGGTACACCCAGCCGGAGAACCTGTTTCGCGCCTATCAACTCACCGGCAATAAGCAGTTCAAGGATTTCGCTGACGTCTGGCTGTATGACTCTTACTGGGACAAATTCGCCAACACGTCATCGCCGTCGGATGCTAGCGGCGTCCACGCCTACAGCCATGTGAACTCATTCAGCAGCGCATCGATGCGATATGCGGTCACCGGCGACCCCACGCACTTGCGCGTGGTGGAGAACGCCTACGACTTTCTGCAGAACACGCAGTGCTATGCGACCGGAGGCTACGGACCGGTGGAAAGACTCATGCCCGCGGGAAGCTTGGGCAGGGCGCTCGACTATCAGCTCAACAGCTTTGAAACTCCCTGCGGATCGTGGGCCGGCTTTAAGATGTCGCGCTACCTGATGCAATTCACGGGAAAGGCGCGGTATGGCGACTGGGCGGAGCGGTTGCTCTACAACGGGATCGGATCGGCATTGCAGATTAACGGCAAGGGCCGCCATTTCTACTACGCCGACTATCGCGTCGGCGGTGGCGTCAAAATCTTCAGCCGCAATGCTTACACCTGCTGCTCGGGCACCTACATTCAGGATGTCGCCGACTTTCACAACCTCATATTCTACAAGGATGATTCCAGTCTGTACGTCAACCTCTATGTTCCCTCGGAGGTCACCTGGAAACGCAGCGACGGAGCGGTGAGGCTGGTGCAGGACACACGCTATCCGGAGGCTGAAACCAGCACGCTGACCCTACAGATGGACCGCAGCATGAAGTTCCCCTTGCGCATGCGGATTCCCGAGTGGGCGCAGGGCGCGTCTGTGAAAGTGAATGGCGCGCCGTATCAAACCGCTTGCCAGCCGGGCACCTGGGCCACGGTTAATCGCTCTTGGAACTCCGGCGATACGGTAGAGATCACCATTCCTCTGCGGTTACGGTGGCACGCCGTCGACGCGCAACATCCGCACCGCGCCGCCGTAGTTCGTGGGCCGGTCGTACTGGTACAGGATGGCATGATCCACGAACCCATGTTCAAGCTGCCGGAAAACAACGACGACCTGAACAAATATCTGGTTGCCGACAACGAGGAAGGCCCTGGCATTTTTCGCTTCGCCCCACCGGACGGCAGCAACGTGATGGCAAAGTTCCGGCCGTTCTACTCGGTCGGGGGCGATTACTACTACAGGATGTATTTCGATCTGGATAAATTGCCGGTTGTGCTGTGGCAATAGAAGGTTCTGGCATTGAACGCAAGATCCAGCTTTAGAGGGATCGTGGCTCGTTTGACGACTCTGTTTGATGAGGTTGACATGCGATAAGTCTTGCGTCGAATAAAGCTTTTAGGAGAAGCGCGAAGCGCGGAAAAAAGGCTATTCCCTTTGGGTTCTAGACCGTTGAGAACCTGCGGAATCTGCTGGCCCCGGCTCTTTTGCGGGGCGTCGTCTAGGGCCTTCCCACCGGGGCCAATGCGGTGGAAAGTCTGAGCACCAGGTTGGTCGCCAGATCATATTCGTGGCGTTCATGCGAGGTCGAGTCGCCCTCGACCTCGTTCAACAGAGCCTGGAAAGCAATCTTAGCTAACTCTTTTTGCGACATTTGGACCGTCGTCAGGGGAGGAATTGTGAATTCGGCCATGCGGATGTTGTCGAACCCGACCACAGAAAGATCGTCGGGGATCTTAATTTTCTGATCGTAGGCCTGACGCATGACTCCGATTGCCGTCATGTCGTTTGAGCACAGCACGGCAGTTGGGCGCGTGTTTAAACGGCTAAGCTCAAATCAAGGCATGCATCCCGCCTTCTAAGCGGTGATCTCCCAGTACACTCAGATCCGGCGCCAGCCCAATTTCGATCATCGAGGACTTCAAAGCCTCTCGCCGCGCTACTGCCGACTTCAAATGCAGCGGACCAGCGACAAACGCGATGCGTCTGTGCCCCAGGGCGGCGAGATGCTGTACAGCCGGACGAATTCCGTTCTCATAGTTGATCCTGATATTGGCGATTCCTCTGACATGGGGTCCTACGTCGACGAATACCAGAGGGACACTCCGGAAACGAAGGTGTTCGAACAAACGTAAGGATTGCCACACCTTCCACGCGGCGTTGGCTCATTCGCCGGACCGACAACTCCATCCGCCTGGGATCATTCACGGTGGAGGTGAGTAAGATCTCGTAGTTATTCTTTGACGATTGCATATTGTATCCATAGAATACCTCCTTGCCTACTTCTTAAAAGATGACGCGGCCTTGTTCCCGGGCACCAGCGGAGGTGAGTATTTATCCGCGCAACATCTACCTGTGCTTAACTGCGCTGGCCTGCGTGGCGGTCCATGCCAGCGTGCTGCCAGCGCAGACTCTCTCCAACTACGACTTCCAGATTTCCTCATCTTCAACTGGGTTGATTGGCATTCACCGGCTTCATGACGCATACGACACGAATTACGTTGCGCCTGGACGAACATTGGGGGAAGTGACGATCCGCTACGGGCAGGTTGGCACAACCCGGTGGAACATTGTGTCGAGTGCGTACGACGGCACAACAGCGGACCAGCAGGTTGCATATCGAATCGGCCGCGCCGTTCCCACCATAGCAACGTCGAGCCGCACGAAGTCGTCGGCTGCTCCCTGGGGCCTTGACGCACTCAACGACCAGTTTCAGCCGCAGAACTCCACCGATCTCGAGACTCCGTTTTACGCCTGGTATGGCCAGAAAGCCTCGGAGCAATGGGTGGAATACGACTTCGATAAACCCCGCCAAGTCTCTTCTGCGGAGGTGTACTGGGTCGAAGGCAAACAGGATGACAATGTTTTCCGGGTTCCACTCTCGTGGAAATTGCAATATCAAGTCGGTCCCGCGTGGAAGGATGTGCAAGCTTCTGGTGCGTACGGAATTTCAGCAGGTCGCTTCAACCACGTCGATTTCCAGACTGTCACAACGGCGGCCTTACGTCTCCTCCTGCACCTTCCTGCAGATGCAACCAGTGGCATCTTTGAGTGGCGTGTCAACACTTCCGAGGGAAAGCAGGTCCAAGCGGTGTCGGAGATCGAGCCAACCGAGACTTTCCGACTCGAAGGCAACGTGCTGCTCTGGACTATCAAACTTCGCAACCGGAGTTCGAGCCGCATAGAAGTCGGAGATCTTGCTATTCCGCTGCCCTTTAACACGAATTACGTGTGGGACAAGACGGTGACCTCCACGAAGCGGCTGATCCGGCACAGTTTTGTCGGCGGGAACGGCTCGTACATTTTCTGGATGCGGCCCAACGCGGAAGGACCTTATCTCGTGATGGTGCCACAGAACGACACCGCGCTCGAGTACTTCGACCAGGTTCGCAACCACCCTTTTACCGCATACATTCATTCATCGGCGAGCCAGGCGGAACTGGTTACCCAAAAGGGAAACTGGCGGCTTCCCGGCACAAAGAGAATCCTGGCGCCGAAGGGTCAACCAGGTGATTCCGCCACCTGGCAATTCAAGTTTTCCTGGGCGGCTGACTACGACGCTGTTCGCGAGACCCTCTATGCAAGTAACGGATTTGACGTGAATGTTGTCCCCGGTATGACGGTTCCAACCGACCTAACGGCGATGTTCTCGCTCCGTACCCGCAACCGAATTACCGCCGTGGATGCGGAATTCCCGGCAGAGACGCAAATCCGCTACATGGGCGAACGCGCCAAAGATGTTCACGTCTATGCAGCGCAATTCGCGCACCTCGGGGAAAACATGGTGAAAGTTCGCTATGGCGACAATCAATATCTGTCTCTGGAGTTTTTCGTCACGCAACCGCTTGAGACGTTGATCAAGACCCGTGCCCGTTTTCTGATCACCCATGAGCAATGGAACGATCCGCATCGCTGGTATAACGGCCTCTATTCCCAGTGGGACATGAAGCACCAAGTTCTGCGCAGCCCAAATGATCTGGACGGGCTGCAGTCGTACGCTGTGGCTTGCGACGATCCTGCGCTTGGCAAGGCTCCCTATGTTGCTGCCAAGAACGTTTCCTATCCAGACGCACAGGAAATCGCGTCAGTCGAGAACTACATTCGTCAATATGTCTGGGGAGGACTGCAACAGACTGACAAGGAACCGTACCCTTATGCGATTTACGGCATTCCCAATTGGAAGGTGAATCGAGAAAGCCCCTACGATGACCAGCGCGGCAGGAAACATATCTGGCGCATCTATGACTACCCGCACGTAATCCTGCTCTACTACAACATGTACCAGATTGCGGACCGATATCCCACGCTCGTGCACTACCTCGACAAAGCTGGCTATTTGAAGCGTGCGTATGGAACGGCAATCGCTTTCTTCACCGTCCCGATGGAGATCGTGAAGTGGTCGGCCTATGAAACCGGCACATACAACGAACTGGTTATTCCCGATCTGATCCGAGCGCTCGATGAGAACAACAAACATGAGCAAGCTGCAATCCTGCGCGCTCACTGGGAAAAGAAAGCGAAGTACTTCATCAATGATCACCCATATTTATTCGGTTCGGAGTATCCGTTCGATTCAACCGGGTTTGAGTCCACGCACGCTCTGGCGAAGTATGCGATGGAGCGGCTGAGCGACCCCGAGGCTACGGACTTTCGTGCATCTGTGACGCAGAAGGACGCAGAAGGCTTTCTGCAGCAGCAAATGAAGTTGAATCTCGCCTGCCGTGGCATGGAACCGGCGTATTACTGGCTAGGCAGCGACTACCGGGCGAGTGGCAATGCCAGTTACACGCTGAGCTACATGTCTCAGATGGGTGGGTGGGCAGTGGAAGATTACGCCGTGAACCACGCGGATGACCCCACACTGTATTTGCGCTTGGGATATGCCTCGTACTTGAGTTCCTGGGCACTGTTGAACTCCGGCACAGCACAGTCCAATTACGGATACTGGTTTCCCGGCAAAGAAAACAATGGCGCCGCCGGCGGCGGATTCGAGCCGCGCCCCTGGGGTCGAGCCTGGCTGGGCAACAAAGAGATGGGACGAGGTTCGTGGTGGTACTCGGGCGAGATTGATCTCGGTTTCAGCGGCGCATTGCGAACCGCCGCTACCCTGGTGGCCGACGATCCGATCTTTGGGTTGATTGCGTATGGAGGTGACTTGACGCACGACCAGTCGGTCACGCGAGTTATCCCCAAAGACGGGCTCTTGCAGCGTTTCTATATTGTCCGCGGAAAAACTCGGTTCCAAATGCGACTTAGCCGCGACGGCTTTGCCGCTGGCGCTCCTGTCACTTTTGATGACGAGCTTTCCAGTATCAAGTTTGTTCTTGAGAACCGTTTCGGGGATTCGCACTCGACCGTTGTGCACTTTCAGGGTTTGCCGCCAGGGACGTACACGATCTCCGTAGACGGCCACAAGGTAGGCTCGGAAGTGGTCCATGAAGGCCAGGGTGCGGACATGCGTCTGCCCGTGGGCACCTCAGCAACTTCTCAGGTGTCCATTACGCGCTGACCCACGGTCAGCTTTCGTTAGGAAGCTTCCTTCTTGGTGTTCCAGTACACCGCATAGCGTTCGTGGATCACCTTGTAGAGGGGCACGATCGGAAAGGACTCGCTTTGACCCACAGCGCGGAAGGTCAGCGGCTGTTTGGGATCCGGCTCGACCCATGCGGTTGGCCGATTGGCATCCGTCGCAATGGCGGGTACCTTGCGCTGATTGGTCGCTTTCGGTTCGGAGTCGCCATACGTCATTTCTTTACTGACCGGTTCGAAACGCCCAGCCAACACCAGGGGACCGTACAAGACAGCTTGGATCGTCTGATCATCCGGCATTGGATCGATGTGTAGGTCCATAGGAAGGCTTAGTTCAATTGTGTCCCCGGATCGCCAAACCCGATTCAGGTTCAAGTAGCTGCTCGGGCTGGAGAACACGGGCAGGACCTCCCCGTTGATTTTCACGCTGCCCCCGCGAGCCCAATAAGGAATTCTCAGTCTGATCGCCATCTGGACAGGCTTATTCGCCGACAGCGTCAGCTTGGTTCCTTGCTGTTCCGGAAAGCGCGTTTCCTGTCGCACGCGTAAACCCTTCTCCGGCCACTCCAGCTGCGATGCGACGAACAGGTTCACATACAACGAATCGTTATCGTGGAAGTAAATGGCGTCGGCGAGTTTTGCGTATTCTTCTGAACCTGTTCCGGTGCAGCACCAGAGTGAGTCGTATGGCTTGCCAAATGTCTTCCAGTACCCCGACGCGAGCGGCAGGTAATACATCATCGTGCCGTCCTCGGGATTGATCGTACCGAGCCGGTGATTGAAGAGCGCCCGTTCGTAGTAGTCCATGAGCCGTGGGTCCGCAGTCCAGCCAAACAGGTGGCGCGTCAACTTCATCATGTTGTACGCGCAGCAGCACTCGGTGGTGTTCGTACTCAGTTCGGTCGAAAGCTTGCCCGGGTCCGTGTTCCACGATTCGCCATTGCTGGTGCCGCCTGTGCAGTACGAGCGTTCGCTGACAACTTCGTCCCAGAAGTATTCCGAAATGTCACGGTAACGATGATCTCCCGTGAGTTCGTAGTAACGCGCCGCGGCAATCACCTGCGGAATGTGGGTGTTGACGTGAAGCCCTTTGAGTTCGTCGCGATGTGCCGCAAGTGGGTCGAGAAACTCCTTCTTATCAAAGCGCCGAGCCGCATCGAGATACCACTCTTTCCCGGTGACCGCATACAAGTTGCACAGCACCTCTCCCATGCCGCCGAACTCGGTTTGGAGCACGCGCTGCATGTGGTCATAGCTGAGCGGCTGCGTATAGCCGGCCACCCAACCGGCCATCTTCTCCGTGATCTCCAGCGCTTGTTCATTACCCGCATGGACATACATGTCGAGATTGCCGGCCATGATTTTGTGGATCG
>Ga0209804_1001489_pt1 | contig 15153 bp, 15 predicted proteins | sample GraSoiAngelo_139_FD_185896 | JGI IMG/M metagenome (GOLD analysis project Ga0209804, IMG submission 185896) | Grasslands soil microbial communities from the Angelo Coastal Reserve, California, USA - 14_0929_12_20cm (SPAdes) (version 2) | ecosystem: Environmental > Terrestrial > Soil > Grasslands ... | reverse complement strand
ATGAGGATGTCGATGTTGCCAACATCAATGCGCTGGGACAGATCGTTATTTCCGGTGAACTGGCGAAAGTGGAAGCGGCGGTTGGTGTCGCGAAGGAATATGGCATTCGCCGCGCGACGATGCTGAAAGTGGCCGGCGCGTATCATTCGCGCTTGATGCAAAGTGCTTACAAAAAACTCGGCGGAACGCTTCTTCACGTTGTAGTGAAGCCGCCACGTTTTCCTGTGGTTAGCAATGTGACCGGCAGGGAAGTGGCAACGCCGGTTGAGATTCGACGGACGTTGCAAGATCAAGTCACGAGCACCGTCCGGTGGGTCGATTGCGTGGAACGACTTGTCGACCTCGGCTGCGATTTGTTCATCGAACTAGGGCCGGGTGGCGTGCTTGCGGGGCTGCTCAAGCGCACCCGGAAAGATGTCGACGTTGTGTCGGTCAGTGACGTCGATTCGGTAAGAGCGTGTTCGGAGAAAATATCGATCTGAACGTCACTTTTTTTCTTTCTCGCGCCGGTAGATACGTGCGATGATCCTGTCGGTATCGTCGGCGCGAACTGTTGTAGAAGCTGGAAAGTTCGCCTCGATCCAGGACGTCAAACGCGGATTCCGCAGATAGCGAGCGCTCGCGATGATACCGGCGACGGAATACCGGCAAAGGGTCGTCTCCAAACGTGTGCCGCTTGTTTGATCGAACTTAAAGGTCGCGGCGAAGCTCAGATTGATGGCGGATGGAGGCACAAGACGATTTGCCAAATATGGCATGATGACGTCATCACTCAGCAGATAATCGCCGGGGTTCGTGTTCTCTTGGAGATGACGAACCACTGCCTCTAAACTGTCCGGCGGCGGATGGAGTAAGCGGCGATCGTAGCGGACGATCCATGGAAGGTCGGCGCATGCAACGAGGAGCGCCGCAACAAAGATCATGGCTAGCAACCTTTTCGAATCAGTGATCGCGTGATCGCGACGAAAATCAGCGATCGTCTGTTTGAGGGCGATAACACCACGCTCCACACCAATGACGGAAAAGACAATCAACACCGGTATGAGCAGTGTGTAATGATTCATCCATGGGGGCAGTTGGAGGAGAATCGCTATGGATATTAATTCGCCCGCGAGCACGACTGATTCGGCAACTGTAAACGGCCGGAGCGCTGCAATCCCGACCGCAGCGAATGCGAGCCAGGGGATGTTTCGCCGAGTAAACCCAAGCAGAGCGCTCCAGCGTTCCATCGTTGTGGGTGCCAGCCAATTTCTTTCGGCTAAATGAAAACCGATCGTGCGCCTGTATTCGTCCACCGGATGGAGGAGATCGACAAAAGGCGCCGCGGCAATCGTTCCGGCTGCGACAAACACCAGCAAATCGATCGTCAGGCCAGCTGCATCAAAACGCAGCCCATCGGCCTCCCGCCGCGTGCGGCGGATAAACAGAAGAACGACAAACGCAATGGCGAATCCGATTGCCAGCGGCTTGATGATTAGAGTAGCGCCTGTCCATGCACCGCTCACTGCCAGCCACAATCGACGGCCTCGTTTTTGAAACGCAAGTAGAAATATCAGCGACCAAGTCAAGCATGCGGCACCTGGAACATCGGCGACCACTTCACGCGATTGCCTAAGATAAATCGGCTCGACCGCCCCAGAAAGAATCGCAAGCGGTGCTGCCCATCGAGCGCCGATTTGATAACTCAACAGTGCCATGCCGATCAGTCCCACTAATGAAAATCCGAAGACCGTGAGTCGTGCTGCGATCAATGAATCCCCAAACCAGCGAAAAACCTGCGCGAGTGTTTTTGGGAATAACCAGAACTGGTCGAAGAAGAAAATGCTGGAGGAGTAGCCACGATTAAGAAGACGCGCCACCATCAGATAAACACCTTCGTCGATATCCCTCCTGCGCGACACGACCGCGTCGGGCATTAGGTACCAGGCCGCAAATCCGGTTGCCAGGATGATGCCGAGCACCAACAGGACACGCCGCTGCATCGGCCTGACAATGAAGATGCCAGTTTTTAGGTCAATCGAATTCTAAAACACAATAAATCGGGCTGATTGGGTCAGACTTCTCGCCAGCAGCCGACGGCATAAGATAACTTTACTAAGTGACATCTGCTTCGTTGAATACAAGATCGACACCTTCTCTGGCACGCCGTGGCGCTGATTATTTTGAGCTGCCATCTGTGGCGGAGTTCATCGTTGCGGCAACACTATTCGTAATCTTGGTCGTCGCGAACGTCCTCAATATTCTCCATCGCGGTTTCGACAGCGACGAGCCTTATCATGCCCATGTTATTTGGTCGTGGACGCGCGGGTTGCTCCAATATCGGGACGTCTTCGATAATCATATGCCGTTATTTCATCTCATGTTCGCGCCCATCGCGGGTCTCATCGGGGAGCGGCCAACCATTCTTTTTTGGATGCGGTTTCTTCTTTTGCCGATGTATTTCGTCACTGCATGGTCGACTTACCGAATTGGAAGCTCTCTTTTTTCTCATCGAACTGGTGTTTGGGCGGTCTTGTTACTTGGATTTTTTAGCGGCTACTATTCTGTGGCTTATCAATTTCGGACCGACAACTTGTGGACGCCGCTTTGGATGTTGTGCATCACCGCACTCGTCGGCGGTGAAATGACGGCACATCGCGCGGCGATTGCCGGCGTCCTACTCGGACTCTGTTTTGCGGTATCGATGAAATCGATCCTGTTTTTAACTTCCATCATCGCAAGCTTTCTCCTCCTCGTATTGATCGCCCGCCATCGCTGCAAAATCGTGCAGCCAGCGAGTTTAGCGAAGTTCATGGCAATACTTTGCGGCACGGCTGTGCTCGTGCCCGGGTTAGTCATGGTTTTTTTCGCCGCTAAAGGACTCTGGCCCGATCTTCGCTACCAGGTTTTTGAATTCAATTTCTTGGCCAAGCTTGTGCCCTCCGGCCACTCGTTTATTGCCGCCGTAGTTCTCACGTTGGCGACGTTGGGTTTCGCCTATCTCGCGCTGCAAGTCTTTCGTCTTTCGCCCAATCCGAATATCGGTCTTAGCCGCGCTTTCGTTCTTTTACTGTGCGTCATCTATTTATTCTTAATCGAAGCGTTCTGGCCTTTGTCGAAAACGTATCTGCCGGCTTACCCTCTTGGCGCGATCTTTGTCACTGCCGGACTGTTTGCTTTGGCTGAAAAGCTGTCCCGAGACAGCGCGAGCGTTGGTCGGGCCGTGCGTTTCGTTCCGCTGCCAGCGATTGCCGCCCTCTGTGAAATTGCGGTGTTGTTTACCGGCAAACCGGTTTGGAAAGACCGGACAATCGGCGAAACGAATCTTCTGCGCGATGTTCTGGCCCTGACTCAACCGGACGATTATGTCCTCGATTGCAAAGGCGAAACCATTTTTCGCCGCCGCTGTTTTCGGCTGCTTTTGGAACGAATTACGAGAAAAGCAATCAAGCGCGGAATAATTACCGACGACGCTCCTCAGCGATGCATCGAAACCCGCACCTGCGTCGTCGCCACTATGCTCCATCGCTATTCAGACTCGACTCGGGACTTCATCGAGCGCGCTTATTTACCCGTGACTAATCACTTGCGCGTCGCCGGCGCGATTTTGCGACCGTCGACAGAAAATTCTCGCCAATTCCAGTTCCAAGTCGTGATACCAGCAACCTACAAGATTTTTTCCCGCGCGGGGGACGCGTCGGGTTTGCTCGACGGAGTGCCTTACAATTCGGCGCGCTTTCTCGAAGCCGGGCCGCATACATTCGAGTCAATATCGCCAACTAACGAAGTTGTTTTGCTCTGGGCCCAGGCGGTCGATCGTCATTTCACTCCGTTTAAGTTTTAGCTAAGATCGACAATCACGTTTCAGCGTCGTAATTTTCTGACGTGAATTTATCCGAGCGTGTGGATTCAGAATTGAAGGCGGCGATGCGCGAGAAAAATGCCACGAAGCTGGGCGTGCTGCGCATGCTTAAAGCCGCCCTTACCAACGCGACGATCGAAAAGGCTGGTGCCGATTCAACGTTAACCGATGCCGAAGCGATCCAAGTGATTCGCAAACAGGTCAAGCAACGTCAGGATTCGATCGAAAGTTTTGAAAAAGGCGGGCGTCCAGAGCTGGCGGCGAAAGAAAAAGAGGAATTATCGATCTTGCAATCGTATTTACCGCAAGCGATGAGCGCCGACGAAATTTCAAAAATTGTGCGGGAGACGATTGCCGAGGTTGGCGCCAGTTCGAAAGTGCAAATGGGCGCGGTCATGAAAGCGTTGCAAGCCAAAGTGGCCGGCCGCGCTGACGGCAAGAGCCTCAGCGCTGAAGTGCAAAAGCAGCTGGGCACGTAATTCGAGAATCGAGATTCCTGAATCGGTTTGACGATTTAACGATTTATCCATGCTTACCGCCATCATCGTCGCCGCCGGCAGCAGCGAACGCATGGGATTCGACAAATTGTTTGCGCTGGTGAGCGGCAAGCCGATCATTGCCCACACTATCGCGGCGTTCGAGCGCACGAGTTGTGTCGAAGAAATCATTTTGGTCGGCCGCGCCGACGGCCTGGGCGAATTGCGAAAGATCATCGGCCAACCGACAAAAGTGAAACAGATCGTCGCGGGCGGGGCAGAACGGAGCGATTCGGTGCGTGCCGGACTCGATCATTTAAATCTGAAATCCGATTTCGTCGTCGTGCACGACGCCGCGCGGCCGATGATAACGCCGGAAAAAATCACGCGTGTTTTTGACGTTTGCCGGACAACCGGCGGGGCGGCCGCGCTCGCCGAGCCAATCAATGACACCCTCAAGCGCGCCGATCTCGATCTTGCCGTCAAGGAATCGGTCGATCGCAACGGCGTTTACGCCATGCAAACGCCGCAGGTCTTTGCGAGAAAATTGCTGGAAGAAGCGTACCGCCTGGTCGCAAAAAAGAACGTCTCGGTGACTGACGAAGTTTCAGCCGTCGAGCTTCTCGGGTGCAAAGTCGTCCTCGTCCCGAATCACGACTTCAATTTCAAAATCACTTATCCGCGCGACCTCCCGCTCGCCGAATTCGTTTTGAAGCAACGCGCATCACTTCCGTCGAGCTAAGCCAGCATCGGGTCGATCGGGACGAGGGGCCGGATAAATTCGACGACGGCGGGGATATCCTTGGTTTTAAATGGGTGGCCATGGCGTTTGAGCTTCGCGTTTTCTAGTTCCTTGACGCAAAGAATTTTTCCGTCTTTCCAAATCCAGGCATTCGAATTGTAAGGACCGACGCGGCGCGGATTGGTCCGGGTGTGGATCGACAGCAAGCGATCGTTGACCGCAGCGGCAATGTGCATCGGGCCGCTGTCGACGCTGATGACAAAACGCGCGACGCGGATCAGCCGGATCAACTGCAAAAGTGAAGTCTGGTTGGTGAGCTCGACGCAATTCTCGGCGACATCGAGATTGCGGTTCGTTTTTCCAACCACGACGACGCGGGTTGGCGCGAACGCGCGGCAAATTTCCTCGATCACGCCGTTGGTCAATGATTTGCCCTTTCCGCGCGCGAACGGGTGCAGCAAAATAAACGGCGGAAATTCATCGAATCGCGGCAACATATCGCCCGTTGGCAGAGGACAGCGTAAAGCATCGCCGATTCTCGCGCCGGCGAGCTCGGCGAGTTTGAGATATCGCTCGACCGCATGTTCGCGCCGATTCACTTTGGCGGTGCGGCTGTAAAAGAAACGCGAGCCTTCGCGGCTATCGCTCATTCCATAAACTTGTTTCGCGCCGCTGACCCGAGCGATAAACGCGCTCCGAAGCAGTCCCTGAAAATCGAGTGCGAGATCGGGACGCAGCTTTCTGGTTTCTTTGAGCCACGGCATCATGCTAACCGGCGCGCCGAGTCCGCCAAATTCACGGCGCGGAAATACGTGGATGTGATTGACGTCGGGACTTCCCCGCAGGAGCGGCGTGAATTCCGGATTCATCACCCACGTGATACTGGCTTTCCGGTGCGCATCGCGAATCGCAGCCACTGCCGGAAGCGTGTGAACGATGTCGCCGAGCGAACTTGGCTTGATGATCAAAATCGAATCCATGGTTTCACCACGAAGGACACGAAGGTTAATTCAGCGGAGAAAAAACACACAACGGAATTCAAAATTGTTGAGCATCTGAAAAGTTAAACTGATTGGATATGGCTTGCTGGTCCCCGGTCACTTGTTACTTATCTTCCGATCGCGAGCCGTTCCGCTAACAAACGGGGCAGGCCGGCGTCGATGATTTTTTTCTGCGCGGTCACGAGATCATATTTCACCCGCCGTTGTTCGACCACCGCATCGTCGATGTGATAGATGCAATACGCGGCGCGCCAATCAGCATCGCGTGGCTGGCCGACGCTACCGGTGTTGATAAAATATTTCTTGCTCGAATCGATGCGCAACTTGTCGATTCTTTGGCTTTGCACGCCATCATCGCGAACGAAAGCCGTCGGCACATGGGTGTGGCCAAAAAAACAAACGCTGGTGTGCTGATAGGTGAAGCTTGCCGCGGCATCGAGATTGTTGAAAACGTAACCCCATTGCTCGGGCGTATCGAGGGTCGCATGGACGATCGTGAAATCGCGCACCTGCCGCTGCAACTTCAGCGCGCGGAGCCATTCTTTGTCCGTATCGGTCAAGTTGTCGCGCGTCCATTGGATCGCGGCCTCGGCCATTTCGTTGAAACCGCGGGACGATTCCACGAGCGACGCCTGTTCGTCGTGATTGCCTTTGACGATGGGACAATCCATCTCGCGGATGCGCTGGACGCACTCGTGCGGGTTTGCGTTGTACCCGACGACGTCGCCGAGACAAACGAAATCGGTGCATTTATTTTCGCGCGCGTCGGCGAGCACGGCCTCGAGCGCTTCGAGATTGGCGTGAATGTCACTGAAAATGGCAAAGCGCATGGACGACACGTTAAAAGAGTTACAAAGGTTACAAAGTTAAAACGGGCGATCAATCTATCGACGATGTAACACTGCAACGATTTTAACGTTTTGACATCCCCGTCAGGGAATCCGTTGGTCTTGCGGGACGTTCAGTTTATCTTCGAGAAACTTGAGGCGCTTGATCAAAGTCGGCAGACGTTCTTTTTCGCCTCCGTCGTAAAGCGCGCGTAAACGCTCGTAGGCTTCACGTTCGCGCCCTTCGCAATGCGAAAGTTCGTATGCCGAAAAGCGTTTGTCGTAACTCGGCGCGCCCGGCAACGCGGCCGCTTTCGCGAAAAATTCCGAGGCCCTGGCGTGATCACCGAATTTGTCGCGATAAAGCCGGGCAAGCGCTTCATAGAGTTGTGGTTTATCCGGATTATTTTTGATTCCGCGTTCGAGGAAATCTTTGCCGAGCGCGAAATATTCGCGCTGGGCTTTTACGCGAAAAGCCAGACGCGACTGTGATGTGTCATTCATTGCCGCGGCGCTGGCATTCCAGGCCATATGCCAGGCGGCCATGTCCCAAAACAGCGGGACATGCGGCTGTAAAGTTGTGACTTGCCGAAACAAAAACAGGACGCGCCCCCATTCCGTGCGTTCCCAAGCCACGTGCGCTTCGATGAAGAGAAAATCCGCCAGCATCGCGCGGAACCCGCTGAGCGCGGCGATGAACCCGAGCTGTCCGATTTTTTCGCGGAGATCGAGATTTACCACATCGTCGAATTTTCCGCCTGCGGCGGATCGATGTTGGAGCGAGAGCGCGCGCTCGGCCGGAAGTTTCATCACGCCAAACGCGAGCAGCATTCCGAGAACGAGCGCGATGCGAGTCATAAGCGAGAGCATACGTCACCGAGGTCGGATGGGCGACCTCGCCCCTTGGTTAAAGGGGGAAGACTGAGGTGAGGGGCTCGATGTCGGCTGTCGCCACCAGCATCAACCCTCATCCTGCCCGCTCCCTTGGAAAGGGAGAGGCGAAGATTGTAAGCAGCACGCCTGATCACAATTCTTTGCCGTAAAAAACGAACGTCGCCGCCAATGTGTAGATGCCGATGTAAAAAATCCCGAGCAGGGCTGTATTGGCGAGCAACGCAAGCGGTATCGCGACACCGGCGACAATCTCATCAACTAGATTGAAGGCCTGAAGATCAGGAAATATCAGCGCGACGAGCGCGAGAAAGGCGCGCGTGAGCCAGCCGGTGGTTTGTTGCTCCAGCCAGTACTCGCGCGCGGTCGACTGAAGATGGCCGATGAAATACACGAACACCATCACCACGACCGTAAAAATATTTGTGGTTGCGAACGTTGATACGAACAGCGTCAAAGCCGCGAGCAAGCATGCCTTCAGATAAATGACCGCGACGCCCGCAAGGATGTCGATGTTGAGCCCTGCGGCGCGGACTGCGTTCAATGCGTTATCCATCTGTTCGCGTGGCGCGCGGCTCATTTGGCGCAACGTTTCGCTCACCACGGTTTGTTCGCGCACGTAAAGAACGACGATGAACAACGCGCTCATCAGAACGACGCTGATCGCCAGCAAAAGAAGGACGCCGAGAAGTTTGCCGAGCAAATATTCGAAACGCGGCACCGCTTTTGCCAAGATCGTGTAAATCGTGCGGTCGTCGACGTCTTGCGGAATCAGGCGTGCCGTTGCAACGATGGCGAGAAGCGAACTGAAGATCGACATCGCGCCAAGGGAAATGTCTTTCATGATCTGGAATTCCTGCTGAAAACTGAACCGCGCCATGAAAACGGAGCTGCCGATCAGGACCAGCGCGAAGATGAGGAGAACGTAAAAAACTTTTTGCCGTGTTAGTTCGGTGAGGGTGTTCGCCGCAATTGCGAGGATGCGCTGAAAGGAAAACAGGCGATGCGAAGAATCCACTTGCTTAATCCGATGACGAATGAAATCCGAATGACGAATTCCCTAACGTTGGAGAGATCGTAGCGCCGTCGTTTGTCATTCGGACTTCGTCATTTCTTCGGGCTTCGACATTTCGGTTTCGTCGTTTCTCTTTGTCGCGTCGAGAAATAATCGCTCGAGCGTGGTTGTCGATCTTCGGCGCTCAACCAATTTTGCATTCGAATTGGCGGCGAGCTTTTCGATTTCCTTCATGAGCGCATCGGACGCGTTTTCCAAAACCAGTTCGGTCCGGTTTTCGATCGCGATCAATTCCTCGAGGTGCCCTTCCCGGACCAGAACGCCACGAGCGAGAATTCCGACACGGTCGCAAATTTCCTGCACTTGCGTAAGCAAATGCGAGGACAACAGCACGGTGATGCCGCGCTGCCTAAGATCGGCAATGATATTACGGATGGCGCGCGAGCCGGCGGGGTCGACGCCGGCGGTCGGTTCGTCGAGGACGACCAGCTTCGGTTCGTTAACGAGCGCTTGGGCGAGACCAACCCGCTGCAGCATTCCTTTCGAGTAAGTGCTCAATCTTTGATCGCGCGCATTTGTTAGGCCGACCAGCTCGAGCAATTCGCGAACGCGATCGTTCAGCCGTGAACCATTCAGACGGCAAAGTTTGCCAAAAAATCTGAGCGTTTCTTCGCCGGTGAGAAATCTGTAGAAGTATGGGTTCTCTGGCAGGAACCCAACAGCTTCGCGACTTTCCACTAAAGAACTGTCGCGCCCAAAGATTTTTGTTCGTCCGTGCGTCGGTGAAACGAGCCCGAGAATAATTTTCAAAGTCGTGCTCTTACCGGAGCCGTTTGGTCCGAGCAGTCCGTAAACTTCCCCGGGCCCGACACGCAGATTGAGATCGCGCACGGCGACGATCGCTTTTCGATGAAAGGGGACGTGAAAAACTTTCGTCAGTCCCTCTACCGCGATGGCTTCTTCAGTCATGGCGAATATCGAATCCGCGCGCCGTCACCGGTTCGGCCAGCGCCGATCGGGTCTGCTTATCGATGTGCGAACGCAACTCGCTTTCCATCACAGAATCGAGGAACGCAAAAACCTCACTCTCTTGACCGCCAACCTGAAGCTCGACGCGGCCGTCGGGCAAGTTTCGCACCCAGCCGATCACATCGAAACCCTTGGCAATCTGACGAATGGTCCACCGGAAGCCGACGCCTTGCACATTGCCTTCGTAAAAAACCTGAAGCGAGATCATGCCCTAGCAGATCATCCTAAACAAAATGACACGCGCGCGAAAAGTCTAATGCTCGGCGCAGAGCGGCCGATTTATTTGTAAGAGTAGACGAGGCAAACGCTGCTCTCGTTGCCTTCGACCAGATCAAGCAATACGTAATATTGGCCACTGCTCGTGGGCGAAAATCCGGCCGCAGCCTTTTCGCCTTCGTTGTAGCTCTCGGTTTGAACCAACTTGCCGGTTTCGTCGTAAACGTTGACTGAGATTTTCTTGGCCGGCTCCGTTGCTCCGACCGAGAACCAATACTGATTTCCGGCGTAAAGATTCACCGCGATCAACGCGTGCTCTTTTGGTTTGATCGTGCCCGACCAATGGCCGTCGCGCATTTTGAAACCTTCGTTTGAAAACGCGCCCGCCAGATCGAGCGCAGCTTTTCGCGCCGCGACTTCGGTGTCGCTCTCGAGTGCCGCGACTGCCGTCGTTATCGCCAAGCCAATCGTCGCGAAGATCGACATCGAGGTCTTCATTTCGCTTCTTTCGACTGAATTTTGCTCATAATCTTGCCGACGGCTTCGTTCACTTTGCGCACTTCGTCGGCAGTCGGCGCTTTACCAACGGGAAACGTTACCAGCTTTTCAATTCCGGGAAGTTCGCCGCTCACTTCTTTAACCAGCGGCTCGTCGCGAACGTCCGGCGAGACTTCGTTCAGCTTTGATTGGATGAAATTTACCAGTGCGGGTTGCCGCAGGACTTTTGCGGCGCGCTCGTCGTAATTTTGCATCACGGCCGCGCTCACAACCTGAGTGCCGCGGATCCAACCGCCGACGCTCACTAAAATAATCAAGTCCTGGTCGCGGTGCGATTGCATTGACGATTTTACTTCGTTTTGGGTCGCCTCCAATTCTTCCTGAAGCGCATCCCACTCGTCGTTCTCGGCGAACTCGTTGATGCTGTTGCCGCGGCTGAGCACGTTTTCACTCACACCGAGCGCCTTCGCCAGCTTGATAATGTCGGTCCCGATGTTTTTGACTTGCTGGCTGTCTTTCGCCTCGACCGCGATAAATCCGTCCGCGATCAAGCTGCCAAGATTGAGCGCGATCTGGGGGCGATTTTTGTAACTGGTCGCGACCGGTCCGCGCATTTGGCCGACCCAATTCGGCCTGCCCGGTTTTTCCAGGGCCGCGAAAAGTTCGCCCGGAGTTGGAATGCTGATGGAATCGTTGCGGATTGCTTTGGCCATTTGCTCGGCCGGAAGCCGGGCCGGTTCCGCGCCGATCACGGCGCAGCAAACCAGTAAAAATCCGACGGCGAAGAATCGCCTGACAGGCCTCATGACCGCCCACCGTACGCACGCTCGGCAAGATTGCCAGCGAGAATCTGTCGAATGCGGAATGCGGATTGCGGAATGCGGAACAGGTGCGCATCATTAGCCGCTCTGATCATGGCGAAGACCAGTATTCAAAAAATTCATGCGCGCGAGATTCTCGATTCTCGCGGAAATCCAACGGTCGAAGTAGATGTGCGTCTTGAAAATGGCGCGCTCGGACGGGGGGCGGTCCCGAGCGGCGCCAGCACCGGCGAACATGAAGCGTGGGAATTGCGCGACGGCGACAAGAAGCGTTACGGTGGCAAAGGCGTGACCAAAGCGGTCGCGAACGTGAACGCGAAAATCGCGGACGCGATCAAAGGCTGGGACGCGCGCGACCAGGCCAAGATCGACAATCGCCTAATCGAGCTGGACGGATCGCCGAACAAGAAAAATCTTGGGGCGAATGCGTTGCTGGGTGTCTCACTCGCGGTCGCGCACGCGGCCGCTGTCGCCGAAAATGTTCCGTTCTTTCGTTATCTCGGCGGCGCTGAAGCGCGCGTCCTTCCCGTTCCGATGATGAACATCTTGAACGGCGGCGCGCATTCCGACGCGCCGATCGATTTCCAGGAGTTCATGATCATGCCGCGGGGCGCGCCGAACTTTCCAGAAGCGCTCCGTTACGGCACGGAAATTTTTCACGCGCTAAAAAACGTTTTGAAAGATCGACATCTTTCCACCGCGATCGGCGATGAAGGCGGTTTCGCGCCGAATCTGAAATCGGCCGAGGACGCGTTGGAAACAATCGCGGCCGCGGTCAAGCAGGCCGGCTACTCGTTAGGCAAAGAAATTTTTATAGCGCTCGATCCGGCGTCGTCCGAGTTTTTCGACTGCGATAAGAATGCATACGTCTTCAAGAAATCCGATGGTTCGCAAAAATCCGCCGCCGAACTGGTCGATTACTACGCCGAGCTTTGCGCGCGCTTCCCAATCGTCTCGATTGAAGATGGCTGCGCGGAGAACGATTGGGACGGTTGGAAGAAATTGACGAAGCGACTCGGCGCTAAGATTCAGTTGGTCGGCGATGATCTGTTCGTAACGAATGTGGAATTTTTGCGCAAAGGAATTGCGGAGCACGTTGCCAACTCGATTTTGATCAAGGTCAATCAGATCGGCACGCTCACCGAAACGTTGGCGACGATCGATCTTGCCAGGAAAAATAACTACACGTCAATCATCAGTCATCGTTCCGGCGAAACCGAGGACACGACGATCGCCGACATTGCGGTCGCGACCAACGCCGGCCAAATCAAAACCGGTTCGCTTTCCCGGACCGATCGCGTCGCGAAATACAACCAGCTGTTGCGAATCGCGGAAGAACTTGGTGACAAAGCAATTTACGGCGGTAATGTCCGCTGAAGTGGATCAGAGTTACGGCGATTTCCGCGCGCGTCGCGAAGCTACCGTCTGGCAGCGATGGAACCGTGTCCTTCTTCTGTTGCTGCTACTCGCGGTCTGGCTCGTGATTGTGAGCTTGTTCGTGCCGCCTTACAAAAAATTGAAGATCGGCCACGCCGACATCGACAAGCTGCAAGCACAACGGGACGAGCAGCAGGTGTTGCTCTCAAAGCAAACGCGCGAAGTAAATCTGCTCAAGACCGATCCGGCGTATTTGGAAACGATCGCGCGCGACCGTCTTGATCTGATGAAGGAAGGCGAAACGATTTTTCGGATCGAATCCGCCGCGGCCCAGGCCGACAAGCGCAAAGAATCGGCGCGCAGATAATTTTTGCTCTCTGTCATTCCGACCGAAGTGGAGGGACCTCTCACTATTTCTGTCGATCTCAGCTAGTCCGCACCGGGAAATATCTAGAGATGTCTCGGCTTCGCTCGACATGACAAATAAGAGGTGCGCCGCTATCTTTTCCTATGCCAACTGAAACTTTCACCGTTGACGCCGAAGATTTGAAATCGCGCGTGCGCGAGCTGCGGAGGTTTCTTTGACCTGCCCAAGCTCCAGGAAAAACTGACCGCGCTCGAGGCGCAGATGGCGGCGCCCGATTTTTGGAACAACCGCGAGCGCGCCCAAGGTGACGTCGATGAAGTCTCGCGGCTGCGTTCGCTGATTAATCCGTTTCACGAACTGGAACGCGAGATCGAAGATTTCGACGCGCTACACCAGCTCGCGGCGGAAGAGAAGAACGAATCGCATCGCGCACAAGCCGAACGCGAAGTTTTATCGGAACACGATCGTCTCGTCCACAAGCTCGAAGAATTCGAGCTGCGCCAATTTCTTTCGGGCGAGAACGATCAATCAAACGCTTTCATAACGATTCACTCCGGCGCCGGCGGCACCGAATCGTGCGATTGGGCGGACATGCTGCTTCGGATGTATCAGCGCTGGATCGAGCGGAGCGGTTTGAAATCGCAGATTGTCGATGTTCAAACCGGCGAAGAAGTGGGAATCAAATCGGTCACGCTGCTGGTGAGCGGTGAGTATGCTTATGGTTATCTCCAAACCGAGCGCGGCGTTCATCGATTGGTGCGGATTTCGCCGTTCGACGCCAACAAACGCCGGCACACTTCGTTTGCGAGTGTCGATGTTGTGCCTGAGATCGCAGATACCGCGCCGATTGAAATCAATCCGGCCGATCTCGAGATCGACACTTTTCGTAGCGGCGGCAAAGGCGGACAGAACGTCAACAAAGTAGAAACCGCAGTCCGCATTGTGCACAAGCCGACCGGAATCGTCGTGGCTTGTCAGGCGGAACGCAGTCAGGGACGCAACCGCGATCTCGCGCTCAAAATGTTAAAAGCGAAACTTTATCAGATCGAGCAGGACAAGAAACGCGCCGAGATCGACCGGCAGTACGGCGAGAAAGGCGAGATCGCGTGGGGAAACCAGATTCGCTCCTACGTTTTTCAGCCGTATCAAATGGTCAAAGACCACCGCACCGGCGCCGAGACCAGCAACGTCCAGGAAGTCATGGACGGCAAGATCGACAACTTCATCCAGGCAAAATTGCGCGGCCAAAAAGGGGGGAAGGGGGACAAAAATGACGATGAAATTTAATTCACGCGTCATTTGCGTTTCCGCGCTCCTTATTCTGCTCTCGTTTCTTACATTGCCGGCGTACTGCAAGGCAGCACGCGATGAAACGACTTATCAGAACAGATTGGAGGCTGACGCTTGGAAACGTCGCATCGAAAAGAACGTCGAACGACAGAAAGCTCACGAAAAACCGCCGGTAGCCGCAGGTCTTACGTGGAAGGAATATTGGGTTTCTTGGTATTCATTCCTTCGCCAGCCAAACCGTGACATACCATGGACGGGTTCCGAGTTTAAAACTTCCGAAGATATGATCCGCTATATCAAAGGAAGGCTCAAAGCACACGGTTTGCCTACTTACGAATAGACCTAGTCAAAGGCTTAGCTCACCGCTACAGACCTTGTGTCATGTCGAGCGAAATCGAGACATCTTTAGATATTTCCGTCCTGACTAGCTGAGTTCGACAGAAATAGTAAGAGATTCCTCCACTTCGGTCGGAATGACAGATTAGGAATTGGTGGTCGCGAGCTTCAGTCGAAAGCGCGGACCGAATTCGCCACCGTTGTGTTTTCGGCAACAGGCGAGACACGCGATCGCGCGACGGATGCGGCGCACGCGCGGAAACTCCTGCTTACAATTCGGACAACGATAAACAAATCGCGGCGGGAAAGATTTCGAAGCGAACGGGAGATTGTGACAACGCGCTTCATCGGCAATGTCGAGATCGCTGCAGGCTTCGCGCCATTCGCTGCCGTGGGGAGCGATTCGGCGTCGTCCGACTCGAAATT
>Ga0209804_1001485_pt1 | contig 15196 bp, 12 predicted proteins | sample GraSoiAngelo_139_FD_185896 | JGI IMG/M metagenome (GOLD analysis project Ga0209804, IMG submission 185896) | Grasslands soil microbial communities from the Angelo Coastal Reserve, California, USA - 14_0929_12_20cm (SPAdes) (version 2) | ecosystem: Environmental > Terrestrial > Soil > Grasslands ... | reverse complement strand
GACTCACGTCGTCGTCGGCGTCGGCACCGGCGGCACGCTGACCGGCCTCGGCCGGCGTCTCAAGGAGCACGATCCCGCGATCCGTCTGGTGTGCGTCATCCCCGAGGCGTTTCCCGGAGTCGAGGGCCTCAAGCCGCTCGGGCGCGCCGAGGACATCGTGCCGGCGATCCTGGACGAGACGCTGATCGACGAGCGCGTCCCGGTCACCGTCGACGAAGCCTATGCGATGTGCGTGCGCCTGGCGGCGGCCGGATTCTTCGTGGGTCAGTCGTCAGGAGCCTACATGGCCGGCGTCGAGCGTGTCGCGCGACGAGTCGGCCGCGGCCGCTTCGTCACCCTCTTCAACGACATCGGCGAACGCTACTTCTCCACCCGCCTCTGGGACTGATCGGCTCGATCCGGAGGTCGGCCCCCGCGCCCCAGCCGACCGGCGCCGGCCTATACCAACCGTGGTGCGACGCGCTCGGCAAAGAGACGCATCGACTTGAGCACGCGTTCGTTGGGGATGGTCCCGCCGGGATTCATCCACATCGAGAGGGTCGAGAAGCCCATCTCCTCGCGCAGAGCGAGGAGCCGGTCGGCGACCGCCTCCGGTGTGCCGAACACCGCGTAGTCGGCCAGCACCTCGTCGTACGAGATCTCGGCGAGACGGTTGGAACGCGCTACGCGCGCCTCGGCGGTCTGCGCCGTCGCGCCGTCTGACTTCTTCAGCGCCTTGCTGATCGATCGGAAGAAGCCCATCGTGCTCGCCTCGGCCTCGTCGCGGGCCTGGCTCGCTGTTTCCGCCACGTAGAGCGGCATGCTCACGCCGACGTCACCGCGGCCCGGGTGCCCCGACTCGCTCCACGCCGTGTGATAGGTCGGCAGGTGTCGCTTGAGGTCCGAGAGCGCGACCGTGCGGACCGCTACGAACACCGGAGCTCCGAGCCGTCCCACCAGCGGGTACGTCTCCGGCGTCGTGGCCGCGATGCGCATCGGGGGATGAGGCTTCTGGTAGGGCTTGGGCATGATGCAGACGTCCTGGAATTGAAAGTACTTTCCGTGGTGCGAGAACCGCTCCTGGGTCCATGCCTTGGTCAGAATGTCGAGCGTCTCCAGGAACCGATCGCGGCTCTCGCTGTACGGGATGTTGAAGCCCTGATAGTGTCCGGGAAGTCCGCTTCGCCCAACGCCGAATTCGAGCCGTCCCTTGGAGATATGGTCGACCGTCGCGACGTCCTCGGCCAGGCGCAAGGGGTGGCTCAGGGGAAGGACCTGGACGGCGATCCCGATCTTGACGCGCCGCGTGCGGGCCGCCAGCGCGGATGCGATCACGAGAGGGGACGCAAGTACCGATCGATCTTTCTGGAAATGGATTTCGGCGAGCCAGACCGCGTCGAAGCCCATCTCCGCGGCCTTCATCTGGCCCAGCGACTCATCGAACGCGGCCGCCTCGCTGACCCCCGGCGGGCTCGCAAACTCCGTGAACAAACCGAATTCCATGCCACCCTCCCGATCGAATTCGGGCTATCCTACGCCAGAGCGTCCCATGACGGGGGGCCAAGATGGAGGGGGGCAACAATGCCAGGCGATAGGGTGTTCGATCGAACCGCTGAAGACATCGGCAACATCATCTTGCTCGAGCACGTCAACGTGAAGATCCCGGATCAGGTCACCGCGACGAACTTCTACGTGACGGCCCTCGGGCTCACGCGCGACCCGTACATCATGACCGGCACCGAGAACATGTGGATCAACGCGGGCCAGCAGCAATTCCACATGCCGACCGGAAAGCCGGAAGTGCTTCGCGGCGTCGTCGGGTTCGTCGTGCCGGATCTCGAAGGCCTGAAGATGCGGCTCACGAGCGCGCGTGAAAAGCTCGGCGGCACGAAGTTCATGTGCGCGGCCGACGACAAGTACGTGAGCGTCACCTGCCCGTGGGGCAACAAGATGCGGTTCCACGCCCCCGGCCCCGAGTTCGGCGACATGACCCTCGGCATTCCGTACGTGGAGTTCGCCGTGCGGCCCAACACCGCGGTCGGGATCGCGAAGTTCTACCAGACCGCGATGGGCGCGCCCGCGAGCGTCACGTTCAACGGCAACACCTCGGCGAAGGTTCAGGTCGGCGCCAAACAGCACCTGATCTTCCGCGAGACGAACGAGCCCGAGGTGCCGTACGACGGTCATCACATCGCGATCTACGTCACGAACTTCTCGGGTCCCCATCGGTGGCTGAAGGATCGCGGCCTCATCAGCGAGGAGTCGAATCCCGTCCAGTACCGGTTCAAGGACATCGTGGATCCGGAGACGTCGAAGGTGCTGTTCACGATCGAGCACGAGGTGCGGAGCGCGACGCATCCGATGTTCATGCGCCCGCTGGTCTCTCGGAATGCGGCGCAGCAGCAGCGGACCTACCAGCGCGGCCGCGACGCGTTCTACCCCGGAGCCAACTAGCCCGTCCGAGGCAAGACTTCCCGTCGCCGGCTCGTCCGGCGACGGGAAGCGATTCTGTCCGTTATGCTCCCTCGCCGCTGCGCGAGAGATTCGTCTGAGCGCTACGGCTTGCGCAACAGGCCCGGAAGGATGCTGTTCGGGACCGGGTTCGTCACCGTGGTCACCGTGTTCGTGACCGTCGTGACCAGGTTCGTGACTGGGCTCGTCACCGGGCTGGTCACCGGGGGAGCGATCGTCGGAGTCACCGTGCTGGTCAGACCCGTCAGCGCGCCGGTCGCCCCACCGGTCACTCCAGTGAGTGCACCCGTCGCGCCGCCGGTCACGCCGGTGAGTGTGCCCGTCACACCCCCCGTGACGCCGGTGAGCGCGCCGGTCACGCCGCCGGTCACGCCAGTGAGCGCGCCCGTCGCGCCGCCAGTGACCCCGGTGAGTGTGCCCGTCACACCCCCCGTGACGCCGGTGAGCGCGCCGGTCACGCCACCGGTCACTCCAGTGAGCGCGCCCGTCGCGCCGGCCGTCACGCCGTTCAGCGTGTTGGCGGCCGCGCCGGTTACTCCGTTGAGCGTATTTGTCGCCGCGCTGGTCAGGCCCGAGACCGTGTTGCTGACCGCCCCGGCCGTACCGTTCGCCGTGCTGGCCACACCGCCTGCGATCGTGGTCACCGTGCCGGTCGCGGCCGGGCCCTCGGTGGTCGAGCCCGTACCGGAGGTGCTCGCGGTCCGAGTCCCACCGCCCGCGAGCTGCAACGCCTCACGCAACGAGATGTCCTTCACCTCGGCGCTGAGCGCGGCCGTGCTGGCCGCCGGGGCATTCTTCGGCACGAAACTGAAGTCCGAGGCCAGATCGGATGCCCCTTCCTTCGTGATCTTCTCGGGTGCCGGCACCGGCTGAGAGCTGACGACGATGACGCGCTCGAGCGCGCCGACCTTGACCGCCGGTCCCGTGAGCGCGCCCACCTGATCGAGCTTCGTCACGTCGACGAGACCGCGCAGGATCGTGATCGTCGACCGATGACCCTCGGGCACCGGCGAGACCTCGGCGATGACGACGGTGCCGCGGATGGCGGTGACCGCGTTCGGCGTCTTGATCTCGATCACCTCGCCCGGCTTCATCAATCCCTTGGCGACGGCGACCGCGATACGGCCGGCGCCGAGATTGATCGTGGCGACGCCCGGCACCTCGGTGATCGTCAGGACCGACCGCTCACGCGCGGTGACCGTGGCCTTGCCCCCCAGCAGCACGCGGACGAGCGAGCGTTCACCCGTCGTGATCCGGTCCCGGAGAAACAGCTCGTCCTTGAACTGCAGCGGCCGGGGCTCGGGGAGCGAAACACGCGCCACCGTCGCGAGCCCCTCGATGGTGGTCACCACTCCGACCCGCTCCTGCGCGAGAGTGGAGGACGCCAGCAGCAAGGCCGCGGCGCCGGTAAGTAGTAAGGCAGTGATCACTCGCTTGACGAGACTCATGTCTCTCTCCTGCCGTCGGCACATCTCGGTCGCTTCGGTGCGCGCGGCAAGTGCTGAAAGAGCAAGGGAAATGCCACTGAATTCCCGGATTTCCGACAAATCAAACCGAAAGGTTCTTCTACATTTGGCCACCGGCTCCGGAATGCGCGCTGGCAAGAGTGAGCCAGAGTGGCTGCTTGTGGCCAGTCTGACCGTGCCGGCGCACGTTTCCGGATTCTTGCGTTCGTACTCGAGTCGGACTACGCTCGCGTGCACTCGCGGACGTTCGCATCAGAGCAAAGGAGTCGTGACATGTCTCTCAGAGCGATGTCGGCCGACAGCCACATGGATCTCATCTACCTGCCGCCCGACACCTTCACCTCGCGCATGCCGTCGACGTGGGGCGATCGCACGCCGCGCGTCGTCGAGCGCGACGGCCGCAAGGTGTGGGTCTCCGGCGACGCCGTGCTCGGACCGTGGGGCGTGTACGGCCCGGGCGTGACCGGCGGACGGCGCGGCCGCATCCTGGCCGAAGCGGGCTTCGCCTCCGGCACGCAGACGCGGCCCTCGAATCCGATCGAGCGGCGCCAGGATCAGGAGCGCGACGGCGTCGAGGCCGAGGTGATCTACGGCATCATCGGCATCTCGCGCGGGCTCTTCACGCACAGCGGCATCGCCGACCACGAGACGCTCGCGGCGGTGTATCGCGCGTACAACGACTACATCGCCGACTTCAATCGGTCCCAGCCCGGGCGCTTCTTCGGGCTCGGCTGCCTGCCAAACCACGACGCGCGCGCGGCGGCCGACGAAGTGCGTCACTGTGCCGAGCTCGGCCTGCGCGGCGCCGTCTTCGTTCCGTGGGGATCCGCGCTCCCGGTGTGGCATCAGATGTGGGAGCCGCTGTGGACGGCCGCTGAAGAGACCGGGCTCGTCATCTCGTTTCACGTCTTCGAGGGCGGTGCCGCGACGGTGGGCTACGCCGTCCAGAACATCCAGCACCCGGCCTCCGCCGGCTCGTGGACGGTGGTGGCGCCGCTGCAGATGGACGAGATCTGTGCCTCGGTGATCCTGTCCGGCGTCTGCGAGCGCCATCCCAAGCTCACCTTGATTCTCGGCGAAAGCGGCATCGGCTGGCTGCCGTACATGCTCGAGCGCCTCGACGACACCTACGAAGAGCGGCTCGCCGACGATCTCGGGCTCAAGCTGCCGCCGAGCGCGTATTTCAAGCGCCAGATGTACGCGACCTTCCAGAAGGACTTCCACGGCGTGCGCGCGATGGCGGAGATCGCGCCCGACAACGTCATGTGGGGCTCGGACTATCCGCACCGCGACGGCACCTGGCCGTTCTCGCAGAAGGCGATCGAGGAGCAGTTCCGCGGCATTCCCGCGCCGATCCAGTCGAAGATGCTCTGGGAGAACGTGCGGCGCGTCTACAAGATCGCGGAGCCGGCTGGGGCCGCGTCGTGACCGCGACCACGAAGGAGCTTTGCCGAGCCGTGCTCGACGCGCTGCGATGAACCCGTGCCCGTGAGGGGCTCGGGCTGATGCGGGACGCCGAGCGCCGGCGGGAGATCAAGGACTACTACCTCGGCATCTCCGCCGACGAGATCACCTCGTACCTCACGCCGGCGTCCTTCGACCTCTGGGAATCGCTCGCCCGCTACCGCCGGGAATTCCGGCTCGGCGTCCGCTGGCTCGAGACCGGGGGCGGGATGGGCGACCTGGCGGCGGCCGCCCTCGACCGGGGCTACGACGTCCTGATGACCGACGTCCAGGACGAGCTCCTCGCCACCGCGGCGACCCGCCATCCCAGGCTGCGCGGCCGGCTCCAGCGCGCGGACATCTTCGACTCGCGCGACGTCCAGGCGCTGGCCTCGCACAGGCCATTCTCGATCGTCGCGGCGCTCGGCGCCGTGCTCAACCACGCGCGCGACCGCAAGGAGCTCGCGCGCGGCTTCGGCCACCTCGTGGCGCTCGCCGAGCCCGGCTCGCTCCTGATCGTCGATCTCATGCTGAGCGAGATGTTCCCTGGGCATCCCGCGTCGATCTGGGCCGACATCCTGCACGTCTTGCCGGGCTTCGCCGATCTGGCGCGGCTGATCGGAGCCTCGCGCCTGCACGTGCTCGAGACTCATTCGCTCTATCACCGCTACCCGCCGACGGCGGTGTTCAACGCGGACTTCGACGAGCGGATGCTGCGCCTCGTCCTGCGCAAGCCCCCTCCCGCCGCGCGCGCGCGAGCCGGGGCGCCGGTCAGAGGATCGCGGCGTGCACGACCTGGCTCTCGGCGACGAGCGCCAAGCCCCTCGAGCGACTCAACCGGAACTCGACGAGCCACCCGACGCCGACTCCGCGCCTGACTGTGCCGTCAGCACCCGCCGAGGACTTCAAGAGCTCTTCGACGTGGGCGCGCAGACCGCGTTCGTCGATCTTGTCGTCGACCTTGCGGCCGTAGCGCTCGATGGTGCCGGCACGAAGAAGCTTCGGCCACTCGCGCGCGAACAGCGAGCCATCCTGGTAGAGGTCGATCCCGACGAAGCGATCCGCGACGAAGACCGCGGCGCCCTGAGCGCCCGGCACGATCTTGCCCCCGATCGCGGCCTCCACGTCCTTCTGATGAGCCTGCACCTCCGCCTTGTCGTGGATCGCCACGTAACTCCCCGTCGCCGACGGCGCGGCCGCGCGCTTGGCGTAGCGGTCCACCTCGGCCCACACCTCTTGCTGCTCGCTCCGCTCGAGCATCTTCGCGCGAAGCTGGGGCGCGGCCAGGATCTCCCGCGGGGCGAAGGCTTTGCCGTCGCCGACCCAGCGCCCTTGCTCGACGCAGTAGACCGGCAAGGTGAGCGGCCCGCTGCGCGGCGGAACGAGCACGTCCTCGAGCACGATGCGGTTCTGCTTGCCGCCCTGCAATATCTCGCCGGCGAGCAGCAGCACGTGCACCGAGCCGCGATTCTCGACCACCAGGGCGGACACGGTCGCCTGGTCGCGCTCGGTGACCTGGAGCTCGCGGCGGGCGCGCGCCTCGTCGAGCGTGCGGATGGTGAACGGCGCCGCGCCCCCCGGGCCGTGGAGCCAGAAGACCGTGAGCCCGCCGTGCGTGCAGTGCTCGCCGACGCGGACGCCCTCGAGAAAACGCCGGAGGTCGCTCCCGACGGGGCCGCCGCCGGACGGCGCCTCGCCAGCGCGCACCTCCGGGAGAATCCGAATCCTGTCGGCTCGCGCTGGCCTCGCGATCGCAACACCCGTTCCCAGGGCCAGCATGTGCAAGAGGCTTCGTCTGGTCATGCGCCCACCCTCCCGGCCGAGTCCGGCCGCGCTCGTTGTTCGGTCGCCGGAGTTAGACAGGCTCGGCGCGCGAGAGTTCCCGAGGGGTGGGGCTGCCTTGCCCGGCGGACGGCCCGCTGCGATAATCGCTGCTACGCACCGAACGACCGAGGCGCCGTGAGTTGTGCGCGCTGCGGGCCGTCGCGGGGCTGGAGCCCCGCCGGCTGAGGCGCGCCGATGAATCGAGGAGAGAGAGGCCATGCCGAATATCACGATCCAGTGGTACGCAGGACGCACCGACCAGCAGAAGCGAGAGATCACCGCCGCGATCACCGAGGCGATGGTGAAGATCGGCAAGACGACTGCCGATCAGGTCCAGATCGTCTTCCAGGACGTCGAGAGGGCCAACTGGGGCGTCAACGGCAAGCTGGCAAGCGACTAGGAGTCGCCGCCAGCATGCCGACGGACGCACGCCTGAGAAGCCTCGCCGAACAGCTCGACCGCGGAATGATCCCCCGCCGTCAGTTTCTCCGGAAATCCGTGATTCTCACCGGCGGTACCGCCGCCGGCCTGGCGGTCCTGCGCGGGATGGCGACCGCGCAGCCCAAGACCAGGCTCCGGATCTGGCTCTTCAAGAGCTACGTGACCGGCGGCAACGACATCCTGGCCAAACACGTCGAGGCCTGGGCGAAGGAGCGCAGCGTCGAGCCCGAGTTCGACTGGGCCACCTTCGGTGACCGCGAGCAAAAGTTCGTCGCCGCGATCGAGGCCGGTAACCCGCCCGACGTGGCCGAGATGAACTACCAGGGACCGATGCGCTACAAGGCCGCGCTCCGCGACGTCACCAAGCTCGCCAAGGACCTCGCGGCCACCCGCGGGGGCCTGTTGCCGTACGCGGATCGGGTCGTTCAGTTCAACGGCCAGTACTTCGGCGTCGCGCGCCTGGCCTTCGGCGGCGGGCTCCACGTCCGTAAGGACCTGCTCGCCGAGAAGGGCCTCAAGATGCCGAAGGTGTACGACCCCGATGTGATCGAGGTCGCCAAGAAGTGTCAGGATCCCTCGAAGGACATCTGGGGATTCGGCCAGACCCTGAACCGTTGTGACGACGGCAACGGCTTCATGCAGAACATCCTCTGGGACTACGGAGGGAGCGCCTGGGACAAGGACGGCAAGCCGGCGCTCGCGACGTCGAATCTCAAGGCGAACATGGCGGCGCTCCAGTTCGCCGTCGACACGATCCAGAAGCACAAGGTGCAGCCGCCCGGCGTCATGGGCTGGAACGACGCCAGCAACAACGAGGCGTACATGGCCGGCAAGCTCGTCACCACCAACAACGGCGCCAGCCTCTACTACGCCATGGGCGCGAAGAAGCACCCGCTGTTCGAGAAGACCCAGGTCGTCCTCACGCCCGGCGGGCCGGCCGGCTCGTTCGTCTTCGCCGGGGCTTACAACTGGGGCGTCTTCCAGAAGTCGAAGCATCACGAGCTCGCCGAAGACCTGATCCGCTGGGTCGAGGACGAGAAGCGCTTCGAGGAGTACATGAAGGCGTGCAGCGGCCAGGCGGGGCCCGTGTACAAGGCGCGCGCCGAGCACCCGTACTGGAAGAGCGACCCGAACTACGAGGGCATGCTGCAAAACATCATGCGCAGCGTCTGGCCCGGCTACCCCGGCCCCATCTCGCCCGCGGCGATCGAGGTGCAAGCGCAGTACATGCTCTGCGACATGGCGGGGCGGGTCGTGTCGGCGGGGCTCTCGCTCGAGGCCGCGCTGAAAGAGACGCACGGGCGAGTCGAGGAAGTCTACAAGATCAGAGGAGGCAAGTAGCGCCGAGCGCGTTTCGACCCATGGCCACCGTCGCCCAGGTACCCGTCGACCGAGCGCGCGCCGTCCGACCGCGCGGCGGACTCCGGCACCGACTCGGCGCCGACTGGCATCTGGGCTACCTCTTCGTCCTCCCGATGGTGGTCATGGTCATCGCGCTCGTCGCGTACCCGTTCTGCTACGCGGCGTATCTCAGCCTGACCCGGAAGTACGTCGGCGTCCCGCCCGTCTTCGTCGGCTTCGAGAACTACGTGCGCCTGGCCTACGACGGCTTCTTCCGCCGTGCCGTCTGGAACTCGTTCGTCTTCACGTTCGCCTCGGTCGGCTTCAAGCTCGTCCTGGGTATGGCGATGGCGCTCGTGCTGACCTCGCGCATCCGCTATCGCAACCTCTTCACCGGCTTGCTGCTGGTCCCGTGGGTCGCACCGACCGTGGTCTCGGCGTTGAACTTCCTGTGGATCTTCGACGCGAGCCTCGGCGTGCTGAACTATCTGCTGGTCAAGGTCTTCCGCATCCTCCCGCAGGGAGTCGGCTGGCTCAGCGAGGCCGGCACCGCGATGGGGTCGGTGATCTTCGTCAACGTGTGGCGCGGCTTTCCGTTCTTCGGCATCTCGTTCCTGGCGGGGCTGAAGGCCATTCCGGCCGAGCTCTACGAGGCGGCCGCCGTGGACGGCGCGAGCGTGGCCCAGCGATTCCGCCACGTGACCCTGCCGTCGCTGCGCAACATCATCATCATCGTCATGCTGCTCTCGACGATCTGGACCTTCAACGACTTCGCCATCGTCTACATCCTCACCAAGGGTGGCCCCGGCGGCGCGACGCAGGTCCTGCCGGTCTTCACCTACGAGATGGCCTTCGGCGCCCAGCGCCTCGGCGAGGCGATCGCCGTCGCGCTCTATATGCTGCCGGCGCTGGCGGCGGTGATCATCGTGCTCTCGCGCTACATGCGCCGGAGCCACGCGAAGTGAGGCGGGACGCGATCGAGCGGCTCCAGACGACGGTCGCCTACACCGTCCTCGGGCTCCTGCTCCTGCTGGTCCTGTTCCCGTTCTACTGGATGACGATCACGTCGTTCAAGACCGAGGACCAGATGCGGAGCCTGGTGTCGATGTTCTGGCCCTCGCCCTTCGTCGTGGAGAACTACACGCAGCTCCTGACCAGGACCGACTTCGCGATCTGGTACCGGAACAGCGCCCTGGTCGCGATCTCGAGCACCCTGGTGGCGACGGCGATCGGCACCATCGGCGCCTATGCGCTGGCGCGGCTGCGCTTCCTCGGCCGCGCGTTCCTGTCGAGCGCGACCCTGATCACCTACCTGGTGCCGCCGTCGATCCTGTTCATCCCGCTCTACGCCCAGATCCGCACGATGGGGCTGGCCGACAGCCTGGCCGGTCTGGTGGCCGCCTATCCGTCCTTCACGGTGCCGTTCGTGACGTGGCTCCTCATGGGCTACTTCGGCTCGATTCCCGAGGAGCTGGAAGAAGCGGCGATGATCGACGGCGCCACGCGCTTCGGCGCGTTCCGCCGGATCATCCTGCCGCTCGCGGCGCCCGGCGTGCTGGCCGCGGGCCTCTTCGCCTTCACGCAGGCGTGGAACGAATTCCTCTACGCGCTGGTCTTCATCAGCGACGTCAAGCAGCGCACGTTGCCGGTCGGCCTCTCCACGTTCATCACCGGCGACGTCTACGGGTGGGGCTATCTCATGGCCGGCGCCGTGCTCACGACCCTGCCGGTCATCGCGGTCTACACCTATCTCCAGCGCTACATGGTGGAGGGCCTCACCGCCGGGAGCGTGAAGGGATGAGATGTCCGGGTTGCCACCAGGACAACCCCGACAGCGCGCGCTTCTGCAATGGCTGCGGCACCCGGCTCACCGCCGTGGCCACGGCGGTCGAGCCGCAGACCTACACGCCGGCACACATCGCCGACAAGATCCGCACCTCGCGCGGCGCCATGGTCGGCGAGCGCAAGCAAGTCACCGTGCTCTTCGCCGATCTCAAGGGCTCGATGGAGCTCCTCGGCGACCGCGATCCCGAGGAAGCCCGCCGGCTGCTCGACGCGGTCCTGGAGCGGATGATGGAGGCGGTCCACCGCTACGAGGGCACCGTGAACCAGGTGATGGGCGACGGCATCATGGCCCTGTTCGGCGCGCCCCTCGCCCACGAGGACCATGCGGTGCGCGCCTGTTACGCGGCGCTCCGGATGCAGGAGACCGTCGGGCGCTACGCCGAGGTGATCCAGAAGACCGAGGGGATCTCGGTCCGGATCCGGGTCGGGCTCAACTCCGGCGAGGTGGTGGTGCGCTCGATCGGCAGCGATCTCAAGATGGACTACACCGCGGTGGGCCAGACGACTCACCTGGCGGCGCGCATGGAGCAGATGGCGGACCCCGGCACCATCATCGTCGCGCCCAGCACCCTGCGGCTCGCCGAGGGCGCCGTGCAGGTCGCGTCGCTGGGCGCCCGGCCGATCAAGGGGCTCGACGCGCCGATCGAGGTCTCCGAGCTCGTCGGCGGGGCGCCGGCACGATCGAAGCTTCGGTTCATCGGCGGCCAGCAGCTCTCTCGATTCATCGGGCGGGGCGCCGAGCTCGAGCGGCTGCACGCGCTGCTCGAGCTGGCGCGGGCCGGCCAGGGCCAGATCGCGGCGGTCAGCTCGGAGGCGGGAGTGGGCAAGACGCGCCTCCTCTACGAGTTCCTCCGCTCGGCGAAGACGCAGACGTGGCGAATCCTCGAAGGGCGCTCCCACTCCTACGAGCGCGCGGCCTCCTATCGCCCGATCATCGAGCTCTTGCGCGCGTACTTCGAGCTGGACGCGCTCGATCCGGCCTCACGCGTGATCGAGAAGGTCGCCGCGACGATCCGCGACCTCGATCCAGGGCTCGGCGACACCGTCGCGCCGCTGCTGTCGCTCCTCGACGTGCTACCGTCGGACGATCCGTTCCGCGGGCTCGACGCGCGCGAGCGGCACGAACGGGTCGTCGACGCGCTCACGCACGTAATCTTGAAGGAGACCGAGCGCCGGCCGCTCGTGCTGGTCCTCGAGAATCTGCAGTGGGCCGACGCCGAGACGCAGGCGTTCCTCGACAACTTGCTCGACCGGATCCCGACCGCGCGGCTGCTGCTGCTCGTCGAGCACCGGCCCGAGTTCGAGCACGATTGGGCGGGTCGGCCCGGCTTCAATCGCGTGGAGATCGACCCGCTTTCGGCGGCGGCGACTGATGAGCTGCTCCGGGCGCTCCTCGGCGACCATCGCGCGCTACGGCCGCTGCGCGAGCTCCTGATCCAGCGGAGCAACGGCAACCCGTTCTTCCTCGAAGAGATCGTCCGGACTCTCGTCGAGACCGACGCGCTCGTCGGCGAGCGCGGGGCCTATCGGCTGGCCGGCGAGCTCAAGACGATCCAGGTGCCCGCGACCGTGCAGGCCGTCCTCGCCGCGCGCATCGATCGGCTCCCCAGCGACGAGAAGCTGTTGCTCCAGTCGTCGGCCGTGGTCGGCTCCGACGTGCCGCAGGCGCTGCTCGAGGCGATCGTGGACGTGTCCGCCGAGAGCGTCGGGCGGGTGCTGGTAAGCTTGCAAACCGCCGGGTTTCTCTACGAGGCGAGCCTGTTCCCCGACGTCGTCTACCGTTTCAAGAGCGCGCTCACCCGCGACGTCGCCTACGCGAGCCTCCTGCGCGAGCAGCGGCGCGTGCTGCACGCGCGGATCGTGGACGCGATCGAGCGGCTCTATCACGATCGCCGAACGAGCCACGTCGACCAGCTCGCGTTCCACGCCTCGCGGGGCGAGGCGTGGGCGAAGGCCCTCGTCTACAACCGACAGGTCGGCGCGCGCGCGGTGCTGCACGCGGCGAACGGTGAGGCGGTGCAGGCCTTCCAGGACGCGCTCGCCGCGCTCAAGCGGCTGCCGGAGACTCAAGAGACGCTCGAGCAGGCGATCGACCTTCGTCTGGATCTGCGTCCGCCGCTGCTCCAGCTCGGCCGGCTCGACGACGTGCTGGCGGTCTCGCGGGAGGCCGAGAAGCTGGCCGGCGACCTCGGCGACGAGCCGCGCCTGGCCCGCGTCTACACGTATCTGATCAACTATCACTACCTCAAGGGCGAGACGACCCAAGCGATCGAGTACGGACAGCGCTGCCTCGACGTCGGACGCGCCATCGGCGATCCGGCGCTGCAGGGACTGGCGCGCCAGTACATGGGTCAGAGCTACCACGCGCAGGGCGATTACGCGCGGGCCGAGCGCGCGCTCCGCGAGAACATCGAGGCGACCGCGGGCGACCAGGCCACGATCTCGTACGTCGCCTCGTGCGGCTGGCTCGCGTTCAGCCTCGCCGACCGCGGCGCGTTCGACGCGGCCTACTCGTATCTGGCCGAGGCGCAGCGCGCCGCCGAGACCACCCAGCACGCCTACGGCCGGCTCATCGCCTGGACCTTGATCGGGCTCGTCTGGATCCGTCGCGGGCGGCTGGCGCGTGCCGTGTTGCCGCTCGAGCGCGGCCTGGAAGCGTGTCGTCGCAAACACCTGACGGTGTGGCTGCCGATCCCGCTGTCGCTGCTCGGCCTCGCGTTCGTTCGCATGGGCCACGTGCACGAAGGGCTCCGCCTGCTCGAGGACGGTGTCGCGGTGAGCCGCGAGCTCGGCATCCGCGCGTACCTCGCCGCCTGGCTCGTCAATCTCGCTGAAGGCTACCTGTCGGACGGTCAGTATGCGCGGGGGCTCGAGACCGCGCGCGAGGCCCTCGACATGGCGCGCGAGCACGGTGAGCGCGGCCACGAGGCGCAGGCGCTCCAGGTGCTCGGCGACATCGCCGCGCGCGGCGCCGCCCCGAACCCTCAGGAGGCGCGCGAGCGCTACGAAGAGGCGCTGCGCCTCGCCGAAACGCTGGGGCTGCGTCCGCTCGTCGCGTCCTGCGTGCTGAGCCTCGGCGCCCTCGCGGCGCGGCTGGGTGACGGCGAGGACGCCGTGCGGCGGCGGGCACAGGCGCAGCGGATCCTCGACGAGCTCGACATGCGCTCCGGACGAGAGCACGCCGAGAAGGAGGTGACCGAGCTCGGTCACCTCTTCATCGTGGCGCGCTCGCAACCCGACCTGTACGACTTCCTGGCTCAGGAGCTCTCGGGAGCCGAGAGGATCCGGGTGCTCTTCGATCGGCGGCGCGGCGAGCAGCGCCAGCGGTTCGAGGAGCTGACGGAGGAGCGCCGGCGCGCCGAGCGTCGCCGTGAACAGCTGGACCAGGACCTCCGCGACTGGGGCTTCGGGGTGGCCCCGCGACGGGTCGGATGACCGAGCACTTCCTCGTCGAGCGCGCCGGATCCACCGCGCTGCTCACCTTCAATCGCCCCGACGCCCGCAACTCGATGACGTTCGAGATGTACGAGGCGCTCCACGACGCGTGCGTCGCGCTCGACGCCGACCCGGCGGTGCGCGTGCTCGTGCTGCGCGGCGCGGGCGACCGTGCCTTCGCGAGCGGCACCGACATCCGTCAGTTCCTCGACTTCGAGACGCGCGAGGATGCGCTCGCCTACGAGGCGCGACTGAGCCGGGTGCTCTCGCGCCTGGCCGGCATGAGCAAGCCGACGATCGCGATGCTACAAGGCGACGCGATCGGCGGCGGGCTCTTCATCGCGCTGGCCTGCGACCTGAGGCTCGCCGCCCCCCACGCGCGCTTCGGCGTGCCGGTGGCCCGCACGCTCGGCAACTTCCTGGCGCCGGTGAGTCTCTCTTTGCTGGTGGCCGCGCTCGGTCCCGGCCGCGCCCGCGAGCTCGTGCTCACGGCCCGGTTGCTGGACGCCGAGGAGGCCAAGGCGAGCGGCTTGATCGATCGCATCCATCCGGCCGCGGAGCTCGAGTCACGCGCGCGCGAGCTGGCGGCGAGCCTCGCCGAGCTGGCCCCGCTCACGATCGCCGCGACGAAGGAGGCCACGCGCCGGATGCTGGCGGTGCTGACGCCGCGCGACCTCGACGACCTGATCGTGTCCTGCTATCTGAGCCGCGATTTCCACGAAGGCGTTCGCGCGTTCCTGGAAAAGCGAAAGCCCGACTGGCAGGGACGTTGATCCGCGGCGGGCGCGGGCATGAGCGTCGTTGGACGATTCAGCGTGTCGATCTCGGAGGGATCGCGGCGAAACTCAGACGGTGAAACGAGTCGCCGGCTGGTTGGCGGTGGCTCCAGGCCGTCCAGATGTCAGAGCCGTTGAAGCGTCGGCTCGACCGGCGAGCGGCCTCGATCCAGC
>Ga0209804_1001484_pt1 | contig 15206 bp, 16 predicted proteins | sample GraSoiAngelo_139_FD_185896 | JGI IMG/M metagenome (GOLD analysis project Ga0209804, IMG submission 185896) | Grasslands soil microbial communities from the Angelo Coastal Reserve, California, USA - 14_0929_12_20cm (SPAdes) (version 2) | ecosystem: Environmental > Terrestrial > Soil > Grasslands ... | reverse complement strand
GACGATCACAATGGGACGGCCTTTCGCCAGCTTCTGAACCGCGGCCAGCGACCGTTCAAGACCCGCCGGGTTGTGCGCGCCGTCGACGAGCACGATCGGATTTCGATCGATCACCTCGAGACGGCCTGGCCAGCGCGTCCGGGCCAGTCCGTCACGCAAAGCGCCGTCGGAGATGTCCCAGCCGCGCGAGCGCAGGGCATCGATCGCCGCGACCGCGAGCGCCGCATTATCCGCCTGGTAGAGGCCCAGCAGTGGGATGCGCATGTCGCGGTAGGTGCCCGCCGGGGTGGTGATTGTCGCCTGCACGCCGGCCCATTCCTTATCGATGGCTCTGACCTCGATCTCATGGCCGAGGCGCAGTAGCGGGATCTTCAGGTCGCGAGCCTTCGCCTCGATGACGCCGAGCGCCGGCGGCTGCGCGCCGGTGATGGCGAGGCCGTCCGCCTTGAGAATGCCCGCCTTTTCTGCCGCGATCGCCTCGAGCGTGGAGCCCAGATGCTGGGTGTGGTCGAGGGCGATGTTCGTGATCACGCTGACCCCGAGATCGAGGACGTTGGTGGAGTCGAGGCGCCCGCCCAGGCCAACCTCGCAGACGAGCAGGTCGATACCGGCACGTGCAAAGTAGTAGAGCGCCGCACTGGTGAGGATCTCGAACTCGGTGGGCGGGCCGAGCTCCGACGCAACCTTATTAATGATGGACTGCAGCTCCGTCAGCAGCGCCGCGAAATCGGCCTCGGCGATCGGGCGCTGGTCGACCTGGATTCGTTCGGTGTAGGAGATGAGGTGCGGCTTCGGCATCAGGCCGACGCGATAGCCGGCCGATTGCAGGACGCTGGCCACCATGGCGCAGACCGAGCCCTTGCCGTTTGTTCCGGCCACCAGCACGCCCTGAAAGAGTTCATGCGGGTGACCCAGCGCGCGCAGCAGCGCCTCGGTTCGCTGCAGGCCGAGCTTGATGCCGAAACGACCGAGCGAGGTCAGGTAATCGAGCGCTTCCGGGTAGGTCACGCCTGGCCGAGGTGCTGGCGGTAGGCCCGGTAGGTGTTGACCAGGAGCATGGCGACGGTCATCGGGCCGACCCCGCCGGGGACGGGGGTCACCGCCTGCGCCACCGGTTCGACGCTCGCGCGGTCGATGTCGCCGGTCAGCTTGCCGGTTTCGGGATCGCGCGTGATACCCACGTCGATCACGATGGCGCCGGGCTTGACGTGCTCGCCGGTGATGAGACCGCGTTTGCCGGTGGCGGCGACCAGGATGTCCGCGGTCCTGGTGATGCTCGGCAGGTCGACGGTGTGCGAGTGCGCGATCGTGACAGTCGCATGGTTCTGCAGCAGGAGCAGGGCCAGCGGGCGGCCGACGAGGCGAGAGCGGCCCACGACCACCGCGCGCCGGCCGGTTGGGTCGATGTGCTCGCGCCGGAGCAATTCCAGGACGCCGAGTGGCGTGGCCGGAATGAAGGTCGGGTTGCCCTGCGCGAGGCGGCCGGCATTGTAAGGATGAAGGCCGTCGACATCTTTGTGTGGTGGAATCTGCTCGAGCGCCTCATCTGGATCGAGGCCGTCCGGCAGTGGCATCTGGACGAGGATGCCGTCAATACTCGGGTCGTCGGCCAGGGCCCGGATCCGTTTGTTCAGGTCGGCCTGCGTGATGTCGTGCAAATGGGCTATGGCCGATTTGAAGCCGACTTCTTCCGCCGCCTTGTGTTTCCCGCGGACGTAGGTCGTGGACGCGAGATCATCCCCGACCTGGATGACGGTGATCCCCGGCGAACGCTGGCCGGGATGGCGTTCGACCGCGAGCTTCAGCTCCTCGCGAATGGCACGCGCGTGGGCGCGGCCGTCGATCAGGCGGGCAGGCACCGGTTGAGTTTAGTCAGCCGGCCGGGTGATCTCGACGGTAAAGGCGTTGAGATTCGGCATCGGCGGGCGCTTGCTAACGCGCACGGTCACCTGGCTGACCTCGCGATGCTTGAGGATAGCGGTCGCAATCCGTTCGGCGACCGTCTCCAGCAGGTTGGCCGGCGTGCCTTCGAGGATCTGCCGCGCGGTCTTCTCGAGCAGCGGGTAGCTGATGGTGTCCTCAATACGGTCGGTCGCGGCCGCTTTGCGCGTGTCGATCGTGACCTCGAGGTCGGCCGTGAAGGTCTGGCCGAGCTTGCGCTCGGCGGGCTTGTTGCCGTGATAGCCGAAGGCCGTCAGACCCGACAGGATGAGGCGGCCAGTCGGCGGATCGGGTGTCGGGTGAGCCGGACTAGACCTTTTTGTAGGCATGTCTTGACAAATATACGCGTCCGTGTGATGATGCCGAGATGAATGTCGAGGTTCGAGCAACCGGGCTGCGGGCGATGCGCGAGAAGAAGGGCCTGACACAGCGCGAGCTGGCGCACAACCTGGGCATTAGCCAGAACTATATTCCGGCGTTGGAGTCGGGGGCGCGTCGGCCCGGCCCGAAGTTGCGTCAGGCGCTGATCAAATTTTTCAACGTGAACTTTGAGGATCTCTTCGAGGTGGTCATGGTGAACCCCGAGAGTTCCAGCGAACAGGTGTTGGAGCCGCGCGATCATCGACGCGCGGGTTGACGACGCGGGGGGGTGATCGCGAGTAGTAACTGAACGACGCAGGCTCAAATATCGGCTGGATAGAATAGCCGGTGCGCCTGCATAGCTCAGTTGGTAGAGCAGCTGACTCTTAATCAGTTGGTCCCGGGTTCGAATCCTGGTGCAGGCACCAAAATCCCGGCCAGCGGAATGGGTCGCTGCGTGTAGGCAAAAGTCAGCGCAGCCGCAGCAATGATGTCCCGCACTCGTCCTGTACGGCTCAGTCCCCCGCGCTGAAGTTCGACGCCACCGGGAGGGGGCTAATGCGCGGAGTGCGGATTCCTCAAGATCTCAACGGCGAAGACCAGTTCGTCCTCGGACTTTCAGTACCTCGTCTGGCCGCCCTGCTCCTTGGGTTATTGGCGGCATACACCATCCTCCATCTCGCGCTGCCCGTGCCTCTGCAGCTGGGGGCCGCAGGAATGGCCGCCCTCGCAGGGGCCGCCGTTGCCTGGATTCGACCGGAAGGGCGTTCCCTGATGCATTGGGTCGTCGCCGCCGTGGAGTTCAAGTTCGGCCAGCACATCACCCCAGGCCCCGAATCGACCCCAAAGGTAGATCCGAAGCAGGGAACGGAGGCCGAGCCCAAGTTGATCAATGACCGCGGTCCCCGCCTGAGCGTGGTTACCTACCAGACCCCATCGACTCCGACTCAACCGTCACCGGCTGCTCCGGCCCAGTTCGCGGATGACGTCATCGAGCTGCCCGAGCGCGCCGGCACCGATGCTCCGCATCCCGCTACGGACATCGAGCTGGAGACAGTCGAGCCCGCGCCCGTGTACCTGGGCGGACCCCAGGTAATCACCTTCTTTTCGGCGAAGGGCGGCACCGGACGGACCACCCTGGCGACCGAGGTGGCCGCACTTCTTGCGATGAAGGGTCGCTATCGCGAGTCGCCGAGCAGTCGACGGGAGTCCCTCCGTGTTGTGCTGATCGATTTCGACCTGGCCTCAGCCAATGTGTCGGCTCGTGTTGGGATCGCGCAGCCGACGATGCTGGACTATCTCTGCGATCTTACGGTCCCTCACCCCGATCCTCGCGACTACATCGTCCGCCATCAGGCGACAGGCCTGGACGTCTTGCTCGGCCCGTCGAAATGCCTATCCGGCGATCGCGCCGAACTCTTTGGTGTCCCGCAAGCGGCGCATATCCTCAGCACGCTGAAAGCTGCCGGATACCAGTTCCTGGTTCTGGACATGTCCGCGAATCTCGGCAACCTCGAGACCTACCTGCTCGAGACGGCGACGCGAATCTACTGCGTCGTCACGCCAACGGCCGGTTCCGTGCAATCCCTCTATCGAGGCGTCGAAGCCCTTCGGCGGCTCGGCCTCGGCCCCAAGCTTCAGTACGTGGCCAACAAGATGCGGGATGGCTTCAATCTGTCCGAGCCGATGGGGGACCTGAATGGCTCACTTGTTGCGCGCATTCCCTACGATCCTGCCTTCGATTCGGCTGAGAACCGCCACGAGCCTCTCGCCCTCCGCGGCGCGGGGGCGTCCCTAGAAGCGCTGCGCCATCTCGCTGCCTCGGTGTACCCGGCGTTGCAGTTGCCGGTGCCGTCACGGTCGAGGTTGCGGTCCTTTGCCTGGTTGTCCAGGAGCCGTCGTGCTGGCTGAGGCGGCTTCGCCGCCGCAACTACCGAGCCCCGAGGAGCTCCGACATTTCGTGCGCGCCCAACTCACCCTTCAGGTCGATCCAGAGATCCTCGACCCGTTCTGCGCAAATCCGAACCGGAACGCGATTCTCAAAGACCGAATCCGTGATGCGATTACCCAGCGCCACCTCACGCCCACATCGGACCTGGTCGATTGCCTCTTCGACGAGATCGTCGGCCTCGGGCCGCTCCAGCCACTGATGGCGGACCCGGAAATCAGCGACATCCTGGTCAACCGCTTCGACGAGATTTACATCGAGCGTCGGGGCCAACTCGAATTCGTTTCCAACGCCTTCAGGGACGAGGCGCAACTCGAGCAGGTCATTCAGAAGATCGTCGCCCTGGTCGGACGAGAAATCAATATCGAAAAGCCACTCGTCGACGCTCGCATGGTCGACGGGAGCCGTGCCAACGCGGTCTATGCCCCTGTCGGCGGCCCCACGCTCTGCATTCGAAAGTTCAACCGAGTTCGCCTCGCCTTACTGCCGGACGAGCGCGACCCCAGCCAGGCCAGTTGGGCAAGTACCGGCGGCTTGTCTCTTCAAATGGGGGCTTTCCTCGAGGCGATGGCCGTCGCCCGGGCGAACATCCTGATTGCCGGGGCCACAGGCTCGGGAAAGAGCACCTTGCTTCGGTCGATCGTCAGCGCGTTCCCCGAGGAAGAGCGAGTGATAACGATCGAGGACACGGCCGAGCTCGAACTCGACAACCCCCACTGGGTCAAGCTCGAGTGCGTCCACTCGAGGGAACTGGCAGGCAAGACGACGCAGGACCGTCGGCTCGATGTCGCTGACCTCGTCCAGAACGCGCTTCGCATGCGCCCCGACCGACTGATCATCGGTGAAATCCGTCATAGCAAAGAGGCCTATTACGTCCTCGAGGCATTGAATACTGGTCACGACGGTTCGGCGACTACCATTCATGCCAGCAGCTGCAGCGATGCCCTGGCACGGCTCGAGCTTCTCATCAGCCGTGACTTTGCGCAGCTCAGCCCGCCAGAGATTCGGCGCTACATTGCGCGCGTTTTCGATCTGGTCATCTTCGTCGGCCGCTTGCGGGATGGGCGGCGTTGCGTGCAAGAAATAGCCGAACTGCGCGACGTTGATGCCAATGGTCGATACGAACTGTGTTCGGTATTCACGAGTGAGCCCACCACCGGGCGCCACGGCATCGAGGTTGACTTCACTCCTGTTCCGGACTATCGGCCGGGTGCGCGGCTGATCCGCAAGCTTGGGCTACAAGGGATGCGGTGGATGTCGTAGCCGCCGGTTGCCTCTCGCTGGCAATCCTATGCCTCGGCCTCGCTTTTAGCCGTAGTTCGGCACAGAGCAGCGGCGCTCGCCACCTCGTCGAGCGGCTGACCGCGCACCATCGCCGGCGGCTGGCTGAGGCGCGCATCGCGGGTAAACCGCAAACGTATGTCGCGATGGCGTTCCTCGCGCCGATCGGCCTGTTTGCCATCGGTTGGCTACAGTCGCCGGTGCTAGCAGTGTTCGCCGGGGCCGCCGGTCTTCTGGTGCCACGCCTCTACCTCGCATGGCTGGTCCATGTTCAGTCCCGACGAAGCGAATTCGAGGCGCCCCGGTTGCTGCAAGCTGTGCTCAGCGGACTTACCGCCGGCAGCACCTACCTTGATGCGCTGCGCCAGTCACGCCTCACTTGCACGGACCCCTGGATCCGAGAAGACCTCGACTATGTCATTCAGCGTTTTCTCCTCGATGTCCCACTCCATGAGAGTCTGCAGGTCGTTCGCGGGCGGATAACGACCCGCAACTTAGGGTTGATCTGGGAAACGCTGACGATCTGCGCAGCGAACCAACTACCCGCCCAGGCGGCCCGCACCCTCTTCTTCGAGCTGTCGTCGACCGTTCAATTCAATATCCAGTTGGCGAGCGAGGTACGCGCTCGCTCATCCGGTCAGAGAGCACAGATCTGGTTGCTTGCCGTCATTGTCCCGGGGATGTACCTCTACCTCAGATTGATGAGCCCCCAGCTCCTGAGCGTGCTGGATGAAACGATGGTCGGCCGCTACATCTTGTTTCCGTTGGCAGCGGCGCTCGAGGTGGTGGGTCTCGCACTCAGCTTCCGCATCGCCCGGTTCGAGCCATGACGTTCGGAGCGCTCTGCTTGGGATTTGCCTGTTTTGCTGGATTGCAGGCGATGTTCGGCCGCCCACGCCTATTGCACGGGGCTGGGATCGAACTGATCCGCGCAACGACGCTGTCCCCACTCGAATGGCGGCAGCATCAACAGGGGCGGGAGGGATGGTATCAGCGGTGGCTGCGTCCGATCGCCCTTATCTGGGGCAGCCGCCTGCACCTTCGTCCAACGCGCCTCGATCCGACCTTTCTGATCCAGGCCGGCATCGATCCGGATCGGTTTGATGGCGTCGAGTTCCGCGTCGTCCGCCTGATGAGCGCCCTCGTTGTTGGGTTGATCGCAGGTCTTGTCGCGATGCTGGCCTCCGGTGCTTTGGCACTTGTCCCTCTCTTTATCTGGGCGGGCTATATTGCACCGGCACGCTACCTCGCGCAGCGCCGTCGTCGGCGGCAGGTCGCGATTCAGCGCGAGCTGCCTCAGGTGGTGAGCATGGTCCGCGCTTTCATCGTGGCCGGGATGCCGTTGGAGCGAGCCCTCCATGTGCTCTCGGCCAATGCAGGACCGGACAGCGTCCTGCGGCAGGAAATTCGACTCGCCCTCGGGCGCTACGGGCTGGGATCCAGCATCGAACAGGCACTGTTGGAAGTTGGACCGAGAACGGGCATTGACGACGTCGCGACGTTGGTCGGGGTACTGGCTCAATGCAAACGCATCGGCGGCGGCCTCGAGCCGACCCTGCGCGATCAGGAACAGCTGGCGCGCATGAACCAGCAGAACCGGTCCACGGCCCAAGCAGCCGCAGTGAGTACGAAATTGCTCGCCGTGCTGGGTGGGATCTACCTCCCTGAGTTCGTGATCTTGATCATGGTGCCGCTCTTCTGGGGCATCATGCAGCGGGCTTTCGGATGAGGCGGCGAGCGTTTGGCAACAGCACTGTCATTGGAGGGAGCACGTGAACAGCTTGAAGCGCGGACAGTCGACTCTGGAATGGGTGATTGGGGCAGCCATCATTCTGGGCACCCTCGTCGTCGGCATTATGGCCTGGAACAACGGTTTGGTCGCCAAGATCGGCCAGATGGTGCAACGGCTGACGCAGACGTCATGAGACGAGCGGGGCGTTGGCGGCGCCAGCGCGGACAGGAGACGCTCCAGGCCGTGCTGGTTGTGGCGTTCATGCTGCTGCCGGTTCTCTTCGGGATTGTCGAGCTGGGCGGCTTGATTCACGTCTGGATCGGCCAGCAGTCGGCCGCCGCCATCGGGGCCCGAGTAGCCGGGGAACGTGGCGAGGATGACGCGATTGTCCGCGACCGAGTCATTGTGGAATTGCGTGCAGCCGGCCTCGATCCGGGGCACGTCCAGGTGACCGTATCGCCGGCGTACGTTCACTGGGGTGAGCCCATCACCGTGCGAGTGACCAGCCGGCGTTATCTAGCCATCCCCTTCCTCTTCAGTCGCGACCTTACGCTCGCGTCGAGCTACGTCGGCCGCGGCGAAGTAAACCATTGACGCGCGCGCGCGGCCAGAGCGCCTTATATGCCGTCGTTCTCATGCCCACACTTATCCTCATCCTGGCCCTGGCTGTCGATATGGCCGGTCTGCAAATGCAGAAGCTTCGATTGCGATACGCGGTCGACCTCGCCACGGTCACCGCCGCCACCCGCGTGGATGCGCCCTATTACACACGCACCGGCCGACTGCAGCTCGACCCGATAGCTGCGACCGCCACGGCACGCGAGTATCTCTTGCGCAACCTTACCGGCGTGCGGGATGTCGCGGCGCCACCCGCGATCGCAGCAGCGGCCGATATCAGCATCATGAACCGCACGCCTGCCGTCGATCCTTACACGGGTGGGCACCTGGACCGTCCAGCCATCTGCGCGCGCATCAGGGTGCCCTATCGCTTCATGCTGCTCGGCTGGATCGGTGTGAGTGAAGTCGATCTCGTCATCGCCGCCGACGCCGAGATACGCACATGAGGTGGAGGTCGGCGATGATGAAAACCGCCCTTCCAATCGGACTGAGTGTATTGCTGCTTGCGATCAGCACCACCGACGGCCACGGGGTGAACGGCACCCCTGCAACCGTGTCGATCACGACGGTCTCCGGGTACGCCGGCCACGCCTTTGTGTACGCGCAAGTCAGCCAGTCGACGATCGCCTATCCCGCACCCACCGGGACCGGTCACCAGTCACCCTACTTCTCCGAGTGGATTCCGCAACCGGTGGCCACCTCGTCATGTCAATGGATCTGGGCGGTCTACGTTTTTGACAGGGCAACCAACGGCCAAATCAATGCTCCGCCACCAACCGCGCCGCAGCCCAATTTCGGCACGACGACCACCGTCTGTGCCAGCCCAACGACGACCCCCGTGGATCAGCCGCCTCTGCCGGACGCAAATGCTCGGCTGGACCTCGATCTGCAAGTCAGCGTCTCGCCCGCGATCGCGATGGCCGGGTCGCCAAGCGTTGTCTCGGCCACCCTCAGCAGCCTCTTGACGCAGGACCTGAATTTCTACCTGAGCATGGCCATCGAGGACTGGTCCGTGACCACCTGGGCCGTGGACTTCGGGGATGGCCAGAGCCGAACCTTGAATGGACCGAATGGAACGGCGGTCCAGGTAAGTCACACGTATCAATCGCCTGGCCGCTACGACGCGCGGGCTGTGGCGTTTATCTCGGGACACGCCCAGGCGGCAGCCTATGACCGCTATGGCACGGTTCATCTCCTCCGGCGTCCCTTCTCCGTTGCGGTCGGCAATCATGCGCTGGCGACCGCCGGACCGCGGCCGTTGCGACGTTACCTACCGCCGCAGGCGGTTGTTGGAGTCGTCCCATACCTTGGAGCGCCGAACGGCAACGACGCCGGACCGGCGTTTCGGCGTATAGAGGTCCTTCGGGGCGCTCTAACCTCCCTCTCGGTTCACCTGATGATCAATCGAGAGGGTTTGCTGATGGTGGACGGCGTGCCCCACGGGTTTGGTCAATCACGGTTGACGGGCTGGCGCTACGACGGCGGGCCGTCAGACACCCCCGCCGGGACCGGGACACTCCCGTACCGCGTCTACGGCAGCGGTGAGGTGATGCGCCTGCAATGGAACAATCCGGATCGCATCGTCGGCGGTCAGCCACTCGACTACGGCGTGCCAGTCACGTTGTATGTGGAGACGCGCTTCCCCGACGGTCATCTCGCGTCCTATGTGATCGCCTCAAGTATCTCGGTATCCGTCAATTTTGCCGCGCAAAGCGGTTAGGAGGGGCAAATGCGACGTACGATCTATCTAGGGGTGTTCGTTGTTCTATCGTCCATCGCAGGTCTCCTCTATTACGCCGACACACGTCAGGCGACAGCACTTGTTGCAACGCGTGACTTGAGCGTCGGCACCCACATCCAGGATGCTGACATCGCCTTCCGCCGGATCAACCCGGCGTCGGTCCCTGCGGGAGTCTTGAAAGCCTCCGACCAGGCGGTCGGCCAAGTTGTCTCATCTCCGATCCTCGAAGGTCAATTCCTGGACGCCCGCCAGGTGGCCCCCTCGAAGAACGCCAGCCTCCTCGGCACAGGTCTGGATGTTCCCGCAGGCTATCGGATCATTGGGCTGCCGATCGCGCCGGCCGCTGCGGTTGGCGGGGTCCTCAAGCCGGGCGACCGAGTGGACGTCATGGCGATCCCCAATCCAACGAAAGTCGCGACCCTTGCCGATGAACCAGCACCGGTGCCGGTCATGATCGGGAAGAACGTCCTGGTCATCGCGCTGCGCACCGAGCAGGGCACCCAGGTCGACCAAGCGGATCATGGCCTGAACGCAGGCAATGGCAAGCCGGGCAGCGTCCTCCTTGCCATTGCCCCGACGGAGGAGTCGGCTTATTCATCCGCGATCGCATCCTCGTCATTCGTGCTCGCACTCAGCACCGACTGATACCTCAATGGTCCGGCTGTTCCGACGGCCGACCTTCGGCGATGAGGTCTCCGCTGTCCAGGATGGGGTCATTCGGCTGCGCGGCGGTGCACCGCGCGCCATTGTCGCCACGAGTTCATTGAACTTCCAGGGCATGGCGCCAGAGCAACAGTCCCGATCGATCCAGGCCTTCCGGGACCTCCTGCATGCGCAGAGTGGCCCGCTGCAACTCTATCTCCGCGTCCGTCGAGTCCCGGCCGCGGACGCAACGGAACCGGATGGAATGGCCTTCACCGATCGCCGAGCCTACCTGGCGGCACTCACCCGCAGCTTTATCAACACACATCTCCAGGACACGCCCGTTTACCAACGTGAGGTATTCGTCGTCCTGGGTCCCGCTGAACCGGCTCGCCAATTGCTCCGCTCGTGGCTCTTTCGCTTCGACCGAACGCGCGAGCAGGCCCGCTTTGTCGCGACAGACTTCGGAACGCCCCTTCGAAATCGAGCGCACACGCTGTCGGAGTCGCTGCGCCGCATCGGCGTGAAAGGCCGCATCCTCGATGACGCGTCCCTTACGACGCTGCTGGCTCAGCTCTACGGACACCGAGAGACCGACGGGGGAGATCCTGGGATCGGGCGACGAGCCTTTGCCGATCGCGCCGGAAACCTGGAGATCAACGGCCGGTTCTACGCCTCGTTCGTCGTCAACCGATATCCGGGAGAGGAGGTCGAGCCGGGTTGGCTCCTACCACTCCTCAGCTTCAAGGGGGAGTTGCACGCGGGCATTCACATCCTGCCGCTCGAGACCGACCGGATGCTGACACTGCTGCACCACCGCATTCGCGATCTTCGCGCAAACGACCTCGCGAACATCGAGTCGGGAGCGATTGATAGCACGGCGATGGGGACGCTTCCGGATGCGCTGACGGTTCACCAGGCACTAGCACGCAACGAAGAGAAGGCGTTTGCCGTCAGTTTCTATCTCACTATCGGCGCTGAGAACCCGGTCGAACTCCGCAACCAGGCCGATGCACTACGGGCCAGCTGCCGCCGCATGATGCTCCAGACGGTCCAGCCGTTTTTCGAAATGCGGCAGGCGCTGCTGTCGTCATGGCCGCTTGGCACCGACCTGCTGGGCCGAGAGCACATCTTGCACACCAGTGCACTGACCACCATGCTGCCCTGGCTGCAGGAAGACCTCGCGGATGCCGAAGGCCACTACTGGGGCTACAACAAGGAAACGGGTGGCCTCTGCGTCTTCGACCCCTTTGACGCAGACCGCTTCAGCAACGCGAATATCGCAGTTCTGGCGCATTCCGGTGCCGGCAAGAGTTACGCAGCCGCATCCGTCGTCCTTAGCGGCCACACTCGCGGGATTGGAGCGATCGTGATTGACCCCGAAGCAGAGTATGGCGGCATGATCCGCTCATTGGGCGGGACCTATCTTCACCTGGCTGCCGGATCCGGTCATGCGATCAATGCCCTTGACCCCCTCCTCTTCGCGGTTGAATCGGACGAGCCAACGGATCAGCTCAGCGACGTGCTCGACTTGATCGGCTTGATGTGCGGCAGGCTCGATGAGGTCGAGCGGGCACATGTCGAGGCGATCACCCGGTCGGTGATCGCGAATACGCAAAGCACTCCGGTCCTGGGAGACATCTGGCGCCAACTCGACGCCGCCCAGCCTGGCTCGCGCGTGAGCACCATCCTCCGGCGCTGGGTCACCGGCGACCTCGGACGGCTGTTCAGCGCACCCACCAACGTTGACTTAGGAGCCGACATCGTGGGCTTCAATCTCCGCGACCTGAGTGAAGAGCTCGTACCTCCGTCCTGCCTGCTGCTCGCCAACTGGCTCTGGACCGCCCTGCGTAGGGAACGTCGGCCGCGCCACCTCCTCATTGACGAGGTGGGTCTTCTGCTCGAACACGAGCCGATCCGGCGATTCCTCATCCGCCTGGCTCGCCGCATTCGAAAGTACGGCGGGAGCTTGATCCTGGTGAGCCAGAACCCCGGTGACTTCTTCGAGACCAAAGACGGGGCCGTGCTCGCGACGAATCCCAGCATTCTCCTGCTCGGTTCACAGAAGCATTCCGAGGCCATGAAGTTGCAGAAGGCTTTCAATCTGACCGAACGGCAGGTCAACTACCTGGAGACGGCCGAACGCGGCGACTTTCTGTTGGTCGCCGGTCCGAATCGGGTGCCGGTGCACGTCATGGTGCCTCCCTGGATGGATGAGTTGATCGTGAAGTCCCGGGGACATTGATCCGGGCTCCTCATTGATTTTTGCCGGGCCACGCCCAATAATTAGCGGCTGAAATTGCGCTTACGGTCACCTTAAGGGGACGTGCGCGTGTGGCTGGGCGGGAGCCACGCAAAGGGGAAAAGACGTGCAGGACCTCACTGAGCGTCGCAACGAAGAGGCCCGGGAGGTCAGGGATCTCTTAGCCGCCAAGCTCAAGATGCATCCGATCTGGCTGGGTGGCCTCGATACGCAGGCGGCCCGCCACATCTATCTGTTCATTCAGGCGCTCGAGGGCCGCAAGCCGTTTGGCCGGGTCCGGCGGCAGCGCGCCCCGAATCTGACGCTCGACTGACGGCGATCTAGGGCGAGACGCCCACCGTTCGGGCGAGCCAGCCAGCGAGCAGATCGCGCAAGCCCGCGGCGAGCTTGGTCGCTTTCGCTTGATCCGGCTCGAGGCCGCTCGGATTTTCGAAGAGGCCGTGGTCGACCCCTGGGAGCACCTCGATGTCCCAGTTCGGATGGTGGAGTCCGCGAAGGATCTCGGCGTTGACGGTGGTCGGCACCTGGCGGTCGACGGCGCCATTGACCCACATCATGGGCTGGCGAATGGTCGCCAGCACAGTGGCCGGCACATATGCCGAGGTCGCGGTTGAGCGAACGACCGCGTCCATCTCGGCTGGTGGGACCGTCGGGGCAACAGCGGAGTCTGAGCTAAACCCAGCCCACACCTGTTGCTGCTCGGAGCTCACCGCGGGCCCCGACACGAGGATGGCGAAGGCGGCCGGCGCCTGGTGGCGGCCGATCGCGAGCGGAACGACCCAGCCGCCCTGACTCCCACCGTGGAACCCGATCCGGCCGGGATCGATGCCCGGCCACGATGTGAGGAAGCGAAGCACCGCGGCTGCGTCGGCGGCGTAGATCTCGAGGTTGCGGTCGCTCGCCCCTTCTCCCGGATAGGTGCCGGTCGACGCGCCGTTGCCCCGCTTGTCGTACGCCAGCACCGTCAAGCCCAGGCTGGCATAGAGACCGACCCAGATGCCGTAGTCGATCCGCGGTCCCGGGCCAGACCCGTGGACGATGACGATGCCCGGGTGCGGCCCCGGCGTCAGTGGTTCGGTGATCGTTCCGGCCAGGACGGCGCCATCGACGGGCACCCGGACCTCGGTCTCTTTGAAAAGGAGGCGCGCGGCGATCACGGTCGATCCTGTCACCGGCTTGATCGTGAGCTGGTCGGCCCGCGCTCCGGCGATCCGGAAGACGATGTCGGCCTCTCTGGGAGACGCGATGGCAAAAACGCGGCCGATCGTAAAGCGATCCGGCACTGAGGTTGGATACAGCTGCCGGAAGGTGCTGTCCTGCAGGTTGAGCAGGTGGCCGTGGCCGTTGACGACGTAGGTGATGCCTGCGGAAGTGCGATAGGCGCCGGCGTAGCGCTCGAAGTTCGAAATCTGAATCGAGGGTTGCGGCGACGGGCTCGGTTGGTCCGGCGGAGGCGGCGCGCAAGCGCCGATGAAGAGCAGGAGCGTGGCCATCGCGGCCTCCCAGCGACGCATGGGAGAATCACGATACCACGACTCCGTGGTATTTACCACGGATCCGTGGTATATGCTTATGGCTCGTGAAGCAGCCCGGCCGCGAGATCTCCCTCCTCTTCGACCTGTTCGTCCTCAACCAGCGGGTGCGCCGCTTGATGGCCGCCGCCCTCGCCGATGTCGGGCTGCGCGCCGACGAATATGCCGTGTACAGCCTTCTCTTGGAGCAGGCGCCGCTGACCGCCTCTGAGATGGCGCGGCGCATGGGCATGCCCCTGACGACGGTACTCGACTATCTCCGGGTCATGGACGATCGCCGTCACCTGCGGCGCGAGCGGCACCCGCGAGACGGCCGCGCCCAGCAACTGTCCCTCACCATGGCGGGCCTTACCGAGCAGCGACGGACGAACCGGGCCTGGGAAGTGATGCGAGTCAACCTCGAGCGGTCGTTACCAATCCCTGTGAAGGACGTGCGGCGCGCCCTGCAGGCCCTGGATGATGCCGTGGTCGAGGCACTCGCGAAGATCGAGGCCGAGGCCACCGGAGCCGGCTGATTAGCTGAACTTCTTGTCCTGATCGAGCCGGTAGAGACGGATCGTGAGGGCGAAGAGCACGATCGACCAGCCCGCCAGCCAGGCGAGCGCGACCAGGGTCGACTCATCGTTGAGGCCGATCGTTTTCCAGGCCAGCTGCGCGTAGTGGTAGGTAGGCAGCACCGAGCCAATGTGTTGGATCGTGCTCGGCAGCTGCCTGAGCGGGACGAAGATCCCGGACAGGAAAAGCATCGGCAGGTACACCATGTTGGCAAGCGCGGGTGCCGCGTTGGGGCTCGAACCGTAGCCGATCGCCATGCCCAGGCCGATCGCCGGGAATGATCCGAGCATCAGGCGCCAGGTAAGGTCCAGCCAGGTCCCCGCATCGAGGCGAACGCCGCCGATGACGGTGGCAACCAACCCGAGAAGGATCAGGCTCAGCAGGGCGAAGATCAGTGCGCCGATGACGTAGGCCACGGTGGCGACGACAGGCGGCAGCGGCGTGGCGCGCTGCAGAAGGTCCAGCTTTCGACCCCGGTCGTTCGCCAGCCCGATGCCGAAGTTGTAGACCATCACGTTGCCCACCCCGTAGGTAGCGTAGGAAACGAGAATCAGCTTGGCCGTGCTGACCCCGGGCGCCGCCTGCAGGCTGCC
>Ga0209804_1001483_pt1 | contig 15210 bp, 14 predicted proteins | sample GraSoiAngelo_139_FD_185896 | JGI IMG/M metagenome (GOLD analysis project Ga0209804, IMG submission 185896) | Grasslands soil microbial communities from the Angelo Coastal Reserve, California, USA - 14_0929_12_20cm (SPAdes) (version 2) | ecosystem: Environmental > Terrestrial > Soil > Grasslands ... | reverse complement strand
AGGGCAAGGAGCACATCGCCCACGTCGCCAGCATCGCCGGCAACGACCCCGAGATCGGCCGGATCATCGCCGAGGCGATGGACAAGGTCGGCAAGGACGGCGTGATCACGATCGAAGAGTCGAAGGGAATCGAGACGACCGTCGAGGTCGTTGAAGGGATGCAGTTCGATCGCGGATACATCTCCCCGTACATGGTCACCGATGCCGACAAGATGGAGGCCGTGCTGGAGGACCCATACATCCTCCTGACCGACAAAAAGATCAGCGCGGTCAAAGACATCGTGCCGGTCATGGAAAAGGTCATACGGTTCGGCAAGCCGCTCGTGATCGTCGCGGAGGACGTTGAAGGCGAAGCCCTGGCCACGCTGGTCCTGAACAAGCTGCGCGGCGTCATGCCGGGTGCGGGGATCAAGGCCCCAGGATACGGGGACCGCCGCAAGGCAATGCTCGAGGACCTAGCGGTCCTCACCGGTGGCACGGTGATCAGCGACGATATCGGCAGCAAGCTGGAGAACGTCGAGATCGAGATGCTGGGCCGGGCGGCCAAGGTCCGGGTCGCCAGGGAGGACACCACGGTTATCGAGGGGCGGGGCAATAAGAAAAGCATTCAGGGCCGGATCGCGCAGATCCGGAAGGAAATCGAAACCACCACCTCCGACTACGATAAGGAGAAACTGCAGGAGCGACTCGCCAAACTCGCCGGCGGGGTGGCCCAGATCAAGGTCGGCGCCGCGACGGAGACCGAACTGAAGGAGAAGAAGCACCGGTTCGAGGATGCGCTCAGCACCAGCAAGGCCGCCGTCGAGGAGGGGATCGTCCCTGGGGGCGGGGTGGCGTTGCTCAGCATCGCGAAAGCTCTGGACAAGATAGACGTCGACGACGCTGACGAGAAGAGCGGCGTCAACATCGTCCGCAAGGCCATCGAGGAGCCGGCCAGGTGGCTGGCGGCGAATGCGGGCATGGAGGGCGCGGTCGTCGTGGAGCGGGTGAAATCGGAGAAGGCCGGTGTCGGCTACAACGTGGCCGAGGGGAAGTTTGAGGACCTGCTGAAGGCCGGGATCATCGACGCGACGAAGGTCACGCGACTGGCGCTGCAGAACGCCGCAAGCGTTGCCAGTCTCCTGCTCACCACCGAGGCGCTCGTCGTGGAGAAGGGCAAAAAGACGGTGGTGGGGACTGCCGGCGGCTACAACCCGGAGAATATGGACATGTAACCACTCATGTGGCGATGGATCAACGTGGAGTTGTAACTTAAGGGGGAAGGTGATTGAGCATCTCCTTCCCACGCAGAGGGTCTGGGGTTCGAGTCCCCTTTCCCGCTCCATACGCAAAGCCTTGCAGCACATAGACTTTCGCATCGCATGGTGTTTTGCCCACGACGGATGCCGGGGTGGGACGATGGTCGGCTCCGCCGGCATCACGCCTTCGCTGCGGCTTTCGTACTTTGCGCAAGGCTAGCTCGGGGCCGTACTTCACGCTCGACGGCACTCTCAAGCTTGTCCTGCGCAACTTCGAGGTCGTAGGCCGCCTGCGCGTTCAGCCAAAAACGTGCGCTGGTATTAAAGTAACGCCCGAGGCGCAAGGCCGTGTCTGGAGTAATGGCTCGACGCTCGTGCACGATTTCCGCGATGCGAGTAACAGGAACACGGAGATCAAGAGCCAGCTTGTTCATAGTGATGCCGAGTGGCACCATGAAATCCTCGCGGAGGATTTCGCCAGGGTGAATCGGTGGCAGCCTTCTAGACTTGGCCATACGTCCTCCGAATGGTAATCTACAATCTCAACGTCGTAGGCATCTCCATCACGCCACATAAAGCATATGCGCCACTGATCGTTGATGCGAATGCTGTGATGTCCTTCTCGGTCACCTTTGAGCGCTTCCAATCGATTGCCCGGGGGTGCCGCAAGGTCGCGTAGCTGCGGCAGTATCCAATTGTCGAAGCTTTCGTTGCGCCACCCGCTCGAACCCGCGAAACCGCTTGACCTGCCGCCTCGCATGGAGCTGTTCTGCCTCCTTCGATCGGAAGCGCGTCCGAGAAGTCGGTCGGCGAGGCGGTCCGCCGCCGCCCGCTCGGTGTCCGGGATCACGTGAGTGCAATACCGGAGCGCCGTCGTCGGGCTGCGGTGCCCCAGCCGGCGTTGGAAGATTTGGACGGGCGTGCCCTGGTCCGCCAGGTGGGTGGCGTTGCAATGCCGGAGGTGGTAGAGGCCCCGCACACTTGGCGCCGTGGTGGAAGTCGCGTCGCCCGATGTTGTGCGCATGTGGCGGTCCCGGACGTCCTACCCGCGAACCAGCGCGATGCCCAGCGCCGAGATTCCGCCGGCGATGAGGCCGACCGCACCCAGCCGTGCGATGCGGCCGCCCCAGGGCAGGGTCTTTTCGGCGAGCACCCAGATCGCGATCGTCGCCGCCCACGCCACGTTCATCAGGCCGCCGACAAACAAGAGGCTCATCAAAGCGGCGCAGCAGCCGAGGCACGAGACCCCGTAGCGGAGGCCCTGGAGCACCGCGTGCGGCGCCCGCCGGGTCTGCCCGCCCGCCAGACAATCGTCCAGCGCGCGGCAGCGCTCAAGGCGCGCACGCTTGAGCGGTGTCAGTTGGTAGAGTCCGGCGGCCACCACCATGAGCCCGGCGAACGCCGCGCTTCGGACCGCCATCGCGTCTGACAGGAAGTGCGCAGCGTCAAGCGCCCTCTGGAGACCGGTCGCCGCGGCACCGAACCCGGCCCAGATCACCAAGTACCCGGCGGCGAACCATGCCGCCCGTCCGACACCACTGGCCGCGTCGGCGGGTCCGAGACCCGCCCGGCCGGCCATCCTGAGGACGGCGGGCGCCGCGCTCGGCAACATCATGGCGGTCATCATGACGGTCCACATGCCGAGCATCAGCGCGGTGTAGCCCGGCGTCCACCCGGGTGCCATCTGCGCCATCGGCGTCATCGGCATGCCGGCTCCGGCCGTGTCCATCCCGCGCATCGCGGCACCCAGTCCGGCGCCGGTGGCGAGGTAGAACCACGCCGCGCCCGCGACGGCGCTGAGGCCGGCAAGTGCCAGCCCGGCGCTCCAGCGCGCGCTACCGGCCGTACTCATCGCGGCGCCGCACCCAGAACCGTGATGCGGCGGCATCGGTCTACCCCTTGTACTCGTCGCGGCGCCGGAACCAGGCACCCGTCTCGTTGCGCCCCTTGGGGGCGCGGTCCAGCCACTGGTACATGCCCCAGAGACCGTCCAGTCCTCGCGCATAGGTGGAGTAGGTGTGGTAGACGGCGCCGCGCTCCGCGTCGAGCGCGAACGCGCTCATGCCCGGCCGCTCGCGCGTGTACGTCGCCGAGTCGGTGCCGCACATGGCCGCGAACGTCGTGGGTCCGTCGGGCGTCGTCCGCGAGGGGATGTTGCCGACCGGCTGCGCCGGCTCGCGCCGGTAGTTGTACTCGATGCCCCCTTCGCGCTGCTGCTCGACGGAGAACCAGGCGTTGAAGTCGCGGTTGAAGTCGCTGCCGGACGAGGATGCCCACGGGAACGTCCACCCCATCCGCCGCTTGTACGCCTGCAGCTTCGCAAGCGGCGCCCGCGACACCGCCCAGAGCATCACGTCATGGTGGGCCAGGTGGACGGCGAAGCCGTTGAAGCCGTCCGCGATCGTCGAGCAGGCCGGGCAGCCGGCGGTGTAGTCGGGCCCGAACATGAAGTGGTACACGAGGAGCTGCGAACGGCCCCGGAAGAGGCCCGCCAGCGAGGCGCTCCCCTCGTCGGTCTCGAAGCGGTAGTCCTTGTCGATCCGGACCCACGGTAGTTCCTGCCGCCGCCGCGCCACCTCGTCGCTGCGCCGCGTGAGCTCCTTCTCCGCCTGGAGCAGGCCGAGCCGCGCCGCCAGCCACTCTTCATGCGTTCCGGTTGCGTGTTCCATTGTCCCCGTTCACCCCCGTCCTGGATGTTACGGCGTGCCACTGTGCCGTCGCGAGATATAATAGTGCCGGGTACCGGACGGGTGGGAGTGACAAGTGTGGCGGGATTCCGATGGATCAGCTGACTGCGGCCGCGGCGCGCGCCCTCGCCGAGGGTGATCCCCTCGGCGCCTTGAACTGGGTCGCCCTGCGCGACGACGCGCCGGCGCTCGCGCTTCGGGGCATCGCGATGGCCCAGCTCGGCGACCTCGTACGGGCGAAGGCGCTCCTCCGGCGCGCGGTCCGCGCCTTCGGCCCCAAAGAGGCGGTCGCCCGCGCGCGGTGCGTCGTCGCCGAAGCCGAGATCGCGCTCGCCTCGCGCGACCTGGGCTGGTCCGCGAAGGTGCTCGACGCGGCGCGGGCGGCGCTCGAACGGCACAGCGACCGGGTAAACGCCGCGCATGCGCGGCTCCTCGAGGTCCGGCGCCTCCTGCTGATCGGACGCCTCGAGGAGGCCGAGCGTGCGCTCGCCGGGCTCCACCCCGCGTCCCTCCCGCCGGGGTCGAGGGTCGCCTACGAACTCGTCATTGCCGGGATCGCGATGCGGCGCCTCCGGACGAAGGCGGCGCGTGCTGCGCTGGCCCGGGCCGAGCGCGCCGCGTGCCACGCGCGCATTCCAGCGCTGACGGCGGAGGTCGAACGCGCCTTCCTCGTCCTGAACACTCCCGCGGCGCGTCTGATCGCGGACGGCGAGGAGCGGCTCCTCCGGCTCGAGGAGGTCGAAGCGCTGCTCGGTTCCAACGCGCTCGTCGTGGACGAGAGCCGCTATGCCGTGCGTGACGCACGCACGGCGGTCTCGCTGGCGAGGCGTCCGGTGTTGTTCGCTCTCGCGCGCGCCCTGGGGGAGGCGTGGCCGCACGACGTGCCGAGAGATGTACTCGTCGAGCGCGCCTTCGGGTGGAAGGTCGCCGATGAATCGTATCGCGCGCGGCTGCGCGTCGAGGTCGGCCGGCTCCGCAGGGCGCTTCGGCGGCAGGCTCACATCCGCGCGACGCAACGCGGGTTTGCGCTGGCGCCGAGACGCGCACGCGAGGTCGTCGTGCTGGCGCGTCCGTTCGAGGACGAGCATGCGGCGGTGCTCGCCTTTCTCGCCGACGGGGAATCCTGGTCGAGCTCAGCCCTGGCGCTGGCGCTCGGAAGGAGCCAGCGCACGGTCCAGCGGGCGCTCGACGCGCTTTCTGCGGCGGGCAAGGCGCAGTCGTTCGGTCGCGGGCGGGCCCTGCGCTGGATAATCCCGCCCGTGCCGGGACTCACCACGCCCTTGCTGCTTCCCGCCCCACTGCCGGTCGGCTAGGATGGACGCATGAGTCGATCAGCAGCCGAAATCGTCCGTGAGTACGGCCCCTTTCCCGGTGTCGAGCGCGTGCATGGGGTGTCGTATGACGGCCGGTATGTTTGGTTTGCCGCTGGAGACAGGTTGCACGCCCTCGATCCCGCGAGCGGGAAGATCGTGCGCTCGATTGATGTCGCGGCGCAGGCCGGCACGGCCTTCGACGGGCGGCATCTGTTTCAGCTCGCCGGGGGCCGCATCCAGAAGGTCGACCCGGAGACCGGCCGCGTGGTGGCGACGATCCCGGCACCCGGCGGAGGCGGCGATTCGGGCCTCGCGTGGGCCGAAGGGACCCTCTGGGTCGGGCAGTATCGGGACCGGAAGATCCATCAAGTCGATCCCCAGACGGGGGCGATTCTCCGCACGATCGAGTCCAAGCGCTTCGTCACCGGGGTCACCTGGGTCGACGGAGAACTCTGGCACGGCACCAATGAAAACGGCACGAGCGATCTGAGGCGGCTCGACCCCCGAACGGGAGAGGTCCTGGAGACGATCGAGATGCCCCCGGGCGTGGCTGTGTCGGGGCTCGAGTCCAACGGCGGCGATCAGTTCTTCTGCGGAGGAGAAAAGAGCGGGAAGGTGAGAGCCGTCCGCCGGCCCAGGCGAGGCTCTGCGGCAGGCAGCGGCTCCGGAATCCCGGCTGGCTCTACGGCCAGGTAACGGTTAGCGTCGAGCCCCGCGGCGCCGGGGCCGCACCCCCCGCAGCCCACTCCGCTTCTCCCACTGGATCTGTTGAAACTCTTCCACTTGAGCCGAAAGAGGATATGGCTGGACCGACGGAGCATGACGGAGCATATGGATTACCCACACCGACGGCAACTGGGGATTGGCCCGTGTCCCGGATCGAACGTATCCGATTCGACCACATTGGCTTGGTGACGTCCGAGAAGAAGCCCGGGGAGCGCTGGGTCGGGGCGACTCGCGTGTGGGTGACGAGCCCACGAGCGCATCCTTTCCACATCGAGTGGCTCAGGTTCGAGCCCGACAGTCCTGTGACGGGACCGTTGCGCACACAGCCGCACATCGCCTACAGGGTTGCGGACGTCCACAATGCGATCAGGGGCCAGAGATTGCTCCTCGAGCCCTTTGACGTGGGAGACGGCTTTGTTACCGTCGCCTTCGTCGACCATGAGGGAGTGGTCGTCGAGTTCATGCAGTATGCCAATCCCGACGAGGAGGGATGGTTCTGAGCGTCGACCCCGGGGCGCGACCAGAAGCGGCGCCCAAGATCCGCGTCGTGGAGGCGACGAAGGTCTACGAGACCAGAGCCGCCCGGGTCCCTGCGCTCGACCGTTTCTCCGTGGACGTTCGACCGGGGGAGTTCCTGTGTATCCTCGGTCCGAGCGGCTGTGGGAAGACGACTCTGTTGTGGGCGATGGCGGGATTGCATGCCCTGACGAGCGGGCAGGTCCTCCTCGATGCCGAGCCTGTGCGCGGCCCGCGCCCCCGGGAAATCGGGCTGATCTTCCAGGAGGCGAATCTGCTCCCCTGGCGGAACCTCCTTCAGAACATCGTGTTTCCCTTCGAGATCAAGCGGACGACGGTGGACTGGACGCGGATTCGGTCTCTTCTGGACGCGACCGGCCTGGGCGGGTTCGAGAAGGGATTTCCTCGGGAGCTCTCGGGGGGAATGCAGCAACGGGCCTCCATCGTGCGCGCACTGGCCCAGGACCCCTCGGTCCTGCTCATGGACGAGCCGTTTGGCGCCCTGGATGCCTTCACGCGCGATGAAATGAACCTGCTGCTCCTCCGGCTGTGGAGCGAGAGCAGGAAGACCGTCGTCTTCGTCACCCATAACATTGCCGAGGCGATTTTCCTCGCCGACCGGGTGGTGGTCATGACACCGCGGCCGGGGCGGCTCGCGCGCATCTTCGACGTCGGCCTCCCGCGGCCCCGAAAGATTGAGATGACGTTTGAGCCGGGCTTCATTGCCCTGATCCAGGAGATCAAGGCGGTCGTCGAGTCCGGCGGGCGGCACGCGGTGGAGGTCGCATGAGCGAGGTCCCGCGCGAACTGCGCGACGATCTTCCGGCTTTCGACAAGGCGCCGTCGTCACGCCGGGAACACGGCCCCATCGACTGGACGGCGCTCACGGCGATTCAGACGGCGAAGACCGCGCTGGAGATCGGGACGATTGTTGCGCTCGCCCTAGCCGTCTTCTTCGGAATCGAAGCCCTGCTCTGGGTGACCCGCACGCCGACGTACGTGTTCCCGAGACCGATTGCGGTCGTGAAGACGTTTGCCTCCGATTTCGGGGGAGTCTACACCCCGCACTTCTGGGTGACGATGGAGGAGTTTCTGAGCGGGCTGGCCATCGGGTCCACGATTGGGCTTATTTTGGCGGTCGTAATCACGCAAAAGCCCTTTGTCGAGAAGGTCGTAGCGCCCTATATCATCATCATGATCACGACGCCGATGGTGGCACTCGTCCCGTTCCTGCGCCTGAAGCTCGGGTTCGGCCTCTCGCCGATCATCCTGGCCGTCGCCCTCGCGTCGGGCCCGATGGTTTTGATCAATGCCGCGACCGGGTTTCGCCGCACCGACCTCGCCAAGATCGCCTTGGCGCGGTCCTATGGCGCCAGTATGCTTCAGATCTTCCTCAAGATCCGATTCCCGCTTGCGCTGCCGATGATCATCATCGGCTACATGGTGGGCTCCATTTTCGGTCTCCTGACCGCCATCAGCGGGGAAATGGTCGCGGCGAGTGAGCGCGGGGGCTTGGGTCATTTGCTGCTCTACTTCGCGTCGCTCGCTCGAACCGCGGAGTTCGGAGCGGTGATCCTCATCATTGCCGGGCTCGGGGTCGCGATCTACGTGGTGTTCTACTCTATCGGCAAGCGGTGGACGAGCTGGGAAACCTGAGGGGGAGGGATCGACATGGAGCGGGGGGGACGGCACGAAGTGGGGAAGGCCAAGATCAGCCGGCGCCGGTTCATGGTGCAGTCGGCCGCGACCGGGCTCGGCGTCGCGGCGGCCGGCTTGGTGAGCCTGGAACGAGGTCGCGCCGCCGGGCCCGACAAGGTGCGGTGGATCTCCCCGCGCGGGACCTTGCAGGTGATGGACGACTTCAACCTCTGGGTGCCGAGCAAGATGGGCTACTTCAAGACCCTCGGGATCGAAGCGGAGCTCATCGCGGGACCGATCGGAGATGCCCTGGCCACGACCAAGTTCGTCGGGCAGAACCAGGCGGACATGGGCTACCCGTCACCCGGCGTCCTGACGGCCTCGCTCGATGGTGGCGTCCCGGTCAAGTCGGTCTGGGACGTGATCTCGGGTCAAGTGTTCGATTTCGCCGTGAGGAAGGGGAGTCCGCTCCGGAGCCCCAAGGAACTGGCCGGCAAAACAATTTCCCTCGGCAGCGTCGGCTGGCAAACGATTGTCGACCCGATGCTCCTGGAGATCGGGGTCGATCCGAAGTCGGTGAAATACGTCGTCCTCGGCCCGGAATGGATCCAGGCGGCCGCGACGGGGAAGGCCGACGCGGCCCTCGCCTGGGAGGGCCTCCGCAACCAGTGGCTGGGGCAGGGGTTGAAGCTGGATTTCATGATCGGGAGCACGTGGTCGAAGCACCCGTCGAACGTCTATGCGGTTCGCCGGGACGACCTCAAGGATCCCGCGAAGACCGACGCGTATACCCGCTTCCTTCAAGGCATGGTGATGGGTTTGGAGTTTACGAAGGCCAACCCGCGTGCGGCGGCGCAGATCACGTATCGGCAGCTCCCCGAGCTCCAGAAAACGCTCCAGCCTCAAATGGCGCTCTTTTCGATGTTGGAGCTGGCCCAGGCATATGCGACAAGCCATCGCCACGGGCAGCCGTGGGGCTGGCACTACACGGACGGCTGGAAACTCTACCTGGGCACGGTCTACAAGCTCGGCCAGATCAAGAAGGCTCTCACCACCGATGAGGTCTATACAAACGATCTCGTGGTCTCAGCGAACAAGAAAGCCGACCGGGCCCGGGCGATCGCCGACGCGCGTCAGTTCACGCTCGATAGCGACTTCGCCAAAACCGAGGTCTGGCAGGGGTTCAGCATGTAGTCTGCCGGAGGTGCCCCATGGCCGCTCCGCTCGCGGGACACACGAATTCTTATCACACGTATGGCCTGGACGAAGCCCTGGCCGGCATCGCTGCGGCCGGCTTCCGCGGTGTCGAGCTCTCGGCCGTCCCGGGTTGGACGCAACACCTCGATCTCAGTGGCACGGAGGAGATCCGGCGCACGCTTGCGCGTCACGGACTAACCGCCGTCAGTCTCAGTGCCCACTCGGATCTGACGACGAGCGCGGGGCTCCAGCACGGGGTCAAAGCGGTGCGTTGGGCGGCGGACGTCGGCATCCCGATCGTGAACACCGCGATCGGCGGACACGCCAGCCAGGAGGAGAACGAGCGGGGCTTCCTCGACAATGTCGGGAAACTGGCGGACGCCGCGGAAGCGGCGCGCGTCATTGTGGCCCTGGAGATTCACGGCGATATCATGGCGACGGGCGAGAAGACGCTTGCTCTCCTCCGAAAGATCGGCCGTCCCAACGTCATCAAGGTGAACTACGACACCGCGAACGTGGAGTACTACGGGGGTGTCCGGGCTGTTGACGATCTGCCGAAGATCGCGCCCTACGTGGCCCATGTGCACTTGAAGGACACCATGGGCGGCCGGGGCGTGTGGAACTTTCCGGCGCTGGGCTCAGGGACCGTCGACTTTGCGCGGGTGCTGGAGATTCTTCGCCGAGCAGACTACACAGGCCCGTACTCGGTCGAGCTGGAGTTCCAGGGCGAGCCCTGGCCGTCGCTCGCGGAGGTCACCGCGGCCATGCGCCGGTCGTACGCGCACCTTCGCAGCCTCGGTCTGTCGTGAGGGAAGTCGCATGATCGAGGTGGCCATTCTCGGCGCAGGTTTTATGGGCAACACCCACGCCGCCGGGTGGAAAGCGCTCGGCCCGCGCGCACGGGTGCGCTGGGTCTCCTCTCGATCGGGACAGAAGGCCGCCCGCGTGGCCGAGCGCGTGGGCGCGCAGCCGACCACGGATCTCTTGGCTCCCCTCGAGGATCCCAGCATCGTGGCCGTCGACGTGTGCCTGCCGACGTCCCTCCACCGCGAGGCGTGCGAACGGGCCTTTGCGGCGGGGAAGCACGTCTTGCTTGAAAAGCCCATCGCCCTCACGCGTGAGGACGCCGACGCGATCCTCGCGGCGTCCGAGCGGGCCGGTCGAATTCTGGCAGTCGGGCTCGTCCTCCGATTTTTCGCCGAGTACGTCGAAATCGAACGCCGTGTGCGCGCACGCGACCTGGGCCGTCCGATGACGGTGTCGACGTATCGGCTCTCGCCGGCGCCGGACTGGAATGACTGGATGCGCGACCCTGCCCAGTCGGGCGGACCGGCGGTTGACCTTCTTATTCACGACTTCGACCAGATGAACTGGCTGCTCGGCCGTCCCAAGCAGGTCTTCGCCCGCGCGGGTGCGGCGGAGGGGAGGGACCCGGGCCATGTCCTCACGCTCCTCGAGTACGATGGGGCCGAAGCCGTCGCGGAGGGGAGCCTGATCATGCCGCGTTCCTACCCCTTCTCCGCGGGAATCCGCGTGCTCTGCCAGGGCGGTGTCCTGGAGCATGGCTTCCGAGCGGGCCCGGCCGCAGACGGCGGCAATATCGGGGGGAGTGTCACGCGTTTCCTTCGCCTCTCGCCGGCTGCGGGCGATTCTGAACTGCTCCCCGTCCAGGAGTACGACCCCTGGGCCGCCGAGATCGCGTACTTCGCCGCGTGCGTCGAGGAGGGTCGGCGTCCTCTGCGCGGGACCGGGGAACAGGCGCGCGATGCCCTCCTCGTCTCGCTCGCGGTCAACCGGTCGCTCGCCAGCGGCAGGCCGGAGCGCGTGATGTAGGCTGCGCGAGAACGGCGTAATCAAGCATCTCCTAACTTCCGCCATACCCGCAGGACCTCCGCGACGCTCCACGCCTGCGCGATGCAGCCCCGGGGGAGGTGCGGCGCGTTCCCTTCGAAGATCTCCGAGACGGTGCCGAGCCCGGCGTCGCGCAGGTGGTGCTCGAACGGCCGGAGCAGGGCGAGCGCCGCATCCCGGCTGCGATGCACCCGGTAGTGCGCGTCGACGTACGGGCCGATGAGCCAGACCCAGACCGGTCCCTGGTGGTAGGCGCCGTCCCGGTGGACCACGTCGCCTCGGTAGTCGCCGTGATACGCCGGCGCGTCGGGGCTGAGGGAGCGCAGGCCATACGTCGTCAGCAGCGTCCTGCCGACGGCCTCGACCACCGCGGCGGCGTCGGCATCGTCGAGCAGCGGAAACGGGAGGGAGACGGCAAAGATCTGGTTCGGCCGCATCGTCAGATCGTCGCCGTCGGGGCCGTCTACGACATCGGCGAGGCGACGTGCCTCGGGCCGCGGGAAGCGGGCGCGGAACGAGACGCGCACCCGGTCGGCCAGCGTCGCGTAACGTCCGGCCGCGGCGGCGGCCCCGGGGGCCAGGAACGCCGCCGCCGCCCTGAGCGCGTTGTACCACAGCGCGTTGATCTCCACCGGCTTGCCGATCCGCGGCGTCACCACCCAGTCGCCGACCTTGGCGTCCATCCACGTGAGCTGCACGCCCGGCTCGCCGGCGCGCAGCAGACCGTCCGCCGGGTCCATCCCAATGCCGTAGCGTGTTCCTGCGACGTGCCGATCCAGGATCTCCCGAACGGTCGGCAGCAGATCGTCCACGAGACCGCCGTCGCCGGTCGCCTCATGGTACGCCGCCACGGCGAGGACGAACCACAGGGAGGCGTCCGCGGTATTGTATCCGGGGATCTGGCCGCTCCGATCCGGAAAGTTGTTCGGGAGGAGGCCGTCCCTCACGTAGCGGGCGAACTCGCGCAAGATCCCGGCCCCTTCCCCGTAACGGCCCGTGGACAGCGTGAGGCCCGGCAGGCTGATCATGGTGTCCCGGCCCCAGTCGTTGAACCAGTGGTAACCCGCGATCACGGTCTTGCCGGTATCAGGTTCGGTGCTCCGGGCGACCACGAACTGGTCGGCGGCCAGGGTGAGTTGCTGGACCACAGGGTCGGCCGCCTCCACACCGGCGTGCCGGAGGAGCGCCTCCTGCCGCGTGCGCGCGGCCTCGAGGGCGCGCGCGGCCGCCGGCGCCTCGGGCGTCTCCGCCGTCGCGACCAGCGTCACGCTCTGATCAGGAAGGACGCGGATGCGGAAGACGCCGGGCGCGTAGAGGTCCGATCGGCTGTCCAGACCGCGCGCCGCCTCTTCCCGGTGCAGGAAGTTCCAATACCAGTCGCCGGTCGCCGCGAATGCACCGCCATCCAACAAGAGCCTGAAGGGCACGGCGTCGGCGGAGGCGCGGATCCGGACCCCACCCGGCACGGAGACGGCCTCAGGAGTCCAGCCCTGTCCGGAGCGCAGCGAGTGGAAGTCGCGGTAGGTGACGAGCGGAGTGATCTCGAGGTCCACGGGACCCGTGGCGCGGATGAGGCGGTAGCGGACGCACGTGGTGTTGGCGCCGTACGGCATCCAGACGCGCTTTTCCAGGATCGCATCCCCCAGTTCGAACTCCCAGATCGGCAGCATGCCCTCCAGCGTGAACGCGCGCTGGTGGACGTAGCCCAGGGGGTCGATCGTCCCGTCGACGTACTCGTGCGTGGACAAGGGATAGCGGCCGCCTCCGTACCCGGCCCACTCCACGAGCCCGCCGACGAGCACGGTGCGTCCGACCGGAGGGGTCAGCGCCGCGACGAGCAGCCCGTGGTAACGGCGGGCGTTGATGCCGGCCAGCGTCCCCGACGCATACCCTCCCAGACCATTCGTGACGAGCCACTCGCGGCGGAGCGCGGAGGCGAGATCGCCGCAGATCTCGCGGCCGAAGCTCACGACCGGCCGCGCCGGCACGCCCGGTTCCCGCCCGGGAATCGCCCGCACCGCCGCGTGCTCCGTGCTCAATGACCGTCCTCCCGTCTGGTCGAGGAGCTTCGCGACTACTCCGCGGGGGTCCGCTGCGCCGAACGCGGCCCGAGGCGCTCGCGGAGATGATCGCCGATCCGGAGCGCGTTGGCGATGATCGTCAGCGACGGGTTGACCGACGAACTCGACGGGAAGAAGCTCGCGTCCACGACGTACAGGTTGTCGAGATCGTGCGCCCTGCACAGTGGGTCCAGCACCGAGCTCTGCGGGTCGGCGCCGAACCGGCAGGTGCCGGACTGGTGGGCCACCCCTGCCAGGGGGATCTGCTTCGAGAGATAGACGGACTGCGGGATGAAGTGCGTCACGCCGCCCGCACAGTCCTCCAGCGCGTGCCGCAGCCTCTGCAAGAGGCGCCGGTGCGCCTCGCCGTTGTTCGGCGTGTAGCTGAGCATGATCTGGCCGTCCGGCCTGATCTCCACCCGGTTGTTGGGATCGGGCAGATCTTCCGTCGTGATCCAGAAGTCGAGGGCGTGGCCGGCGATAAAGTCGAGCGTGAGCCCGACGCCAGGGATGCGAATCGACGGGGCATCCCCTTCGAGCTGCGCGGGGAGCGACTTCCCGAGCGTCTGGATGTGCCCCATGGGGTAGTCGAAATCGTCCGCGCCCCAGTAGAAGTCGTTCAGGCCGATCGTCTTGGTGAACCGGCTGGGATTGGGCGTGCGCGACACCGCCAGGATGGCGGAATTGTTGTGGCACATGTAGTGGCGTCCGACCTGCCCGGAGCTGTTCGCCAGGCCGTTCGGGTGCCGGTCGCTCGCCGACCGCAGAAGGAGCGCCGCGGAGTTCACGGCGCCGCAGGCGACCACGACCACGTCCGCCGAATATCGCTCCTCCGCGCCGTTGCGCGTGACGTGGATCGTCGAGACCCGCCGTCCGGTGGTGTCCGTGTCCAACCGCGTCACCAGCGCCTGGGTCAGCAGGGTGACGTTGGGATGCCGGAGAGCGGGCAGGACGCACGTTGTGGCCGCGTCGTGCTTGCCGTCGACAAGACACGGAAACCCATCGAAGGTCTCGCACTTGATGCAGGGGCTGAGGTGCCGATTGGCCTCGTCGAGGCGGACGCCCACCGGCAGGGGGAAGGGATGGAGCCCCTGTCTTTCGAGGTCATCGGAGATCTCCCGCATCCGCGGCTCGTGGGCCACGGGCGGGAACGCGTACGGAGCGTCGCACGGCGGCTCGGTCGGATCGCTGCCCCGCTCTCCGTGCACGCCGTACAGCCGCTCCGCCTCCAGGTAATAGGGGGCGAAGTCCCGATAGCTGCGCGGCCAGGCCGGCGAGATGCCGTCGTGGTGCCGGACCTCCCCGAAGTCGCGTTCCCGCATCCGCAGCAGCACGGCGCCGTAGACCTTCGTGTTGCCGCCGACGTAATAGTTCGTGCCGGGGCGGAACGGGCGGCCCTCCTTGTCGTACCATCGCTCCGTGGTGTGGTAGCGCTCCTCGACGAAGACCGCGTGCGGGTCCCAGTTGGCCTTCTCCCGCGGAAGCCATCCTCCGCGCTCGAGCAGCAGGATCCGCTTTCCCGAAGGCGCGACCCTGTACGCCAGCGTGCCGCCGCCGGCGCCCGTGCCGATGATCGCGACGTCATATCGATCGCCCGCCGGCATTCTCGCCGCCCCTCTCAGGATCTTCCTAGATCACCGCCGCCGGCGCGATGATCGCCGCCGTGGAGCCGCGGGTCTTGTGGTGGGTCAGGACGAACATGAACTCGTAGATCCGGTCGGCCGCGAGCGCTTCCGTGGCCAGGTTCTCCATGATGAAGAGGCCGTGGACAACGTTGAGCGTCTGCGGCACGAGGAACGGACGGTCCGGATCCTCGCCGGGCACCGGCCCGAAACTCCAGGTGTCGGCGCCCGTCAGCGCCACCCGTCGCTCCACGAGCCACTCCGCGACGGCCATGCCCGCGCCCGGCTCCCCCGCGGCGAAGCGGCCCGGATCTTCGTCCCACAGCGCCCCCCAGCCGGTGTGGAACAGCACGACGTCGCCG
>Ga0209804_1001473_pt1 | contig 15248 bp, 15 predicted proteins | sample GraSoiAngelo_139_FD_185896 | JGI IMG/M metagenome (GOLD analysis project Ga0209804, IMG submission 185896) | Grasslands soil microbial communities from the Angelo Coastal Reserve, California, USA - 14_0929_12_20cm (SPAdes) (version 2) | ecosystem: Environmental > Terrestrial > Soil > Grasslands ... | reverse complement strand
TGCGTCATCAGGCTGCCTTAAAAGGTGCGCGCGCCCTGGAAAGCAGGCGCGTGTTGCCCGACGTACTCGTTGTAGGCTTCGATCGCCTCTGCGTGTTCCCGCCGCCACTGCCTGCGCTTCACCGCGGCAAGCTCCTCCTCCAGGGCGCGCTCCAGAGTCGCAGACAGGTTGATGCCCGCCTCGCGCGCCGCGGCAAGCAAGTCACCGCGAACGGTGAGGTTTGTGGCGCGCCTGGGCCTTGCGGGGGGCGGGGTGGGGTCCGACATGGGAGGGGTCCGACGTGAGAGGGGAGCTTACAAGTGTCAATGCGTATATGTTATCCACATATTTGCGGGGGGCGGGGTGGGGTCCGACATGGGAGGGGTCCGACGTGAGAGGGGAGCTTACATAGTGTCAATGCGTATATGTTATCCACATATCGTATGCGCAGAAACGGTGTCTATATGCGCATTAATTATGCGCATTGAGGGGGCTAAGTCCTCCACACCCGCAAGGTCCAGCCCGCGGCGGGCCGGCCCGTCCCGTACGTCGGCGACCACCCCCCTTCACCCGACCTCACGCTGGCGCGAGCCAGCAGCCACCGACTGAGTCCGCGTCTCACCGGCCGTCGCAATCAGGCAAGAAGGGCGTAAAATCTGGCATGTGGCATTTCCCCGCAGCAAGTTCGCGTTTCTGACCCTGCCGCGGTACTCGATGATCGCGCTGTCGACCGCGGTCGAGCCGCTGCGGATGGCGAACAAACTCACCGGGCAGTCGGTGTACGACTGGTCGATCGTGAGCCTCGATGGGCAACCGACGCCGGCCAGCAACGGCCTGCAGCTCTCCCCCACGGTGCCGCTCGAGCAGGTGGGGCCCGTCGACATCCTGTTCGTGTGCGGCGGGGTCGAGGTGCAGGAGGCCGTGTCGCCGAAGATCCTGGCGGCCCTGAGGCGCCTCGCGGAGCGGCGCGTGCCGCTGGGTGCGCTGTGCACGGGGGGCTATGCGCTGGCGAAGGCGGGACTGCTGGACAAGTACCGCGCGACCATCCACTGGGAGAATCTCTCGGCGCTGCGCGAGGAATTCCCACGCATCCACCTGAGCGATCAGCTGTTCACCATCGACCGCGACCGCTTCACCTGCTCGGGGGGTGTGGCGCCGCTGGACCTGATGCTGCACCTGGTGGAGTCGAAGCTCGGTGCACGCGTATCACAGCTCATTTCGGAGCAGTTCATCGTGGATCGGGTGCGCAACGACCGCGACCGGCAGTACGTGCCACTGCGCGCCCAGATCGGTGTGAGCCACGAGAGCCTGATCAAGGTGGCGCAGCTCATGGAAGAGAACATCGAGAAGCCCCTGTCGCTCGATGAGATCGCCTCCGCCACGGGGCTGTCGCGGCGTCAGATCGAGCGCCTGTTCAAGCGCCATCTGAACTGCGTGCCCAAGCGCTACTACCTGCAGATGCGCCTGCGCCGCGCGCGCGAGCTGTTGCTGCAGACCTCGATGCCGATCATCGATATCACCACCGCCTGCGGCTTCCAGTCGCCGCCGCATTTCTCGCGCTGCTACCGTGCGCAGTTCGGCTGCCCGCCGAGCGCGGAACGCCAGACCCGTCAGAGCAAGCCGGGCGTGCAGCCGCACGAGCCAGACCCGGCGCGGCTCTTGCCTTAATGCCATGGGGTGTTCCGGCGGTGTCGTTGGCGGACATGCGGCGGTCGCGAAGTAGCCATTGCCCGCGGCACCCTCCCCTTACCATGTAAAGCGCGCACACCCTGCTAGACCCCTGTCGCGCATGGAGATTTCGACAATGGCAGAGCAAGCCGACGCCGAATTCAAGCTACGCGATCTCAACGATCAGGAGCTCACCGAGCAGGTCCACGACGACCTCTACAACGGCCTCAAGGCCGAGGTGGAAGAGGCGACGCGCATCTTCCTCGAGCGTGGCTGGAACGCCGAGAAAGTGTTGAATGACGCGCTGGTCGAAGGCATGCGGATCGTCGGTATCGACTTCCGCGACGGCATCCTGTTCGTGCCCGAGGTCCTGCTCGCCGCGAACTCGATGAAGGGCGGTATGGAGATCCTGCGCCCGCTGTTGGCCGAGACCGGTGTGCCGCCGATCGGCAAGATCGTGATCGGCACCGTCAAGGGCGACATTCACGACATCGGCAAGAATCTGGTGTCGATGATGCTCGAGGGCGCGGGCTTCGAGGTCATCGATCTCGGTATCAACAACCCGGTGGAGAAATACCTCGCCGCGCTGGAACAGCACAAGCCGGACATCCTCGGCATGTCGGCGCTCCTCACCACCACCATGCCGTACATGAAAGTCGTGATCGACACCCTGCGGGAAAAGGGTATCCGCAAGGACTACATCGTGATGGTCGGCGGCGCCCCGCTGAATGAGGAATTCGGCCGAGCGGTGGGCGCCGACGCGTACTGCCGCGATGCCGCGATCGCGGTGGAGACGGCCAAGACTCTGCTCGCGGCGCGGCGCGCCACCCGCGCGGCCTGATGGACACTCGCCGCACGTTGCTCATCGCCTGCGGGGCCCTCGCCCGCGAGATCGCAGCGCTCAAGCGCGCGAATGGCTGGACGACACTCGATGTGCGCTGCCTGCCCGCGCAGCTGCACAACCGGCCCGAACGCATCGCGCCGGCGGTGCGCGCCGAGATCCAGGCGAACCGCGCTCGCTATGCGAAGATGTTCGTCGTCTACGCAGACTGCGGCACCGGTGGACGGCTGGACGCGGTGCTCGAGGAGGAAGGCGTCGAGCGGCTGCCGGGCGCGCATTGTTACGAGTTCCTGGCACGGCCGCAGCTGTTCGCGCAGCTCGCCGAGGCCGAGCCCGGCACGTTCTACCTGACGGACTTCCTGCTGCGGCACTACGAGCGGCTGGTCGTGCGGCCTCTCGGCCTCGACCGCCACCCGCAGCTCGCGGCCGAGTATTTCCGCCACTACAAGAAGCTGGTGTATCTCGCGCAGACCGACCGTGCGGACGCCATCGGGCGGGCGCGGCAGATCGCGGACTCGCTCGGCTTCTGCTTCGAGTACCGCTACACGGGTTACGGGGAGCTGGGCACGCGCCTGCGCACTCTGGTGAGCAGCCAGGACGCCCTGGCATGGCAAGCCTGACCATCATCTCCTGGCGCGACATCCCGGCCCAGGTCGTCGTCAGACGCGGTCGCGAGACCGCCAAAGTGCAGCTGTCGGCGCGCTTCCAGGAAGCGGTGGATCGCGCGGCCATGCGCGCGGGTCGGGGCAGCTCGGATGCCTATCTCGCCGACTGGAAGCGCAGCGAGGGACGGCCCTGCGGTGAAGACATCCACGCCGAGGCGGCCGCGGAGGCGGCGCGGATCGAAGCGCGTTTCAGCGACCAGCAGCTCGAGGAGCTGATCCGGGCCAAGGGGCTGGCGGCGGGCTCTTAGGTGCACGCGCTCAGGCAGTGGTCGGTGCGTCACGCCCGGGGGCTGAACGCCTTCTACCGCAGCTTCGAAGCCGCGCTCGTGGCGCTGCATCCCTTGTGGAAGCGGCTCGGTTATCAGCGGCTCGAGCGGCCGGTCGCAGCCGTGGAGCGCTCGGTGAAGGGGCTGCTGTTCGACTGCCGCATGTGCGGTCAATGCATCCTGAGCTCCACCGGCATGTCGTGCCCGATGAACTGTCCGAAGAACCTGCGCAACGGCCCGTGCGGCGGCGTGCGCGCCGACGGCCACTGCGAAGTGCGCCCGGAAATGAAGTGCGTGTGGACGGAAGCGGTGGCCGGCAGCGCGCGGATTCCCGGCGGAATGGAGGCGCTGCGGCAGGTGCAGGTCGCCGTGGACCAGCGCCTGCAGGGCAGGTCTTCCTGGCTGCGCGTGGTGCGCGAGCGCGTGGGAGAGAACTGAAGTGATTTTCGAAGACGAACCCGTTCCGGGCTATCCGCTGCCCATTCTTCCCGGACATTCCTCACCGGGACGTTTCGAGCGGGTACTGCGCGCCGGAACTTTCGCGGTCACCAGCGAGCTCGCACCGCCCGACTCCGCGGACCCCGAGGACGTCTACCGGCGCGCGCGCATTTTCGACGGCCACGTGGACGCCATCAACGCCACCGACGGCAGTGGCGCCAACTGCCACATGTCCAGTCTCGCGGTGTGCGCGCTCCTCACCCGGCTGGGCTACGCACCGGTGATGCAGATCTCCTGCCGCGACAAGAACCGCATCGCCATCCAGGGCGACATCCTGGGCGGTGCCGCCATGGGAGTGTGCAACCTGCTGTGCCTGACGGGCGATGGCGTGCAGGCGGGCGACCATCCGCAGGCCCTGCCGGTGTTTGATCTGGATTCGCTGAGCCTGCTCGAAACCGCGCGCACGCTGCGCGACGAGCATCGTTTCCTGTCCGGCCGCAAGATCACCTGCGCACCGCGCGTGCTGCTCGGTGCGGCGGAGAACCCCTTCGCGAAGCCGTGCGAGTGGCGCGCGCAGCGACTGGCGAAGAAGGTCGCCGCCGGCGCACAGTTCATCCAGACGCAGTTCTGCTACGACGTGCCGCTGCTCAGGGCCTTCATGCGCCAGGTGGAAGAGCTCGGCCTGCTCGACAAAGTCTTCATACTGGTGGGAGTGGGCCCCTTGCGCTCCGTCAAGGCGGCCGAGTGGATCCGCACTCACGTTCCCGGCGTGCACATTCCGGATGGGATCATCAAGCGCCTGGCGGGCGCGAGCGACGGCGCACTCGAGGGCCGCAAGCTGTGCATCGATCTCATCCAGGAGATCCGCACCGTCAAGGGCGTGCACGGCGTGCACGTCATGGCTTACCGCCAGGAAGAGACCGTGGCAGAAATCATCGAGCGCTCCGGGGTGTTGGGCGGCCGCGTGCCGTGGTACCCCGGGCGCGATCCCCAGGCGAGCACCAACAGGATGGCCTCATGACCGACACCGTCATCAGTTCCGCAACCCGCGAGGTCGTGATCGGCCTCGAGCGTCCCTTCGTCATGATCGGCGAGCGCATCAACCCGACGGGGCGCAAGATCCTCGCTGCGGAGATGGCCGCCGGAAATTTCAGCCGTGTCGAAGCCGACGCGCTGGCGCAGGTGGCCGCCGGAGCGCACATGCTGGACGTCAACGCCGGCATCCCGCTCGCCGATGAGCCGGCGATCCTTGCCCGGGCGGTGCAGCTGGTGCAGTCGATCACCGACCTGCCGCTGTCGATCGACTCATCCATCGTCAAGGCGCTGGAAGCTGGACTTGCAGTCTACCGGGGCAAGCCGCTGGTCAACTCGGTCACCGGCGAGGAGGAGCGGCTCGAGGCGGTGCTGCCGCTGGTGAAGAAATACGGCGCCGCGGTGGTCGCAATTTCCAACGACGAGACCGGGATCTCGGAGGATCCCGACGTGCGCTTCGAGGTCGCCAGAAAGATCGTGCAGCGCGCCGCCGATCACGGCATCCCGGCGAGCGACATCGTGGTCGACCCGCTGGTCATGCCGATCGGCGCCATCAACCAGGCGGGCGTACAGGTCATGCACCTGCTGCGCCGCCTCAAGAACGAACTGCGGGTGAATACCACCTGCGGCGCATCCAACGTGAGCTTCGGCCTGCCCGCGCGCGAGGGCATCAGCGCCACCTTTCTGACCATGGCGATCGGCGCGGGACTCACCTCCGCGATCATGAACCCGATGCACCTGGAGATCGTCAAGGCGTGCATGGCCGCCGATGTCATGATGGGCCACGACCCGGATTGCGCGCGCTGGATCCGCCGTTTCCGCGAGGCGCCGGCGCTGCAGGCCTCGGGTGCCGCCGCCGCCGCGACCCCCGAGGGCGCGGCACGCGGGCGGCGCGAGGGTGGGCACCGGAGGCGCGCCCACAGTCCTTCATGAGCGAGCCTGACGCAAAGAACGTGCGCACGAGTGAGCCCAGCGCATGGGTGGTCTTCACGCCGTCCGGCAAGCGCGGCCGCTTCCCCTTGGGCACACCGCTCCTGCAGGCCGCCCGCAGCCTGGGAGTCGACGTCGACTCGGTGTGCGGCGGGCGCGCGCTGTGCGGGCGTTGCCAGGTGCTGGTGATGGAGGGTGACTTCCCCAAGCACGGCGTCAGCTCGCAGGCCGCCAATCTCTCCCCTGTAAGCGCCGCCGAGCAGAGCTTCGCGCGTCGCCGCCCGTTGCCAGCGGGTCACCGGCTGTCCTGCTCGGCGCACATCCAGGGCAACCTCGTCGTCGACGTGCCTGCCAGCAGCCAGGTCCACCGCCAGGTGGTGCGCAAGGCCGCGGACGCGCGCCCCATCACCCTCGATCCGGTCGTGCATCTTCATTACGTCGAGGTGCGCGAGCCCGACATGCATGACCCGTCCGGTGATCTGCAGCGACTGCTCGAGGCGCTGCACCGCGAGTGGGAATTCGGCCCCCTGCGGTGCGACCTCGCGGTGCTGCAGACTCTGCAGGTGGCCCTGCGCAAGGGGCAATGGAAAGTCACCGTCGCGGTGCATGCGGGTTCGCAACTGATCGGCGTCTGGCCGGGGTTTCACGATCGCATCTACGGGCTTGCGGTGGACGTGGGCTCGACCACCATCGCCGCCCATCTGTGCAATCTCGAAACCGGCGAGGTGGTCGCTTCCGCCGGCTCGATGAATCCCCAGATCCGCTTCGGCGAGGACCTCATGAGCCGGGTGTCCTACTCGATGATGCACCCCGGCGGGGCGCAGCAGATGACCGAGGCCGTGCGCGCTGCGCTCAACAAGCTCGCCGCCGAGGTAGCCCGCGACGCGAAGGTGTCGGTGTCGGACATTCTCGAGCTGACCATGGTCGGCAACCCGATCATGCATCATCTGCTGCTCGGCATCGATCCTGTGGAGTTGGGCGGTGCGCCCTTTGCGCTCGCGACCGATTCCCCGCTCGACCTGCGCGCCGCCGAGCTGGGACTCACGTTGCATCCGGGTGCACGGGTCTACACCCTGCCCTGCATTGCCGGTCACGTGGGCGCGGATGCCGCCGCCATGATCCTCGCCGAGCGTCCCGACCTTTCCGAGAAACTCACGCTGCTGGTCGACGTCGGCACCAACGCGGAAATCGTCCTCGGCAATCGTCAGCGGCTGCTCGCCTGCTCGAGCCCGACGGGGCCGGCCTTCGAGGGCGCGCAGATCAGCTGCGGGCAGCGCGCGGCTCCCGGGGCCATCGAGCGCGTGCGCATCGATCCTGCGACGCTCGAAGCGAAGTTCAAGGTCATAGGCTGCGATCTGTGGTCGGATGAGCCCGGGTTCAACGAGGCCGTCGCCCGCTCCGGTGTGACCGGCATCTGCGGTTCGGGGATCATCGAAGTCATCGCCGAGATGTATCTGGCCGGCATCATCAACCAGGACGGGGTGGTGAACGGCGCACTCGCCGCGCGCAGCGATCGCATCGTACAGACCGGGCGCACCTTCTCCTACACGGTGTACCGAGCTGCGACGCCGCTGCAGATCACTCAGAACGACGTGCGCGCGATCCAGCTCGCCAAGGCGGCGCTGCACGCGGGCGTGAGGCTGCTGATGGATCATATGGGCGTCGATCAGGTCGACCGTATCCGGCTGGCCGGCGCGTTCGGAAATCATATCGACGTCAAATACGCGACGATCCTCGGCATGATTCCCGACTGCGAGCTCTCGCAGGTGTCCTCCGCCGGCAATGCCGCGGGCACCGGCGCTCGTATCGCGCTGCTCGATAAGGCCTCGCGCAAGACCGTCGAGGAGCTGGTGCAGCGCGTGGAAAAGATCGAGACCGCGATCGAGCCGAAATTCCAGGCTCATTTCGTGGCAGCGATGGGCATTCCGCACACGACCGAGCCGTACCTGCATCTGCGCCAGGTGGTGCAGCTGCCGGCCACCAAGAGCGCGCCGCCGCGCGCGCGGGCGCGCCCGCGCCGCGCCGGCACGTGACCGAGGCCTATCGCTTTCGGGGCCAGACCGTTCGCTACTCGGTCGCGGGTACTGGTCCCGCGCTCGTATTCATACACGGCACACCGTTTTCCTCGCATGTGTGGCACCGCGTCGCTCCGCAGTTCGCCGACACACATACCGTTTACTCTTTCGACCTGCTGGGCTACGGGCAATCTGAAAAGTCCGAAACCCAGGACGTCTCGCTCGGGATACAGAACCTCGTACTCAGCGAATTGCTCGAGCATTGGGGGCTCGAGAAGCCCGATGTCGTCGCCCACGACTTTGGCGGCGCCACGGCGCTGCGTGCGCATTTGCTGAACGGCAGGGACTACCGCAGCCTCACGCTGATTGACCCCGTGGCGCTGTCACCGTGGGGTTCGCCGTTCGTCGACCATGTGCGCCAGCACCAAGCGGCATTCCGCGGCGTCCCGGCCTACATTCACCAGGCGATCGTTTCGGCCTACATCCGCGCTGCCGCTCAGCGCGTCATGTCGGACGAGGAGATAGCGCCGTATCTTGCGCCGTGGCTGGGCGAAGTGGGCCAGGCAGCCTTCTATCGCCAGATCGCGCAGATGGATCAGAAATACACCGACGAGGTCACGCCGCGCTATGGCGAAGTACGCTGTCCGACCTTGATCCTGTGGGGCGAGCAGGATCGCTGGATCCCGATCGAGCGCGGCGGGCAGCTGCAGCGAGCGATTCCCGGCTCACGCTTCCGCGCCATTGCCAACGCCGGACACCTGGTGCAGGAAGACGCCCCCGAGGCCATCGTGGCGGCACTGCTGGGCTTTCTGACCGGCTAGTCTCGCATCCACAGCGACGCACATCGCCTGCGCCGTTTCACCACTGGGGCGGGACGGTTTCCACCTGCACCTGCGGCGCCGGTCCCGGTGCGCCCGCGCCGCTCCTGTTGGACAGATGGATGCGGTTGAGAAACGGTTGCGCCTGCGGGTCCACCGTAACCACGATGGTTCCGGCCGCCCCGCCATTACCGGGATGACCGTCGAAGCCGTTGCGACCATCGTGACCAGCGAATCCGTTCGGAAAGCCGGTGCCGCCGCTGCCGCCGCGCCCACCGCGGCCCCCGGAGCCGCCGCGACCACCTTGCCCGCCATTCGCATCGATCGAGAGCGTGCCGCCCGCGGGATCGACCAGGAAGAGCTCCCCGTGGGCGGAGCTGGCGGCGCGCACCTGCAGCAGCGGGCGCGGTCCCGGCCGCAGAGTCACCCAGACATGGACCGCTTGCCCCGGCTCGCCGTCGCCGCCATTTGACCCGTCACCCCCGTCGGAGCCGTCCGAGCCGTTGCCTCCCGCGCTCGGGTTGGTGAGATCGATGGAGCCGGAGCTGCCCGCCATACCGTCCGAGCCATTGATGCCGTCCATGCCGGGGCTCCCAGCACGGCCGGAAAAGTGCGCGGCGAAGGCCACGTCATAGCGCACCGGGATGTCCAGATCCGTAACGGCGTCAGGATGACCGAGGGCACTGATATGCACGTGCGGCACACGGCCGTCGCTGATGCGCGGATCTGCCGGCAGGCAGACGACGCCCTTGCGGTCTACCTGCACGACCTGCGCCTCGTAACTGAAGCTGTCGAACAGCACCTTGCCCTGGCCTGGTCCGACGGTAGCGAGTTTCTGGCCGTCGGCGGTGTCGGCGATGATCACCAGGCGGCCGCGGCCTCCGGGACTCAGGGCCGGCTGCGGTGAAAGCGATGCGGCGAGGCCGGTGACCGGGACCCGGTCCAGTCGCGTGCGCAGATGCAGCCCGATCGCGATGGATTCGCACCCCTCGAGTGCGAGCACCCCAAGGACACCGAGGCCGGCAACGACAGCAGGAATGCGCCGTCGGGACGACATAACACTTGACACAAGATGCTGGCGCGGCGTAGCGCAGTCAAGTCAAGAACTGTCAGCGCGAGGCCGCGCCGCGGCGCGCGCAGAAGGCCTGTGGGCGCCGTCCGGAGACGCTAGACGTTCGAATCCGGAAACGACGCCTTGCGCCGCGTGATGTAGTCGAGCAGCGCCTCGTCCACCGCCGGATCGAGCGGCGGCGCTTGGTACTGCTCCAGCTGACGCTTCCACAAGGCGTTGGCGCGCTGCGCCATGTCCTTGCCGCCTTCCGCTTCCCACTGCTCGACGCTGTTGTTGTCGGCGAGCGGCGAACGGTAGAACGCCGTCTGAAAGTTCGCCTGGGTGTGCGCGCAGCCGAGGAAATGCTTGCCGGGACCGACTTCGCGGATGGCATCGAGCGCCTGACCGTTGTCCGTCAGGTCGACGCCGGCCAGCAGCGTATGCATCATGCCCGCCTGGTCGGTGTCCATGACGAACTTCTCGTAGCCCATCGCGAGGCCCCCCTCGAGCCACCCGGCGGTATGCAGCACGAAGTTGACGCCGCCCAGACAGGTCGGAATGAGGGTGTTGGCGGACTCATAAGCCGCCTGCGCGTCCGGGATCTTCGCAGCGCACAATGCCCCGCCCGAGCGGAACGGGACTCCCAGCCGCCGCGCCAGGGCCGCCATGCAATACAGGACCAGCGCCGGCTCGGGCGTACCGAAGGTCGGCGCCCCTGACTGCATTGACAGCGACGACGCGAAACTGCCGAGCACCACCGGCGCGCCCGGATTCACCAGCTGCGCGAGCGCCATGCCGGCGAGCGCCTCGGCGAGCGTCTGCGCCACGGTGCCCGCCACGGTCACCGGCGACATGGCGCCGGCGAGGATGAACGGCGTGACGATGGTCGCCTGGTTCGCCCGCGCGTAGGTCTTCAACGCCCCCAGCATGGTCGCATCCCAGGTGAGCGGCGAGTTGGCGTTGATGAGACTGATGATGCAGGTGCGTGGCTTGCCGGTCGCGGGATCGGTGTAGGTGTCCCCGAACAGGATCCGGGTCATCTCGACGGTGTCGCGTGCCCGATCCGGATGGGTGACCGAGCCCATGTACGGCTTGTCGCTGTACTTCATGTGGCTGTACACCATGTCGAAGTGCCGCTTGTTCACCGGCAGGTCGACCGGCTCGCAGATGGTGCCGCCGGAGTGATGCAGTGAGGTCGCCATGTAGGCGAGCTTCACGAAATTGCGGAAGTCCTCGATGCGGGCGTAGCGCCGGCCCTCGTCGAGGTTGCGCACGAACGGCGATCCGTAGGCGGGCGCGAACACCGTGCGGTTGCCGCCGATCACCACGTTGTGCGCGGGGTTGCGCGCGTACTGGGTGAATTCCTTCGGCGCCGAACGCCGGACGATGCTGCGGCACAGGCCGCGTGGAAAGCGCACCCGCTCGCCCTGGATCTCAGCACCCGCGTCCTTCCAGAGCTTGAGCGACTCCGGATCCTCGCGGAAATCGATGCCGATCTCCTCGAGGATCGTGTCGGCGTTGTGCTCGAGCAGCTCCAGTCCTGCGCTCCCCAGCACCTCGTAATACGGGATGTTGCGGGTGATGTACGGCACGAAGGCGTGGCTGCGCGCGGTGCGCGCCGCGATCTTGGCATCACGGCCGCTGGGGCGGCGGGATCGAGCGGGCTGACCTGGCTGTTGGTGCTCGTCCATTAGGGCGTCCTGTGGGTCTTAAGCCCCATTATGGTCACGCGCCACCGCAGGAACTGATCGATTTGCGGCATGCACTTCTCCGGCAGCGCCACGCCCGCAGCCGCGGGAGCCCCACAACCGCCTCAGTGCTCCACGCCCACGGTCGTCGCGCTAGGATGGCGCCATGGCCGAAGCCGACATCGCCGCCGCGCTGCGGACCTTCCTGCCCGAGGATTGCGTGCTGTCCCGGGAAGAGGAACGCCGCCCCTACGAGTGCGACGGGCTGACGGTGTTCCGCCAGCTCCCCGGCGTCGTGGTGCTGCCGCGCACCGAGCAACAGCTGCAGCAGGTGCTGCTGACCTGCAGCCGGCTCAAGGTGCCGGTGGTCGCCCGCGGCGCGGGCACCGGCTTGTCCGGGGGCTCGACGCCGCACGCGCAGGGTGTGCTGCTGTCGTGCGCGCGGCTGAACCGCATCCTGGAAATCGATGCGCACGAGCGCATCGCACGGCTCGAGCCGGGAGTGCCCAACCTGCGGGTCTCCGAAGCGGCTGCCGTGCATGGCCTGTACTACGCGCCCGACCCCTCCTCCCAGGTCGCCTGTTCCATCGGCGGCAACGTAGCGGAAAACTCCGGCGGGGTTCACTGCCTCAAGTACGGCCTGACGGTGCACAACGTGCTCGGCGTCCGCGGCTACACCATGGAAGGAGAGCCGCTCGAATTGGGCGGCCGTGCGCCGGACGGTCCGGGCCTGGACCTGCTGGCGCTCGCGATCGGCTCCGAGGGCCTGCTGATGATCGTCACCGAGGTGACGGTGAGGCTGATTCCGCGCGGTCCGGGCCTGGACCTGCTGGCGCTCGCGATCGGCTCCGAGGGCCTGCTGATGATCGTCACCGAGGTGACGGTGAGGCTGATTCCGCGGCCGCCCTGTGCCCAGCTGGTCATGGCCTCGTTCGCCGACGTGCACAGCGCCGGCACCGCGGTTGCCGCGGTGATCGCCGGCGGCATCATTCCTGCGGCGCTGGAAATGATGGACCGCAAGGCGACCGCCGCGGTCGAGCCCTTCGCGCACGCCGGGTATGACCTCAGCGCGGCCGCGATTCTGCTGATCGAGGCGGACGGCACGCCCGAGGAAGTCGCCGACCAGGTGCGCGAAATCGAGCAGGTGCTGCGCAGCGCCGGCGCCAGCACGCTGCGGGTGTCGGGCTCGGAGGCAGAGCGCCTGCGCTGGTGGTCCGGGCGCAAGAACGCCTTCCCCGCGGCCGGGCGCCTGTCGCCGGACTACTACTGCATGGACGGCACCATTCCGCGCCGGCATGTCGGCGAGGTCCTGCAGGCGATCGAGCGCATGGAGGCGCGTTACGCGCTGCACTGCATGAACGTGTTTCACGCCGGTGACGGCAACCTGCACCCGGTGATCCTGTTCGACGCCAATGACCACGACTCATGGGAGCGGGCCGAGCGCTTCGGCGCCGAGATCCTCGAGCTGTGCGTGCAGCTCGGCGGGACCATTACCGGCGAGCACGGGGTCGGCGTCGAGAAACTCAACTCCATGTGCGTGCAATTCTCCCCCGCGGAGCGCGCGGCCTTCGCCGCCGTGAAGGAGGCGTTCGACCCGGCGGGACTGCTCAATCCAGGCAAGCTGATCCCAACGCTGGCGCGCTGCGCGGAGTACGGCAGGATGCGCGTGCACCACGGCGCGCTGCCGCACGCGGATCTGCCGCGCTTCTAGCAACGCCCGATGGCCGCGACCGCCGACGCCGTGCTGGCTGAGTTGCGTGAGCGGGTGAGCGCCGCGCACCGCACGCGCCAGGCCCTGCGGTTGAAGGGTTCCGGCACCAAGGACTTCTACGGCGAGAGTCTCGCGGGGGAGGTGCTCGAGCTGCGCGCTCACCAGGGCATCGTCGACTACGAGCCCTCGGAGCTGGTCATCACGGCCCGTTGTGGCACGCCCTTGTCGCAGATCGAGGCTGCGCTCGCCGCCCACGGCCAGTTTCTCGCTTTCGAGCCGCCGGCGTTCGGCGCCGACCCGAGCCTCGGCGGCGTGATCGCCGCCGGCCTGTCGGGACCGCGACGTGTGTACGCCGGCGCGGCGCGCGATTTCGTGTTGGGAGCGAGACTCCTGACCGCAAACGGTGAGTTGCTGCGCTTCGGCGGGCAGGTGATGAAGAACGTCGCCGGCTTCGACGTCTCGCGGCTGCTGTGTGGCTCGCTCGGCATCTTGGGCGTCATCACCGAGGTTTCACTCAAGGTGCTGCCACGGCCCCGCGCCGAGCAGACCGTGCGGCTCGAGTTGACGGCTGCGGCCGCGGTGGAATCCTTCAATCGCTGGTCGGCCCTCGGCCTGCCGATCTCCGGCGGCGCCTGGTGGCAGGGCAGTGCCTGGGTGCGGCTCTCCGGCGCCCCGCCGGCGGTACGCTCCGCGCGGGAGGGCATCGGCGGCGAAGCCATCGACGCGGCCAGCGCACAGGCCTGGTGGGACGCGTTGCGGCACTGCCAACTACCCCTGTTCGACAGCCGCCTCATCTGGCGGCTGTCGCTCCCCGGTGCGGCCCCGCCGCTCAGTCTGCCCGGTGAGCCCCTGATCGACTGGGGCGGCGCGCTGCGCTGGTATGCGGACCCTGCGGCGGATGCCGATGTGCGCGCCGTGGCCAGCGCGGCAGGCGGGACGGCGCTGTGCTGGCGGGGCGCCGCGCCCGCTGGACGCTTCCACCCGCTGCCACCCGTGCTCGCCCGGCTGCACCGCCGGCTGAAGGAGCGTTTCGACCCGCACGGGATTTTCAACCCGGGGCGTCTGCTCGCCGGGCTGTGACGACGCCGCACGCGGTACCGGGCCTCGGGGCACGGTCCGTCTATGAAAGGCGACACGATGCGTGCGGCTGCGACGCGGACGATACTCGCCGCGGAACCCGAGGGAGGAGCTGTATGTTCAGGTCATCGGCCCCACGCACCGCTGCGGCCCTGTCCGCTTGCGCCCTCTTGCTGAGCTCTTGCGGCGGGGGAGGCTCCGCATCGATGTCGACCTTGAACCTCGGACTGACGGACGCACCGGTCAGCGGCGTCAGCAAGCTATGGATTCAATTCACCGGCGTCGAGGTCAAGCCGGCCGGCGGCAATGCGATTGACTTCATGTTCTCGCCGGAAAAGGGCTTCGATCTGCTGAGTCTGCAAGGGGGCACCACCGCCACGTTTCTCAACGACACCGCAATTCCCGCAGGACAGTACCAATGGGTGCGTCTGATGGTGGATACGAAGCCCGGCGCGTCCTACGTGATGGACTCCACCGGCCAGCACGACCTGACGATCCCTAGCGGAGCTGAGACGGGTCTCAAGCTCATTCAGGGCTTCACCATGCCGGTCGGCGGCGTAGCGAGCTTCACGGTCGACTTTGTCCTGAGCAAATCCCTGATCGCGCCGCAGGGCCTGTCTCCCGACTACCTTCTCAAGCCGGTTCTTCGGCTGCTCGACAACACTCAGGTGGGCACGATCAGCGGGACCTTCATGGCGTCGACTCTGTCGGCACAATCCAACTGCGGCACGCGGCCGCCGGTCGTCTATGTCTATACGGGAGCCGGCGTTCAAGCAGACGACATCTACAACCCGCCAACCGGCACGACCGACATGGACCCGGCCTCGTCGGCGGAGCCCTTGACCACCGCGACCGCGGCGCTCAATTCGATGAACGACTACGCGTACAGCATGGCGTTCCTGCCGGCCGGGACCTACACCGTGGCGTTCACGTGCGATCCGGACGATCCGACGGTCGATGAAGACACGCTCACACCGGATCCCATCCATTTCAAAATCTATCCGCAAGCAGTTGCCGTCACGACGAACATGACGACGACGGTCAATTTCTAAAGGTTGATCGTCCCCCG
>Ga0209804_1001468_pt1 | contig 15289 bp, 15 predicted proteins | sample GraSoiAngelo_139_FD_185896 | JGI IMG/M metagenome (GOLD analysis project Ga0209804, IMG submission 185896) | Grasslands soil microbial communities from the Angelo Coastal Reserve, California, USA - 14_0929_12_20cm (SPAdes) (version 2) | ecosystem: Environmental > Terrestrial > Soil > Grasslands ... | reverse complement strand
GGCATTCAGGGCCGGGAAATTCCGACGCCCCAGCAGGCGGCGACGGGCGTTCCGCACCGTGCGCGCTTCCCGGCGCCACACGCCATCCTGGCGGAAATCGAACCCGCGAATCTCGCGGCGCACGCGCGGTGGGCCCTGCTGGGGCCGGCCGGCGGCTGGCAGGCACACGGCGGCGACCACTGTCAGGAACAGCGAGGGACGAACCTTCACGCCGAACTCCCTGGGGGTCCTCAAAGGGACGGGTGACGTTCCACTCTAGTGCACGGCCGAAGCTGAGGCTGTGCCACGCCTCACACCCCTCCTCGCGAGTACTACCCCGAGCAGCATGAATCCGATCACGCCCCCGACGACCTTTCCCTTGTACAGCCACGGGTGGGCCTCGTCGGCGGGAGTCACGAACCCCAACCCGATGGAGCAGAGCACCGCGGCGAGACCGACGAGTCCCACCAGCCCGGTGCCGAGCGTGCGATCGCGCCGCAACCGTAGGTACGCCGCGAACAGGTAGAGGTCTGCGTCAGCACCAGATAGGCGCTCTTGACGCTGGTACCCGCGAGGCTCGCGATCACGAAAACGGTCGCGATCGCGCCCTGGACGAGCAGTCCGACGTACGGCGTTTGCCAGCGCGGATGGATCCGGCCGAACGCCGGGGGCAGCGCTCCGTCCACACCGGCGACGTACGGCAAGCGGGCCGAGCCGGCGAGCCACGCGCCGACGCCGCCGAGATTGCCGAGCACCAGCAGGATCGCCACGAGCCCGGCGACCGGGGCGAGCCACACCGCGCCGAGCCGCTCCACGAGAGCGGCGGTGGCCTGCGGCATGCCGTTGGTGATGCTCACGGTGTCCGTGGGCAGGGCGACCAGCATCGCGGCGGTGCCGAGCACGTACATCGCCACGATCGCAAATCCGGAGAGCAGTATGCCCCGGCGTAGCGTCGGTGCGGCGTCGTAAATCTCGTCGCCCAGCGTGGGGGCGAGCTCGAGTCCCGCGAAGGCGAACGTCATGGTCGCGAACAGGTTGATCGATTGCAGGTCGAATCGCGCGGGGACGAGCCCGCGGGCGGTGAACGACGTCGCGCTGCCGCGCGTGACCAGGGACCAGACCGCGAGCAGCACGAAGATCAGTGCCGGAAGCCAGGTGCCGTAGCCCCCCAGGTTCTGCAGCCGCTTCCCGACCCGCAGGCCGACCACGTTCACGGCCACGGCGAGCCACAGCCCCGCGAGCGACACCACCGCGATGAATGCGTTATCGTCGCCCAGGTGCACGAAGCGCGGGCCGAGCGCGTAGGCGGCGATCGCCGCCGTCGCGACGAGCAGCGACGGAAAGTAGAACAGGTTGTTCACCCAGTATCCCCACCCCGCCACGAAGCCGTGCAGCGGCCCGAACGCCCGCCGCACCCAGCGGTAGATGCCGCCCGCCGCGGGATCGATGTCGGCCAGCTCCCGAACGGCGATGGCCGACGGCAGGAAGAACACCACCATGGCGAGGAGCCACAGGCCCAGACTGGCAAGCCCGAACTGGCTCGCCGCGGTGGTGAGCCAGCGCAGCCCCACGATGGCGCTGATGTTGAAGAGCACCACGTCGCGCAGCCGCATCACGCGGGGGAGCTGCTGGCTCACGTCACGGCCCGGTGGGATGCAGGCGCGCGGCCAGCCAGCCGAGCGTGGCGCCGAGCGCCGCCCCGCCCGCGACATCCGTCGGAAAGTGCTGGCCCGCGGAGACGCGCAGGGTCGCGACGCCCAGCGACGCCGCATACAGCAACACGGCATTGCGGGTGCGGTGCGGTAATCGCTCCCGCCTCGCCATCACGACGTACGCCGTCGACGCCGCGAAGGCGAGCGCCGCGTGGGTCGAAGGGAACGAGCGCCTACTGTCCGGGTCGGACGCCGCCCCCGGTGCGTCGGCCGTGTAGAGCACCGGCCGGCTGCGGTGCGCGAGCACCTTGAGCCATTGCGACGCCGCCAACGTCCACGCGAGTCCGTTGGCGTACACCGCCGCATGGCCCCGCACCTGGGCCGGGGACGCACCCTCGAGTGACGCGAGACCCGAGAAGCCGATCACGCCCGCGAGCAGGAGGGTGCTCGCGGTCCCGGCGGGTCCGGAGAACGTGTGCAGCGCCGCGTGATCGATGCCGGACAGGGATGCGGGGTCGCACGGCGCGCAGGGCGGCGCCCCGGGGGGCAGCCCCGCGACCTCGGGAATGAGGGACAGCCCGCCGGCCGCCAGCACCGACGCCGCATCCCACCAGGCGACGCGATACGGGTCTTGCGTCGCCGCCGGTCGGGCGGCGACGGTCAACAGCGTGATCGCCACTGCCAGCGGGCGCATCGCCTTTCAACTTACGTACCGCGGTGAGTGCCTGCTGACGCGTCGCATCTCTCGCGCCCTTGCGGTTTTAGATCACCACCACTAGCATGAAGGCTGCATTTTCCCATCACCGCCCTGGGGGCCCCGTGAACACCGAGACCCTGCAGCACGTCGCATTGTTCGACAAGTGCAAGAACTTCACCAAGGCCCGGGAGCTGCAGGCAGTGGGCTTGTACCCGTACTTCCGGCCCATTTCCCATTCCGAAGACACGGTCGTCGTCATCGAAGGCAAAGAGCGGATCATGATGGGCTCCAACAACTACCTGGGGCTCACGCATCATCCGGCCGTGCTCGCGGCGGCAAAGCAGGCGCTCGAGCGCTACGGGTCGGGCTGCACCGGCAGCCGGCTCCTGAACGGCACGCTCGACCTGCACGAGCGGCTGGAGCACGAGCTGGCGCAGTTCTTCGGGAAGGAAGCGTGCTTGGTCTTCTCGACGGGCTATCAGGCGAACCTGGGTCTCATCTCGGGGCTGGTAGGCCGGGGCGACATGGTGTTCCTCGACAAGCTCGACCATGCGTCGATCGTGGACGGCGCCAAGATGTCGTATGGCGAGACGGTGCGCTTCAACCACGGCGACCTGGCCCAGCTCGAGCGCAAGCTGCAGCAGGTGCCTGCCGGTACGGGGGTCATGGTCATCGTCGACGGCGTCTATTCCATGGAGGGAGACATCGCCGACGTGCCGAGCCTGCTCAAGATCGCGCAGAAGTACGGGGCGGCGCTCGCGCTCGACGACGCGCACGCCGTGGGCGTGCTCGGCCCCCGCGGCGACGGCACCGCGGCGCATTTCGGCCTCACCGACGAAGTCGACATCATCGTGGGGACCTTCTCCAAGTCGCTTGCCTCGATCGGCGGATTTGCGGCGGGCGCGGAGAACGTCATCCATTTCCTCAAGCACAACTCCCGGCCGCTGATCTTCACGGCCGCGCTGCCGCCGGCGAACACGGCGGGCGTGCTCGCCGCGCTCGACATCCTGCAGCGCGAGCCCGAGCGGCGCGATTGCTTGTGGCAGAATACGCGCCGGCTCCAGACCGGCTTGCGGGCGGTCGGCTTCGACATCGGCCCCACCCAGACGCCGATCGTGCCGGTGCTCATCGGCCCACTCGAGAAGACGTTCCTGTTCTGGCGGAAGCTGTTCGAAGCGGGTGTGTTCACCAACCCGGTGGTGCCGCCCGCCGTACCGCCGTCGCATTGCCGGCTGCGCACCAGCCTGATGGCGACGCACTCGTCGCAGCAGATCGACCATGCGTTGGAGGTGTTCGCCCGGCTCGGCAAAGAGCTGGGGGTCATCTGAGCCTTCCGGAGATCGCGCCCGTCAGCGACGGGCGCGGTCTCGCGCAGTTCATCGCCTTCCCCTACGACCACTACCGCGGCGACCCGTTGTGGGTCCCGCAGCTGCGGATGGACGTCCGCACCCTGCTCACGCCCAGCAAGAACCCGTTCTTCCAGCACGCCCAAGCGCAGTACTTCGTGGCACGGGCCAACGGGCGGAGCGTCGGGCGGATCGCGGCCATCAAGAATGACGCCCACACGCGTGAGCACGGCGACCGCGTCGGCTTTTACGGCTTCTTCGAGTGCGTCGACGATCCGGCGGTGGCGCGGGCCCTGTTCGACACCGCCGCCGCCTGGCTACGCGAGCGTGGCCTGCGGGTCATGCGCGGGCCCATGAGTCCCTCGATCAACGACGAGTGCGGCCTGCTGGTTAAGGGCTTCGACACGCCGCCTACCCTGATGATGCCACACAACCCGCCCTACTACGTCGGCCTGCACGAGGGCTACGGCTTCGCCAAGGCGAAAGACCTGCTCGCCTTCGAGAGCCCCGACGCCCGGATGCCCGAGCGGATCGCGCGCGCGGCCACTGTGATCGCGGAGCGCAAGAACATCACGCTGCGGCCGTTGAACATGAAGCGGTTCAGGCAGGAGGTAGAGCTCGTCAAGGCGCTCTACAATCAGGCATGGGAGAAGAACTGGGGCTTCGTTCCCCTCACCGAGGCCGAGATCGATCACCTGGCCAAGCAGCTCAAGGCGATCGTGGAGCCCGACCTGGTGTGCTTCGCGGAGCGCGAGGGTAACGTGATCGGATTCGCCGTCGCCCTCCCCGATTTCAACGTGGCCCTCAAGCACAATCCCTCGGGGCGCCTGTACGGGCTGCCGAAGATCCTCTGGTACGCGCGTAAGATTCATCGCTGCCGCATCCTGCTGCTCGGCACGCTGAAAGAGTACCGCATGAGCGGCGTGGACGCCCTCATGTACCACTGGATCTGGACCAAGGGCGCGATCCACGGCTATCACTGGGGCGAGGGCGGCTGGATCCTCGAGGACAACGTCCCGATGGTGAACGCCGCGCTGCAGCTCGGCTTTCGTCCGTACAAGACGTACCGGATCTACGACAAACCGCTGTGAGGGCGTTCGTCACCGGCGGGACGGGCTTCGTCGGGGCGCACTTGGTGCAAGCGCTCCGCGCCCAGGGCGACGCGGTGACGTGCCTGGTGCGTACGCCCGCCAAAGCGCGGGCGCTAGGATGGACGGACGTGCGGCTGGTGGTCGGCGACCTGGACGACGCGCGCGCGCTGCGCGACGGGTGCGCCGGCGTCGCGGGACGCATCAGTGCGCGCGGTCTCGACGAATTCATGCGGGCCAACCGCGACGGTACGGCCAATGTGCTGGAAGCCGCAGCCGAGCGGCCGCCGCGGCGCTTCGTGCTGGTGTCGTCGCTCGCGGCCGCCGGTCCGACGCGGCCGGGAGCACCGGTCGAGGAGACGCGCCCGCCCTCCCCGGTCACGCCGTACGGCCAGAGCAAGCTCGCGGCGGAGGTGCTGGTGCGGGCGATGGCGTTTTCCTGGACCATCGTGCGCCCGCCGACCGTGTACGGCGAACGGGATCGCGAGGTGCTCAAGCTGTTCAAGCTGGCGAAGCTCGGGCTCGCCCCGGTGTTCGGTGACGGATCCCAGGAGCTGTCGGTCATCTACGCAGGGGATCTCGCGGGGGCGCTGGTGGCGGCTGCCGCGCCGGCCGCGGCGAATCACGTGTACTACGCGGCGCACCCCGCGGTGACGACCAGCCGCGGGCTGGTGCGAGCGATCGGGCGCGCGGTCGGCCGAGAGCCGCGTGTCGTATCACTGCCCGCCCCCCTGGTGCGCGGGCTGTTGTGGGTGATCGGCTCGGTCGCTCACCTGGCGGGCCGGGCGACGCTGCTCTCGTCCGACAAGGCGGCCGAGTTTCTCGCCCCGGCGTGGACCTGCCGCCCCGACGCGTTGATGCGCGACACGGGCTGGCGGGCGGGAACCGACCTCGAAACCGGACTGCGGCGAACCGCGCAGTGGTACCGGAAAGAGGGGTGGCTGTGAGCACGTCACACGACGCCATGACGCCACGTTTCACGACGCGACTTGCAACGTTGCGTCGTGGCGTCGTGGAACGCCTCACCGCTGTGGACATCTTCACGCTCGTCTACGTCGCGGTGGCGACCGGTGCCGTGCTCGCGTTCTCGGGCCACGACCACGCCGGCTGGGACCTGCTGCTCACGGCGCACGCGTTGATCCTGGTCCTGGTGTTGCTCGCTCCCGCAGCGCGGCAGGCGGGCCCCGTGGGTCGCTTCCTGGGCGACTGGTACCCGATGCTCCTCCTGGGTGGGTTGTACGCGGAGGTCGGCGTCCTGAACGTGGACCTTGCATACCAGCACGACCTGGCCGTCCAGCGACTCGAGCTGTGGGCATTCGGCTCCCAGCTCTCGTATCGCTGGATGCGCGAGATGCCGAACCCGCTGCTCTCGTGGTTTCTCCACGGCTGTTATCTCGCTTACTACGCCATCCTGTACGCTTCGCCGCTCGGGCTGTGGCTGAGCGGGCGCCGTGCCGCGGCGCGACACACCATTTTCGCCGTGATGATCACCTTCTATCTGTGCTACGTGGTGTTTCTGTTTTTCCCGGTGGCGGGACCGCGCTACGCATTCGATCTCGCGCACAACGCGGCGACAGACGTGTGGCCGGCGCGGGCGACGCAGTGGCTGCTCGAGCGCGGCGACTCGTGGGGGGCGGCGTTTCCGTCGTCGCACGTCGCGGCCGCGGTCGTGGCGGCGGTGTGCGCGCTGCGGTACTGGGCTCGCCTGGGACTGGTGCTCACGCCGTTGACGCTCGGGCTGGTGCTGTCGGTCGTGTACGGCCAGTTTCACTACGCGGTGGACGCGGTCGCGGGCTTGATCGTCGCGGGCGCGGTGCTCGCCTCCCACACCATCTACTACGCCACCGCCCCCGCCGCCGCGCCGGCGGCCCTCGCCGAGCGGGGGCTCGAGACCGGTCGGGCCTAATCCTTAACTCGGGAGGGCCGCCGCGCGCGAGGCGACCGTGTCGAGGTCCCCGCCCAGCGCGTCCATCTTCTGCTGGAAACGACAGTCGATGATCAGCAACCCGACCACGTACGCCGTCAGATTGACCAAGAAGATCACGCTGAAGATGAGCGGGAACGGCAGCCACACTCCGAAGTAAAGCGCGAACCGCTTGACCCCAGGGTCGAGCTTCGAGCGATCGGCGATGCTCGTCATCAGCAGGATCGCGACCAGCGCGAGGAGCACGAGTCGCCACGGGACGAGGCCCGCCCAGCCGAGCCCCGCAAAAATCACGGCCTCGGAAGCGCGGTCGAGCTGCGTGTCGAGCCGCCGCCCGGCGGCCGACGCCACGCCATACGCCCGGGCGATCCCGCCGTCGATGCCGTCCAGTACCTGTCCCAACGCCATGAGGCCCAGCCCCCAGCCAAGGCGTCCCGCCCCGAGGACAACGCCGGCGGCGGCGCTGGCGCCGAACGCCGCCCAGGTCACGTGCGCCGGCGACATTCCGAGTGTCTCGTGAAAGAGCCGCAGGAGGGGTCGGATGGCGCGGTCCGCGCCCCGTCCGATCGCCGGCGCGAAGTCAAACACGGTGACGGTACCAGTACAGCGCCGCGAAGCCAGCGAGCAGCAGCACGAACAGCGTGCCTTCCTTGAGCCTGTCGGGAATCGTGACGAGCCACCCGCGAGTCACCCACGTCGAGTAGGGGTACAGCGGCATCTTCTCGAAACGCACGCTGTAATCCATCGCGACATGGATCGTGAAGAACAGGAGCGGCACCACGCTACCGAGAAACACGCACAGCGGCACGATCCACAGCAGCGCCACCGGCTCCTGCAGCGACGAGCGCCAGTAGTAACCCCGTTTGTCTCGCAGCCCCACGGCGCGGACGTAGAACGGCGCCTTGACGACGTGGTCGATGTCGACACCCATGCCGAACGCGTAGGCGAGCACCTTGTCACGCCCCTCGAGCCCCATCGCCTGGACGCCCAGCGTGGTGACGAGGAAGTGCGTGAAGATCGTCATGGCGTCGCGGCTCCGGCCGACGCCACTCGGCGGCGCCCCGATAGCCAGACGAGGCCGACCCCCACGCCGATCCACGCGAGATCACGCACCCGGCTCACGATGGCGGTATAGACACCGAGTGCCGGGTCGAGACCCAGCAGCTGGAACAGGAGGTAGAGCGCGCCTTCCTTCGTGCCCGCCTCGAACGGGACGACAAACAGCGCGTTCTGGACGAGCTGCGCAAGTCCACCGATGGCGTACGCCCGTGCGTAACCGATGTCGAGTCCCACCGACATGGCGATGAGCAGGTACTCGGCCATGAAGAGGCAGCGGCTGGCGTACTCGAGCGTCAATGCCTGCAGGAAGCGGCGTGGGCTCGCGTGGTAGAACTGGGTGATCTGCTCGTCCATCGAGGCGAGCGTGGCGCGCTTCGGCTCGAGTCGCCGGGCCAGCCGGCCGAGCAGCGGCATGCGGTGCAGCAGGTCGAGCGCGCTTGCGAGCATGCCCCGCCGGTGGCCCGTCAGAACCAGCAGCGTCAGCGCGGCGAGCACGAGGAACGCCCCCGCCAAGAGCGCGACGATCACCGGCGCGTGGGGCAGCAAGATCAGGCCCAGCACCACAGCCGTCAGACAGCTCAGGAGCATGCCGAGGGTGTGCAGCATCTGATAGATCACCGCCGACCCGGCGGCACGCCGCAGACCGAGCCAGGGCGCGACGGCGGCGATCTTGAACGGCTCGCCCCCCACGTTGACGAGCGGGGTCATGTAATTGAGCGAGAAACTGGCCACCGTGATCGCCCAGGCGCGCCAGAACGGGGGGCGGCTCGGCTCACCCGCCATCACGAGCCACCACGCGCCGGCGTTGCACGCACACACCGCGCCGTACAGCAGCAGGATGGGCACGAACATCCAGCCCGTTCGCCGCGCATCCGCGAGCAGCGCCGCCACCCCGATGCGCGCCACCAGATAGGCGAACACCGCGGAGCCGACGACGAACAGCAGGGCCTGGAGCCGACGACTCACACGCCGCCCGGGATCGCCACCGTCGCGCCGCTCCGGGCAGCCGCGTACGCGTGCTCCACCACGCTGGCCACACGCCCGATGTCGTTCAGGAATCGCGTGCCGGCGTCGCCTGCGTCGAGGGCAGCGACGAACGCCTCGAACAGGCACGCGAACCACCGGTGATAGGCCGTCTTCTCGAGCTCGGCCGCGAAGTCCAGCCGCTCGACCGCGCCACCCCGCTCGAGCCGCAGCTCACCGTCCACCCATTCGATCATGCCGGCATCCCCCACGAAGCGGATGCGGTTCTCGCGCGTCCGCCCGGCCCACGTGAAGAACATCGTCGCCAGCCGGTCGGGGTATTCGAACCGCAGGGCCGCCGTGTCCTCGACGTCGTAGCCCGCGTGCCGCAGGCGGCCCGTCCAGGCGCCCACCGCGGCCGGCATGCCGCCGACGTCGAGGAGCTGGTAGACGAGGTGCGTGCCGTGGTCGAGCAGCACGCCGCCCCGTCCCGCCGCGCTCGTGCCGCGCCACGGCGTGGTCCCCGCAGTCCGCCCGGGGTCGGCCGCGAGCCGGTGCACGGAGAACTCCGCCAGGTGCCAGCGACCGATGGCACCGGCCGCCAGCCACTCTTTCACGCGCAGCCACACCGGGTTGTAGCGGTGCTGGTGGCACGGCATCACGATGCGCCCGCTCGCCCGGGCCGCGGCGCCGATGCGCTCGGCCTCAGCGCGGGTGAGCGCCACCGGCTTCTCGCACACCACGTGGTACCCCTGCTCCAGTCCCCACACGGTGAGCTCGAGGTGCGAGGCGGTTGGCGTGCAGATGTCGATGAAGTCGAGCGGAGCGAGGTCGCGCAGCGCCGCGAGGTCGCGCAGCAACGGAACCCCGTCCACCGACGGGACGGCGGGCGCGGTGTCCACGACGGCGACCACGTCGACGCGGGGGCGGAGGGCGGCAGCGCCACGCAACGCGGGCAGATGGGACTGCCGCGCGATGCCCCCGGCTCCGATCAGGGCACCGCGGTAGCGCCGCGGCTCAGGTGACGCGGGCGTAGGCATCGTGCTCCGCGTCGAGCAGGCCGCCGAGCGCAGTGGCATTCCACTCGTGCATCCACAGGAGCACCACAAGCACCAGGCTCATCCACACCGCCTCGGTCCACAGGAACGCGGACGGCCGCCCGGCGATGCCGGCGATTCCCAGCACGGCGAACCGGATGTTCTGCCCCAACGAGGCGCACAGGGGCAGCACGGCGTCCTGGCGCGCGCGGTACTGCATGCGAAACGGCGTCGAGACGCCGCCCTGCCGCAGCGCGCGGATGAGCTTCACGGAGCGGGGGAACAGCTGGACCTGTCGCAGCACGTAGTCGCGGTACACACGGGCGCCGAACCGCTGCAGCCACGAGCCGTGCGGCGCGGGGTCCAGGTCCTCGGGGAGGTCGAGCTCCCCGCGGCCGCCCACGCCGATGTAGAGATACGCGTTGCGCACGAAGTCGATGGCCGCGCTCTGGAACGTGTGCGCGAGGCCGGCGGCCGCGACGAGCAGAAACGCGCCCGGCCACCAGTAGCCGGTATGGACGAGGCGGTAGATCAGATGGAAATACAGGTTGACGAAGCGGAGGTTGTCGTTGATCCCGTCCAGCACCCGGCCGAAGCGCGTGGACGTGCCGCGCAGCCGCGCCAGCTGCCCGTCCGCCGAGTCGAACACATCCGACACGACGAACAGTCCGAAGCCGATGAGGTTCGTCCAGTGGTCCCGGTAGGCGAACAGGTGGCCGGCGACGAGCCCGATCACGAGCGACCAGAGGGTCACCTGGTCGGCGGAGATACCGGTGGGCAGCAACGCCCGGGCGATGCGGATGCCAATGGGCCGGAAGAAGTGGAGGTCCACCCACTCCTCGACCGACCGTCCCTTATGCGACAAGTCGTTCGGTGGCTTCACTGAGCACGTCCTTCATGATGGCGAGGGCGCCCATCGCCTGGTCTTCCTCGATGACCAGCGGCGGGTTGATGCGAACCTCGGGGTTGTAGATCATGGCCAGCACGCCGCGCGACAGCAGCGTGTCGAAAATCCAGCGGGTGGTCTTCTTGTCGAGCAGCGTGCGGGTGCCCGGGACCACGAGGTCCATCCCGAGCAGCAAGCCGCGGCCTCGGACGTCGGACACAATCGGCAGCGCCGCCGGCCAGCGCTTGAGCTCCGCGAGCATGCGCTCGCCCACGCGGCGCGCGTGCTCCACCAGGTTCTCCTCGACGATCGTCTCCACCGTCACACGCGCCGCCGCGGCCGCGAGCGGATTGCCGCCGTACGACGACGAGCTGCCGCTCGGATTGGCCCACGGCTTCGAGAAGGCGAGCTCCTCGCGTGCGATCACACCGCTCATCGGGAACCCGCCCCCGAATCCTTTTCCCACCGTCAGGATGTCCGGGAGGACCCCCTCGTGCTCGATCGCGAACATCCTTCCGGTGCGGCCGAATCCCGTGATCATCTCGTCGCAGATCAACAGCGCGCCCAGCTCGTCGGCGAGCTCGCGCAACAGCTGCAGGTAGCCTGGCGGGGGCACGACGTTGCCCGCCGTGCCCTGAATCGGCTCCACGATGATGGCCGCCACTTCCTTCGTGGTCTCGACGTCGATCTTCTTGCGCAGGAAGTCGACGCAGTGCCATTCGCATGACGGGAAGGTTTTGCCGAACGCGCACCGGGCGCACGAGGCGTAGGGCGAGAGGTACGCCCCCGGCATCAGCGGCCCGAGCGCGTGCTTGAAGCTCGATCCCAGGACGGGCAGCACGCCCCCGGTCTTGCCATGGAACCCGCCCCAGAACCCGATCACTTCCGTATGCCCCGTGCGCGACTTCGCCAGGCGCAGCGCCGCCTCGACGGCCTCTGCCCCGCTCGAGTAGAACTGGCTGCGGTTCAGGTCCCCGGGCGCGAGCTCGGCAAGCAGCTTCACCAGCGCCGCTCGGTGCTCGGTGGTGAAGCTCCCCACATGCACGCGGGCGATCTGCCGCTGCATCGCGGCGACGTACTTGGGATGCGCGTAGCCCAGGCTGGCCACGCCCACGCCGGCGAGCAGATCGATGTAACGGTTGCCGTCCACGTCGTACAGGACCGCGCCTTCGCCCCGGTCGATCGACAGCTGGCTGAACAGGGCCACACTCTGGGTGCCGGGCGCCAGGTACAGCGCCTCGGCGTCGAACAACGCCTTGGACTTGGGGCCGGGAAGCTGGATCCTGCGCAACGTGTGGGTCACGAATGTTTCCGGTGAGCGAACCGATGCGTGATGTAGGCCGCGATGGCGCGCGCCGCCGCATCGCGGAAGGGGGCGAAGCTGGGCCAGTCGTTGATGTCGATCAAGACCGGTCGATCGGGCTCCGGGAGCGCGACGTCACCGCCGAACACCTCGAGTCCGAGAATCGCCGCCGCCTCGAAGGCGAGCGCCTTGAGCCGGTTCTCGTCCACCTGGGGACGCTCGCCGGCGAACCCCGCGTCGGCACCGTACCAATTGAAGAACCGGCCGTCGGTCACGCCGTAAAACTTCACCACCGGCCCCGGCACGTGCTCCTGCAGCGCCACCCAGGGAATGCCACGGGCGGTGAAGGCCCGCAGCGCCTCCGCCAAACCGTCCAGGGTCGTCGCGACCACGTCCTCCGGACGCTCGGCATGCACGTCGCCACGCTTGATCCAGAGCTTCTGACGATCGGGACTGAGGGCGCTGAGCTGGGTGGACGGCGGGAGCGCAGCGGAGCTGGCGAGGATGAGCGTCCGCGGAAACGGCAGCGTGCTGTCGCTCAGTCGCCGAACGAGGCGATAGCGGTGGCAATTCAACGCGCTCGACGGGCGGTTGACCACGACGATACCGTCGGACTCGAGCGGCATGAGCTGCTCCGCCGCAAGCGAGCCCTGGCCGGAAGGCGGCCCTGCTCCACCTCGAGCTCCGTGGTCTTGGTGGCGCGCCAACCCCCGGCCTCGAGCAACCCGACGGTGGCGTCCAGGATGGCGGTGTCGTTCACGCGGTGCTGCAGTGGCGAGTACGACGGGCTGCGGTAAATCGCGACCAGTTGGGCCAAGGTTTACCTTTCGCGCGCGGCAAGCCACGCGTTCGCAGTCTGAAGATCCGATGGCCGATCGATATCGATGATGCGCGGCACCTCGACCGCCGCCACCCGCCGCCCCTCCGCTACCAGCGCCTTGAGGAAGGCGCGCATCTTGTGCACGCCGCGGGCGACGGCGTCGGCGGCGGCCAGACGGGCGGCCGCGCTCAAGCCGTAGACCCCCCCGGTCACACACACGGGTGTCAGCGGCGCATCGCTCACGGCGCGCACATCGCCTCCGTGGCGACGCACGTACACCGGAGACTCATCGTCCACGTACGGCGTCACAGCGAGCACGAGCTCGGCGCCCTCCTCGAGATACCGCCCGGTCGCCCCGTAGAGCGCTTCCCAATCCTCCGGCCGCATCACCGTGTCCACCATGCTGCAGAACACCGGCCCCCCGGCCATCCCTCGCAGCGCCTCGACCAGCGTGTGCAGCGAGGAGGGCGTACGACAGCTCACCACTGTAAGGGGCGGGCCGAACCGCCTCCCGTCAAGCAAGCGCCGCACTGCCGGGAAATCCGCACGAACTGCACAAGTGAGGCTCGCGCACCCCAGCGCGGCGAAGGTTTCGAGCAGGCCCACGATCTGGGGCCGGCCCGCCACTTCGACGAGCGGCTTGGGAACGGCAATCCCCCCCGCCGCGAGCCGCGACCCCTCACCGCCCGCGAGGATGAGCCCGTGCACCGTTAGGCGAGCACCCGTTCGATGTCGACGAAGCAGGCGATGCGGACGGTCGGGACGTCCCCCGCCCCGGGGGGCAACGGCCGCTCCGGCGGACCGAGCCAGCAGGTGCGCATGCCGAGGGCCGCGGCGCCGCGAATGTCCGCCTCGAAGTTGTCCCCCACCATCCAGGCCCGCTCCGGGCGCGCTCCCAACGTGGTCAGCGTGCCGAGAAAGATGCGTGGATCGGGCTTGCTGCATCCGACCACCGCTGAGTCGCTGACTGCAGCGAACAATCTCGCCAGGCCAAGCTCTTCCAAACAAGGCTGCAGGTTGCCGGTAAAGTTCGACACGATGCCCAGCCGATACCGTCGGGCCAGCCGCTCCAGGATCGGACGGTTCCGCCGCACGACCGCCAGGGCGTCGGCGTGCAGGCGCCGGGCGACCGCCGCCGGGTTCACGCGGTCACGCTCGGGAAGGATGTCGCCGAGTAGGCGGGCCTGGGTCTCGATGGCGGCCCGGAACCCCAGCGCCGCGATGCCCGGCAATCGCGCCAGCGCCTGGTCGGACATCTTGAAGATCGGATCGAAGGCCGCGAGATCGAGGGTGCCGCCCTCGGCGCGATACGCCGCGTGAAACCGCGGGCTCCAGTGCACGCCGTCCGCGTCGAGCGTGCCGCCGAAGTCCAGCAGCACGGCCTCGTCGGCCACGTCAGTGGTGACCGTGCGCTGCGCGCTCGTGTCCGGCCATCTTCATGGGCATCGCGGTTCCCGCCATGTTCATCTCGTGTCCACCCGCGAGGCGCATGTAGTGGACGTAGTCCTCGTGATAGAGCGAATCGCGCGGGTCGGCCGCCGGCCATGTGACGCCGCGGTCGGGCACGAATATGCCGCCCACCACGCCCATGCCCCCGTCGGGAATCGGCTGACCCGTGGGGTTGTCGTACGAGACGGTGATGCGATACCGGTGTTCCGGCACGATGTGGGCGCCGAGACGGGTCCACCCGTAGAGGAGCGCGACGGGGATCGCCTCGATGTGCCCGCTCGAGTCGGCGACGGGAGCGGCACGATAGATCACGGCACCCGTCGTCGCGTCCGCAAACGCGATCACCCGGCCGAAGTCGTGCATGTGCCCCCCGAGGCCGACGATCTTCCCCGGCACGATGGGGCTCCCTTCGTACGATCGTGACGAGCGACCCGGCGGGAGCGTGAACGACTTGTCGCCGACCGGGAAGGCCACGTCCATCTGCCAGGGCGAGGCGCTGAACAGCGGCCACGGCCGGCCGGCCGGCGTGAAATTCATCGCGAGCCGCACGCGCGCCCGCGGGTAGGTGGCGGCGGTCAGATTTTCGACCATCGCGCTGGCGACGACGTGCTCGCCACGCTGCAGCGGCAATCCGAACAGCAGGCGCGGCAGGCGGATCGCGCCGGTCTCGTGCCCCGCCGCGAGCAGGCGGCGTGAGATCGGGAGAAACAGCTCGCGGTGATCAGGGTCGATGAGATTGAAGTGATGGATCAGTTCATCGGGCAGCGGGTGTCCCGCGCTGTCGACCACCAACACACGGAAGCCGTAGATGAATCCCGTCTCCGGAATCTCGAGCGTCGCGACCGGCGGCTGCGCGATCATGTGATGCGGCGTGTTGGCCGGCAAATCCACCGGCGCGAGATCGATCACGAGCGTGCCGGCGGCCGCGTCACGAAAGATGCGCGGGGCCGCCGCGTCCGGGACGGGAGCGGCGCGGTCGCTCGACGCGACGAGCAGCACGAGACTCAGGAACAGGCGATGGGTCATGGCGCGCGGGGGAATCTTACGTACGGGGGGTCCGGTTAGGCAAACGGCCCCGGGGTTGGC
>Ga0209804_1001466_pt1 | contig 15305 bp, 11 predicted proteins | sample GraSoiAngelo_139_FD_185896 | JGI IMG/M metagenome (GOLD analysis project Ga0209804, IMG submission 185896) | Grasslands soil microbial communities from the Angelo Coastal Reserve, California, USA - 14_0929_12_20cm (SPAdes) (version 2) | ecosystem: Environmental > Terrestrial > Soil > Grasslands ... | reverse complement strand
ACGAACATCACACGATCCGAGCCGGATCCTTCGTTATTCACCGTACCGGCCGATTTCAAAATCGTCGAAGGGCCCAAGCCCATCATCTACCGCACGAACCAGTAATCTTCTTCGCATGGAGCCTGGGGCGCCGCAACACGTTTTTTGCACTGCGGGCCGAAGCAATCCTCTCTCTACACAAGACGATTCCTGCCCAGTGCGATAGGATGTCTCCGTTGCGGGAGGCACACCATGGACGGAAATGAATTTGTCAACAAGCTGAAGGCCGAAAACGAATCGATCCTAGCGAAAATCGATGAACCGCCGATTGCCTCAGGCATTCCCAACGGCGAGCTTCTTGCCACGCTGATCAAGATGGCCCTCAAGAACGAAATGGAGGCGGCGGAAATCGCCGCCGAGTGGGTCTCCACGACACAAGAGCTCCCTGCCAAGCTGGCATTGGCCCGCCATGCCGGCGATGAGGCCCGGCATTATCAACTTATTGAGGAGAAAGCCCGCGCCATGAGGGTCCCGCTCGAAGGTTTTCGTCCGCTCGATCCTCCCAGCCCGGTGCTGACTTATCTTCGTACGCTGACCACTACTCCAGAACGCGTCGCCGCCGCGCTCGTCGCGCGAGAAGCCATGGGTGGCCGCCGGAACGTGCAGTTCCTTGCCTTCCTCGACCGCATCGGGCAGCACGATCTGGCCGCGCTGTATCGCGACGTCATCAATCCCGATGAGGACTGCCACCACCGCTCCGGCTGCGCGGTACTGGCAGAGCTGGCTACTGCGCCCGAAACGCAGCAAGCCGCCCGCCGTGCCGCCGTGAGTTTGCTGGAGACCGGCGACCGCGTCCGTTCGAAGGCCCTGCAAAGCACCGGCGCCCCGGTCATTCCTGGCTGCTGACGGCTCTTCAGCCCGGTCATCGCCGGCCTCTGACGCTGGGTAAAGCTGGAATTCGGCTCTGGTATCATCACGAGAGCTATGAGTATCGCGGAAAAAATCGTTTTGCAGCAGGGCGATCTCACTGAGACGGACGCCGACGCCATCGTCAACGCCGCCAATAACGACCTCAAACTCGGTGGAGGCCTTGCTGGCGTGATTCGCCGAAAAGCCGGTGACGCCCTGCAGCGGGAATGCGACGCGATCGGCACGATTCCCGTGGGAGGGGCGGCGATCACTTCCGCGGGGAAGTTGAAAGCAAGGCACGTCATTCATGCGGCGAGCATGCAGCTTGGCGGCTTGACTACCGGCCGTGCCTTGCGCAGTTCCACGGCACATTCCTTGCGCATCGCCGCCGAGAAAGGACTTCGTACGATCGCGTTTCCAGCCATCGGCACGGGCATCGGCGGTTTTCCGCTTTCCGAATGCGCGGCCATTATGCTGAAGGAGGCCGCGGAGCATCTGAAGAGCCCCACCTCGCTGGAAAAAATCTACTTCGTTCTCTTTGATAAGCCAGCGCTGTCCGCGTTTGAAAAGGCTTGGCGCGAAATGAAGGAACGTGGGGATCTGGAAAGCGGCAGCCATTCGGGAGATTCGCGGTGAGCGGCACGGGTTCGTCTTTTTCGCGGCGCCCCCAGCCGGCTTCGGCGGAAGAACTCCTGGAAAAAGTAAAGCGGGAGTTGGAGCGCTACGAGCATCCACTTTTTGATTTCGACGCACGCTCCGCTTCCGGTGGAATCGAAGTCACGATTCGTTTCACGCCGGCGGGCGTTGACGTGCACACGTACTATTTCCTGCTTCAGGCCCGCGAGATCGAGCATCCGCAATTTCCCTGGTCATTTCAGCGCCAGCTTTACGACTGCCTGCACGACTATGTCATCGAAATGTTTGTTCGCAATCCACAAAGGAGGGACGCTTGACGGCGTCTGTTAGGGGAGCGCAAGTAAACGCCGTCCTAGCGACGCCGCTCGCTCGCACGCTCGCTGAACGCATTCGCGCCGCCGGACCGATTCCTTTCGCCGAATACATGCACGAGTGCCTCTATCACCCGCAGTTTGGCTATTACAGCAAGGCCGAAACGGGGCGTTTCGCGGATTTCTACACTAGCGCGGACGTGCATCCGATTTTTGGCCGGTTATGGGCCCGGCAGTTCGCGGAGATGTGGGATGTGCTCGGCCGCCCGAGCGAATTTTTTGCCGTGGAAGCTGGTGCGGGTACAGGCCGCCTGGCTGGGCACGTACTCGATTTCAGCGCGCAAAAGCTCCCCGAATTTTACGGCGCTCTCCGTTATTTTGCCGTTGAGCAATCCGTGGCTCGGCGGGAGAAGCAGCGCGATACGTTGGGAATTCATCTGGAGAACGGCACGGCAAGATTGGCAGCCGAATTGCCACGCGATATTCCCGCCGGATGCATCTTCTCCAATGAATTGCTCGATGCATTTCCCGCGCATCGTGTTCTCGTGGAGCGCGGCAGGTTGCGTGAGATTTATGTCGCTCTCAACGGCGAAACATTGACGGAAGAGCCCGGTCCGCTTACTTCTGACGAAATCGAGAAATATTTTCAGCAGCAGAAGATCACCCTGCAGGAGGGCCAAGAGGCGGAAGTAAATCTCGACGCCTGTGAATGGATTATGGACGCAGGCCGGCGGCTCGGTCGGGGCTTTGTCCTGACCGTGGATTACGGGTATGAAGCTGTCGAACTTTACAACGAGCGCCACATGCGCGGGACTCTCATGGCTTATTCGGCCCATCGCGCTAGTGAAGACTTTTTCGCGCACCCTGGCGAGCAGGATTTGACCGCGCACGTGAATTTCACCGCACTCGATTTGTGGGGCCGCCGCGCGGGTCTCGGGCGCACAGGATGCGTTTCGCAGATGGCTTTTCTGGTTGCGCTAGGTCGCGGCAACCAGTTCGCCGACCTTTACGATGAGGGCGCAAGCGAAGTCGAGCGCATTCGTGCCCGCTTGTTGCTGAAATCCTTGATTCACCCCGAAGGGATGGGCGAGACGTTTCAGGTTTTCATCCAGCACAAAGGAGTCGTCCAGCCGCGTCTCACGGGCTTGTCGGGTGTATGACTCGCGAGAATTCAGCGCTTATGTCGCGCGGTCTACGAGCCTTCTTTGTAGGCTTGGGCGAGGTACTTCTTGGCTTCGTCTTGAGCGCCGCCAGTGTCATCGTTGGTTTGTTGCGCTTTGCTGTACTCGTTGACGGCCCGCGCGCGATCGCCGGCGATATCGTAAACCTTGCCGAGATAAATGTGCGCCCATACCTCGACCCATTTGAAGCTGGGATCAATATTGCCGTCGAGGGAGTCTCGAAAAGCGTTGGCCGCAGCTGAGTAATTTTTCTGATAAAAGAAGGCCTCGGCCATGCGAAATTCCGCGAGCGCGTTGTCTTTTTGTTGATCGAGCGCCTGCTGGTACTGCTGGATAGCGTCGTAATAACGCCCCTGCTCCGCAAGAGCTTCGCCGCGAGCAATGATGGCGCGAACGCGAAGTTGCAGATTGGATTTCAGGATCGCGTTATGAGGATCGAGGGTGATGCCCCCTGGCTTGGGCCGGCCGAAAACTTCGGTGGTAAAGCTGGAATCGGTGCCGCTAACTTCGATGGTCTTGAACTCGGGATTCCCTTCGGTTTGGACCTCAATCTCCACGGGCATGCGGAAAAAGTCGAGATTCTGTTTCACCCTGCCATCGAGGCGGAAGCCGGTCTTGGTTCGATACACGGTGTAGGTAATGTTGAATTCGGGAATGCCGGTGGAGTTGATCCACTGCGCGAAAAACGACTGGACGTTGGCCGGTGCAGTCTGCTCCGACGCCGCGGGCTTGCTGCTGGAAGGTGCTGCATTTCCTAAAGCAAAGTTGGCAGGCTTCGCCGGAGCCTGTGCGACGTGCTCCTGCGCCATCTTTTGGAAATCGGCAAGCGAGGCTGCTTTGCCAGAAAACTGGTTGTAATAATCATGCAAGAGGGAAGAGAAAGTCGAATCGCCGATCTGCTCTCGAAGCATGTGAAACACCATGGCGCCTTTGTTCACAACCACGGAGGTGTAGTTTGGCGTGAATGGTGTTAGACGCCCAGCTTCGGCGATAGGCGCGCTATCGTCGTACATTAACGCGCCGATGGCAAAATCGTTTAGGGCCTTGTTCATCCCGTCGTGTCCGACGGTTTGCTCGACGTACAGCGCTTCGGAATAGCGCGCCAATCCGTCGGTCAGCCAGACGTCAGAGGGAGACGCAGCCATGACCTGATCTCCCCACCATTGGGCGGCCACGAGATTGGCCAATTGCCGCGCGTTAGCCGCCGGCCCCCATTGGCGCTGGCTTACGAGCAGCAAGCCCGGAGCGGCATAAGCAGGCAGTGTGCCATCAGGAATCTGCGCGATTGCCAAATTAGGCTTGGGCAGCGGACCAAACTGATCGGAAAGGACGTTGACGATGCGCGCGACTGCCCCGCCGTATTCCTGCGCCGAACTCGCGGCGCTGGGAGGCAGGTAAACGGAAATGTTCAAGCCTTCTGCTTGTATGGGGAAGAGCTGCAAGGAGCCGGCGACAAAAGTCCCTGCGGCTTCTGGGTGATCGACCCGAAAGGTGTACGTGATGCGCGGGCTCGGGCTCGGCGGCGTGGCCGAAGTAGGTGGCAGAGCGGCACCATCCAGAGTGCGGGCGAGCTCCCGAGGGACCTGACCGGCTGGATTTCGGTTACCGAGCATCGGTCTCGGTGCGGTGGGAGCTGCGCTTACAGGTGCAGGAGCTTCGCTAGCGCCCGTGCCGATCACGACGAAGCTTTGTGGCACCTCGATGTGGAAGGTGCCGGTGAAACGGTTCGATGGGTAGCCCGTGAGGGGGAACCAGCGGGCGGGCAACAAAAGATAGGCGCCATCTTTTCCGATAGACGCCAGGCGAACGCCAGAGATGGGGCTGTTCTCCTCATTGGCCAGAACGCCGCTGTATTCAAACGTTAGTTTGATTCTTTGGCCGGCGGGGACAACATCGGGTAGGGAGACGACTACATCCACTCCGCTTTGACCACCGCGGTCAATTTGGAGGACTTTGCCGGAGGCGTCGCGCACATCGCTCAGGCTCAGGTTTGGGTGCAGCTCGCAGTCGACGACGCGGGAAGGCGTTTGCGCTTCGAATTCCACGATCGCGCGCGCCGTAAGCATTTGTTTCTCAGGAGCCAGAGAAGCGGAAACCTCGTAAGAGACGGCGCGAAGTCCTGTCTTCTGGCGCGCTTGTGCCGTTACTGTGGGCGGCCGCACCGGCGCCTCTACTTGCCCGGACGCGGCCCAAGCCGCGACAAGCAGGCAAACAGAGAGGGCACTCAGGTAGCCGCGAAGATTGAATTGGAACGTCCGGTTTTCAGTCATCTTTTTCTATGGCCTCGTTCCGGCAGGCTCCCACCAGGAGCGATATCTTATATCTTTAGGATAGCAAAAATGGCTTCTCGAGTTGCCATCGCTCTAAAGGAGAGTTGCTACGTAACCGGCTGATTTCGGATCATTTCGGCAATGATATCGGCGGCGCGCTCGATGGCGCCGGGCGGGCCGAGCTTCTCCCGAACGCCGGCGAGCTCCCGCCGCATTGTTTCGCGAGCTTCCGCTGAAGCCAGGAGCCGTTCCGTCTCCCGCACGACGCGTTCAGTCGTGAAGGCATCCTGGATGAGCTCCGGGACGATCTCTTTGCCAGCGAGCACGTTGACCATGGCGAAAAAGCGTGTATGCACCAGATGCCGAACGACCCATGCAGTGAAGGGCGCGACGCGATAGACCACCACCATCGGAACACCGAGTAACGCGGCTTCGATGGTTGCCGTGCCACTCGAGACGATGGCCACCTGTGCGGCTCCAAGCAATTCGTATGTCGCGTTTTCCACTGTGGTTATGGCCGGCGCGAGCCCAGCCATATGCGCTTTCAGTTGTGCCTGCGTGAGTCCCGGCGCCGCCGCGAATACGAATTGCCGCTTAGTGGTCGAGTTCATCTGCGCGACAGCCGCCATTAACTGCGGCATATGATGAGCCAGCTCGCTAGGACGGCTACCTGGCAGGACGGCGACGATTGCAAGCATCGTATCGAGTCCGTAGCGCGCGGCGAAGGTTTCGCGGTTTGCCGGTGCCCGTACGGCATCGACGAGCGGATGCCCGATCCAGTCCGTTTGCACGCCGGCCTTGCGATAGAAATCCTCCTCGAAAGGGAAAATGCACAGGCCACGGACAAAACGGCGCTTTACCAGCCGGACGCGCCACGGCCTCCAGGCCCAAAACTGCGGACAAACGAAATAGATGTTCCGTACATGCTTGCGGCGGAGAACACGAGAGAGGCGCAGGTGAAATGCAGGAAAGTCCGTCAAAATTGCAAGCCTCGGTCCGCGCCGCTCGATTTCCGAAATCAGACGTTTCCAGGCTCGACGTAGCGCCGGAAGTTTTCGCACGATCTCCACAACCCCAAGCACACCGACATCCGCAGCGTCGACGACCGTATCGACCCCGGCTTCACGCATCCGGGGACCACCCATGCCAAACAAGTCGACCTCGGTTCGCCGACGGAGCGCCAAGGCCAGCCGCGCAGCATACATATCGCCGGAAGCCTCGCCGGCGGAGATCAACACCGGGATGCGAGTCATTCAGGCGAGCTTTCCGCGATTCGCGTTAATCATCGGCGGGAAGCGGAGCGCCCGCGGAACTGGCGGGAGCCACAGGAAGGCGGAGTTCCTGATCTTTGTACTGAAGCTGGTACAAGCGGTAGTAGATGCCTCTTCCGGCCAACAATTCCTGGTGCGTTCCCTGTTCGCGTAGACGGGACTTGTGGAAGACGAGAATTCGGTCGGCATGCTGGATGGTGCTCAATCGATGCGCAATGACGATAGCGGTGCGGCCGCTGAGCAGGCGGTCCAGAGCCTCGCGGATCATTAGCTCGGTGCGAGTGTCCACGCTGGAAGTGGCTTCGTCGAGGATCAGAAAACGCGGATTATGTGCCAACGCGCGCGCGAAACTCACCAATTGCCGTTGGCCGACGGAAAAAGTCGAGCCGCGCTCACTCACCATCGTTTCGAGGCCCTGGGGCAGGGAATCGAGGAATGGTCCCAAGCCGACTTCGCGAAGCGCAGATTCCGCCGCTTCGCGGCTGACGCTCTCGGTGCCCAAGCGAACGTTGGATTCGAGCGTGCCTGTGAAAAGAAAGGGATCTTGCAACACGATTCCGAACTGGCGCCGCAAGTCTTGCACACTGAGTTCGCGTATGTCCGTTCCGTCCAGGAGGATTTGGCCGCGCTGGATATTGTAGAAGCGGAGCAGCAGCTGAATGGTGGTGGTTTTGCCCGCGCCGGTGTGCCCGACGATAGCCATGGTCTCGCCCGGGCGCACACGGAAGGAAACGTCGCGAAGCACCCAATCGTCCTCTGTCGGATTGGAGCCTCCGTGATAGGCGAACCATACGTTATGGAATTCGATTTCGCCTCTCACGTCGGAAAGCGGAAGGCCGGCAGAGAGCATGGCCGGAGCCGGTTCGTCGAGCAACCTGAAAATGCGTTCGGATGCGGCCATGGCGGATTGCAGAATATTGAATTTTTCGCTGAGATCCTGAATCGGCTGGAAGAATCGTTGCGCGTATTGCATGAACGCGAACAACACGCCTACAGGAATGGCTCCGGCCAGCGATCGCAAGCCTCCGTACCAGAAGACGACGATAATTGCGACCACGCCGAGGAATTCGACTCCGGGATAAAAAAGCGCAAAGGCCAGAATGGCGTCTTTGTAAGCTTCCATGTGGATGCGATTGAGTTCAGCGAATTGGGCGCGCGCCTTGCGCTCGCGGTTGAACAACTGGACCACGCTCATGCCGCTAATGTGTTCCTGCAAGAAGGCATTGATGCGTGCAATGGCGGTGCGAATGCGGCGGTTGGCGTCACGAACTTTGCCGCGAAAAATCCAGGTGCAGAGAAACAGGAGAGGGAGCACGGCGAAGGTAGCCAGCGCCAGTTTCCAGTTCATCCTCAGCATGACGAAAATGAAGAGAACCAAAAGGAAGGCGTCATTCACCATGGCCGCAATTCCTGTGGCGAAGAGGTCGTTCAGGGCGTCCACATCAGTGGTTACGCGGGTGACGAGACGGCCCACCGGACTGCGGTCATAGAAGCTGATCGGCAGGCGCTGCAGGTGCTCGAAAATTTCCTTGCGCAGGTCATACATAGTGTCCTGGCCGACTTTCTGCATGACCCGCACCTGGAAAAACATGAAAGCAAAGCCTAGAGCCAGGGTGGCCAGGTAGGCTTGTGAGATCCAGCCAAGGCCATTAACCGCCGCCTCTCGGGTAATTTGATGATGGAGAGAAGGAACGAAATAGCGGTCTACCGCGATCTCGAAGAGATAGGGGCCCAATGCGGCGAGCGGCGCCACAGGCAAGGTCAGCAGAGCGGCAAGGGCTACCCAGCCGCGGTACGGGCGCAAGTAGCGGAAGAGCCGCCTCGCCAGACGCGAGTCGTAAACCTTGCCTAGGGCTTCTTCTTCCCTGAAATCACTCATGCCCGCTCAAGCTCTTCTTCGAGCAATTGCTTTTGGTATAGGTCCTCATAATAGCCGTCTTGAGCCAGGAGCTCTTCGTGTGTACCGCGCTCCACGATGCGGCCATCGCGCAGCACAATAATCTGATCCGCATTGCGGACTGTGGAGACACGATGGGAGATCAGCAGGGTGGTCCGCTGCTTCATCAATTCTTTGAGCCCCCCGAGGATACGCTCCTCGGTATCGGTGTCTACGCTAGAGAGAGCATCGTCGAGGATCAGGACACGCGGGTCGCGCGCCAAGGCCCGCGCCAGAGCGGTGCGCTGCTTTTGGCCGCCGGAAAGCGTGATTCCTCTTTCCCCGACCAAGGTGGCATATCCCATCGGAAAGCCGGCGATTTCCGACGCTATACTGGCCGTTTCGGCCGCTTTGTAGACAGTTTCATCGGAGCAGTCTTCCGTTCCGAAGGCAATGTTCTCCCGAAGAGGTTCGCTGAACAGATACGTGTCTTGCGGCACAAACCCGATGGATCGGCGCAAGCTAGCGAGCGGCCATTCCTGAATTGACCGGCCGTCGATTAGCAAGTTGCCTCGAGGCGCTTCCCAGAGCCTGGCGACCAAGGCGGCTAATGTGCTCTTGCCGCTTCCGGTGGGGCCTACAATGGCCAGAGTCGAACCGGCTGGGACGCGCAGGTTTATATCATGCAGCACAGGCGTGCCGGACGGCCTGCCATTTTCCCTGCCTGAGGCTACCTCGCGCGCCGTGGGATAGGTGAAATCGAGATGTCGAAATTCAATTTCGCCTCGCATTGGCGCTTCTTGTTCCTTGCTGTGGGCCGGTGCGGCGGAATCGTCGATGGAAGGCTTGGCGTCCAAAATGTAATTGAGCCGCCCCATGGAAGCGGCGCCTCGCTGAAAAATGTTCGTGACGAAACCGAGGGCGACGATGGGAAAAATCAATTGAATCATGTAGGCATAAAAAGCAACGAATTCGCCGAGAGAGATCTGCTCGAAGATGACCTGCCGGCCTCCGAACCATAGCACCAGGACGAAGGACATGCCGATCAGAGCCGTCAGCGCGGGCATAAACAAGCTCCAAGTGACGATCAGCTTGAGATTGCGCGTCACGTACTCGCGATTGGGCGCATCAAATGCGCGCATCTCTGCGTCTTCCTGGGCGTAGGCTCGAATGACGCGCACGCCGGCCAGATTTTCCTGCGCTTTGGCGGAAAGCGTGGCGAGGGCGGCCTGAATGGTTTCGTACAGCGAGTGTATGGTTCTGCCGAAATAGCGTACGGCCACGACCACAATGGGCACAGGTATGAGGACCCACAGGCTGAGGGTGGGCGAGAGCCGGAACATCAGCACCACCGCCAGCAGCATTGTTACCAGCGTGGTGGCGCTATACATGATTCCCGGGCCTAGAACCATGCGCACGGCGTTCAGATCGTTGGTGGCGCGCGACATCAGCTCGCCGGTGCGATTGCGCACGTAAAACTCCGGCTCCATAAGCAACAGCCGATCGAGCAGGTCGTTGCGAAGATCGAATTCAATGTCGCGGGAGAGGCCAATCAGAATCCAGCGCGTCCAGAAGGAGAAGACACCCTTGAGGGCGACGATGACAACCGCTGCAAGGCAGTAAATGATCAAGGTTCGGACGCTCGATGACGCATAGGCGGGGATCAGCAAATGCACGAGGCGTGGAGACACCTGACTCAGCCGCCCGAGCGGCTGAGCATTTCCGGAAAGACAGTCCATGATCACGCCAAAGGCCAGCGGTTGGAGCGTTCCGACAATGCCCATAGCCGCGAGAGTCAGCATTCCGATGGCGACTTGTCCTTTGGACCGTGCGATATAAGGAAGCAGCTTTTTGAGGTGCTTCCAACCGGGGATGGGTTTCGAGGCTGGGAGTTTCGGCGGCTCCGTCGCGAGTACTGTCGCACCCGGGGCGCCGCTCATTTGAGCTCCGAGGCGGGAATGGCCCAGCGCCCGCAACAATTTCTATAACAGCCTAGAAGTCCGATTGCGGAGATCAAGAACACACCTCGAATTTGTCACTCGCTTTGGGCGCGCTTCGTTTCGCGGCGGCTGCCGGCGGAAAGAGTAATTTCAACCACTCGCCCGGAGTCTCGTTGGCAATAAACTTGCATTGCCTGAGGCACGTCGAGACCGACGTTTTCAAAATCAAACTGGAGCAGTTCAAGATCTGTGTCAGCCCGCACTACGGGTTCACTGGACTTTGGTTCACCGTAGAGCTCCACCACGTGATTGCGCGAATCGCCCAGGCGTAAACCCTTTCCGGTCACCCAATCATCGAGATTCAGGAATTCAAAGCGCCGATTATCGCAATTTCCATCGCGAGGGACGAGCAAAGACACCGTAATCTCCTGGATCACAGAGCCTGGGTCGAGCGCAAGTGCTAGGGAACGACCGGTGCAGGTGTCCCGCCATTCTTTGCTCTCTGCGTTCGTTTTGCTCAAGAGGTATTTTTGCTTGTAGTGCTTGAACGCATTCGTGAGGGGGTCGCGACCGGGGCGAAGTCCAGCGAGCGTCAGCTCATTCGTAGGTTTGGGCGCACTGGCACGTTGCGCCGGAAGGGCGGATGCCGAAAGCGCGGCGACCACCACGAGACTAGTGCACTGCGAGAATTTCGTCCAACCGCGCCTCAAGATTCTCTTCTCCTTCGGACCACAGGAAGTGGCGTTCCAAGGCCAGGGCCCTTTCCACGGAGTCGGCCCAATTCAGCAAGAGCTGAATGTTGGCACGCGTTTTCTCATAGTACTCGTGCAGGTGTTCCTCACTCGTCATCCAGGCCAAGAACTCCGCTTCCACGGGATCGGAGGGCGCACTCCGAGCGGCGTAACCTCCGAGCAGGCCCGCATGGCCGGTAAACATATGCTCAAAACCGACGTCGGCGAGAAAATCGCCTGATTCATCCGCAACGCCATCATCGTACAAACGGCCGTTGCAAATGAGGAGCACCTGCTCCGGGCCTTTTTGCCACGCGCCCGTTTCCAAACTACGCTGCCAAACATCCCAGTGGGCTTGCACTTCGTAGGAGCAGTCTGCATTCTCGTGCTCGCGCACTAGGGCAATCACGTCCGAAGCGGCAGCCGTAGTGCCGCGAAGGTCATGTTCTGCTAAGGGAGCTTCTGCCGGACTCACGGCGCGAATAGTCAAACTGGTGAACCCTCGTTGAGCGGTGGAATGAGGAAATGCTTCCAGCCACTGCCTGAACCGGTCAAGCATGGTTTCTGCCGCGCGCTCGCGTGTCCAGAAGCTCACATAGGCATGATTGGTCATACGTGCCTATTATACCGATTCAGTTGCCGGAGAGGTTGAAGTCTCGCTGGTTTGCGATGGATCAATTCGGTTTGCGAACGCCAAAGCAGGCGGCGGATCACTCGTCGGTTTTTCGTGGCGACGGAGGAAGAGAATCGACGTCCAGCAGCCCACGGCGAAGAGCGTTGCCTACGCCGGAGAAAATTTCCGTAACGGCAGCGCGGAGGCGCTCCTCGGCCGCTTTGGTGAGTGCTTGAAGATGCTGTTCGGATTGCTGGCTGAGCTTCGAGACGGTGGTTAGCAGCCAGGAGTTCGAGGCGGCCTCAAGTCTTCGCTTGTAATCCTCAATGGCCTGGTTGTTGAAGCCTGCTATGCTCTCGGCTAGTTTATGTTGCTGTGCCTCAGATTCCAGGTCCAGTTGTTCCCGGGCAGATGCTAGTTGCGTGAGCAATTCCTTCCTGGCACTGCCCAGCTCCTCCTGTGCCTGCAGTTTCAGAGCGGCCCGGAACTCCGCAGAGAGTTGCAGGGAACCGGCTTCTGAGATTGTGCGCGCTTCGGCGACCTGCCTTTCGAATTGCATTTTGATCTGACCGGAAAGGCTGGTGGCCTGCGCGCGAAAGTCCGCCAAAGCCGCTTCCGTATCTTCCCGAGCTTGTTGCACGATGGAGCCTGCAGAAGCTGCGGCCATCTCCTCTGCTTGTTTACGCAACCGTTCCAGGCTTTCTCGAGCCGCCTCTTCCACCTGTCCCTGAGTATGTTCTACATAGCTGCGGCTGTAATGATCGAGCTCAGCGCCAAAAATACCCGACATTTCGCGCGCTTTTTCTTTGAGGGCAGTAAGGGCGTTTTCCATACCCTTGTCGATTGCCGCCTGCATTTGCGTGTGCACTTTCTTTTCGTACCATTCCGCGGTTTTGAACAACGATTCGAATGCGTGATGGGTTGTGTCGGCAGCCTTGGCATCGATTTCGGAAGTCCACTTTTCAACTGCGGCGCGGCCCGATTCGTGAAAGTCACGAGTAAGGGTGCTAACCAGGTCTTTCACCCGATCGCCGGCCGACTGGATAGCAAGCTCCGAAGCTCTCGTCAGGCTTTCCTGGCGGCTACGCAAGGCTTCTTCGGCCGAGCCAATTGTGTTTTCCAGGCGTGCAGCCATTTCCGCGGCACTCTCGACCCTGTCTTTCAGTTCGGCCTTGATCTGAGCCGCGAGCCGCGTCACGGTCTGCTGGCCCGTGGCTTCCAGGGCAGGCTGCAGGCGTTCCGCCCAGGCGATGATGGCACCCTCGGCGCGCCGTGCCATCTCCTGGCTTTGCGCTTCGAGCAAGGCGCTGGCACGCTGCTCGAGCGCTTGCTCCACGGCCCCGGCAACTCCATGGAGCTTAGCCGTTTGATTGTCGATTTGATTGTGGATGGATTGCAAACTCCGCACGGATTCCTGAGCGCGCTCGCTTTCCTGATCCAGCGACGCCCGCAAGAGATTGAGCCTGACCTCAGAATCATTGGTTGCAGCCTCGAAGGTCTTGTTCATCTCGGCTATTCGCAGAGCGAGCTCTCGCTCCACGTGTTCTCCGGCAGATTGCGCATGGCGCGCCAGTCGTTCCACAAACTCTTGCTTTGCGGATTCGGCCGACCTTCCGATCTGCTGATGCCAGCGATCGACCGCGCCGGACAGGTCCGCCTCGACTCGCGTTTTCCAATCGGATTGTGCTGAGATAAAAGCCGAGGCAGCCTGATCCCTCAAATCACGTGACGCGCTTTCAATCTCGGAGAGGCTGCGGTTTGCCTGTTCGATTTGAGCGCGAACGTGCTGTTCTATTTCCTGAAGTTCCGGAATGGTAGCTTGCGGGCCGTGCGTCTCAACGCTGGGGCTCTCAGGTGGGATTGGCGCCCGCAAATCGGCAGCCTGCTTTTGCAGTTGCTCCAAGCTTTCGCGGACCCGTGTTTCGAGCTGCTTCTCGAAGGTCGCGCTCCGTTCCTTTTCGAGTTCCTCCAACCGAGATGTCAACTGCTGAGCCGAGCGTGCGACGCTTTCCGCCATGCTGAGGTTACATTCCTGGAGGAAGGCGTCCACCTGAAGTTGCTTAACTTGCTGAAAGGCCTTTTCGGCAGCCGGGCCGGCGGCCGCTTCGAGAGATTTTTCCGCGGCGCCCTTCAGTTGGAGTTCCAGCGAGGCAATGAGGGGACGGGCCTCGAGAGAGACGGCTTCAGCAGCGCTCTGACGGAGAGCCGCTTGCACTTCTTGTTTGGCCTCTTCGAGCATCTGCGCTATTTCAGGGGCTGCGGACGATTCGATCAGGGGCGCCTGCTGAACTGAGGGCACCAGCGGCAGTGTGCGCACATTGCCCTCTGCAGGCGCTACGGGCGGCGGCGTCCGAGGGGGCTGAGCCGGCGCGGGAGGGGATATTGTGGTCACAGGCGACGACGGCACAGGTGCGAGGCCTTCTGGAACAGGTGCGAGGCCTTCTGGAAAAGGAAACCAGTCTGAAGGTGGGAAAGCAATACCCCAGAAATTGCCGGTCACTTCGAGTTCCACGCCGACCTGAAATAACTCGCGCACCGTCCGGGGCCGCTGGATCCACATCACGCGGGCGCGCACGTTTCGCACGGGATGTCCCGGTTCCGGATGAGGGACTTCCAGCGTGACCCACATGTTTTTGAGAACGTAATGCTTAGACTGATAGCGGCAACCGTGGCAATTAATGATCAGTGTGGAAGTGCGCTCCTGAAAAGGGCGCCCCAGCGCATCAACTCCGACCACCGTAAGCGGAACCGCCTGGACGATACGGGTACTGCGGCGTTTCGATACATCCGGTTCGTTCGTTGGCACAGACTCCGGCACGCGTCTCTCCAGAGCGAAGAACAAGCGTATCACCCGGGAGCTGAGCAGGTCGAGAAATCCCCGGGACCGCCGTGCGAAAGATGCTAATAACCCGCTCGTGCCGGGAATGGGAAGGTGCCCGGTTCAGGGGCGGGGCTTACAGATCGCGGCGACCTTCCATGGCCTTAAGCATCGTGATTTCATCAGCATACTCAAGGTCCGAACCTACGGGTATTCCCACGCCAATGCGCGTGACACGCACTCCCAGGGGCTTAATCAATTTCGAAACATATACGGCGGTAGCTTCGCCCTCCGCAGTGGGATTGGTGGCGATAATGATCTCCTGCACAGGTCCAGTCTTCAGCCGCTCGATCAATCCCCTCAGCTTCAGCTGATCCGGGCCTACTCCTTCCAAGGGAGAAAGGGCGCCGCCCAGCACGTGGTAAAGACCGTTGTACTGGCGGGTTCGTTCAATGGCGATGATATTGTGAGGTTCTTCGACAACGCAGATCACAGTGCGATTGCGCGTCGCACTGGCACAGTAGAGGCAGGGATCGGCATCAGTGATGTTGTTACAGACGCTGCATTCACGAATCTTCAGCTTAGCATCGCGAATGGAGTCAGCAAGGGCGATCGCCTCTTCTGGGCCGGCGCGAAGGAGATGAAAGGCCAGGCGTTGCGCTGTCTTTTGACCGATCCCGGGCAGGCGCTTGAATTGATCGATAAGCCGGGCGATGGGTTCGGCAAAGTCAGGCATCAGCGAAGCCCGGGGTCCCCAGCACGCGCTTCTC
>Ga0209804_1001464_pt1 | contig 15314 bp, 12 predicted proteins | sample GraSoiAngelo_139_FD_185896 | JGI IMG/M metagenome (GOLD analysis project Ga0209804, IMG submission 185896) | Grasslands soil microbial communities from the Angelo Coastal Reserve, California, USA - 14_0929_12_20cm (SPAdes) (version 2) | ecosystem: Environmental > Terrestrial > Soil > Grasslands ... | reverse complement strand
TAAACATTATTTTGACGGCATATCACGATTTTGATACTGCGCAGCAAGCGATTCGCCTGAGCGTGGCCGATTATTTTGTTAAGCCCGTGGATATTGAGGCGCTGATTAGCACGATAAAGCAAAAACGCGCTCCCAAGAATCGACAAAACTTGCGTCCAGCTAAAGTGCTTCGAGCGAAATTTCAAATTAGCCGGAAGGTTCGCCCAGAATCGTCAGGGCGGTAAAAGAATTCAACTTTTGGCGTCTAGGAGACGTTTTACTTCTGGGATCAGTTGAGTCCCGGCAGCGGCTTTGGAGACGAAACCATCAGCGCCAATAAGATGCGCGGCGGATATACTCCTTAGGTTCTTGGAGGAGGCTGAGTGTTCTGTGACCTGCAATGAAAACGCTAGTCGTGCAGGACGACACTCAGAAGGGACCTGTGCACTCGCAATCCGTCTTTGTAATCGATAAAGCCCAACTTCTTGAACCTAGTCATAAAAAAGCTCACGCGTGACCGGGTCGTGCCAACCATTCCTGCCAGGGTTTCCTGGTTTATCTCCGGAACAACAGTTTCTGGTTTGCCTTCCTTACCGTAATTGGCCAGCAACAAAAGAGTCCGGGCCAGCCGTCGCTCGCTGGAGTTAAAAAGTTGATCGACCAAATCCTCCTGGATGCGCATGTTGCGTGAAAGCACGTACGGTACGAAAAAGTCTGAAAACTTGCGCTCCTCATGGAGGACGCGCAGCATCTCCTTCTTTTCAATTCTAAGTATAAAGCTAGGTGCCATCGCCGTAGCCGTCGCTACCTGGACAGTCTGACCTATTAGGCATGCCTCACCCAAGAAATCACCCGCACCCAAAATTGCAATGACCGCCTCTTTCTTCTGTTGGGATCGGACCTTGAGCTTCACCCTGCCTTGCTGAATATAGAAAACAGCTTCGGCGGGATCACCTTGAGAGAAGATCTTGTAGTCCTTTTGGCACTGCGTAATAGTTCTTGCCGCGCCCACTGTGGCAAGAAAAGCTTGAGGATCGAAAGAAGCCCTTCCTGGATGTTTCTTAATCGACTGCGGTCGCGTGACCATCGACTGCCTCTTACAGTGCCTTTGATGAGTGGGCTGCATTCCTACAATAAAATCTACGGCCCGTCATTCCGGCGGAAAATCTTTCACCCGCTCGTCACCTTTATCAATCGACCAACAACCCTCAGGCAGCGAGTTGGTCTCTTCATCAGCGGCTAATTCGGCTGGTGTAAAGACGCGTTCCCAGTAAATGGGAAGCTCAGCCGCAACCACGAAGGCGGCGGCAGCGTCGTGGCTAAACTCCTCGGTGAAAGCGATGACGCCGAACGCCACAGTATCCAACGTGCAGTTACGGATTTCTGCTTGCAGCGTATCGAGGGTAATCTCGGCGCGGCCGTAAGCTTTCGCCAGTGCCACAACGTATTCAATGTCGCGCATGTCAGCACCCAGCCGTAGGAAGACACCTCTGTTGGGCGCACATTCTACCATGTTGCTATATGCCGGACAGCGGCGTCACTGGGTGTCCAGGACCGTGGAGGCCGGTTCGGTCTTGGTCCTGAAGTTTTCAAACATTTCCTGGCGACCACGCTTTTTAGGTGATTCCTTCAGGGGGGATGCCCGGCGCGGATTCTACCCCAAGAAGCAAAAGGCCGGTTAGCCTCGCGGCGCGGCACAGCGCGCGGGAATCTCGCGGCATCCGGGCAGCGCTGGCACGACATTCATCGGCGAAAGCGGGAGAGGTCCCTCGATTTCCCTTTCTCGGCATCCTTGCATCGCTGACACTCTTCGCCATGTTCCTCAATCGTGTAAGTCTCGCCTTGAAGTACGGATTGCTCTGCACTCGCCTCAGCTTCCGCACGCGTGCTGAAGCATTCCCAATTCAACGGTACAACACGTGACCAACGGATATGGTAATGGTGATTTTCGTCCTTGCGGTCCATAGGGCCTCTTGCGAAAGGCCTCATGTCCCGCACTCTTCCATGAAAGGGATTTCGGGGCGATTCACTGTAGCAGAGCGAGGGGTAAAGTAAAGGGCGGCATTCTACCCAAAAAGCAAAACGTGTCGAACTTTCCACAAGGATTCCACAGCTATTCCACAGTTACCACGCTCCTGTTAGCCTTTCTATTCCACAACGTAACTAGCCCACACTGGTCGCATGAACGCATCCAAAACGGCCTCGGCGCGGTTGACGACGAAAACTTGGGTTCGATTGTCATGGTCACCTGAACATTCTTTTCATCGAAGTCTGTGCTACCGCATAGGCATGTAGATAGGGGTTTAGGTTTGCTGGGTGAGGTTGCCATCCGCTGTTCCTCCGTGCGGCGGATTGTATACCAAATAGTGATAGAATCCGCGCGGCAAGGCGGAGTACCCCGCATGTCTGCCGCGACAGTCATCGGCTACGTTGGATGGGCTGTGATTCTATTCTTTTGCGCGACGTGGTTCATACAAGGCCTCAAGGGAAACATACAAAGAAGAGCCCCAATCCCCCGTGAAAGTGAAACGATGGTTGTTCGCTCGGACGATTACCGCCTGGATTCTCGCGCTGCTTTTCGGAACAGTTATAGTTAACCAAGGCCAACGATTATCTGCCAGTCCTTCCTCATTCGACATCTTCTTCCTATTGGGAGCGCTTACACCACTTGCCGGACTTGCTTTGTCACTCTCATGGGTACGGAATCTGAATCGCGAAAGGCGTGAACGGCGGCGTAATGCCACCTGAAGCAAGGTCGGCACGGTACATGCGCAGCCCGCCGCGAATTTGGGGAAGCCGCCACGGGAGCCGTTTGTTATACGGTTGCGGGAAGCTCGGGAGGAGTGGAAGAGCCGGCGCATGTGAGAAATACGAATGCTTCCGACGCAGATTTACCATGCTGATTGGGGAACTGGTCCTAAGAAACGTTGGCTCGCCCGAGCAATCCTTGGGTCAGACTGCACCGCATTCGCTCCAAGGCCCATCACGAATCATACAGAGTTGATTTCTTCAATTCGCCGCAACCTCCCAGAGCAAGGTTGTGCACTAATCGGTTTTGATTTCCCAATCGGGGTACCGGAGAAATATGCCCGGTCTGCGGGAATCAGAGACTTCAAGACATTCTTGCAAGGGCCGGGGACTGAAGTGTGGTCCAAGTTCTATGAACCCGCACGAAATATTTCCGAAATTTCAGTTCACCGCCCCTTCTATCCTTTTAAGCCCGGTGGGACAACACACTCGCACCTAACAACAGGCCTCGGAGTTAGACATATAGATGAGCTTCGGCGCGAATGTGAAAGGAAACAAGCAGCCCGAAGAGCCTTTCCTGTAACTTACTGATTCTACGATTTCTCTTGACCCTTAGAATGGGCATTTACGCAAAAAGAGATGGCGAGATTAGCGCGGTCGGCCTTTGGTTAGCTTTTGTATTCAGATGGGCATCTTTCGCTCGATGAGCTTTGCAATGAATGCTTACACAAAATGGGGAGGGGGCGTCCTTGTTTCTATCTTCGAGCCTACCGCTTCCCCGTGAAGCCATCGCTTCTGGTCAGGTGCGATAATCGTTTCCTTATCGGCGGGCGTAGCATCTATTTTGCAAACCTTTTGCCAAGGAGGCAGCGTGGTCAGACCTAAGCGGAAACTGTTCCTGCTGTTAGGAGTGCTGGCATTTATACCGTCTGCGTGGGCGCAGAGCGGTACGATTCGTCTTTCGGCCGACCTGCGCGAGGCTCCCCGCCGCATCTTTCATGCCCGTCTGGAGCTGCCGGTTAAACCCGGACCGATGACTCTGCTCTATCCCAAGTGGATACCCGGCGAGCACGCCCCGGATGGTCCCATTGCGGATCTCGTGGGCCTAAAGCTCAGCGCCAATGGCAAAACGATCCCCTGGCGACGCGATGAGGTCGATATGTACATGTTCCACATCGACGTGCCCAGCGGAGCAAACACACTCGAAGCCATTTATGATTATTTGTCGCCGGCAGGGGGCGAAGGCTTTTCCGCCGGCCCCACAGCGGATCAGATGTTGGCGGTGCTGGAATGGAATCTGCTCGTTCTCTATCCCTCTGGAGCTCCTACCGACTCGCTCACCTACCAGGCCAGTTTGCGCATTCCGCAGGGATGGAAATTCGCAAGCTCTTTAACCGCGGAAAAGCAAGATGACGATGAGATTCTGTTTGCTCCGGTTTCCCTCACGACCCTCGTGGATTCGCCGGTGCTTGCCGGACAGAATTTCCGGTCCATTCCTCTCGCTCCCGACGTTAAGCCTCCGCACCATTTGAATATTGCCGCCGATAGCGCCGCAGCGCTGGCCATATCGGATGAAGAGGTTGCGGCCTATAGCCGCCTGGTGCGCGAAGCGGGCGCACTATTTGGCGCGCGCCATTACGATCACTACGATTTCCTGGTCTCGCTGACGAACTACTTTTATCCCAACGGCCTCGAGCATCATCAATCGAGCGACGATCGGATTCCCGAACGCACGTTTACCAATAGCGATCAGGAGGAAAACTCAAACTCCTTGCTTTCCCATGAATTCACGCACTCCTGGAACGGCAAGTATCGCCGGCCGGCCGGCCTGGCAACGCCCGATTTCGACCAGCCCATGAAAGACGATCTTTTGTGGATTTACGAAGGGCTGACGCAATACATCGGCGAATTCCTCTCTGCTCGCTCCGGTTTGCGAACTGAAGACGATTACCGCGAGGCGCTAGCCCGCGTCGCGGCCTACCTCGATTGGCCAGGACGCTCCTGGCGCAGCCTGGAAGATACGGCGGTCGCGGCGCCACTACTTTACGATACCGGCCGCAACTGGACGGCGTGGAGACGTGGCGTCGATTTCTATGACGAGGGCTGGCTCATCTGGCTCGATGCAGACACGCTGATTCGCCAGCAATCGCACGGGCAGAAATCTCTCGATGATTTCTGCCGGCGATTTTATGGTCCGCCGGACTCAAGTCCCAAGCTGGTGCCCTACACTCTCGATGAAGTGATCGCCGCTCTCAATGCAACCCTTCCCTTCGACTGGCGCGGGTTCTTCAATGCCCGCGTCTACCAAGTCAATCCGCACCCTCCTCTCGGAGGAATTGAGCGCGGTGGCTGGCAGTTGGTTTATAACGATCAGGAAAACGCCGTCATGCGCGTCCGTGAGACCGTTGACGACCTTCTGGATCTCAGCTTTTCGGTTGGCATCGTGGTTCAAACCGTCAGTGGAGAGGGAAATGGACGATTGGAGGACGTCATACCGATGATGCCGGCGGCGGAGGCAGGGCTTGCTCCCGGCATGCGTCTCATTTCCGTCAACGGCCGTGGATTCACGCCGGGCGCGCTGCATGAGGCCATTGCCGAGGCAAAGGGCAGCAACAAGCCCATTGTCATTACGGCCGATAACGGTGGTTTCGTGCTGACCTATAATGTTCAGTATCATGGCGGCGAGCGCTATCCGCACCTGGTAAGAGATACTGCCCAGCCGGATTTATTGAGCGATGCACTGCGGCCGCGCACATCGCGTGAAAACGGAAAATAGCGCCGGAGGCGAACAGCCGCTCGTATGGCGAGGTTCAAAATGAAACCTTTATGGAGAATCTGTTTTTCTTTTGCCGCGCTGATCCTGGCCGCCGTTCCCGTTGGTGCCCAGCAAAAGCGCCCACTTACTTTCGACGACCTTATCTCCGTGGAAAGAGTGAGCGAGCCGATGGTTTCGCCCGACGGACTCTGGGTGGCTTATACAGTCGCGAAAGCGGATCTTGCTGCCAACCGCCCGGCGCGAAATATCTGGGTCGTAAGCACCAGTGGGACCTCCGCGCCGCGGCAATTAACCCGTGGCGGCTCGGATTCTCGTCCGCGCTGGTCGCCCGATAGTAAGCGGCTGGCATTTGTGTCCAGCCGCTCGGGCACCGAACAAGTTTATTTGCTTTCGTTGAATGGCGGCGAGGGAGATCCTCTTACCGCCCGCCCAACTGGGGCCGGGAACGAACAGTGGTCGCCAGATGGCCAGTGGATTGCCTTCACCTCAGCGGTATATCCGGATTGTCGCGACGATGCGTGCAATCGCCAACGCGATGAAGCACGAGAGAAAGACCCTGTAAAGGCGCGGATCTATGATCATCTTCTGTTTCGTCACTGGAATCATTGGAGCGACGGCAAGCGCAGCCATCTATTCGTAATTGCCGCCTCCGGAGGAGCACCACGCGACCTCACTCCTGGTGCGGATTACGATGTGCCGCCCGACGAGCGAGGCGATGCGGCGGATATCGCCTTTTCTACCGATTCCAAGGAAATTTGCTTCACTGCAGTTACCGACCGGCCCGAGGCCACCAGCACCAACGGCGATCTTTTCACGGTCGCTCTTGGCGGTGGCGATCCTCGGCGAATCACGACGAATCCTGGTTTCGACGGTCATCCTATCTATTCGCCCGACGGACATTCGATTGCTTATCACGCACAATTTGGGGCCGGTTATGAAAGCGATCGCTGGCGCCTGATGCTTTACGATCGCACGACGCATAAGATCTCGAATCTCACCGAAAGCTTCGACCGCAGCGTGCAGGAACCTCTTTGGTCGAACGATAGCCGCCGAATTTATTTTGTTGCGGAAGATCAGGCCGAGCAGCCCATCTATGCGATCGACGTCACACTGGGTAGCGCGCCGCATCCAATCGCACCGGCCAGCTACAACTCCGAACTGAGTGTCAGTGCCGACGGCGGCATGCTCGTTTTCACCCGTACCAGTCTGACCATGCCTTCTGAAATCTTCGCCGCCAGTGCTGACGGAGGGCACGCACACCAGCTCACTCATCATAATGCCGCCCTGCTCTCTGCGGTGGAGATGAATTCACCCGAGCCGTTCTGGTTTGAAGGCGCGGATGGCGCGCGCGTGGAAGGGTTACTCATCCGGCCGCCTCACTTTGATGCCTCGAAGAAATACCCATTGCTCCTGCTCGTGCACGGCGGCCCGCAGGGATCGTGGGCCGACGACTGGGGGTATCGTTGGAACGAAGAGCTCTTCGCTTCCCCAGGTTATGCAGCGGTGATGATTAACCCTCGAGGTTCGACGGGTTATGGGCAAAAGTTCGTTGACGACATCCGGGATGATTGGGGCGGAAAGGTTTACGACGACTTGATGAAGGGCACCGACTACGTGCTAGCCCATTACGCCTTTATCGACGCCAGCCGCACGGCCGCCGCAGGAGGCTCATACGGCGGTTACATGATGGATTGGTTCGCTACGCACACCGGGCGCTTCAAGGCGCTCATCAGCCATGCCGGTCCTTACGACAATGTGAGTATGTATGGCGGAACCGAGGAGCTCTGGTTCGTGGAGCACGACTTGGCCGGAACACCGTGGTCGAATCCCGAGAGCTATCGCAAGTGGTCCCCAAGCGCCTATGCCGCGGCGCTTGGAAAATTCAAGACTCCAACACTCGTCATTGCCGGAGAAATGGATTATCGCGTTCCCTACACGCAGTCGTTGCAGTTCTTCACAGAGATGCAACGCCAAAACGTACCTTCGAAGCTGCTCATCTTCCCCGACGAAGGCCACTGGATCACCAAGCCCCAAAACAGCCGGCTCTGGTACAAGACCTTTCTGGACTGGCTCGCTACTTACCTAAAGTAGGCGAGCGGCCCGTTACCGCACGAAGCACGTCATCACCTACCAGGTGTCCCCGGGTGTCATTGATCCTCTTGAAGTGATCAATATCCGCCAGTAGGACGCCCACGGAGCTGCCGTCTCTTCGTGCGCGGTTCAGTTCGCGTTCCAGCCGCGCCGCGATTCCAAATCAATGTAAGCGCGTCATGGTTGGCTTTGAAGCGCAAGTTCTCTCGTGCCTCCACAAGATTGCTTTCGAGTTCCAACATCCGCAAGCCCACGCGCAATCGGGCCCTCAACTCTTGCTTATGATCGCGCGCCCTTGTACCTTCTGTCCGGCAACGATGCGAATGAGGCTGTCGCCAAAGGGATCCTCTCCGATAATTCCCATCACAATCGGCGCGTGGGGATCTTCAAAAGTGCCGTCCGGCCATTCCACGAATTTGGTGAAGTTGAATAAGAACGCTGCCTTGACTGCTTACTCGCTGAGCTGGTCGGATTGCGCCGCGCAAATGCCACAGAAGGTCAAAGCAGCCACGAGGGCGAACAGGAACCAGGCCGTTCGCTGTGCGAGCGGCAATTGCAGGCGGTACGGTGGCAAATTCAGAGGATCCATCAGACTTTGGCGTAAGCGTCGCGCTTCATAAGGGCCCAAGCCGTGCTACCGAACGCTAGATGTCCTCTTGCGTGATGACGTTCACCGAGAGTCTCCGCTAGTCCTGAGCGTCGTTTCCCCTTGCGCAGACTTAGGCCGCCATAGCCCGGCGCGCGCGTTGTTACTGTCTCAGTGCCGATAAGACTTCATTCGATCGTTGCGTCGGACCTGTTTCCGTCGCCTGTCCACACCTCGCCATATGGGCTTATAAACAGGCAAAAGGCCGCCTTGATTTCCATTCGTTGAGTCAGAGAGAATTTCTGTGATAGGAGGGCCGAAAAAGGCGTTGACCAGTGTGGCGCTGTTCGGAAAACGAACCTATGTACCGTTCTGAAACAACTCAGGGTTGGCTTGCTTCAACTAGCTCTGATCAGAATTCCCCTTTTTGAAATACTTTCCCCTTCCGGCAAGGAGCGGCTCGGCAGGCGTTTGATCGTCGGAAGCAGGCGAGCCGTTTCGGGCACCGATGTTTCGGGAAAAAGAAATGCACGACGCAAAAGTGAACGCGTGGAGAGAATGTCTGGCTGAGCAAGTCCTACAAAATGACGCGTCGGCAGAGAGGATGTCGCTGCCGATTCTTTGTTATCTAACGCACCTGTAATTTAGTTACTGACCTGCGGCAGCCGCTTTCGATTCCGGCTTCGCAAATTTCGAGCTATCGAGCGGCGCATTATCCAGCACTTTGGTGACGCGGATGGTAGCGGTCGTAGACGGCTCGGTCCGCGCGTTAGCGGGATTCATCGTGATCAGGTAAGGGAATTTCACTCCGCTGCTGGTGTCTCGGTAGTCCTCGTAATCCACTTGAAAGGGGGCTTCGCCGACGGGAGTCGGCAATGAGCTCCACTTCCGCACAAGCAAGCCCGTTTGCACGTCGAAGTAGAGCCGCTCCGCGGAATCGCCCTGCGGACGCGCGCCCAAGACATAAGCATCGTGGCCGTTCACGTTTGCAACGCCTCGCAGTTGCATTTGCGTATATACCTGCTTCAAATCCAAAGGCAGATAAAAATCCGAGTCTCGCTTGGCGCGCATTTGGTCGGTGGCGGGAGGCTCGGTGACGCGTCCCGTCGCAGCCTGAGCCCAGGCTCGCGTCCCATCGAAACCATCAGAGACCGTGTACGTTGCCGTGCGGTACGTGTTCATAACGAGGTTGGGCGCCTTCTGGCTGCGTTCGATCGCAGCCGGCACAGGTATCGTTCCACCGGGCCCCGTGGGAATGTACTGAGTCCCAATGATCACGCGGCTCGTGATTTTCCGAAGAGCCTGCTCACCGCCGAGTGCCTGCACGTATTTGGTCAGGATCTGATCGACTGACGGCAGACCTTGGGGCTCCGGCTCTACTCCCTTTTCGACGGCCGGCAGAGCCACCGTGGTCATTGGAACGGTACTGCCGCGGTGACAGGTATAGCAGGTGACCTCTTGTTGCCCTTTAAAATTGTTCTTGTTGATGTCCATCACCATACGCATCATCATGCGGGCCGTTTCTTTGGCTTCCTTGGTGTCTGCTGCTCGATCTGGATCCTCATGGCAGAATTCGCAATTTACGCCCAGGGCGGCCCGGATCTGGTGCATGGCCTCGATGACCTGGTCGGCCGGAACCCCGTTGAGCACTTTGATGCTCTTATAAAACTGCTCGGCCGTCTTTCCTTCCATGCTCGGCGGCGCTCCCTGAGCGTGTGCCAATAGCGAGGCGGCCAATGTCAACCCCATCAGCACGCCAATTTTTTTCAGACAAACCAATAATTTACTCATTGATGAGACGATCCTCCCTGCGAGTCTCGAGAACCTCTGCCGGTTCGCCGCTATCGAATCCGGGCCAATCTCCCGTTTGATTTCTCCGGTGGGGCGTTAGCATACACTCTTACCTTGCCGGTTGCCACCCCAGCATACGCAATGTACGCAATGGCGGCGCATGCTGGGGATCCCGGTTGGAAGATGGGGCATCCTTGGCACAGGCGGTCGTTCGAGCGCCCTCCCACATGGATCTTCAGGAACCTTCGTGCCGTGCCCATATGCCCATATGCAGGGCGATTGAAAAGTGAGCGTGAGCATTGTATTCTCGGCGCCTACTTTCCAACCGGGGGCGAGGTGAGAGTCATAACATAACCCTCTACGGTCTCTGGCTGATTGACGGAGCTGAACCAGAACGCGCAGCATTCATAGTAACGAAGGGAGAAAATTTATATGTCTTTGGGATGGAAGCCACGCCTCCGGAGTGCCATCGGAATAATCACCGTGTGCCTGTTGGGCGTTGCGTCAGCGAGCGGGCAGGGCGACTCCGCTCAAAAACCACTGATGTCCGAAGAGGCGTTCAAAGACGTCCAGGTGCTGCGAGGGATTCCAGCCAGCGAGTTCATCGAAACCATGGGATTCTTCGCCGTCTCACTGACGGCGAACTGCACCACCTGCCACGGCGATGCCAGCGCCGGCAGTTGGGAACATTACGCCGACAACACTCCGCTCAAGCAGGCCGCGCGCAGGATGGTGTTGATGATGAATTCCATCAATCAGGCCAATTTCGGCGGGAAACGTGAAGTGACCTGTTATACCTGCCATCGTGGCGACCGTATGCCGAGAGTCACCCCGACGATTGCCGACGTATACAACTCCACGTTCAATACTATCGAACCGGATCAGCTGCTTCCGGCCGCTTCCGGCGAACCTTCCTTCGATCAAATTCTGGACAAATACATTCAGGCGGTTGGCGGAGCACAGCAATGGGCCAAGCTCACCAGCTTTGTGGTTAAGGGAACATCCCAGGCCTACGCCGAACTCGCTTATCCGTTCGAAGTCTATGCCAAGGCTCCCAATCAACTCATGACCGTCACGCACACCGAGGCGGGCGACAGAACCACGGCTTATGATGGCCGCAACGGCTGGGTAGCCATGCCCAGCGACGACAAACCGATCCCGCTACTTCCGCTGATCCAGGGTGACCTGGTCGGCGCCCGGTTAGATGCGACCATCTGTTTTCCCACCGCCATCAAGCAGGCGCTCACACAATGGCGCGTGAGCATGCCGATAACTATCAACGATAAGGATGTCGAAGTCGTACAAGGAACTGCCGATGCGGGTCGAACTCCGGTCAATCTGTACTTCGACAGCAAGTCTGGGCTGCTGGTACGGCAAGTGCGCTATACGGACACGAAAGTCGGCCTCTCTGCGACGCAAATCGACTATGATGATTATCGGGACGTCGCCGGAGTCAAGATGCCGTTTAAGTGGACGACGAGCTGGCTCGACGGTCAGACCGTCTATACGGTAACTCAACTTCAGCCGAATGTGCCCATAGACGCGGTCAAATTCGCAAAACCGGCCCCGCCAAAACCCGCAAATCCCTGACCGCAAGCGGACGCACCAGATTCTCAGGAGCCTTCCGCTCATGAGGTGATGCCTGGACCATAGCTTGACTCTTTCTCGGAGGCAAGCTATGTTCAGCCACGGTCAATCTTTCGGCTGCTCTCCATCACGACTCCCGAAAATGGCGAATCGGACAGGAGGAATAACTCGAATGACAAACAGAACTTGGGGCATCGTGGTGATCCTTTGTGGAGTGCTCTTGGCGGCTCTACCTACCTTTGCGCATCATTCGCTGAACTCAGAGTTCCAGATGGGCAAGCCTACGGAGTTGAAGGGCACCCTCATGAAAGTGGAGTGGGATAATCCCCACGTTTATTGGTACCTAGATGCGAAGGATGCGGGCGGGAGTGTTGTACGCTGGTCAGTAGAGGGCCTGCCTCCGAGCTACCTGCACCGCAACGGGGTCTCGAGAACAGACATGCTGGCGCTTGTAGGAAAAGAAGTTACGATTCACGGTCGTATCGCCAAAGACGGTTCAAAACTGATGTTTGGGCTAGATTTTGTTCTGCCAGACGGGCGAGTGATTCCGGTCGGGCCGAAGGTAGGCGACGACAACCCGTAGTGATTTCGAACGTCGAGAGGAGGATCCTATGAACTACCGTTATCTCCTCGGCTGCTTAATTGCCGCGGCGATGATCGCGGGTCTCAGCTCCACGACGGCGTCCGCCCAGGCAGATAGGGACCAGGGAACTAAGAAGTACGCGCCTCCCTCTTTGCCGACCGATCATTCCAAGCCTGCGCCGCGGAGAGCTGACGGACATCCGGACCTTTCGGGAATGTGGATTGAGAAATACGGAGCGCTAGGGACCGACCCTGCTGTCGGAAAGCCGGGAGGTGGCGCGCGATCAGCAAGGCCTGCCTCCTACCCGTCCGATGAGCTGCCTTATCAGCCGTGGGCGGCTTTGAAGGCCAGGCAACTGCACGATGCTGGGAATACTGATCCGCTGTTGCATTGCGAACCCTATGGCGTCCCGCGCATCTGGGGCGGCCCGCATCCCGCAAGGTTGGTGCAATTGCCCGGAGAGTTGATCATCCTCTATGAGAGAGATACTGCCTTCCGCATAATCCCCACAGACGGGCGGTCTCATCCCGCAGACGCAGACCCATCTTGGATGGGAAATTCGGTCTCGAAATGGGATGGCGATACGCTAGTCATCGACACGATCGATCTCAATGAAAAATCTTGGCTAGGATCGGGCAAGAATGCCGGCGAGGGCAGCGGCACGTTTCATAGCGACGCACTGCACGTGACCGAACGAATCCACCGTCCCGATTTTAATCATCTCACAGTAGAAATCACGGATGATGACCCAAAGGTGTTCACACATCCTTGGACCTATAATTGGAACATGAACCTCGTTCCCAACGAGGAGATGTACGAGGACGTGACTTGTTCCAACGAGAAGGATTACGAACACGAACTGCCCGACAAGCTGGCGGCCACGGACAAATCAGCGGCGGCTAATTGAAAGAGGTTGGACGCAAGCTGACGGACTTCTGCAGAGCCCTGATAGAGTTTTAGGGAAGAGAATTTGCCCTATCTCCGTCTTTCTGGCCGTCCGCGCATTCTCGATTTAGCGAAACTTATACGCGACTCCTGGCCCGTTGGGATGTTGGGATGGTTGGGTGCTTGGGTGCGCGACGCTTTCCAGTTCGCCGCTTATCTTATAAGGTAGGCTTGGCTGCTCGGCACGATCCAAAAGAAGTCACTACTCCGGGGTGGTGCAATTGGTAGCACATGGGCCTTTGGAGCCTAGAATCTTGGTTCGAGTCCAAGCCCCGGAGCCAATCTTCGCAATCGGGTCAGCGGGGGCTGCTCACCAAAGGAACGAGAATATCGCCGTTCTGTCGCTGCTAAGAGGCGGTGCCGACCTGATGGAAAGCACCAGGCCCGCACGCTGGTTTTCATTTCGAGGATCGAATGGCACCTTGCCGCCGACGGACCCGCTGCCGTTTCCGGAACGGAAACGGAACCATCAATGTTCGCAGGCCCCCGAATTTCTCGATGGTTTCCGTGTGCCCGTGTGCCGCGCCGTCTTGATCTTTCCTCCGAATGCTGCAAGGATGGGTCAGGTGTCCATTCCCCTTGAGGTCGACCGCGCTTAGTTTGGCAGCGAAGGAGATTCCATGTGCGCATTCCGTTCTTTCCTAGCATTTCTTGCTCTGACCGCTGCTTCTTCGCTGAGTACACGCGCGGCGAGCGTTACCGGTACGGTTAAAGGGCCCGATGGCGATCCTTACATGGGAGCGTTTGTCCAGGCCAAAAACCAGCAGAACAACGTGCTGTTTAGCGTGTTGTCGGACAAACAGGGCCGCTACCGCATCGACAGCCTGCCGGCTGGTAGCTACCAGATTCAAATTCGCGCCATCGGGTGCAAGGCGGAACCCCAGAGCGGCGTCAAGCTTGCCGGCGATCAAAACGCATCCTTCGATTTTGCCTTGCAGCCGGGAACGGTCCGTTGGAGCGATGTGAGCCTTTATCAAGGACGGAAGCTGTTGCCGGAGGGCAAAGGGAAGGACGCGCTGACGTCGAACTGCATGGTCTGCCACGGCTTCCAAAACGTCATGGCTTCAACGCCTCGCACGGAAGCCGGATGGCGCGACCGAATCAATTATATGCGGAAGGCCATGTGGTGGCAGTTGCCGAGATTCGATGACGACAAAGCCGACGCCGTCGTCTCTTACCTTTCGCATATGTTCGGTAACGACCCCACGGCGCCGCGTTCTCCGGCTGACCTTCCAGGATATAAGGAGACAGTCCGCTCGTTCAGGGAAGAGGCGATGGGCATCGCGTATGTCGAATACGACGTCTCGGGGTCGAAGGGCTTGCCCTGGAGCGCTGCTCCTGACAAAGACGGAAATCTGTGGATGCCTTACTATGGCAGGGGCAATGAAGTCGCACGGCTCAATCCGAACACTGCCGAAATGAAACGATTCCTCTTGCCGTTTGAGGAGTCAGCGGGGGTGCACTCCTCCGTGCCCACGCCTGAGGGCACCGTTTGGTTCACGGAATTTGCTCTGAACCGGATCGCGAAGCTCGATCCCCAAACGGGCAAGATCACCGAATATCAAGACTCGGGAGACGTCCCGGGAGAGCGTCCCAGCAAGCATACAGCCCGAGTGGATGCACAGGGAAACGTTTGGACTTCAGGGAGTCCGGTGACCGAGTTCGACCCCAAGACAGGGAAATTCACTCACTTCATGGACGCACCTTCCTCCTACGGCATCACTTTCGATAAGGAGGGAAACGTCTGGTTCTGTGTGTTGAAGACGGACGGGACAATCGGCAAGATCGACGCGAAGACTGGAAAGGTCAGGCACTGGTCTCCACCGACTCACGGGATGCCACAGCGACTCGATCTAGATTCAAATGGGATCGTCTATTTCAGTGAACGCCAAGGAAGCAAGATCGGCAGGTTTGATCCGAAGACCGAGACGTTCAAGGAATATCCGTTGCCTGGCCCCGCTGGGACTCCCTACGCCATTGCGGTCGACAAGGACGACACGGTTTGGTACAACTCCAACGATCAGGATACGATCGGGCGCTTGGATCCGAACACCGGCAAAATTGTGGAGTATCCTTTCCCCCAGTCTGACGGATTGATGAGAGAATTCTTCCTGGATTCGCATGGGCGGATGTGGTTTGCCTCGCCTACGAACAACCGCGTGGGTTATTTCTACCTCACGAGAAAAACTGAGTCGTCCCGAAACTAGCGGCCACAGAAAGATTCCTCC
>Ga0209804_1001460_pt1 | contig 15335 bp, 15 predicted proteins | sample GraSoiAngelo_139_FD_185896 | JGI IMG/M metagenome (GOLD analysis project Ga0209804, IMG submission 185896) | Grasslands soil microbial communities from the Angelo Coastal Reserve, California, USA - 14_0929_12_20cm (SPAdes) (version 2) | ecosystem: Environmental > Terrestrial > Soil > Grasslands ... | reverse complement strand
CGTGGACCATTCAAGATTAGAATGAATCAGCAGCGAGGGAGGGGCGACGCGTATGACGGCAAAGACAATTCTCGCGTTCTTGTTTCTTCTCACACTTCGAACCGCTGCTCAAGAGGCGCCAGAACCTCAAAGACAGGCACAGTGTAATTTCTCTGACGGAAGGACAATTACCGTGACGTACTTCTCCGAGCGTAGGGAGTACCGGTTGGCGACTGATGAGGACCTTGTGACGGTCAAAGGCATAGGTGTGCCCTCGGGTGATTACAGCGTCTTCCCGGCGAAGGATTCTCACAACAACTGGACTTTGAGGATGAGAAAACAGACCGAGAAGGGCCGATCTTCAGAGTTACCGCCACTCCCCATGTCTGTTACCACATCCGCACCCGTCGCCAACTTCACTGTTTCATTCGACCACACAGGGGGAAGCTGCGTCATGCACTGGGGCGCAGAGAAGTTTAAGATTTTACTCTCGTTGGAATTTACGGAGAGGAACACAGACCTGCCGGTTTTCAAATAGGCTCTCATCTCACTATTGCACTATCGCCTTTACGCTCACTACTCCTCAAACAATGGGGGGAGTACTCCCTTCAAATGTGAATAGACCAAAAGCCAAAAATGCGCTACAAGAGGACGATCCATGAAATCGTGCTCCTCAACGCCTTGCGTAAACAGCCTGAGACGCAGGCTGCGCGACGCCAAATCAGCGACGGAGTTCGTGATGCATTGAATCCGTGACCTGTACCGCGCCGGGGCAGCAACAATACTCGAGGAGTTCAAGGGTACGGCTCCGGGTAATGAGAGCCTTGAATTTGTCGCTCCGCTCAGGCGCTTTGTCGATGATACGCACTGCAACTTTGTAGGCTGCCAGCTCGTACCGGACCCGCGCCAACAACCAACGCTTGCGTTTTCATAAACTTTTCCGATTGAACAAATATTCATTGTTTCCCTGGAACCGCCCGAGCCATATTCCTCAACGTAAAATTCCCTTGCCTTCCATCACGTGGACATACCGATTAATGGGCAGGTTTGTGAGTTTGTCGATCTGCTTGCCTGGTCCTGGCCATTGAATCTCGAGTTCGTCGATCTTCAGCGCGCTGCCGATGCCCAACACTTCCCGCGGATCGTGAGAAGACAAGTAGCTGCCTCCATTATTCTTCAGCCGATACCGTTTCTTCCCGCCTGCTGTCCAGCAGATCTTAGCGCCCACGCCATCGCGATTACAGTGCACCCCCTCCAGTCGCAATCCCAGCCAGTTGTTGCCTTTGCCGGCATGGTTGCTCAGGAGCAGGGGAGCGCCGCCATTGTTGCCGATCAGCACATCCAGTGCACCGTCATTGTCATAATCGCCCACCGCCAGACCTCGGGCCGGGAAAAACCTCTTAAACGCTGGACCCGCTTGATCGCTGACGTTGTGCAACCGGTGATCGTCCCCCTGGTGGAATAGCAGAAGCGGCTCTTTGTACTTCACCTGCATCGAGTACTCGTTGATCATGTCATCAGGATGCCCGTTGGCGAGGATCAAGTCGACTGCACCGTCATTGTCGTAGTCGAAATATTTCAATCCCCAGCCGCTCAGCAGGCGAGTGGCCTGAGCAACCTCGTTAGCTTGAGCGACGTCACGGAATGTTTCGTCTTTATTGTTCTCGTAAACCGAAAACATCTCGTGATCGACATTGGCGACAAGCATGTCCTGCCAGCCGTCGTTGTCCAGGTCCGAGGCATCCACGCCCATCCCGGACCGGGCCTGACCGCTCTCGCTGAATCCCACCCCAGCCTGCAGGGCAATTTCCTCCCATTTCCAGCGTCTGTTCGGGCCAGGACCGCGATTCACGAACAAGAAATTCTGCACCGTGTCATTGGCAACGAACATATCCATGCGTCCGTCGTTGTTGATGTCGGTAGCAACCACGCCCAGGCCTTTTCCTAGCGCCTTGGCGATGTCGGTGCCTTTACTCACCTCGGTAAAGGTGCCATCGCCGTTGTTGTGGTAGAGGAAGCTTGCGGTCGGGCGAAAGACCCGGGGAATGCAGTAGTACTTCTTGCCGATCCTGTTATCGCCACACTCGAACTTGTGCTCACCCGAATAGTCGACAAAGCTGCAAACAAACAGGTCCAGCAAGCCGTCGTTGTCGTAGTCGAACCAGACGGCGCTGGTGGTCCAGCCCGGCGTTGCGACGCCCGCTTTCTCCGTGACATCTGTGAACGTACCATCCTGGTTGTTCTTGTACAGCGTGCACTTGCCGTAGGCGGTGACAAAAATGTCTGGCCAGCCATCGTTCTCGTAGTCCCCTACCGCAACTCCCATTCCAAATGACGCACCTGCTACACCCGCTTTCTCGGTCACATCGGTGAAAGTGCCATCGCGGTTGTTTTTGTAGAGCGCGTTGCGCACCGGCTTGGGCGGCTTCCAGAAATCGCTGGGACCGCTGTTAACCAGGAAAATATCCATCCAGCCGTCGTTATCGAAATCCAGAAATGCGCAACCCGGGCCCAATGTTTCGGGCAGGTAGTGGTTCGCTGACATGGCGTTGTCGTGCACCCACTCGATGCCGCTTGCCGATGCCGGCACCTCCGCGAATAGCGGCTCTGGTGGCGTGCTCACGCCTTGCCGAGCCCACAAGTGCGTCGCGCCACATGCGCCCGCGAGCCACAGCCACTCTCTTCTCGAGATCGTCATAAAGGGATTGTCAGGGGACGCGGGCAGTCGGAAAGTATCACTGCGCCTTGACTCCGGGCTGCTTGGCCTGCGCTTCCGCCGTTAATTTTTCGACAATACTTTTTTCCCGGTTTCCGTCGCCCGGACGCTTGAGGCGGAAATAGGCGAGCGAGAGCGAAACGTGCGCTTCGGTGAACTGCGGCGACTCCTTTACGATCGACTCTAGTTCGCTCCGCGCTTCATCGACCTTGCCTTCCGAAAGCGCAATCGCTGCCAGTTGATAACGCACCGCGAAGTCGCCGGGCCGCGTCTCCAGTGCGCGCGTGAGGTATTGCTTGGCCTCATCGAATTTCTGGTCCTGGCGCAGCATCGCTCCCATCTGGAGATTCGCCATGTAGTTGTAGGAATCGATCGCCAGTTCGGCTTTGAATTCTTTCTGCGCTTCTTCGGGACCGGCCGTAATCTGCAAGGTCTGCGCGTAGAGAACATGCACGCCGGGGAGATTCGGGTTTAGGGCGATGGCCTTGGCAAGTTCCTCGCGCGCGCCTGCGAAATCGGAGGCCTCCATCTTGGCGCTGCCTAGCATGAAGCGAGCCTCGGCCGACTCACCGTTACGCAAGATACGATCGACCAGGGCTTGCCCTTCGTCCACTTGGTGATCGCGAATGAGCGCGGTTCCCAGCAGGTACACGATTGCCATGTCATCGGGATTCTTCTGATGTTCGGGCCGCAGAAGGCGGATCACATCTTTATTCTGTCCCATGCGCAAGTAACAGTCGCCTAGCAGGAGGATCGCCTGGTTGTTCTCGGGGCTGTCTTCGTGTACTTTGACCAGTTTGGCGGCGGCGTCACTGATGCGTCCCGTCTTGTAGTACGCCAATGCAAGGTTGAGGCGAAGCCCGGGAGTCGCAGGGGCTTGCTTGAGAGCAACCTTGTACTCGGTAATCGCTTCGGCAAATTGTCCGAGCCCGGCCAGGGCGGCGCCCAGATTTGATCGAACACCCGCCGCTTCGGGATGCATCTTCAGAAACTGTCTGTATTCTCGGACTGCGCCTTCGAGATCGCCTGCTTGCTGCTTCGAAATCGCGTCCTGGACCAACTCCTGAGGCGTCTGTGCGATGGCATCGAGGGTCAAGATGCCGAGGGATACGATTAGGAAGATGGCTCTCCACATATCCATTACTGGACCCCACGCGGCAAGCGCGACTCTTTTAATAGTACCGTTACCTTGCGGAGCGCCGCTTCGAACTCTCCGGCATGGAAGTCTTGCTGCGTCGGCTCTCAAATGCAACCTTTCGTAGATCGACATGGACTCCAACCTTGATTCCGCACACATAAAAATGGGATGGCTTCGGCCATCCCATTTTAGCTTTGAAAGGCTCTTTCCCAACTAGAAGTAGAACTTCACGGCAAACTCGACGATGCGGCCGCCTTGTTTGACTGTTGCCTTTCCGAAGTTCGAATTGGTCTGGGTGAAGGCCTGCGTTGTCGGATCCTGCGAGAACTGAAGGGTCAGGTTGCTACTGTTCGGGAACGACCATAATGGATGGTTCAGGAAGTTATAGCCCTGAACGCGGAACTGCAACTTCTTTGACTCCGAAATGGAGAAGTTCTTATAGATTCCCAAGTCGGAATCGAAATACTTCGGCCCGTAGACCACGGGCAGCAGAGTGGGCCCATTTTGGCCAATCGCTGTGGGCACAGCAAAGCAGTTCCCATTGATGAACTGATGCGATCCCAACCCGGACCTCGGGTTGCAGGTCACGATTGGATTCAATTGCAGGGCGTTGGTTCCCAACATGGACTGATTGTTCATGGCAAGGCCCTGCGGGGTAAACGCGTTGAAAGTGCCAGGGATGACCGCGTTGTTATTCTGTATGCTCTTGCACAGGGCTGCGTTGGCCGGGGTAGACGTATCACAGAAGAGGGTCATGTTGAAGTTGGTGCTGGAGTTGTAGCCGCCGCCGAAGGTGAGATTGGCTCCGCTCTGCAACTGCGTGATGCCCGAGATCTGCCAGCCTGCCGTCGCGCCTCCCAGGAAGCCATGCGCGTGCAGGGGATTGCCTACATCAATGGAATAGGCAATGTTAAAGACTTGCCGTCGGTCAGTCGGCTGAACCCCGTAGTTGGCGCGGAGATTGAACGGGTTAAGCGACACCGACCCGTTGGATTGGCCATTGGCATTCTCGGTGAGGATGCCAAGAGCCTTCTGCAGAGTGTAATTGGCCTGGATGGTATAGCGGCCCTGATGACGTGCCCACGTCACCTGCATAGCATTGTAGTTGGCATAAACATTGTTGGTGGCCTGGTTAAGATCACCGTAGCCCGCGCCTGTGACCTTATCATTCAGAGGTCGAAAGAATTTGGGATCGACGTGCGCCGGGTCGGGGTCGCTGGCGTTCTGCACCATTGCACCGACAGGAACCAGGTTGGTATTGCTGCCGTATCCGCCGCTGTTGGCCAGATCCCGGCTGCGGTTGCCAACATATGCGACTTCGAGCAGACTCTGCCACGGTGCTTTCTGTGAGATCGTAAAGCTCCAGCTGTCAGTGTACGGCTGCCTGTCATCGTTGGAATCAACTGCCGCGGGAGAAGCGGGTGATGCGGAGACATTGACGCAAGACAAGTATCGTGCGAACAGCTTAGACCCACCGGGCGGGTTCGTCGGGCAACCGGCGCCTCCGACCCACGTGGTCGACGAGATGCTCGCAGCGGCTACGCCCGCGGAGGCATCCAAGCCGTTGGTGAACTGGCCGGAGTGAAAATAGAAGCGTCCCCAGCCTCCCCGCAACACGGTGTTGCCCTTGCCGAAGAGGTCGTAAGCAGCTCCAAAACGTGGCTGGTAGAACAAAGACCGCGTGGGGAATCCGCCGAGCGGTGTCGATTTGTCTTTGGCGTGCCATACGAATCCGCAGAAGGTGGGCGTGGCCGCACAGCTAGGCTGATAAAGCGCTTGATTGAAGATCGAATAGCCAAAATTCTCGCGGTCGATCCAGGGCTGGAAGTGAGTGAACCGCAGACCGAATTCGACCGTTAATTTCTTGGTGGCCTTCCACGAATCCTGCCCAAAGAACTCATACGTGTTGTATGAAATGTTGTTCAGGCGGTTGAAGTTTGTCTCGCTGTAACCGTTCGTTATGTTCCCGGTCAACATGTCCGCGTATTCGTCGCCATAGCTGAACTGATTGCCGGGAGATTGGAATAGCATTTGACCGTTGGTGTTGTTGTTGGCCGGTTGGGAATTTCGGATCCACTCCCAGAAGAAACCGCCCTTCAGTGTGTGATTCTTGATGACCTTGGTAAGAATGTTGCTTACGTTCGGCATGTACTTGTTGGCGTAGAGACCTTGGCCAGCACCTCCCGCCTCAAATCCACCCGGATTGAATATCAGCGCAGCCTCGCTCGGGCCAAAGTTGCCGAAGGACGGGATCTGCGAAATGGGCTTCTTGCCGACGAGGCTCAGGCCAGCATAGGTGTAGCCCACTTTCGTTCGGTCTACCTTGTTGGGATCGGCGAACACGTTTGGAAAGGCAATGAACGAATAGGACACGATGGTTTCATTGGTCATCGTTGGACTGAAGACGTGAGTAACCGTGCCCGTCCAGGAATCCGACTTGTTCCTCCCCTGGATCGGAGTAGGATATGGCACTTGGTCGCCGTTGCGCCACCACAGGCCGACTGGGAACTGTTGCAGCTCGCGCTGATAGTTATAGCGAACAAAGACCTTCGTGTTGTCGCTGATGCTCCAGTCCCCGCGGATCACCCACTGCCGGTTGTTCTGGCTGAAGATTTCGGCCTGAGTGTAGTTATAGCCGCCCGTGGCGTTCGGATCTGCGTTTGGACGCGGAAGCAACTTCATCAAGGCTTGCATGTTGGGGTCAATGCAAGCGGTCTGACCTGCACTTGTACAAGCTGGGATCTGGTAGCCTGGAAAGACCAACGGATCAACTGATCCCGGTGGAAGGCCGGATGCGGTCTTGGTACCTAACTTCGCCAATTCGGTAGGCGAGAAGTTACCATTTATCATGCCGTCGGTAGGAACCGTCGCCCTGAGCAATCCGGTATCAAGGGTTTGATGAAAGTATTCAAAGCCCGTGAAGAAGAACAGCTTGTTGCGACTCTTGTTGAAGTTGGTTCCTGGGATGATGACCGGTCCGCCAATGGAACCTCCCGGGTAATAGTAGGAGTTGGCGGGTTGCTTGACGCCGCTGAAATTATTCAGCCAGTCGTTCGCATTCAGCGAGTGATTTCTGGCCGAGAAGAACCCGCTGCCGTGAAAGTCCCGGCCACCCGCCTTCGTCACTGACGTTATGAGGATCGGCCCCTTCTGATTCTCTGCGCTGAAGTTTGAGGTGAGAACCCTGAATTCCTGAAGGAAGTCGGAGTTGGGATTGACTGGCGTATCGCAGTTACAGCCCGGATCGGAAACGTGCGCACCGTCGGCCGCGATGTCCAGCACATTCGATGGCAGTCCGTTGTAAGAAAAAGCATTGTTCAACGGACTCTGGCTGCCAGAATCTCCATTAGCATTGATGCCGATGGTAGCGCCGTTGTAATTCGACTTGTTCGACGTGCCGTTGGCGATGGCAAATCCTGGCACAATTTTGACATACTCAGCCGCGTTGCTGCCGACCTGCGTGAAGTTCTGCAGCTCCTTGGTGGCCAGCGTGAACGACTTCTCTCCCGAGTCCACCGTGGCTACCGCAAAGTCGGAAATGGCGGTGACCTCCACTGTCTGCGGGGTGCTGCCCACGGCCAGCGTCACGTTGTTCTTGCGCCGCTCCCCTCCACCCAAGCGAATGTCGGTCGCTTTGTAGGTTTGAAAGCCTTGCGCCTCCACCGTGAGCTCATACGTTCCAACTGGCACCGACGCGAAGGTGAAATAGCCCTCGCCATTAGTAACTGTGTCGCGCGCGGACCCCGACAGGGCATCCGTCAACTTGACTTTAGCGCCACTCACGACGGATCCCGAGCGATCCGACACAACGCCGGTCAGGGTAGCAAAAATTCCTTGAGCCCAAGCACTCGCGCCCAGCAGCGCGAGCAGACACAGCACCACCAGCAGCCTTACAGTCTTCGGCATGGACATAGCTCCCTTCCAGATACTGGCCATCGATTGCTTCTAACGCCCCACGGCCGCAGCTAGCGATTGATGGAACAGAGTGGTCCCCGCAGCAACGATGTGACCTTGTTTGTCAGGGCGCCCTAGTACTTTTTGGTTACCCCGAACCGCCGCTGATTAGGCCCCAATCTTACGGAGCTTGTCAAGCGGGAAAAATCCTTCCGGGAGTGTGGCTGCCTTGACTAGGTCTCGCTCTCGCTCGAAGACGCCGTACGTACACTGAACTTCTGGACACCCTATCCTTGGCCTTTCGTAATCAGGAATCGCCCGTATTGAGCTGACGTGCCCAAGTGGAGAAAATCGGTCCGGTCGAAAGGCACGCGACTCTCTGCTAAACCTGCCCAGGAGTGACCCATGCCACGACGGGAGCTGACCCGCAACGTTGGAGCGCTGCAGCAGGTGCAAGAACCTGGTGTGCTTGCTCGGGTAATTGCATCGCAGGGTGGGGCCGTCTGCGGGGAGGCCAAGACCGGCCTGGCTGCCATAGATATGGTTCGTCGTTTAAAGCCAGACGTGGTGCTGCTCGACTATGCCATGCCGGGAATGCACGGAGTTGAATCGGTGCGCAAGATCGCCACGATTGCGCCGGAATGCGCTGTGCAAGGCTCGCTGTCCCGACTGTTGGGAAGAGGCAGGAAAGCACGGACCAACCAAGGCGTTTTACGACGCTCGGGGGCATGTGTCGTACTGCGAATGTCAGGAGAACGATTCCGAGCAGTGTTGGATAGAAAGGCTTTTCCAATCAACCTGGAAGAGATCGATCCGGCTCTGATCGACCATGCCATCCAGCGAGTCACGAGCATGAAGCGCCAGATGGGCCGAGAGATAACCATTTCTGGCCGTCTCCAAAATTCGGCAGAATTGCGGGAATGGATCTGGCTGATCATGGTCTATACCGAGGAGCAGCCACTGGAAGTGTTGCTGCTGACAGCCCTTTGCCGTTGGCTTGGAGACCCCGATATGAACTACAACTCAAGGTAAAGAACTAACCAGTTTCGACTCCCCCTATTTCTACGCTCCGCGGAGGTCGGAAATGGATCATGTGTACGAGGTAATAACCAGCAAGCAAGCGGAAATTATCCGCGTCCAACACGAAATTCACCAGCTGCGGGAATGGATTCGCCATGTGGAAACCCAGCAGGCTGCCAAAGAGCAGATTGAGCAAATGGGACGTCGCGCTGAGAAGCAAGCGCGGGAGAAGAATGCTACTACCGTAGTCATGGCTTTGGTCGGGCTGCTGGTGGGGGCAATCTTAATCCTATCCATATTTAGTCATGAGCCTGATCCCGCTCAAGCTGGAGGACAGGAAACCTTGCCACCTAGGATTGCCGCAGCTTGGGAGCAATAATAGCAATAAAAGCTGGAATCATGAGTTGGAAAGACGGAGACTCCAGATGAGATGGAACTGGATGCCTCGCGCGCTGTTCGCAGCCGCGATCTTTTATTCCCTTATTTATTTTACGCGTCCTAACCGATTGGCGAAGAGTAGCCCGACGAAGCCGCTCGGGCGGCACGAGGGCAAGAGAATCAATGGGACCCTGCGGAGGAACTGTTGGGCTACAGTGCAGGACCACGAAGTGGTCAACGCCACAGATGTGCGCGACGTGCATATCGCCGACGCGAGAAGCAATTCTGGAATTACTACGCAAGTGCCGCGTTGACGTTCTCGATGGCTTCGTCGATTTCGGCGGTGCTCTTGTAGCCGACGGTCACGCAATCGACGCCGGCATTTCTGAAGGCAAACTTCATTGCCTTCTGCCGGTCTTCGCGGTTGAAGGTGCCTTCGCCGACGAGCTTCATAGAAATCACGCCCATGCCTTCCTTGCGAACTTCTTTCACGTGCTCGACCACTTCGGGAACGTTACCTAGTCCCTGCGTCGCGTAGTCCTCGGCGTCCATGCTCTTGCCTTTGTGATTCACGCGGATCATGGCAATGTCGAGCCACTTGTTTCCCGGAGCGCAGCGCAGCGCTGGGAGCCCGTGCACCGACGCACCTCGGCTCACGATAATCTTCTTCGATTCGGCCTCCTCAATCGCGTCCTGCCAGCGCCGAGTGTCGGTTGGCCAAGTGCCCGTATGTTGCCAGTGGAGCAGCATGATGTCGAAATACTCGGTGTTAGCGAGTTTGCGAAGCTCGTCGAATTTGTCCTGCGGGTTGACACCGTCGCGGGTGGTCACCTTTGACATCAGCCGGTAGCTGTCGCGTGCGATGCCTTTGAGGGCGATGCCGAGCATCTTGTGCATCTCGCCGTACGACTCGGCTGTCTCGAAGAAGCGGATGCCGTGATCATAGGCGTAGTGCACGAGCCACGTGAACCCGTGCTGCCCAAGCTCGCGCTGCACCTGGCCGCTGAAGCTCCCAGTGCCAAACGCAAGCCGCGTGACCTTCATACCAGATCTTCCCAGCGTCACGAGGTCGGTTGCTTGCTGGCGCTGTGCAATGAGCGGAAGGCTCCCCGTAACAGCAAGAGTTCCGGCTGCAAGCCCGGTCTTCAGGAATTCACGCCGGCTGAAGTTGGACATTTTGCCCTCCACAAAGCCCAATACGGGGAATCTTAACAGAAGTTCTGAGAAGGCAGATGAGGTCTGCTGCCGATCGCAGTGCCAAGCCGACTTTGTTGAGAGTGGCGAAGAATTCAGGGTCAATACGTGTAATGACTTGACGGTTGTTGCGGCAACCTCGCCAGGCGGGAATGTATTTCTGGGGCCCCGCGCTCTGGAACCACCCGTTCGGATTCCCTACGGTGTACTCAGGCCTGGACGATTCGCGACGGCCGGCGCTCTGGCGTTACTGATCGCATCTCGTGCGTAGCTGAAACTCCCGTGAAGATACAGTCAAATTTGGACTTAAGAGCGAAGTGTCAAAAGATTGTTCGTTTCGTATAGCTGCGAAATTTTCTTCTCATTGCCGAAGCATTGTAGGCTGGTAGTGGAGGGCACGCAAAATATCGTGCTTAGTCCGACCTATGAAGAATCCGCAGATAACCGGAGAGTTGTCGGCAAATACGGTCGTGATCCGTTTAGGGAGGGTAAACCTTGAATGACGCACAGCACTAGCGTTTTTCGGTACTAATCCGACGGACGAACCGATAACCTCCGGATCGCTCCTCAATCGTAAGGTGACAAAGCGGAGTACATCTCCGGTTGCGTCAAAGGAAGAGCACGTTCAGCTAGTTGCAGACGCTGCTACCATGTCCAGCTTCGGATAAGGCCACTCAGCTGATTCGGAGGATCCAACAATGAAGAGTATCCTTTTGGCGGCCTTGTTGTCGCTGACCGGATTCCTCGGGTTGCTTGCCGCTCAAGAGCAGCAAACAGCTCGCATCGGAGATTTCAAGCTGGAAAGTGGCGAAGTCATTCGCGATTGCGCGATAGCCTATCGCACCTTCGGAACGCTGAATCCGGACAAATCGAATGTCGGGTTGTTTCCCACAGCCTTTGGCTGGAGATCGGCTGGGCTGACAACCCGCATCGGCGCAGGCAAGCTGGTGGAGGTGCACGGAACGTGGTTGTTGGCGAGGGCCCGGGACACCAGCGCGACACTCAACTCGTGCTTTCCCAGAGCGCCTATGAGGAGGAGTTGAAGCTGCACAAAGTTCCGTTCGTGGATCTCAACCGCGACGAACTCATCCGGACGCGGCTTGCCGCTTCGTACACCGACCTGCAATACCTCTGGCTTCCCAGAACAATCTTGCAGGCGGACTTCATTGTCTCCATGCCAAAGGTAAAGGTGCACCACTGGTCCGGTGTCACTCTGAGCATGAAGAACATGTTCGGGGTTGTCCCGGGGAGCAAGTACGGTTGGCCTAAGAACATTCTTCATTGGAGAGGTATCCAGCAGAGCATTCTGGATATTTGTGCAACGGTGCCGATTCATTTCGTAATCGCCGACGCTATTATCGCGATGGAAGGAAATGGTCCCCTTAACGGCACCCCCCCGGCCACTCTGGACAGTCATTCTGGCGGACGATCCGGTCGCTGCTGACGCGACTTGTGCCAGGTTGATGGGCTTTGAACCAGATCGCATCCCGCATATTCACGAGGCGTCGCGGTTCCTTGGGAATTCCTCACCTTCTCTACAAGATTAAGCTGGCGAGGCACTCCGTCGCCCCGAATTTCCGTTTCAGGTCGTTCCCGAGTTTCAACATATTCGCGCAACTTAAGGGGACTCCGGTTGCGCGTTAACCCCTCAGCAGTCGTTCATCCCAGGGATATTCGGCGTCCCAAATCCGCACACGGGCTGCGGCCGGGTGTTCCGGATTTAGTAGTACGTTAAAGGTCTCAGGCACGAGGGCGGACGGGATTCGCAGTGTTGTGCTGCTGGCGGACGCCAGCCATTTGTCTCCGATTGTGCGCGTTGCAATTTGATCGTGGATCCAGTCCGTTCCTGTTAGATCGGCTGCCGTGACTGCGGCGCTTGGCAAGCCGTCAGGAGCTTCTGCCTTCAGGAGTCGATAAGACTTCGGCAGATTGCCTGGAGTGAGTTCGAGATGCACAAGGGCCTCGACCAGTGCCCCTGCAGGAGTCTCGGCCAAGTAGACCACCGGTCGGCCTTCGGTGTGCCAACGGGCAGAAGCGACCAGTCCCCCTCGACCATCGAGAGTGGGATGATTGCTGATCCGCCAAAGGAACATCAGGCGAACATGCCCTCATCAATTTGGACCAGCATTTGCTCGACCAGACGACCACCAGTTTCAGTGGAGAGCATCTGAAGTGGAGAACGACCTTCAAACCGCTTCTTCGGCGCCCGCAGCCAATTCAAAGCAGACTCCTGATCTCCCCATACAGCCTGCGCACGAGCAAGGATCCTGGCGGCCCGAACCGCGCGCTCGGACTCTTCCTTCGACAGCGGCTGACGCCGGCTTTTGCGGTGTTTCCAGGTGCGCAAGGGAATGATTACGTCGAAAACCTCCTTGCGCGTCAGGCCCCGTTCAATTAGGTGGTTGACCACCTTCGTTGGCAACCCGCCTTCTACGAGGTCTACGATCTTTTGCTCAGATTGAGCACGCGTGCCAAGCCAATCCTGAAGATATTCATTCAGCATTTTGGCCGTTGTCACCGTTGGCGGCGCCGTCCGTACCATGAGTACATTATGCCACATAACCATCGGCAATGTGTACCTCCATTGAAGTAGCTTTCCAATCGATGGGGTCGCGACGCTGGGGACCCATGAGCCGCAAATTCGACAGATCCCTCCGCTTACCGTGCATTCATTGCGGCTTATCTTCCTGATGGGATCAACTTCTTGCCTTCGTCTGCCGTCAGCCAGTTTCCGACACGTACTCCCAGTCGACGGGCACCCTTCACGCCACGTATACCTGCTGCAAGGTCAGGGCTGAAGAGCCCGCAGTCCGACGCTTCATACGCCAGCCGGCGTATCGCCGCCAATCTCAGGTTGATCGTCGACGGAGCATAAGGGTGCTCTTCGAGTGCAATCCGGTACCGCGTGACTACCGTTTTGTTGAAGGCGAGTCGAGGCGCCGAGCAGTACCAGTCGATGAATTCGCGAATCGCATGGTTGTAGGAGCGTTTTGAACTCGCCGATGTCAGACTGTTCAAAACTGCCGACCTCGATTGTTCAAGATCTGGCAGCTTCAGAACTGCCTTCGGGGCTCGTTTGCGTCTGCTTTTCGCCACTGGAAGCGGCCTCCTGTGCCGCGGCGAAAAGCGTGATCCTCTCCCCGATCTTGTGACCAGCAGCGTTTATCGGCAGCAATCTGCCAACCCAGAGGCATTACTTCCGGTTTGCCTGATCCAGGCACTATTGCCACGGTCCCGGGAAAAGGCCACATCTAAGGCTCGGCCGGGTTAATTCTGTCTAGAGCGCGAACACCTTCTTCGCATTCGTCTGGAACAACATCTTCTTGTCGCTCTTGCTGATGGTCACGTTACGATCATTGTGATCCCTAGCTTAGCTAGATGATAAATATCAGAAAACTTTCCGTCTGTTCCCGGTTTTTCCCCATCACAAGTATATTTCGTCGTCACACTAGCGCCGCTATTTGCCCAGTTGTTTCTCGAAGAATGCAGCCGTGATTTGGTGGGCTTCTTTAGATTCCGGGAGCGCGGGATTGTTCCAGAAAGCGTGGGGGAGGGCTTCGAAGACCACCAACTCGGCATCTACGCCGGCTCGCAGGTAGGCGCGGTGCAGGATGGTGGTTCCGCTCAGGAGTAGATCGCGACCGCTAGTAATGAAAAGCGTGGGAGGAAATCGGGTGAGATCCGCATAGAGGGGAGAGAGCACCGGGTTCTTGGGATCGGTCGAGCCTACGTAGTATTCGAGTTGGTGCGAGTTTGACTTTGGCGGGTCCAGGTGGCCCGAAAAGCCGTTCAAGGCATAGAGGGCGATCGAGTCACCGACCTGACTGAAGTCGCCCATGCCTGAGAAAATTCCCGTCGCGCCGGGCAGGGGCAGCCCCAATTGCTTCAGCTTCACGGTTACTTCGGCTGTCAGAATCGCGCCCGCAGAGGTGCCATAGATCCCAATGTTGTTCGGCTTATAGGAGTTGAGCACCTCTTTGTACACGGCCACCGCGTCGTCAAGTCCCGCTGGAAACGGATGCTCGGGAGCCAAGCGGTAGAGCACAGCAATTACTTTTGTTCCTGAAAGGTTTGCGATCGGGATAGATTCCGTCAGCGAGCCGGAATCGGAATTGAAGCCCCCGCCATGGAGGTTGATCAGGACCCGGCCGCGCTTTTCCGGCGCCGTGGTTAGCGGAGTGACGACGCGCACGGGCACACCCGCAATAGTGTCCGTGGCCACATTTACCGGATACAGCTTCTTTGAGGCTTCTCCTGCACCGGCTTGCCACTTGTCCGTGCCGATTCTGCGCTGCTCGAGGGTTTGCGGCACGGCTGTGTCTGATTCCACGCGCGCCAGGACCTTCTGCGCCTCCGAACTGATGGTGGTGGGGACGGGCACAACGCGGGTGACGTAGGCCGTTCCGTCTGGCGAGATGGTGCTGCTATCCGTTAGCTTACGATCTGCGGGAGCTTGCTGTGCGCTTGCCTGACACAGCATGAGCAATTGGGCGACGAATCCGAGCGTCAACTTCGTGGTGCGTCCACGCATGCGGAAACTTCCTTCGTTAGCTGTAGCCGTGTTCTGCATGATCGAACTCCAGATTCGTATTTGATGGCTGAAATAACCGTTTGGCGACCTGACGACGGCCGCAGGCGATCGATTCTTCCAAGACGTCTATGACAGAGACAGGCAAGAATGCGCACGGCATGAAAGCTCACGGCCGGAAGTCTACACGATTTTCGAGGATGCTGGGGATCGTAGGCTAGTGGTCGAGAAGCCGGAGGTACTCCAAAGCGAAGACCGCAGGGGATTAGTCCCGATAAGTCTGCTTTGCTCCCGGTCAACTTCCGGTTAGCTCGTTATTCGCTACGAATGGAAGTGATCGGTCGGCACCACGCATAACGTGGGGGGAATGAATTGGAAGGAGATTAAGTGTCCAGCTTCATGCGCCGCAACAATTTGGCGAAACGCTTGTCGGCCCGCAGTGGATCGTAGAAGGGATCGCTGGCAATCAACAGTGAGTATACATTCCG
>Ga0209804_1001455_pt1 | contig 15369 bp, 14 predicted proteins | sample GraSoiAngelo_139_FD_185896 | JGI IMG/M metagenome (GOLD analysis project Ga0209804, IMG submission 185896) | Grasslands soil microbial communities from the Angelo Coastal Reserve, California, USA - 14_0929_12_20cm (SPAdes) (version 2) | ecosystem: Environmental > Terrestrial > Soil > Grasslands ... | reverse complement strand
ATGTCGGCGATCGGTCAACTCATCGCGGGCGTCGCGCACGACCTGAACAACCCGCTCGCGTCCGTCGTGGGGTTCAGCGACTTCCTGGCCGAGACGGGGGTGCCGGCGTCGCTGGAGGAGCCGCTCCTGGTGATCCGTCAGGAGGCGGAGCGGGCGGCGACCATCGTCAAAAACCTGCTGTCGTTCGCCCGCAGCCAGGAGGGCGAGCGGGGGCGCCAGCCGATCCACCAGCTGCTCGACTCCACGCTGGTGCTGATCCGCAACCAGCTGATGGCCCATAAGGTCGAGGCGACCCTGGACGTGGAGCCTGGCCTTCCCGAGGTGGAGGTGAACGCCAACCAGATCAAGCAGGTGTTCGTGAACCTGATCAACAACGCCTGCCAGGCGATCGCGAGCGACGCGCCGTCGGGCCGGATCTGGATCACGGCCAAGCGGGCGCAGGACGTCATCGCCGTGAGCGTGACCGACTCGGGGCCGGGGATTCCCGAAGACGTCGCCGCCCGGGTGTTCGAGCCGTTCTTCACGACCAAACCCGAGGGCGAGGGCACCGGGCTGGGGCTGTCGATCTGTCAGGGGATTCTCAAGGAGCATGGCGGTCGCCTCACCCTGGAGAGCCGTCCCGACAGCGGGGCGACCTTCACGGTGGAGCTGCCCGTGGGCGTGCCGGCCGTGCGCGTGGAGCCGGCGCCCGCGCCGCGGGGCGAGTCGAAGCCGTTGCACATCCTCGTGGTGGACGACGAGCCGCACATCCTCCATTACATGCGCGCCACACTCGAGAGCTGGGGTCACTCCGTCGAGGTGGCGAGCGACGGCACCTACGCGCTCGAACGCGCGCTGGCCGGTCCGTTCGACGTCATCATCTGCGACCTGCGGATGCCACACCTCTCCGGGCGCGACATGTATATGAAGCTCACGCGCCAGGATCCACGGGTCGCCGAGCGCATCATCTTCGCGACCGGCGACACGGTGCGGGGCGACACGCTGCAGTTCCTCGACGGGCTGGGCCGACCCTACCTCCACAAGCCGTTCACACTCGCCGAGCTGCGCGCCGCGCTCGGCCACGCCGCCAAGCAGCCGGTCTGAGCCGACGTGCGCGTCCTGCACATCGACTCGGGCCGCGAGTACCGAGGCGGTCAGAACCAGGTCCGGCTCCTGACGCGCGAGCTCGCCCGGACGGAGGGCCTCGGGCTCCGGCTGGTGACGAAGCGTCACAGCGAGCTCGCGCGCCGCGTCGCCGAGCAGGGCGGCATCGTACGGGAGGTGCCCTGGGGGCCGGCGCTCGACCCTCGTGCCCTGTGGCGCCTGCATCGCGAAGCGGCCGACTTCGCTCCCGACCTGCTCCATGCGCACGACAGTCATGCGCTGCAGCTGGCGTACTGGATGCGTCGCCTGTCCGGCCGGGGGAAGGGCCCCGGCGACCCGGTGCTCGTGGCGACCCGGCGGGTGGACTTCCACGTGCGCCCGCGCAGCGTGTGGCACCGGGCCGACCGCGTGATCGCTATTTCCGAAGCGGTACGGGCCGTGCTCGTGGCGGACGGCATCGCGCCCCGCGACATCACGGTGGTCCCATCCGGCATCGATCCCGACGAGGTGCGCCGCGCCGCTCGCACACCCCTCAACCTGCGCGCCCGCCTCGGCCTGTCGCCGGACACGCCGCTCGCCGTCAACGTCGCCGCCCTGGTCGATCACAAGGACCAGCACACCCTGATCCGGGCCGCCCACGCGGCGCGCGCGACGCGCGGGGACCTCCATTGGATCATCGCCGGTGAGGGCGAGCGGCGGAGCGCGCTCGCGGCCGCGCTGGCCGGTCTCGGTGTCGGGGACCGCGTGCATCTGCTGGGGCACGTTCCCGAAGCCGATGCCCTCATCGCCGAGGCCGACGTGCTGGTGATGTCGTCGAAGGAAGAAGGCCTGGGCAGCGTCGTGCTGCACGCGCTGGCGCTCGGCAAGCCGGTGGTCGCCACGCGTGGAGGCGGGCTCCCGGAGATGGTGCCCGAGCCCTGGCTCGTCCCCGTGGGCGACGCCGATGGGCTCGCCCGGAAGGTGGTGCACGCGCTGGATCACCCTTCCCCCGTCCCGCTTCCCCCGCGGTTCACCGCTTCGGTCATGGCCGCCGGCGTCTTGGCCGTGTATCGCTCGCTCATCTAGATTGCAGGGCCATGATCTACGTCTGTGTGCCGGTCCACAACGAAGCCCGTACGGCGGGGCTGGTGCTCTGGAAGGTGCGGCAGGTGTTTACGCTGTTTCCGCGCGAGTATCAGCTGCTCGTGCTGGACGACGCCTCGACCGACGAGACGCCTGCGGTGCTGGCGTCCTACGCCAAGGTGTTGCCGATGACCATTGTGACGCACCGGGCGCGGGAGGGCTACGCGCGCAGCCTGGAGGAGCTGCTGCGTCTCGCACTGCAGCGCACCGACCGGCCTAAGCGCGACTGCGCCATCACGCTGCACGCCGACTTCGCCCACTCCCCCGAGAGCATGGAAGACATGGTGAAGCGGCTCGAGTCGGGGGCCGACCTCGTCGTCGCCGAGCAGGTGGAGGAGCGGGGGCGAGGGTCGCGGGCGCTCCGGTGGTCGCGTCGCTGGGCGCCGCGGCTGATACGACTCCCCGGGCTGCGCGACCCGATGTCGGGGTTCCTGGCGCTGCGCTTGATCGTGTTGCGGCAGGCGCTGCGGAGCGACGGCACGCGGCTGCTCCTCACCGACGGGTGGTGTGCGAGCGCGGAGCTCGTGGCCCGGCTCGCGCGTCATGCCCGCCGCCTCGACACCGTGGCCGCGGCCGTGCGCTACGACCTGGTGCAGCGGCCTTCGCGGGTCAGGCCGTGGCGCCAGCTGCTCGAGACGTGGCGGGCGCGGACCATCATTCGCGCGGCTCATACCGCGGTCGCGCTCCTGGTGCTCGCCGCCTCGCTGCGCGCGCAATCGGACACCGGTCGGGCCGACTCGACGCGCGCGGCCCAGACATCGGCGTCGCTGACGGCGACCGGGATTGCGCCCGCCCCTCCCCCCACCGCCGTGCCGTTTCCGGTGGGCGAGCGATTGGTGTACGGGGCGCGCTACGGCCCCTTCAGCGTCGGCACGGCCACCATGGAGGTCGCGGGCGTCGACACCATCCGCAGCGTAGAGGCGGTGCACTTCCGGTTCCTGATCGACGGGGGGGCGCTGTGGTACCACATCCATCAGAACCTCGAATCGTGGGTGGGACGCGGCGACTTCCGATCGCGCCGCTTTCTCAATCAGACCGAAGAGAAGGGCAAGACGTGGGAGCGGAGGTTCGAGATCTACCCCGACTCCGGCGTGTACCGCGAGGCGGGGCGCGACAGCGCGGCGCCCACGGTCGCCGACCCGCTCGACGACGCCGCATTCCTCTACTGGATCCGGACCGTCCCGCTCGAGATCGGCAAGCGCTACGAGTACCGGCGCTATTTCCGGCCCGAGCGCAACCCGGTCATCGTCGAGGTATTGAAGCGCGACCGCGTGAGCGTCGCGGGCCGGAAGTGGGACGCGATCGTGATCCGTCCGCGCATCCCGAACGGCGGCGGTATCTTCGCCGAGAAGGCCGACGCCCGCATGTGGCTCTCGGACGAGCAGCCACGGATCATGCTCGCGCTGCAGTCGAACTTCTCGTTCGGCCAAGTGACGCTGAAGCTCAAGGAGTACTCCGCCCCCCCGTCTGACCACCCATGACCGACTACCGCGAGGCGGACTTTTCGCGACTCAAGACCGTTCCCATCGCGCAGCGCCCGAACAAAGTCGATCCCTCGCTCCTCGCCCAACCGCCCGGCGGCGACCGGACGTTCGCCGCTTTTTGGGACTCGCTGCCGGACGTGCTCGCCGCCCGGGACGCGCGCGAGCTCGCGCGGCAGGTGGCGCGCGCCGCCGGCCGTCGCGGCGTGGTCGTGATGCTGGGCGGCCACGTGATCAAGGTCGGGCTCGGGCCCCTGCTCGGGACGCTCGTACGGCGCGGCGTGATCACCCACCTCGCGCTGAACGGCAGCGCCGCCATCCACGACTTCGAGCTCGCCGCGTACGGCGGGACGAGCGAGGACGTGGCCGCGGGGTTGGCCGACGGCACGTTCGGGATGGTGGAGGAAACGGGGCGCGAGATGAACGCCGCCATCGCCGAGGGCGCGCGTACGGGCCGGGGCCTGGGCGAGGCGCTGGTGGAGGCGCTGCGGCGCCGTGCCGGTCTCGCCGCGCCCGACGCGTCGCTGCTCGTCGCCGCGGGGGAGCGCGGCGTTCCCGTCACCGTGCACGCGGCGGTGGGCGCCGATATCATCCATCAGCACCCCACCGCGGACGGCGCCGCCCTCGGCGCCACCAGCCACCGCGACTTTAAGCGGCTGGCGGCGTCGCTGACGGCACTGCACGACGGCGGCGTGGTCCTGAATCTCGGGAGCGCCGTAGTGATGCCCGAAGTGTTCCTCAAGGCGCTCACGGTGGCGCGCAATCTGAACGGGGGAAAGCCGACGGGGTTCACGGCATGCGACTGCGATATGCAGCGCCACTACCGCCCGCGGATGAACGTGGTCGAGCGCCCGACACTCGCCGGTGGCCGGGGAGTGCAGCTCACCGGCCACCATGAGATTCTGATCCCGCTGCTCGCGTGGGCGGTGCTGCGCGAGCTGGATGCGCGCTAGCTACGCGTCGGCGGGACGGCCCTTGATCATCTCGCGGATCTTGTCCGCCGTGGTGGGGCTGACGAGCCGCAGCACGAAGTAGAGAATGAAGCCGATGGCGGCGAGCTTCAGGATCCACAACGCGATCCCGAAGACGCCCGCGAGCAGCCCGAAAAAGATGTTGAGGGCCACGAACGCCAGCGCGGCGAAGATGGCGAAGCCTAGGATGCTGCGGAACATGGGGTCAACCTCCGTGGAGCCCCGACGCGAGGGCCGTACGACGCAATCTAGCAGCCGGTTTCAGGCGGGCGCCAGCACGTGAGCACCGTGGACGTGGCCATCATCGGGGGCGGCGCCATCGGGGCCGCCTGCGCCCGGGCGGCAGCCCTGCGGGGCCTCGCGGTTGCCATTTTCGAGCCAGGCCCCGACCCGGCCGCGGCCTCGCCCGCGTCGGCGGGCATGCTCGCCCCCCAGATCGAGGCCACCGACGACGCGTTGGTGGCCCTGTCGGTGCGGGCGCGCGACCTGTACGAGCCGCTCGCCCCGGCTCTGCGCGAGACCACCGGGATCGAAATCGGCTTCTGGCGGTCCGGGATCGCCGCCATCGCATTCGACGAGGCCGGAGCCGCCCGCCTCAAGGATGAGGTGGCCCGGCAGCGCCAGGCGGGGCTGCGGTGCGACTGGCTGGAGGCGGACGAGGTGCGCGAACGCTGGCCCGGCGCCGCCCCTGAGTGCCACGGGGCCCTGTTCGCGCCGGAAGACGGCGCGCTCGACCCACAAGGGCTGACCCGCGCCTGCCTCGCGGACGCCCGCCGCCTGGGCACCGCGCTGCGCGCCGAGCCGGTCGAATCGATCCAGGTGGCCCAGGGGCGGGTCACCGGCGTGGTCGCGGCGGGAGGCACGACCAGCGTGGAGCATGCCGTGCTCGCGGCGGGCGTCTGGTCGCCGCGCATCCGCGGGCTGCCGCGCACCCTCCCCGTCGAGCCGTTGCGCGGCCAAATGGCGGCCACCGCCTGGCCCGACGGCAGCCCGCCCTCCATTCTGTATCACGACCAAGGCTACGTGCTGGCACGCGCCGGCGCGGCGCTCTTGGGAAGCACGATGGAGCGCGCCGGCTACGACGCCCACGTCACGAACGAGGGGCTCGCCCAGGTGTTCCGCGGCGCCGTACGCCTGCTCCCCGCCCTGCTCACCCAAGCCGTGCAGCGCGTCTGGGCCGGCCTCCGGCCCGCCACGTCAGACGGCCGCCCGATCCTCGGCCGCGACCCGGATGTGGAGGGGCTGTGGTACGCGACCGGGCATGGCCGGTCCGGCATCCTGCTCGCGGCGCTCACGGGCGAGATCATCGCGGATCTGCTCACCACGGGCGCGACCGACGTCGACATCGGACCGCTCGGCGTCGAGCGCTTTCCGCAGCCGCAAGACACAAGCCGTAAGCCGTAAGGCCGCGCGCTTAACTTACGGCTTACGGCTTACGGCTTACGACTGACGCTCATGTACCGCACTTGCGCCTTCTGCAACGGCAAGCTGGATGGGGACGGCGGCCCCACTAACCTCGGGGTGGGACGCCGGCTCGCGTTCGACGAGTGGAAGGGACGGCTGTGGGTGATCTGTCCCAGGTGCTCCCGCTGGAACCTGGCACCGCTCGACGACCGCCTGGAGCGGATCGACGCCCTGGCGCGGGCCGCGGACGAGGGCCGCGTGGCAGCGGCCACCGACCAGGTGGCACTCATCCGCTGGCACGGCTACGACCTGGTGCGCGTCGGCAAGCCGCGGCGCCTCGAGCTCGCCACGTGGCGCTACGGGGAACGGCTGCGGGCGCGGCGCCAGGAGCAGCTCAAGTTCGTCGTGCCCATGACGGTCGCGGCGGTGGGGCTGGCCGTCGCGGTGAACGTGGCGGCGGGCGGCTCGGTGGGCGTGTTCGTGTGGAACACACCACGGCTCGTCAAGCGGATCTACGTCGAGATGGTCGGGCGCCGGAAGATCGTGCTCGTCGACCCGCCGATCTGTGAGCGCTGCGGCAACGTGATGCTGTTGCGCGCGCGTCATCTCGAGCGCGCGCGCGTGACCACGACGACGCGCGAGGGCATGGCGCTCTTGCTCACGTGTCCGAGCTGTGGAAGCGAGGGGACGATGCTCACCGGCGCCGACGCGCAGTTCGCGCTGCGGCGCGGCCTGACCTTCCTCAACCTGGCGCGCGGCGGCCGGCAGCGCGCTGAGGACGCGGCCCGTCTGGTCGAGGGAGCGGGCGGCCCGCACCAGCTGATCCACGACGTGGCGCGCCGCGAGCTCACCCTGCGAAGCCTCGCCCCGGACCGGCGTCTCGCCCTGGAAATGGCGGTCGACGAGCGAGCCGAGGTGGAAGAGCTGGAGCGCCAGTGGGAGGAGGCCGAGGAGATCGCTGAGATCGCCGACGGCATCCTGAGCGCGGACCCGGGGATCGACGAGGAACTGCGTCGGCTGAGGGAACGGGCGGAGCAAGAGAAAAAGCGATCTGGCTGAACTAATCAACCGTGCGGTTGAAATTTTCGCGGCGCGGCTACCAGACCCCCCGCGAACTCGCTATTTTGTGGCTAGTTATGGCCAGCCCTCCCCTCGTCCAACTGCAGCGTCAGCGTCCCGCTCATCCCTCTCAGCTGCCAGATCGCAAGCCGCCGTGGCTCAAGGTCCCGGCGCCGGGCGGGCCCAATTACGTCGCCCTGAAGCAGCTGATGCGCGACCACGGGCTCCACACGGTCTGCGAGGAAGCCCACTGCCCCAACATCGGCGAGTGCTGGGAGCACCGCGCCGCCACGTTCATGATCCTGGGCGACGTGTGCACGCGCAACTGCGCGTATTGCGCCGTCGCGCACGGCACGCCCACCGCCCTCGACGAAGACGAGCCGCTGCGGCTTGCTGCCGCCGTGGAGCGTATGGGGCTCGCGCACGTGGTGATCACCTCGGTCGACCGCGACGATCTGCCGAACGGCGGCGCCGAGATATTCGCCGCCGCGATCGCCGAGATCCGCCGGCGCGCGCCCGACACGTCGGTCGAGGTGCTGATCCCCGATTTCAAGGGAAGCGAGCGGGCGCTGCGAATCGTCGTCCAGGCTCAACCCGACATTCTCAATCACAATCTCGAAACGATCGACCGGCTGTATCGCCTGGCGCGCCCCGGAGGCCGCTACGTCCGGGCGCTCGAGCTGCTCGCTCGGGCCAAACAGCTCGATCCCGGCATGCTCACCAAGTCCGGCATCATGTGCGGCCTGGGTGAGGAGTGGGACGAGCTGCTGGCCGCGATGCGCGACCTGCGCGCGCAGGGCGTAGACATCCTGACCCTGGGCCAATACCTGCGGCCGTCGCGCGACCACCTGCCGATCGCCCGCTACTACACTCCCGACGAGTTCGCCGAGCTGCGCCGGCTCGGCCGCGAGATGGGGTACCGCCACGTGGAGGCGGGTCCGCTGGTCCGCTCGAGCTACCACGCCTGGGAGCAGGTGGAGCAGGCGACCGCATAATGGCCACCGCTACCGCCCGGACCGCGAACGCGAGCGCCCCCCCCCAGACGGAGCTGGAGCGGCGCATGCTGCGTCAAATGCTCTTGATCCGTCGGTTCGAGGAAAAAGCCGCCGAGGCGTACGCCCTTGGCAAGATTGGCGGGTTCTGCCATCTCTACATCGGACAGGAGGCCGTCGCGGTCGGCTCGCTCGCGGCCTTGCGGGACGACGACTACGTGATCTCGTCGTACCGTGAGCATGGTCAAGCCTTGGCGCGGGGCGTGCCGGCCACCGCCGTGATGGCCGAGCTGTTCGGCAAGGCGACCGGTTGCTCCAAGGGCAAGGGCGGCTCGATGCATCTGTTCGACGCCGGGCGGCGGTTTCTGGGCGGACACGGGATCGTCGGGGGGCACATCCCACTCGCCGCGGGGATCGGGTTCGCGATACGCTACAAGGACGGCGACCAGGTCTGCATCTGCTACTTCGGCGAGGCGGCCGTTAACATCGGCGCCTTCCACGAAGCCATCAACATGGCCTCCGTCTACAAACTCCCCGTCATCTTCTGCTGTGAGAACAATCGCTACGGCATGGGCACCGCGTTCGAGCGCGTGGCGGCGGTCACGGACGTGGTGGAGCACGCCTGTAGCTACGACATGGCGGCAGAGGTGGTGGACGGGATGGACGCGCGCGCCGTGTACGCGGCGACCCAGCGCGCCGCGGAGCGGGCCCGCAAGGGAGGCCACCCCACCCTGCTCGAAGTGCGCACCTACCGCTTCATGGGGCATTCGATGTCGGACCCGCTGCACGGCGTGTATCGCACCAAGGAAGAAGTCGAGGAGCAGCGCAAGCGCGATCCTATCACGCAGCTCGCGCACAAGCTGAAGGAAGAAGGGGCGCTCGACGACGCGGCGCTCGACGCACTCGACGCCGAGGCGCGGGCTCAGACCGACGAGGCGGCCCGCTTCGCCGAGGAGAGTCCCGACCCCGAGCCCGCCGAGCTGACCACGCACGTGCTCGCCGACTGATGGCCACGCTCACCTATCGCGACGCCCTGAACCAGGCGCTGCGCGAAGAGATGCAGCGCGACCCGAACGTCTTCCTGATGGGGGAAGAGGTCGGCGTCTATCAGGGCGCATACAAAGTGAGCCGCGGCCTGCTCGAAGAGTTCGGGCCCAAGCGCATTGTGGACACGCCGATCGCCGAGCTGGGCTTCGCCGGGATCGGCGTGGGCGCGGCCATGGCGGGCCTCCGCCCCGTGATCGAGTTCATGACGTGGAACTTCGCGGTGCTCGCGCTCGACCAGATCGTCAACTCCGCCGCCAAGATCCTGTACGAGTCGGGCGGCCAGGTGCCGATCCCGATCGTATTCCGGGGACCGAACGGCGCCGCGCTGCAGCTCGCGGCCCAGCACTCCCAGGCCTGGGAATCGTGGCTCTCGCATATCCCGGGCCTGAAGGTCGTGGCACCCGCGACACCGGCGGATGCCAAAGGGCTCCTCAAGTCCGCGATCCGGGATAACAGCCCCGTCATCGTGCTCGAAGGAGAGATGCTGTACAACATCAAGGGTGAGGTGCCGGAGGGGGAGCACATCGTGCCGATCGGCAGGGCCGAGGTGAAACGGCCGGGGAACGACGTCACGCTCATCTGTCACTCGAAGACGGTCACCGTCGCCCTCAAGGCGGCCGAGCAGCTGGCCGAGCACGAGGGCGCCTCGGCCGAGGTGCTCGACCTGCGGTCGCTGCGACCGCTCGACGAGGCGACGATCCTCGAGTCCGTGTCGCGCACCAACCGCGCCGTCGTGGTGGAAGAAGGGTGGCCCCAATGCGGCATCGGAGCCCACGTGGTCGACGTGATCCAGCGCGAGGCGTTCGACCAGCTCGACGCCCCGGTGCTGCGCGTTACCCAGGCCGACGTCCCCATGCCGTACAACAAGCAGCTCGAGCGCCTCGCGAAGCCATCCCCCGAGCGCGTGGTCGCCGCCGCGCGCCGCGTGCTCTACCTCGACTGACTCCCCCGTGGCCACCAACGTCTATATGGAAGCCCTCTCGCCCACCATGGAGGAAGGGCGCGTGGCCAAGTGGCACAAGCGGGAGGGTGACGCGGTCAAGGCGGGAGAAACCCTCGCCGAGGTCGAGACCGACAAGGCGGTGATGGACCTGGTGGCGCGGGCGGACGGCGTGCTGCGGCAGGTGGCGGTGGCCGAGGGGCAGACGGTGCCGGTGGGGAGCGTGGTGGCCGTCATCGCGGCCCCCGGCGAGGCGCTGGGCGCCGTGCCAGCTTCGGCTCCCCGGCCGGCGGCAGCAGCGTCGGGAAGCGGGAAACGGGAAACGGGAAACGTGGCCGTCGCGACTGCTCCCGCACCCGTCGCCGTCACCCCGCTGCCGTCCGCCCCTCCGACGGATGCCACGCGGGTGAAGGCTTCCCCACTCGCGCGGCGCATGGCGAAGGAGGCCGGCGTAGACCTGAAGCTCGTAACCGGCTCTGGGCCCGGCGGCCGAGTCGTTAAGAAGGATCTCGAGCGCGCGCCGAGCACAGCGCCCGCGCCAACCTTTCCCGTTTCCCGTTTCCCGCTTCCCGAGCGCTCCGCAGCTCCGTACGAAGACGTCCCCCTCACCCAGATCCGCAAAACGATCGCGAAGCGGCTGGTGACGTCGCTCGGTCCCATTCCCCACTTCTTTCTCACCAGCGAAGTGGACATGGAGCGGGCGGCCGAGGCGCGCGAGGCCCTGAACAAGCAGCTCGGCGACCGCGCGGGGGGCGGGGGGGGCGCGGGGGGCAAGGTCTCGTTCAACGACATCGTCATCAAGGCCACCGCGCTGGCCCTGATCAAGCATCGCGCCTGCAACGCCTGGTTCCAGGAAGACCACATCCGTTACTGGAACGAGGTCCACATCGGCATGGCCGTGGCCGTGGAGGATGGGCTCATCACGCCGGTGATCCGAAATGCGGACGTGAAGTCGCTCGCCGAGATCGGCCGGGAGGCCAAGGAGCTCGCCGACAAGGCCCGCAGCCGGCGGCTCCAGCCCAGCGAGTACACGGGAGCGACGTTCTCCGTCTCGAATCTGGGAATGTTCGACATCGACCAGTTCACGGCCGTCATCAATCCCCCCGAGGCGGGAATTATCGCTGTCGGCTCGATCGTACAGAAGCCGGTGGTGCTGGATGGGCAGGTCACGGGTCGGCGCCGCATGCGCCTGACGATGAGCTGCGACCACCGGGTGATCGACGGAGCCACCGGGGCCGCGTTTCTGCAGACCCTGAAGCAGATGCTCGAGAACCCGCTGGCGATGCTGTTGTGATTGCGGATTGGGGATTGGGGATTGCGGAATCGAAGGCCGCGCTCCCAATCCGCAATCCGAAATCCGCAATCCGCAATTGGGAGGGGGCACCGTTGGCCAGTCAATTTGACGTCGTCATCCTCGGGGGAGGGCCGGCCGGCTACGTCGCCGCCATCCGCTCGGCTCAGCTCGGCATGAGCACGGCCGTGATCGAGAAGGACAAGCTCGGCGGCGTGTGCGTCAACATCGGGTGCATCCCCACCAAGGCCCTGCTCCACTCCGCCTACATCGCGCGGCTGCTGCGGGACGCGAAAGAGTTCGGCATCGACGCCGGCACCGTCAAGACGGACTACGGCGTCGCGATGCAGCGCTCCCGCAAAGTGAGCGACCAGAACTCGAAGGGCGTCGAGTTCCTGATGAAGAAGAACAAGGTCACCGTGGTCAAAGGCAGCGGCGTATTGCTGCCCGGACGCAAGGTGAAGGTCGGGGGCGAGACGTACGAAGCGAAGAAGGCCGTGATCGTCGCGACGGGATCGCGGGTGAAGGGCCTGCCGCAGATCGGGTTGGAGATCAACAAGACGACCATCATTTCCTCGGACGAGGCGCTCTTCCTCGAGAAGGCGCCGGCCTCGCTGGCGATCATCGGCGCTGGGGCCGTCGGCATGGAGTTCGCCGACATTTTCAGCGCGTTCGGTACCCCCGTGACGCTGATCGAGGCGCTGCCGCGGATCCTGCCGCTCGAGGACGCCGAAGCGTCGGACGCACTGGCGAAGAGCTACAAGAAGCGAGGCATCGAGGTGATCGCCGCTGCCAAGGTGAAAAAGGGGACACCCGCCAAGGACAAGGTGACCCTCGAGGTCGAGGCGAACGGCGCGACGCGCAAGATCGAGGTCGCGGCCGTGCTCATGGCGGCGGGTCGCGCGGTGAACACCGAGAACATCGGCCTAGCGGAGTGCGGCATCCAGGTGACGGAGCGGGGCTTCATCAAGGTCGATGCCGGCCTGCAGACCACCGCGCCCGGCTACTACGCCATCGGCGACGTGGCGGGGCCCCCGATGCTCGCTCACAAGGGCATGCGGGAGGGAGTGACCGTCACCGAGCTCATCGCGGGCAAGAAGCCCCACGCCATCCGGTACGACAACGTGCCCAGCGTGACGTACTGCCACCCCGAAGTGGCCAGCATCGGGCTCACGGAAGACCAGTGCAAGGAGCATAAAGTCGATTACGTCGCCGGGCGGTTCCCGTTCTCGGCCAACGGCCGGGCGCGCGGCACCGGCGAGACCGAGGGGTTCGTGAAAATCCTGCGCGACAAGAAGTACGGCGAAATCCTCGGCGCCCACATCGTGGGCGGGCACGCCTCCGAGATCATCCACGAGCTGGCGGTGGCGCGCGAGAACGAGTACACGGTGGAAGAGGTCGAGCTGGCAATCCACGCGCATCCCACCATGTCCGAGGCGGTGGCCCAGGCGGCGCTCGATTCGCTGGGCCGTGTGGTGGACATGTGAAAGACCCCCTCGCGATCGGACTCGGCGGTCTGGCGTGCGGCACCGGGTTCGGGGGAGGGACCATCGTGGCCGCGCTCGTCATCGTGCGCACGCTGGAGCATCAGGTGAGCGGCGCCGGCACTCAAGAGAGCGCCGCCGATCCGGTCCTGGCGGGCACGCTCGCCGGCCTCGCCGTCGGCGCCGCGTTCGGCTGGCATCGCGGCCGCTTGTTGGACAGCGTGTGGCAGCGGGGCGTCATCGGGGTGCTGTCGGCCGTCGGCGCGTTGCTGGTGGCCTTCCTCGCCTGGCCGATCGATCATCTGCTCGGCATCCCCGGTCTCGCCGCCTGGGGCGTCGCCAGCTTCGTGCTGGGTGGCGCGGGGAGCGCCTGGTCCGTGCGGGGAAGTCGGGATGACGCATTGAAGGAGCCGGAGTGAGCCGGCGCCGCGTGCAGCTGGTCGCGGCCGGCCGCGTCCCCTACGACCGGGCGCTCGCCTGGCAGCGCACGCTCGCCCAGGCGCGGATCGACGGTCGCTTGGAGGAAGACCTGCTGCTGCTGCTCGAGCACCCTCCCGTGGTCACGCTCGGCCGCACCGCCCGGCGGGGGGGGGCGCATGTGCTCCGCCCCGAGGGTGTCGACGTCGTCGAAGTGGAGCGTGGCGGGGACGTGACGTTCCACGGACCGGGGCAGCTGGTCGGCTATCCGATCTTCGACCTGCGCGGCCCCCCCTACCGGCAGGACCTTCACTGGTATCTCCGCACACTCGAGGACGCGCTCATCGCCGCACTCGCGGAGCTGGGCATCCCCGCCGAGCGCAAGACCGGCTACACGGGCGTATGGACGGGGGCGGGGGGGGGGCGCAAGATCGCGAGCATCGGGGTCCACGTGAAGCAGTGGGTCACGTGGCACGGATTCGCGTTGAACGTCACGACCGATCTCGCTCAGTTCGAGCGGATCGTGCCGTGCGGCATCGAAGGCGTCGAGATGACGTCCGTAGAACGGGAAACGAAAGCACCGGTTGCCGAGGACTTGTGGGCCCGCGCCTTGGATGCGGTGGTGCGCAGCTTCGAGGATGCCTTCGGCGTCGAGGTAACGGCGTCACGAGAAGACGTCACGGAGCCGCGTCGAGTAGCGGCACCGTATTAGCGCCACGCTCGTCCGCGACGCCTCTCCGTGACGAAGTCCCGCGACGCCTCTGAGAGGTTGCCTCCCGGCCAGGTCCTGACCACCAAATGGCCGGTCTTGCACTACGGCAACGTGCCCAAGGTCGACACCCGCACGTGGACGTTCGATGTGGCCGGGCTGGTGGAGCGGCCGTTCTCGCTCGCCTACGAGGAGCTGCTCGCGCTGCCTCGGAAGACCGTCATGTGCGACATGCACTGTGTCACCCGGTGGACTCGACTCGACAACGCCTTCGAGGGAGTGCCGGTGCAGCTGCTACTGGAGCGGGCCGGCGTCAAGTCCGAGGCGCAATATTGCCTCGTCTCCGCTGAGCAGGGGTTCACCACCAATCTGCCGCTCGCCGATCTCGATCGCCCCGACAACCTGATCGCGCTCGAATGGAACGGCGAATCGCTCGCGCCGGAGCACGGCTGGCCCGCCCGTCTGCTGGTGCCACACCTCTATCTATGGAAGAGTGCCAAATGGGTCCGGAGCTTCACGCTGCTCGACGCCGACGTACCAGGCTTCTGGGAGCAGAACGGCTACCACATGCGGGGAGATCCGTGGAAGGAAGAACGCCACGGTGGGCGCGCTATCACCCAGCATGAGATCAACCGTCTGCGAAACTTAAGCAAGAAAGGCGTCACGTAGAACCGTCGCGGAGAGACGTCGCGGAGAACCGTGGTCTACGAATCTCCGCGACGTTTCTCCGTGACGCCTCTCCGTGACGCTTCTAGGCCCTTAGCCCCCAGAAGCTCGTAGAATCTCCCAAACACGCGGATCCCATCCCAGAGCTGTTGCAGGTCAAGTTTTTCGTTCGGCGCATGCAGCCGGTCGTCCGGCAGGCCGATCCCCGTGAGAATCACGGGAGCACCGCTCTTCCCGAGCGCCGGCACCACAGGGATCGAGCCGCCGGCACGGGCCGGGACAAGGCCACGCCCCACCACCTCTTTGAACGCCCGGTCGAGCAGCTGGAATGCGGGGTGCGTCACTGCGACCGTCGCGGGATCCGCACCGTGCAGGAACCGGACGCTCGCCTGGACGTGCTTCGGCGCGAAGCGCTTCACGGCCGCCGCGAGCTGCCGCTCCACGACCTTGAGCTTCTGGTCCGGAACGAGCCGCAAGCTCACCTTGGCGGTCGCCTCCGCCGGGATCACCGTCTTGGCGCCGTCGCCCGTGAACCCGCCGGTGATGCCGTGGATCTCGAACGTGGGCAGGGCCCACAGCCGCTCCAGCACGGAATACGCCTTGAGCCCCGTCAGTGCCTTGGCCTGTACGCGGTGCTTGAGAAACTCGCTTTCCTTGAACGGCAGGCGTTTCCACGTCGCGAGCTCCCGCTTGGAGGGACGCC
>Ga0209804_1001451_pt1 | contig 15404 bp, 14 predicted proteins | sample GraSoiAngelo_139_FD_185896 | JGI IMG/M metagenome (GOLD analysis project Ga0209804, IMG submission 185896) | Grasslands soil microbial communities from the Angelo Coastal Reserve, California, USA - 14_0929_12_20cm (SPAdes) (version 2) | ecosystem: Environmental > Terrestrial > Soil > Grasslands ... | reverse complement strand
CCCCGAACGCACTCGAATCGTGATCGTGGTGGGCGCCTGCGAGATCACCTCGTTGACCTGTGGGAGACGGGCGAACTCACTGCCCGTCGCCTCCGGGTCGTTGCTCGCCACCAGCAGGTCGAGATCCCGGACCGTCTCCCTCGCGCGTCGCACGCTGCCGGTGATCTCGGCGCGCACTACGCCCGGCAAGGCGCGCAACGTCGCGAGGAACGAGTCGGCCAGGATCCAGGCTTCCGGAAAAAAGATGCGGCTCTCGGTTCGCTTCAACTGGGCGATGCCTTTGAGGATGTTCTCCTCGGTCCTGGCCTTGATGCCGCGAACCTGCAGCAGCCGGTGCGAGAGCGCTGCCGCTTCCAACTCCTCGAGGCTGAGGATGCCCAGGGTGTCGTAGACGTCCTTGGCCGTCCGGGGCCCGAGTCCAGGGACCCGGGTCAGCTCGAGCAGCGCAGGCGGAATCTCGGCCTCGAGGCGGGCCAGGAATTCGAGTTGCCCGGTGGTCACGTACTCGTCGATCTTCTGCTCGATTGCCGCACCAATCCCCGGAACGTCCTTCAGCTTTCCCTCGTGGATCAGCTCCTCGACCTCGGTCGTCAGGTTGTCGAGCTGGCGCACTGCTTCGCGATAGGCGCGAATCTTGAAGAAGTTCTCGCCTTTGATCTCGAGCAGGTCGGCCACCCGGTTCAACATGGCCGCCACCTCGGCATTCCGCACGTCGCTACGCTAGCAGGGGCATGACGCTCACCGGTGTCCGCGTTCTCGATCTGTCGAGGCTGCTCCCGGGCGGGTACTGCGCCCAGCTGCTGCAGGCGCAGGGAGCGCGGGTGACGAAGATCGAATCGCCCGCCGGCGATCCGATTCGGGGGCTACCGGCCGGCGAGGCCTACTTCGACGCGCTGCACCGCGACCAGCAGCTGCTGACTCTCGACCTGCGCACCGACGCCGGTCGCGAGTCGCTGCGTGGGCGCGTCGTCGACGCCGACGTCCTGGTCGAGGGCTTCCGCCCCGGTGTCATGGAACGCCTGGAGCTGGGGTATGCGTCGCTGTCGGTAATCAATCCGGCCCTGGTCTATTGCGGTATCACCGGCTACGGCTCGAGCGGCCCCCTGGCGCACCGGGCCGGGCATGACCTCAATTACCTGGCGCGGAGCGGCGCCCTGTCGCTGATGCCGCTCGCCGGCGACCGGCCCGCGATCCCCGGCCTTCAGATTGCCGACCTGGCGGGTGGCCTGCAGGCAGCCTTCCTGATCGCCACGGCCCTGGCCGAACGGGAGCAAACCGGGCGTGGCTCTCGCGTCGAGGTATCGATGACCGACGTGATGCGCAGCTGGACGAGCCTGCCGCGGGCGGCCCGGCGGGCCGGCCTCGCCAGCTTACCCCTGACCGGCCAGGTCCCCTGCTACCACGTGTACAAGGTGGCCGACGGCTACCTGACGGTGGCCGCGCTCGAGCCCGATTTCTGGACGGAGTTCTGTCGCGTGATCGATCACGCTGATCTGGCATCGCGCCAGTTCGATCCCTCGGCCGTCGGTGAGGTGCAGCGGGTGCTGGCATCCGGGACTCGCGCAGAGTGGATGGCCCGGGTTGGGGATCGGGATGTGTGCGTCGAGCCAGTCCTCGGGCTGGAGGAAAGCTGAGGCGGCCTTGCGGCCGCCTCAGCTTTTAGGCGTGCTTCAGCCGCCGGCTTTGGTGATCGTGCCGAAAAGACCGTCGTTCTCGTGATTGATTCCGGCGGTGAAGTACACGGCGTTCGGGTCTCCGCTGTTGGCCGTGCCGCCGCCGTTCCCGACCCGCAGGGACCAGAGGCCGTCAATCGTGATCGGGGCGCCGTCTGTACCACGGAGCTCCCCTTTGAAGTCGCCCTCGTCCAGCGCGTAGGCGTTGACGTGCCCATCGCCGAAGTTGCCGACCAAGAGGGTGCCGGCCAATGAACCGAAACTTGCCGGAGCGATGGCCAGACCCCAGGGCGAATTGAGCCGCCCCCGCGACACCAATCGGTCGAGCAGGTGTCCATTAAGGTCGAAGGCATCGACGAAGCCGTGGCCACGCCCGGCGACGTCATCATGCTTGTCGGCGTCCTGCTTGGCGAACGTTACGTAGAGAACGCCTCCCAGATTCTGGACGTTGAACGGCGCGTACCCGTCCGGGACCTTGGGATCAGTGAACGAACCTGCCGGGCTGTAGTCGGCGTTGAAGACATCGACCCGGTCAAAGCGGAAGTCTGCGGCGTAGAGATGATCGGCGAGACCGTCGAATCCGATGGCAAGACCTTTGTAGACCGGCCCCGTGTCGGGGCTGCCGTTAGGGACCTCGGTGGTCGCCAGCGTTCCATCCGACGGCTTCCAGCCGGCAATCGTACCGTCCTCGGTGGCGAACAGGAAGAAGTCACCCCGGAACTCCGCGCTGTTGCTGTTAAAGACGGTGCCGGTTGGACTTCCCTGGGTCCCGCCGGCCGCAGGAGGGATGACCACCGTCAGCGGAACTTTCGACCCGTCGCCGCGGTAGAGCGTCGTGACCCCGGCGTTGTTGTCAGAGACCCACATCGGGCTACTTTGGCTCGACGAGATGCCCCACGGATTTTTCAGGCTGGTGTCGGTGAACCTCGCCTGCGCCCGCGCCTGATCGTCGGTCACGAGGTTGGTCTGCCGGAACGAGGTCCCGGGCTGATCCGCGCTGGTGCTGACCGCCGGAACGGCCAGGATGGCCCCGGTCGCTAACGTGATCGCAACCGTCAGGAGTCTGCGATGCCGCATTGAGCGCCTCCTTGAATCCCCTTGGAGGGCCGAAAGACCCCGCCTGTACAGGCTTATACCGAGACTGGTTACGCGCTTTGGGGGACCGGTACGGACGAATTCACAGAATCCTGTCGTGCCTCTCATGCTCTCCTCATAGAGGCCGGTGATCATGAAAGGATCAACGCCCTAGAAGGAGCAATGAAGGGATGAAGCTCAATCGCTGGTATGCGCTGCCGGCCGCCGTGCTGGCCGCCGTCATCATCGGCGTCATCGCCGTCGAGGCTGCGCCGTCGCCCTCGGCTTCCCCGACCACGTCCAAAAACTACGCCCAGGTCTTCGTCGACAAGCTGGCGGCCATCCTCCACCTGACGCCGACCCAGACCCAGGATGCGCTCAAGCAGGCGGAGCTGCAGACCGTCGACCAGATGCTCAAGGACGGCCAGATCACCAAGCAGCAGGCCGATGCCCTGAAAGCGAAGATCAATGCCGGCCAGGGCCTGGGCCCGATCGGTAGATTTGGCTTCCGTCATGGTGGCGGCTTCAAAGCCGGTGCCGCCGTGATGCGGGACCTGACGACCGCGGAACTCAACGCCGCCGCGTCAGCACTGCATATGAGCGCGGCGGACTTTCAGAGTGCGCTGCGGTCGGGGAAGTCGCTGGCTGACCTCGAGACCCAGCAGAAGGTCAGCGACAGCGCCGTCAAGGCCGCGATGAAGAGCGCGGCCAAGGGCGTCCTCGACAAGGCGGTCAAGGCTGGCACCATAACCCAGAGCCAGGAAGACGCGATCCTGTCCCGAGTGGGCTCCGGCTTGAACTTCCGCTTCGGGCACAAGGGGTTCCCCGGCTCGGCGCCGGGAGCGGCGCCCAGTGGATCGCCCGCGGCGACGCCAGCTGCCTATTACTCGTCGATCTAACGAGCGGCGCCACGAGCCCACGACAAGGCAGGCACAATTCGGCGACGGTCCTCGCTCCGCCTTCGCGTCGTAGTGTTGCGCGCCTAATCTGATAGCGGAGGAGTGGCTGTCGAAGCCACGGAATTTGAACTGGCTTCAGTTCGCGGTGGCCGCGCTGGTGTTGCCGCCGAATCCCAGAGAGCGACATTTCTGGGGTCGCCTGGCGGTGCTGCAGCTGATCTATTCCCTCGCCGGGCTGCTGGTGGGTTTCGCCTGCATCGTGGGTGGGATCGTGCTGTTCTTCCACGGGGTGGTCGGGTCCAGTAGCTGGGTCGGCCAGTTCATCGGCGTGCAAAGCAAGCTGTCCGATGCCGCCCCTGGAACCGTGCTCTTCGTGGTCGGACTGGCGATGGTCTGGCTGACGCGATTCTCGGTCCGGGTGCGGCAACCGATCGAGATCGATCTGCGAAACCCCGGCCACCCATCCGAGGGGCACGCCCTTCCGGAGCGCCGGCGCAAGGCGAGTTAGTCTTCGCTCGCGTAGTGACGAAGGATCGCTTCGACCTGTCGCCGAGTCTCCGCCGGGGTGCCGCGGTTGTCGATCACGTGGTCGGCGAGCCGGCGCTTTTCATCAAGCGGCATCTGGGCCGCGATCCGCTGATGAGCTTCCTCTTCCGTTAGCCCGCCGCGCTCGATCAGGCGGCGCATCTGCGTCTGAGGGTCGACCCAGACCACGATCACCTTCTCGACCACGCCAGTCCGCAGGTTCTCGAAGAGCAGCGGGATGTCGACGATCAGCACCCCCGCGCGATCGCGGCGTGCCGCGATCGCCGCGTCCATACGCTCCCGGATCCGAGGATGGGTGATGGCGTTGAGCCGGGCGCGCGCCGAGGCGTCCGCAAAGACGATGGCGGCCAGCGTGCGCCGGTCGAGCCGGCCGTCGGGAAGCAGGATGTCGCGGCCGAAGCTCGTGACGATCTCGTCCAGAGCCGGTTGGCCGGGCTCGACCACCTCGCGGGCCATCTGGTCCGCGTCGATGAGCTCCGCGCCGAGCTCGGTAAACATGGCGCCGACCATGGTTTTGCCCGAGCCGATTCCGCCGGTGAGTCCCAGGACTCTCATGTCTGCCAGACCGTACGATTACAAGAGATGACGCTGGCCAAGTCGATCGCGGTCCTGGCAGTCCTATTGGCAGCCATCGCGTACTTCACCATTCGGGCGCGCCAGCTCTATCGCATGTTGCGCCTGGGTCCCAACGAAAATCGCATCGATCGCCTCCCGGAGCGCGTCCGAGGTGTCCTCAGCTACGTAGGGGCCCATACCCGAATGTTCCGCAACGTCTATTCTGGGGTTCTTCACTTCTTCATCTTCTACGGCTTCGTCGTCCTCCTTACGGCGATCATCCAGGCCTTTGGGCAAGGTATCGTTCCGGCGTTCAGCCTGGCGGTGATCGGCGGCGACACCTGGATCGCGTTCCTGCAGGACCTCTTCGGCGTGCTCGTCCTGGTCGGGGTCGGGATGGCGTTGATCAACCGGCTGATCATCCGGCCGCGCCAGTTCCACGAGAGCAATGAAGTCGATGCCCTCATCATCCTCGGGCTGATCGCGACCATCATGCTCGGCATGCTCGGGCAGAATGCCGCGCGGATCGCCCAGGGTGGCGATCCCTCGATGGCATGGCGGCCGTTCTCATCGGCGATCGCCCGGGTGTTCGCAGGGCTCGGTTGGCAGGGGAGCGCGGCCATTGCGCCTCACGAAGTCTTCTACTGGATCCACATCCTCGGCGTCCTGGCCTTTCTCGCGTACATTCCGAGCTCGAAGCACCTGCACATCATCGTCGCCATCCCCAACATCTTCTTCCGCAAGCTGCCCCCCAGGATCGGCGCCCAGCTGTCGCCGATCGATCTCGAGCACGCCGAGCACTACGGCGTGAGCGCCGTCACCCAGTGGTCGTGGAAGAACCTGCTCGACCTCTATTCCTGCACCGAGTGCGGCCGCTGCCAGGAGCAATGCCCGGCCTTTTTGACCGGTAAGCCGCTCAATCCAAAGATGATCATCGTCGACGCTCGCGAAAACCTCTATCAGACGGTGCGCGACGCACCCGCCGAGCAGCGGCGCGAAGCTCCGGCAACCCAGAAACTGATCGGCGACGCGATCAAGGAGGACGAGATCTGGGCCTGCGTCACCTGCGGCGCCTGCCAGCAGGAATGCCCGGTGCTGATCGAGCACGTTCCAAAGATCGTCGACATGCGCCGCAGCCTGGTGCTGGAAGAGAGCCGTTTCCCGAAGGAAGCCCAGGGGGCGCTGCGCAGCATCGAAACCCAGGGCAACCCGTACGGCCTGCCGCGGGCGCAACGTGGCGACTGGGCGCAAGGCCTCGATGTCAAGACCATCGAGGAGAAGCCCGATGCTGAGTACCTGTACTTCGTCGGTTGCGCTGCCTCCTACGACGAGGCCAACCGGGCGGTGGCCCGAGCCTTCGTCGGCTTGCTGCAGAAAGCCGGGGTGGACTTCGCCATCCTTGGCGCGCACGAGACCTGCAACGGCGATCCAGCTCGACGGATCGGCAACGAGTACCTGTACCAGACCCAGGCGCAGGCGAACATCGAGGCCATGAATGGGGCCAGGGTGAAGAAGGTGATCGCCACCTGCCCCCACTGCTTCAACACCATCAAGAATGAGTATCCCCAGTTTGGCGGTGCGTTCGAGGTCATCCACCACACCCAGCTCCTGGCCAGCCTGATCAAGGACGGCCGGCTGCGGCCGACCAGGCCCATCGATGGCAAGCTCACCTACCACGACTCGTGCTACCTGGGCCGCTGGAACGATATCTACGATCCGCCGCGGGCTGTGGTCGAAGCCATCCCGGGAGCCGAGCTGGTGGAGATCGAGCGCCATCGTAAACGCGGCTTCTGCTGCGGGGCGGGCGGGGGCCGGATGTGGATGGAGGAAAAGATCGGCAAGCGGATCAACCACGAGCGCGTGGAGCAAACGCTTCGCACCCAGGCGCCCCGCGTCGCGACCGCCTGTCCCTTTTGCCTGACGATGTTCCGCGACGGGATTTCCGCCAAGGGGGCCGAGAGTCAACTGCAGGTGAGAGACCTCGCCCAGTACCTGGCCGAGTCCGTCAATGGAGCAACGCCGGCGCTACCGACCGGCTCAGACGTTCCGGCGCATTGACTTCACCCGAACGAGGGCGTAGTGTACGGAGGCTATGAGGCGGCGGATTCTCGCCAGCGGGCTCGCGACCTTCAAGGGCGGAGCCTGCCAATTCCGGGCCTCACATCATTGAGATCGATCTAGCTTAGACCCCGTTTCGAGCGCGTTTGACCGTGAGGCCCATCGGCCCACGGTTTTTTGTTGTCCAGCGCAATCTATCCAGGAGTTGACATCATGGCGATCCACGAAAGCGAACTGAATCGCACGGCGGTCGAGGTCGAGGGGATCTCGAAGCGCTTCGGAGAGGCCGTCCGGCCACATCGCCTGATGCCCTGGCGGAAGGCGAAGAAGCCAAAGCTGGCCCTTGACCAGGTGTCGATGCACGTCGAGACGGGGAGGATCACCGGCATCCTGGGGGCGAACGGAAGCGGCAAATCGACGCTGATCCGCATCCTGGCCACGCTACTGACGCCTGACGCCGGCACCGCCTCCGTGTTCGGATACGACGTGGTGCGTCATCCCGCGCAGGTGCGGCGGCACATTAACCGGGTGTCGGTGGAGGCGTCCTTCTTCAAGGAGATGAGTCCCTGGGAGAACATGCTCTACGCCGCGCGCCTCTACGGCAGCGGCGGCGATGGCACCCGCGATCGGGTGGAAGCGATGTTGGACCGGCTGGGGTTGCCGCTGGACACGCTCGATAAGCCGATGAAGCAGCTGTCGCGCGGCCAGCAGCAAAAGGTGGCGATCGCGCGCAGCTTCCTGACCTCGCCGTCGCTGCTGCTGATGGACGAACCGACCACCGGCCTGGATCCGCGCTCCAAGCGCGAGGTGCAGGAGCTGGTCCGCTCGATCCGCCGGGACCGGGCGGCGACGGTGTTGCTCTGCACCCACGACCTGCAGGAAGCCGAGGTGCTCTGCGACCGGGTGCTGGTGATCGATCAGGGCCGCGTCCTGGCCGAGGGCGCGCCGGCGGAGCTGGTTCGCAGCCACGCCGACGTGGGCGGCAGCCTCGAGGACGCCTTCATGCGCCTGACCGGCAAGCGGCTCGAAGAAGACGAGGAGGAGAAAGAGGAATGATGGGCAATACGCTCCGCTGGGAGATGAATGCCTTCGTCGGCTTCATCGAGCGGCAGAAGAACCTCTACCGGCGCTACTGGGCCTGGGAGGCCGTGTGGCTGCTGTACAACCTGGTCTCCGTCCTCAGCATCGGCTACCTGGCCGCCGGGTTATCCACGCTCGGCGTCGAGAGGTCGAGCGTCAACCTTCAGCAGACCGAGCTCTACTTGCTGATCGGGGCATTGCTCTGGACCTACCTCTCGATGGTGTTCTTCGAGGTTTCCTTCGCGATCACCTGGGAACGCTGGGAAGGGACCATCGAGTACACCTTCATGGCGCCCATCAAGCGCCTGACGCACCTGCTGGGCATGTGCGCCGCCTCGCTGATCTACGGCATCCTGCGGGCGGCGATCATCGGCCTGGCGGTCGTTGCTCTCTTCCGGCTCGATCTATCGCACGCCAACTGGCTGACGGCGCTGGCGCTCTTTGCGGCCGCGACCTTGCCGCTGCTCGGCCTGGGCATCTTCACTTCGATCTTGCCGCTGCTCTCGCCGGAGAAGGGTGAGCAGATGGCGTTCGCGGTGCAGGGTGTGCTGTTGCTGATCTCGGGGGTCTACTACCCGATCACCGTGCTGCCGGGGCCGCTCCGCGTGGTGGGGATGGTGTCGCCGCTGACGTACACGCTGGACGGCGTTCGCCAGGCCCTCCTGCATGGCCTCTCGCTCGCCGCGGCGCTGCCCGACATCGGCATCTTGTTGCTCATGGGCGTCGTGCTGGTGCCGGCCTCGGTCTGGTGTTTCGGCCGCGCCGAGGTGCGGGCCAAGCGCCTCGGCCTGTTGAAGCGGAGCGGCTAGCCCGCCAGGGAGGTCAATAGATGAACCCGAGGATGCCGGCCATCGACGACACGGTTCGGTAGTCGACGCGGCCCCAACCGCCGCCGGGGACGCCCCACCAGTTCATCTCCGAGACCAGGAAGGATCCGTTCGGGTTGACGCTCTCGACGTAGGCGACATGGCCCTGCGGTGACGTGCCGCTATATCCCATCACCATGATCGCGCCGGCCCGCGGTGCTGAGCCTTCGGCATACCCGAACGGACGCGCGTTCCACCACCACTGTGCGGCATTCCCGCGCCACGGGACGTAGCGCTTGTGCGCCACCCACCAGGTGCAGTAGCCATAGGTGAAGCCGTTGCCCGCTCCGGATACGGAGCCAACCGCCCAGGCCGGGCCGGCCGGAGCCCGCGCCGCCGCTGCCCGTTGGACGGCGGGTCGAGCGGTCGCCCTGGCCGGTGTCGGGCTCGCCTCGGCGGTCGCCTCCGTGTAGATGATCACGGCGGTCCGCGTCGGGCGAGGTACGACTCGGTCGTCGTCGTAGCTGACCGGGCTGCGTTGCGGAACAACCGCCGAGGCCGCCGATAACGCAACGAGTTGATGTGGTCCGGCGGAGAACGCGCCGAACCCGAGCGCGAAGATCACCCCTCCACCTGCCGTGCGGCGCAGCGTTAGGCCAACGGTGCGATTCACGGTCCAACCTCCTTCCCTCAGTTGGATCAGATGCGCCGTCTAAACTGGCCGTTTAGAACCCTGAGTGCAAAGAAGGAGTCGAACCGTAACGTGACTGACCGTGTTCGACCCTACCACAAAGGGTGCACACCCTGTCAAGTCGCGGAACTCGACGGGGAGGGTGGTCCGGCGCCGGGTGCGCCCGGCCGCCACACCTACAATCAACCCATGCTGGGCCGGATCGATCACGTCGGAATCGCGGTTCGCGATCTCGACCAGGCGATCCAGGTGTACGAGCGCCGGCTCGGGTTGCGCGCGACCGGACGGGAGCGTCTCGAGGCCGAGGGGATCGAGGTCGCGATGATCCCGATTGGGGAGAGCCGCATCGAGCTGATCACCCCGCTGAGCTCGGAGTCTAAGGTCGAAAAATTCTTGCAGGATCGGGGCGAGGCGGTGCATCACGTGGCATATGCCAGCGACGATGTCGGGGCGTCCCTGGCGCAGGCGGGAGCGGCCGGCGCCCAACTGCTGGATGAGGCCGCCCGACCCGGCGCGCACGGGACGCGCATCGGCTTCGTGCACCCGAAAAGCCTCTGTGGCGTCCTGACCGAGTTCGTGGAGGCGGATGGCCAGCACGGCGCCTGAGCCAACGCCGGAACCGTCGCCGAGGCCGACCACAGATAGCGGGCTCCCCCTGAAGCCGGTCTATCGGGCGGCTGACGCGCGGGCGGAGGCGGCGCCGCCGGGCGAGTATCCGTTCACGCGTGGCATCTATCCGGAGATGTACCGCCGCCGGCCCTGGACGATCCGGCAGTATGCGGGGTTCGGGAGCGCCGCCGAGACGAACCGCCGCTTCCGTTACCTGCTGGGCCACGGGCAGACCGGCCTCTCGGTCGCATTTGACCTCCCGACCCAGATGGGCCACGACGCCGATTCGCCGATGGCCCGTGGCGAAGTGGGCAAAGTCGGCGTGTCGATCTCGTCACTGAAGGACATGGAGACGCTGCTGGACGGCATCCCGCTGGCCGAGGTCAGCACCTCGATGACGATCAACGCGCCCGCCGCCCTCTTGCTCCTCCTCTACGAGCTGGTCGCCGAGCAGCAGGGCGTCTCCGGCGACCGGCTGAATGGCACCGTGCAGAACGACATCCTCAAGGAATATGCGGCGCGCGGTACCTATGTCTTTCCGCCGCGCCCGTCGATGCGCCTCACCACCGATGTCTTCGGGTATTGCAAGGAGCGGCTGCCGAACTGGAACACCATCTCCATTTCTGGCTATCACCTGCGCGAAGCGGGGGCCACGGCGGTCCAGGAGCTCGGCTTCACCATGGCGCACGCCATCGCCTACGTGGAGGCCGCTCGGGCGGCCGGCCTCGAGGTCGGGGCGTTTGCCCCTCGCCTCTCCTTCTTTTTCGCGGTTTTCTCCGATTTCTTCGAGGAGGTCGCCAAGTTCCGGGCCGCCCGCACCCTGTGGGCCCGGTTGCTGAAGGAGCGCTACGGCGTCACCGACCCGCGGGCGCAGGCGCTGCGCTTCCATACCCAGACCGGCGGCAGCACCCTCACCGCCCAGCAGCCGCACAACAACATCGTGCGGGTGGCCCTGCAGGCGATGAGCGCGGTGCTCGGCGGCACCCAGAGCCTGCATGCCAATTCCTTCGACGAGGCGCTCGGGCTGCCCTCGGAAATGGCGGCCACCCTCTCGGTGCGGACCCAGCAGATCATCGCTCACGAGACCAACGTGGCGAGCGTCGCGGACCCGATGGGCGGCAGCTACCTGGTCGAGGCCCTGACCGCCCAGCTGGAGACCGGGGCGACGGCCCTGATCGAGGAGGTCGATCGCCGGGGGGGCGCCATCGCGGCCATCGAAACCGGGTTCACCCAGGACGCCGTCCAGGAGAGCGCCTACCGCTTCCAGCAGGCGGTCGAGACGGGCCGCCGTGTGGTGGTCGGGGTGAACCGCTTCCAGGGCGACCACGAAGCCATCGAGATCGTCAAAATCAGCCCGAAGCACGAACGCGAGCAGGTCGAAGCGCTGAAGCGGCTGCGGGATGGGCGAGATGCCGCCCAGGTCGAGGCCCGGCTGGCCGAGGTCAGGCGGGCGGCCGAGGGCAACGCCAACCTGCTGCCGCCGATGCGGGAAGCGCTTCGACGCTATGCCACCATAGGAGAGGTGTGCGGCGTGTTGCGGCAGGTGTTCGGCGAGTACCGGCCGGGGACGCGTAGCTAACGCATGGCGACCCGCGCCACCAAGGATCCCGCGCCGTCACCCTCCGAACGGCAGATCAACATCCTGCGAAAACGCAAATACGACGCCATGCATCGGGGCGGCGATCCGGATGACAAGCAACATCCAAAGGGAAAGCTGACCGCTCGCGAGCGAATCGACCTGCTGGTGGATCCTGGTTCCTTCACCGAGCTCGACGCCTTCGCCGTCCATCGCACCGAGGCATTCGGGATGGGCGACAAGAAGATTGCCGGCGACGGCGTGGTCACCGGCTATGGGGCGGTCGACGGCCGCGAGATCTTCATCTTCGCGCACGACGCCAGCGTCTTCGGCGGATCGCTGGGCGAAGTCTTCGCCGAAAAGGTCTACAAGGTGATGGACCTGGCGGTCCGGGCCGGACGCCCCTGCATCGGCATCAACGACTCCGGCGGTGCCCGGATCCAGGAAGGGGTGGTCAGCCTGGCCGGTTACGCGGACATCTTCTATCGCAACGTCCAGTCGTCGGGCGTTGTTCCGCAGATCTCGGTGATCGCGGGACCCGCGACCGGCGGTGCCGTCTACTCACCGGCCATCACCGATTTCATCTTCATGGTCGAGCACCTCGGCTACATGTTCATCACCGGTCCCGAGGTGGTCCGCGTCACCACCGGCGAGAAAGTCGGCTTCGACGAGCTGGGCGGTGCCGAGGTCCACAACATCAAGAGCGGGGTGGCCCACTTCCTCCACGACTCGGAGCCGGAGGCCTTCGGCGCGGTCCGCCGCCTGCTCGGGTACTTGCCCGGCAGCAACCGGGAGGCGCCCCCGACGGTGACTCCGAAAGATGACCCGGGACGCCGGGACGCCTCACTGCAGTCCCTCATCCCGGAAAACCCGAACCAGCCCTACGACATGAAGGTCGCCATCTCCGCGGTCGTCGACCAGCAGAGCTTCATCGAGGTCCAGGAGCATTTCGGCCAGAACCTGGTCGTCGGGTTCGCCCGGCTGGACGGTCAGGTCGTTGGCATCGTCGGCAACCAGCCCCGAATCCTGGCAGGCGCGCTCGACATCAACGCCTCGGTCAAGGGCGCCCGCTTCGTCCGCTTCTGTGATGCCTTCAACATTCCGCTGGTGACCTTCGTCGATGTCCCCGGGTTTCTGCCCGGGACAGCGCAGGAGTACAACGGCATCATCCGCCACGGCGCCAAGCTGCTCTACGCCTTCGCGGAAGCCACCGTGCCAAAGCTCACGGTCATCACCCGCAAGGCGTACGGCGGCGCCTACGACGTCATGTCCTCCAAGCACATCGGGGGCGACTTCAACTACGCCTGGCCCGCGGCGGAGATCGCGGTGATGGGTCCCCAGGCGGCGGTCAACATCATCTTCAAGCGCGAGATCGCGGCGGCGAAGGACCCGGCAAAAAAAGCCGAGCAATTGGTCGAGGACTACAAGGAAAAGTTCGCCAACCCGTACGTGGCGGCGGAGCGAGGGTTCCTCGACGATGTCATCGAACCGCAGGACACCCGCCCGACCCTGATCCGCTCCCTCCACCTGCTGAAGGACAAGCAGGTCGAACGGCCCCGGCGTCGACACGGAAACATTCCGCTGTGAAGTTCCTCGAGTACCAGGTCAAGGAGCGCTTCAAAGCCGCGGGAATCCCGGTGCCCGACGGGCGGCTGGCCCGAACCCCGGATGAGGCGGCGCTGGCGGCGGGCGCGCTTGGGCCGGTCGCGGTCAAGGCACAGGTCCCGGTCGGCGGTCGCGGCAAAGCCGGCGGCATCAAGCTGGCCCGGACGCCGATGGACGCCAAGCGCGCTGCCGGCGAGATTCTGGGCATGACGATCAAGGGCTACCCGGTCCGCGAGGTCTGGTGCGAGACGGCGCAGGAGATCACTCATGAGCTGTATCTCGGCCTCACCCTGGACCGGGATGCGCGCAAGCCCGTGCTGATCCTGAGTGCCCAGGGCGGCATGGAGATCGAAGAGGTGGCGGAACACCACCCGGAAGCGATCGCCAAATTGCACCCCGATCCCTGGCGTGGCCCGCTGCCGTTCGAGGTGCGCGACCTGATCTTTCGTGCTGGGCTGGGCCCGCTGCAGGCGCAGCTCGGCCCGCTGATCATCAAGCTCTACGCGCTCGCCCGCACCTACGACGCAGTCACCCTCGAGGTCAACCCGCTGGCGCTGACCCGCGACGGCGGCCTGGTGGCGGCGGACGGCAAGCTGGAGATCGACGAGAACGCCATGTTCCGTCACAAGGACCTCCACGGCGCGGATGAATCCGATGAGGACCCGATCGAGGCGGAGGCCAAACGCCGGAAGCTGACTTACGTGCGGCTCGACGGGTCGATCGGCGTGATTGGCAACGGCGCCGGGTTGGTGATGAATACGCTCGACCTGGTGCAACGCGAAGGCGGCCGGGCGGCCAATTTTCTCGATATCGGCGGCGGGGCGAAGGCCGAGGTGGTGCACAGCGCGCTGGACCTGCTCGCCAACGACCCGCAGGTCAAGGGCATCCTGATCAACATCTTCGGCGGGATCACCCGGGGCGACGAAGTGGCGCATGGCATCATCGACGCAGCGCGCGAGCTGAATCTCAAGCTGCCCCTGGTGGTGCGGATGACGGGCACTCGCGAGGAGGAGGGGCGGCGCCTCCTCCAGGAGGCAGGCATCACGCCCGAGGCCAGCGCCACCGCTGCGGCGCGCAAGGTCGTCGAGCTCGCCGCCACCGGTCAGCGGTGAGTATTCTCGTTTCCCGCGCCAGCCGGGTACTGGTCCAGGGCCTGACCGGGCGTGAGGGAAGTTTTCACACCGAGCAGATGAAGAGCTACGGGACGAACGTGGTCGCCGGCGTCAGTCCCGGCAAGGGCGGGACCACGCAGCTCGGGGTCCCCATCTACGACACCGTCGTCGATGCGCGGCGGGATACCCGCGCCGACGTCAGTGGCATTTTCGTGCCGGCGCCCTTCGCCGCCGACGCCATCATGGAAGCGGCGGCCGCTGGCATCGGGCTGATCGTCTGCATCACCGAGGGCATTCCCCTCTACGACATGGTCCGCGCGCGGGCGTTCGTTGAAGATGCTGGCGTCAGGCTGATCGGGCCGAATTGCCCGGGGATCGTCACTGCGGACGAGGCGAAGGTCGGCATCATCCCGAACCACATCAACCGAGCGGGATCGGTGGGCATCGTGTCGCGAAGCGGGACCCTCACCTACGAGGTGATTCAGGGTCTGAGCCAGGCTGGGGTCGGGCAGACCACCTCGGTCGGAATCGGCGGCGATCCGATCCTCGGCCTCTCGTTCAAGGAGGTGCTGGCCCTTTTCAAGGCGGACGGCGCGACCCGGGCGGTCATCCTGATTGGCGAGATCGGCGGCAGCGATGAGGAAGCGGCCGCCGAAGAGGTACTTGGCCCCGGGTTCGGAAAGCCGGTGATCGGGTTCATCAGTGGGCGCACCGCCCCGCCGGGAAAGCGGATGGGCCACGCCGGCGCGATCATCTCGGGCAACATGGGAACTGCGACCTCGAAGGTGCAGGCGCTGCAGCGGGCGGGGGCGCAGGTGTGCGACACCATCGAGGAGGTGGTGGCGGCCGCCGGGGCCGCCCTGGGCCAACCGTCGAGCGCCGCTCACCGCTAGGGCGCCGTCGAAGCGTCGAAGCTTCCTCCGCGGTGCCGCCGCGCCGTCGCCGCGGGCGCTGGTGGCGACGGATCGGGCTTGGCCTGGTGGCGGTCATCGTGGTCTTGACCATCGTGGCCTACCTCCCGGCCGGCAGCCTCACCGCCGCGGTTCCGGCCGCTCGGACCGGCGTGAGCGACGGGGCGCTCTCCTGGCTGCGAACCGATCACGGCCGGATCGTCGACGCC
>Ga0209804_1001445_pt1 | contig 15464 bp, 19 predicted proteins | sample GraSoiAngelo_139_FD_185896 | JGI IMG/M metagenome (GOLD analysis project Ga0209804, IMG submission 185896) | Grasslands soil microbial communities from the Angelo Coastal Reserve, California, USA - 14_0929_12_20cm (SPAdes) (version 2) | ecosystem: Environmental > Terrestrial > Soil > Grasslands ... | reverse complement strand
ACACGCCGTCGATGGACGAGATCACCGGCTGCGGGCAATGGCGCATCGCCTTGATCAGATCCCCCGTCATGCGCGTGAACTCAAGGAGCTGCGGCGTCTGCATCTTGGTGAGCGGCCCGATGATTTCGTGCACGTCGCCGCCGGAGCAGAAATTGCCGCCGGCGCCTGTGAAAACGATGACCTTGATGTCTTGTTCTTCTTTCAGCTGAAGAAAAAGATCTCTCAGTTCGGCGTACGACTCAAAAGTCAGAGGATTCTTGCGCTCCGGGCGGTTCAGGGTGACGACGCCGACCTTGCCTTCGACGCGCCAGAGGAAATGCCGGGGCTGGATCATGAGGTCACCTCGACGGCGTGCTGCTTCACCTTGGCGAGGAGCTTGAGCAGCTCCTCGTGCTCGCGGCGCGAGAGGCCGGCGAGAAGTTCCACCACCCACTGCTCGTGCGCGCGCGCCATCTCGCCGAAGCTGCGCTCCCCGGCCCGGGTGAGCCGGATGCGGAAGGCGCGCCGGTCCGCGGGCTCGTCCAGCCGCTCGACGAGTCCCTCCTTCTCCAGCTGGTCGACGATGGCGGTGACGTTGCCGCCGGTCACCATCAGCAGGCGCGAGAGCTCGTTCATCTTGAGGCCCTCGCGATGGCGCTCGAGCTGCGCCATCAGGTCGAAGCGCGGCAGCGTGGTGGCGAAACGCTCGCGCAGGCGCGAACGCACGCGCCGCTCGATCAATTGGGTGCAGGTCAGCAGCCGCAGCCAGATGCGCAGCGCGCGGTGGTCGTCCGAGCGGGCGATGGTCTCGCGGTCAGTGCGGGCGGCGGGCGGCGACAGGGCGGGTTGCTCAAAGCCTGAATAGATCAAGCTTGAAGCATTTGGCCGGACCTTGTCAATCGTGCCGGGGCAGGGCGTCCCTGAACGCGGGGTTGCGTTTCCAGGCCGGAACCGGCGGCTCGTGCCCGGCGGCCGGCACGTACACCGACAGCTCGACCAGTTTCATCCGGTGGATATAGCGCGGGCAGTTCGCAAAGATGCGCTCGGCCTGCACCCGAACGATGCCTTGGGACCCGGGAAAAGAGGACATGAGCGCGTCGTCGAAGCGCAGGGCCGCCTGGCCATTGACCCTCAGGCGCCGCGGCTTCTCGAAGTCCAAGAACAGCATGCCGACTGCGGGATTCACCAGGACGTTGCCGAGGCTGCGGAACATGCCGTTGCCGTCGTAGCTTGGGAAAGCCAGCTCGCAAGCTCCGGTGACCCGCACGAAGCCGGGCCGGCCGCCCTTGTAGGAGCAGTCCGGCTGGCCCGAGGCGTCCGCGGTGGCGAGGAAGAACATGCTGCTCGCCTCGATGAACGCTCGATCCTCGTCGTCGAACGCCGTGCGCGACAGGCGCTCGTGCAGCCGGTCGGCAAGCCGGCGGCTGTCGAAGTGGTCCTGCAGCTCGCGCATCCCAACGTGATAGGCGCCTGCCGGTAGACTCTCGCGCGTCTCGCTCACAGTTGCAGCGGCCTTTGCGGCTGGGTGTTCACCTGCAGGTGGAACAGGTCGGGACGCGCATAGTGGCCCACGACATCCAGGCTGCGGCGCGCCATGCCGACACGGTCCAGGTCGATTTCCGCGTAGAGGATGCCGCGCTCTTGGTGCAGCGGTCCGGCCACGATCTTGCCGCCGGGCGCGACGACGACCGAATCGCCCGGGTTTACCCACTCGTCGGGGTCGCGAAACAGCTCCGTCTTGCCGGGAAACGCATCAGGAATGTCGCGCGCCTGGAACGCGCAGCCGCAACTCACGACCCAGCAGCCTCCTTCGCGGGCGATGTGCTGCATGGTCGCGACCGCGCGCTCCCCGTTGTCATAGGTCGGCGTGACGTAGAGGTCAATTCCCTGCGCGTACAGCGCGTAGCGCGCAAGCGGCATGTAACTTTCCCAGCAGATCAGCGCGCCGACGCGCCCGCAAGGCGTGTCCACGGCCTTCAGGCCCGTAGCATCCCCGCAGCCCCAGACCATGCGTTCCGGATTGGTGGGCATCAGCTTGCGATGCCGGTTGAGCACGGCGCCGTCGGCGCCGAGGGTGACGACCGTGTTGTAGAGCGTGCCTCCGCCGAACTCGGTGTCGCGCTCGTGGATGCCGCAGACGACGGCGAGCTTGTGCTGCCTCGCCGCCTGGCGCAATGGCGCGAGCTCATCGGCGGCCAGGCTGACGGAATTCGCTCGCAAGCGCGCATGGATGCGCTCGGTCAGGGCCATGTCCGGGCCGGGGCGCAGCCGCCACATCCACGCCGGATAACCGGGAACCAATGCTTCCGGAAACACCGCGAGCTGCGCCCCGTTGCCCGCCGCCTCTGCGAGCGCCACCACTGCATTCTGCAGCGTCTCGGCTCGGTCGAGGAACACGGGCGGGCGCTGGATCACGGCAACTCGAGAGGTGACAAGCCCGGACATGCCTGCCTCAGCCCTTCTCTCCGGCCAGCACCCATTTCTCGCCGAGCGTCTTGCCGTCTCGAACCATGGTGAGCGTGCCGTCGAGGCGAGGGCCGCGCACGACCCCGCGCCAGAGCAACTTGCCGTACTTCGGGCTTTGGGTCTGCGCTTCGAAGCTCACCGTGTCGCCCGCGATGCTCGCCGTGTACGGGCCGTCGCCGTACTCGTAGCGATCGCACGCAGTCGAACGAAAGCGCCCGTCCTTGAAAATGATCGTGTCGGCGTCCCCTTCGGTTTTTCCGCACTCAAGGACGATGCCGATGAAATTGCGTCCGTCCAGAACATTCATGGTTGACCCCCCTAGTGAGCGGCTGCGTAATCGATCATTCCCTGAAAGTCGACCACCACTGCGGGCTCGTTGCCGACGACCCACGCGTCGTGCCCCGAGGGCAGCAGCGACACGTCGCCCGGCCGGCAGTCGAACTCGGTGCCGTCGTCCATCAGGATGCGCAGCACTCCCGAGACGTGGTACTGGAAGTGCGGCGCTTCGCAGCTCTTCGTCTTGGCGACCGGCTGGACCGACGTCGACCACTTCCAGCCCGGTTCGAAGACCGCGCGGCCTACCGTCGCGCCGCCAATCTTGATGAGCTCGAGCCGGCCTTTCGGAAACTCGCGAATCTCGTCCGGCTTGCGGAAATCCTTGCGTTCGGCCTGTTCCATTGGGCACCTCCAGTCCGCATTTGTAGCGCGCCGCGCGCGAACAGGAAATGCGTAGCCCTACGTACGGCGCGGGCGCTTACAGCTCCGCGATCAGCCGCTCTGCGGCCGCGTCGAAGCGCGACGCGTCGCCGTACGAGCGCGCCAGCATCATGGCGCCCTCGAGGGAGCCGACGAGAACCCGCGCCACCTCGAGGGCCGGCCCCTTGAATCGCAGGCCTCCCGCTTTTCGGCCCGCGTCGAGCACCGCGGCCAGCCAGCGTTCGTTCTCGTCGAAGAAATGCTTCACCTCTTCGCGCATCGGCTTGGGCAGCGTCGCGTAGTCGGAGGCGAGCATGCCGCACAGGCACATGCGGTTGTTGCGCAGCACGTCCGCATAGATGCGCGTGTACCGCCGCAATTTCTCGCCTGCGGCGGCACCGCTGCCGTCGATGCCCTTGAGCGTCTCGAGGAAGTTCTGCTCGTAGCGCTCGATCAGGCGCTTGCCGAGGTCGCCCTTGGCGGGAAAGTGATAGTGCAGGCTCGCTTTCGTGACCTCGAGCGCCTCGGCGATGTCCGCGTAGCTGAAGCCGTTGAACCCGCGCGTCTGCACCAGGCGCTCGGCGACGTCGAGGATGCGCTGGGAGGTGTCGGGGGCTGCACGCGCCATAACGCACCATAGCACGGTTACTTACCTTCTAGTTGACAAATAACTTACTAGTAGGTAAAAGAGGAGCCAGGATGTCTCCGCTCATCAGCCGCGACCTGCACGCGGCGCTCGATGCCCTCCACAGCATCGGCGATGATGCTCCCGGAAATTTTGCGCGCCGCGGCGTGGCGTCGCTTTCCAGGCTGATCGGTTCCGAGCTCACCACGCTTTCCGTGTGCGATCTGGACAGCAATCACCGCAGCGTGGTGAGCGATGCCCCAGGAGCGATCTCGTGTCGCCAGCTGGAGGTATTCGACCACCATTTCGACGCACACCCGCTGGTTCGCGCGCACGGCCGCAAGCCCGGCGCGGTCACCAAGCGGATAAGCGACCTCGTTTCGACGGACGCCTTCCAGGAAACGCCGCTGTACAACGACTATTACCGGCCGATCGGCATCCGGCACACGATGGCGGTGCCGATCTATATCGACCAGCGGTTGCTCGTCAGCTTCGTATTCAACCGCGCCGGAAGCGGGTTCGGCGATCGCGAGCTCCAACTCGCGGAAACCGTCCGCCCGCACCTCGCAAATCTGTACCGGCTCGGCGGTGCCCCCACCAGGGTCTGCGGCGCGCCGCTCACCGCGCGCGAGCGCGAGGTGCTCGAGTGGGTCGCGGCCGGCAAGACCAGCCGCGACATCGCCGCGATCCTGGGCGCGAGTCCGCGCACCATCGAGAAGCACCTCGAGCGGATTTACGAAAAGCTCGGTGTCGAGACCCGCACCGCAGCGGCTATGCGCGCTCTTCGCGTTTGCGCGGCGGGAACCCCGGGCCGACAATAGCCGCGGCAGCTATCATGCGCACCTTGCTTCTCGATCAGCTGCGTGCAGGTGAGAGGCGCAGCCGGATGCGCAGTGCGCGGTGGTCATCGGAACGGGCAACGGTCTCGCGATCGGTGCGTAACACGGGTACTTACTCAAAGCCTCAATAGATCAGGCTTGAAGTATATTGCCCGGCGTCGTCAAGCGCTACTGCGGCTCAATGCGCGCCACACGGCTCGCGGGGTCTGTCCTCGTCCGGCGGACGCCCGCGAAGGCGTGATCGGAGCGTCGCAAGCAGCCATTAAGAGCCTTCACGCAATGGTTGCTGGGGAGTATTGTGCTCGGTGCCAAGTCGCTGCCTGTTCCAGCTTCGGCTGAAACGCGATACGCGAAGCCCAGGCCTGGGCAAAGCGACGGAAGTCCAAATCGAGAGGGGGCAAAATGAACCGGCGCGCTCAAGGCATCAGTGAAGACTGGCTGTCGCTGTGGATCGGCCTGCTTGTTTTTGTGCTCTCGCTGGGGGTATTGGTCGGTGCAGACATTCTGGGGTGGGCGGTCACGACCAGCGTGTGGACCAATCTCTCCAAAGCCCTGGCACCGGTTTCCAAAGCCTACGCGGGCATTGGAGGGGCTGGCGCTCTTATCGCCACTTATCTCGCTCTGCTCGTCGTGATGACGCTGGGCGCGGCAGCACTGCACGCCGATTTGAAGCGATTCGTCCTCGGGTTCACGGTTGTTTTCTGGTTGAGCTATGCGTGCTGGATCATCGGCAGCTGGGCCAATTTTGCGGTCAACACCCCGGCCGACATGCAGAAGTTCGGGGTCAGCTGGTCCTTGAAACTCACGTCGGAGGGCGGTTTCATCGTGGCTCTGCTCGGCGGCCTGTTCGTGGGGAACTTCCTGCCCGGGTTTGCCGATTGGATGAAAGAGGCGGTTCGGCCGGAGTTGTACATCAAGACCGCGATCGTCATTCTCGGCGGCTTCCTGGGGGTGACAGCCGCCGAAAAACTGAGCCTCGCGACCTCGCTGATGTTCCTCGGACTCGCGGCGATCGTCGTCGCGTATCTGATTTTCTGGTCGGTGGTGTATTACGTGGCGCGAACCTGGTTCAGGTTCAGCCGCGAATGGGCGGCGCCGCTCGCCTCGGGCATCTCGGTCTGCGGAGTGTCGGCTGCCATTGCCACCGGAGCCGCGATCCGCGCCCGACCGGTGGTGGCGATCATGGTGTCGTCGCTGGTGGTGGTCTTTGCGGTGGTGGAGCTGCTGGTTCTGCCCTTTCTCGCGCAAAGCTACCTTTCCCACGAGCCGCTAGTGGCCGGCGCCTGGATGGCGCTTTCGGTCAAGACCGACGGCGCGGCCGTGGCAAGCGGTGCCATCACAGAGTCGTTGATCCTTGCGAAGGCGGCGGCGGAGGGCATCAACTATCAGAAAGGCTGGGTATTGGGAACCGCGGCGACGGTCAAGGTCTTTATCGACATCTTTATCGGCATCTGGGCCTTTGTCCTTGCCTACATCTGGACCACCCATATCGAGGTGCGCGAAGGCGACAGGGCCAAAGCCGGCGAGATCTGGAACCGCTTCCCGAAATTCATCATCGGCTACGTGGTGACATTTCTGGTGATTTTGTTGCTTGCTCTGGGAGCGACGCCTGCGCTAATGGCCAAGATCAAGTCGGCGATGGGCGAAGCGAACACCTTCCGCGGCATCTTTTTCGTTTTGACGTTTTTCACCATCGGCGTGATGTCCAACTTCAGAAAGCTCTGGGAGGAAGGCGTCGGCAAGCTCGCCGCGGTCTATGTGGTGTGCCTGTTCGGCTTCATCATCTGGGCAGGCCTGGTCATTTCGTGGGTTTTCTTCGGCGGGGTTAAGCCGCCGCTCGCAGCCGGTTAATTGAGAGGAGACTAGACAATGGAGCAGCCCAAAATTGCCGAAGAAATGCAGAAAATGGCCTATGAACCGCTCCTTCCCATCGAGAAAAAACTGATCGGATGGAGCCTGGGGCTTGGAATCACTCTGCTGATCGTTCTGCTGGTGGTCGCCCGCGTCTTCCTCAAGGCTGCGGCATAGGAGGTCAAGCGTACTCGACGCGCTCGGCCAGTAATCGCATGACGGCCATCTTCGACGGGTCCGGCCGCGCGCAGCGTCGAAGACTCCGGTGAGCCGTGCAGAACCGGATCTCCTGCTTGAGCTCGCTCATCCCAGTCAGCCCTTCCTGAGGAAGTCGAAGTCGCAGCCGTGCTCCGCCTGGAGCACGTGGTCCATGTAGAGCTTGGCGTAGCCGCGCGCCGGCGGAGCAAGCGGAGGTCTCCAGGACGCTTTTCTTTTCTGTAATTCATTCTCCGGAACCCGCAAGTCGATCTTTCTGTCGCGCACCGAAATCGCGATCCGGTCGCCGTTCCTCGCCAGCGCAAGCGGACCGCCGATCGCCGACTCCGGCGAGACATGCAGCACGATGGTGCCGTACGCCGTGCCGCTCATCCTCGCATCCGAAATGCGCACCATGTCCTTCACGCCGGCGCGCGCCAGCTTCGCCGGAATCGGCAGATAGCCCGCCTCGGGCATGGCGTAGCCCGACTTGGGCCCGGCGTTCTGCAGCACGAGGAAGTCCTCCGCGGTGACGTCGAGGCCGGGATCGTCGATGCGCGCCGCAAGATCGTCCAGCGAGCTGAACACCACGGCGCGGCCCTCCTTTTCGAACAGCTTGGGTTCGGCGGCCGAGCGCTTCAGGATCGCGCCGTTCGGCGCGAGCGATCCGAACAGCGCGACCAGGCCTCCCGTGGCTGAAATCGGGTCATTGAAGCTTCTCACGACTGCGCGGTCGACCCACGGCGGCTCCTGCTCCAGCCGCTCGCCGAGCGTCATGCCTGTGACCGTCATGCAATCGAGATGCAGCAGCGGCTTGAGCTCGCGCAGCACCGCGCCGAGGCCGCCCGCGGCGTAAAGGTCCGACATGTAATGCTGGCCCGTCGGCTTCAGGTCGACCAGCACCGGTGTGGAATCCGAGAGGGAATTCAACTTTCTCAAGTCAATTCCAACTCCGGCTCTGCCCGCAATCGCCGTCAAGTGGACGATCGCATTGGTCGAGCCGCCGATGGCGAGCAGCACGCGAACCGCGTTCTCGACCGATTTCCCGGTGATGATCTGCGAGGGACGCAGCGGCGCCTTCGCCAGCTCCACTGCCCGTCGCCCGCTCGCTTCCGCTGCGCGCAACCGGTCGGCATGCACGGCGGGAATCGCCGCGCTGCCCGGGAGCGCCATGCCGAGCGCCTCGGCGATCGACGCCATGGTCGATGCGGTGCCCATCACGGCGCAGGTGCCTGCGGTCGTGGCGAGATTGCCCTCTATTTCGTCGATGCCCTTGTCGTCGACCTTGCCGGCGCGATGCAGCGCCCAGAAGCGGCGGCAGTCGGTGCAAGCGCCGAGGCGCTCGCCGTGAAACGAGGTCGGCATCATGGGGCCTGCGAGCAGCTGCACCGCAGGCAGATCGGCCGACGCGGCGCCCATCAGCTGCGCGGGAACGGTCTTGTCGCAGCCACCGACCAGCACCACCGCGTCCATCGGCTGCGCACGGATCATTTCCTCGACGTCGATCGACATCAGGTTGCGGAACATCATCGAGGTCGGGCTGAGGAATACTTCGCCCAGCGACACGGTGGGGAATTCGATCGGCAGGCCGCCGGCGGCGAGCACGCCGCGCTTCACCGCCTCGATCAGCTCGGGAAAATGCCTGTGGCAGTTGTTGAAGCCGCTGCGCGAGTCGGCGATGCCGACTACCGGCCGCGCGAGCAGCTCGCCCGAGTAGCCCATGCTCTTCGCAAAGGAGCGCCGCAGGTAGAGCGAGAAACCCGCGTCGCCGTAATTGGTAAGACCCCGCGTCAAGCCTTTTTTCACCCCCAAACCTCGCGCGCGACATTCATGATCAGCTCCAGCTTACGCCGGGTATCGTCCTGCGTAAGGACCTGCCCGCCGCCGCCCGCGCTGGAAAATCCGCACTGCGGGCTGATGCCGAGGCGATCCAGAGGCACGTATTTAGAGGCCGCGGCAATCTGCTTTTTCAGGAAGTCCTTTGCCTCCAACCCAGGCGTCTTCGTGCTCACCAGGCCGAGGATCACGCGCTTGCCTTTGGGCACGAAACGCAACGGCGAGAAATCCCCGGCGCGAGCGCTGTCGTATTCCAGGCAGTAGATCTCGGCGTTCAGGCGGTTGAAGAGCGCGTCGGCAACCGGCTCATAGCCCCCCTGCGCCATCCAGGCGCCCTTCAGGTTGCCGCGGCAAAGATGGGTGGCGACCGTCATGCCGGCCGGCTTGCCGGCGATGCTGTCGTTGACCAGCCTCACGTATCGCTCGGTGAGCTCGTCGGCGTTCTCGCCGCGCGCCGCGACGTCCTCGCGCGCACGCGCATCGCAGTTGCAAGGCAGCGCCGTGTCGTCGAGCTGCAGATAGGTGCATCCCTCGGCGGCGAGATCCGCGATCTCGTCGCGATACAACTTTACGAGATCTGAAAAGAAAGCTTCTCTGTCCGGATACACGGCGCGCTCGAAAGCCTGCGGGCCGAGGAAGTAATGCATCACCGGCGGCGAGGCGACGGTCGCCTTGGGCACGCCGCGCTTCACCGCCGACTTCAGGAAGCGGAAGTCGTCGGCAACGATGCGGTGCTTGCGCTTGAGCGGCCCCCGGGCGTAAGGCGAGGAAACGACGCCGATGACGCGCGCCGTGTCGCGGAAGCTGAGCGTGCCGTCGCGCAGGCCGAAGCCGTCCACCGCATCGATGAACCCCGCCGACCAGCTGCGGCGGCGGAACTCGCCGTCGGTGACCGACGGCAGCCCGAGCGACTCCTGGAACGCCACGATCTCGCGAATGCATTCGTCCTGCAGCTTCTTCAACTGGCTTTCACCCAGTCTTTTTTCCTTGTGCGCACGCACCGCCTGCAACAGGCGCTCGGGCCGCAGGAAGCTGCCGATATGCTCGACGCGAAACGGCGGGTTCATTCGCCGCTCAGCCCCCGACCACCGGCTCGACGAAGATCTCGACGCGGCGATTGGCCTGGCGGCCGCTTTCCGTATTGTTGCTCGCCACCGGCTCGCCCTCGCCCTTGCCGAGGGTCGCGAGCCGCAACGGGCTGACGCGCCTGGACTCGAAGTACTGCGCCACCGACACGGCGCGCCGCTCCGAGAGCTTCTGGTTGTACTGGTTCGAGCCCACGTTGTCGGTATGCCCGACGATCGTCAGCGTGGTTTTCCCATAGCGCACCACCACGTCGGCGAGCTTGTCCATCGTGCTGTGGAAGGAAGGCTTGATGTTCACCGAGTCGGTGTCGAACGCGGTCTGGCCGGTCATGGTGATCCGCACCACGTCGTTGGGCAGCTTCTCGACGCGCGCTTCGCCCGACTGGATCTCCCGGCTCAGGTTCTTTTCGAGGTCGCGCTTCTGGCTGTCCATGTAAGCGCCCACGGCGCCTCCGGCAAGGCCGCCGCCCACAGCGCCGATGAGCGCGCCCTTGGTGCGGTTCTGGTGGTAGGCCACCGCGCCCACGACGGCGCCGCCGACTGCGCCGATGAGGGCACCGCTCTCCAGGTTGGTGAACGGCCGGTTGCTGGGCCCGCTGCCATCGCCCGCGCAACCGGATAGTGCGACGCTGACCACCAGGATGGATTTGAAGTACGAGTTCATTGTGCCTCCGCTCTTAGGATTTTCGCCCCCTCTACCATTGCCTTCATCTTCCCGAAAGCGACCTCGCGCGGCAGATATTTCATTCCGCAGTCCGGCGCCACGATGACGTCCTCGGGTTTTACATGCTCGAGCGCTCTTCTTATACGCTCGACGACCTTCTGCGGCGTCTCGACCGTCATGTCCGAGAGATCGATGCAGCCGACCATGATCTTCTTGCCGCGCAGCTTTTCGAGCACCGCTGTGTCCAGGTTCGACTGCGCGGTCTCGATCGAGACCTGCTGGCAGGAGCAGCCGGCCAGCTCGGGAAGGAAGGAATAGCCCGAGGGCCGCGAGTGGATGATCGCCGCGTAGCCGAAGCAGATATGCACGGCAGTGGTTCCCTTGACGCCCTCGAGCGCGCGGTTCAGCGCCTCCAGCCCGTATTCGCGCGCCTTCTCCGGGCGCGCCTGCATGTACGGCTCGTCGATTTGCACGATATCGGCGCCTGCCGCAAACAGATCCCTGATCTCCTCGTTCACCGCGACCGCGTAAGCCATCGCCGCTTCGTCGGCGGACTTATAGAAGTCGTTCTGCGCCTGCTGCGACATGGTGAAAGGACCTGGAACAGTGATCTTCGTCTTTCTAGAAGTATTTTTTCTGAGAAACAGCAGATCTTCAACTTCGACCGGATGCTTGCGCCGGATCTTGCCGACGATGCGCGGCACCGGATTGGGATGGCCCGAGCGGTCCAGCGCGGTGCCGGGATGGTCGATATCGATGCCCTCGAGCGCGGTGGCGAAGCGGTTGGAATAGCTTTCGCGCCGGATCTCGCCGTCGGTGATGATGTCGAGGCCCGCCCGCTCCTGCGCCCTGATGGCGAGCAGCGTGGCGTCGTCCTGCGCCTCGGCGAGACGCGGCTCGGGAACCCGCCACAGCTCTTTCGCGCGCACGCGGGGCGGAAAGCGCCCGGCGAGCTTTTTCCGGTCGATCAGCCATTCGGGCTGCGGGTAGCTGCCGACCAGGGTCGTGGGAAAAAGCATGGTTCAGGCTCTATCCGTCAACGAATTTCGGGGATATTTTTCTCAGGCGGGCCGGATCTATGCGTCCGCTTCTCTGAATATAGCTCCAGGCAAAATCTCGCGGCGCGAGCCGCATGTGCTCGGGAAAGCGCTCGTACCAGTCGCCGCTCGCGTCGGCGGCAGCGACCAGCTTCTCCACGATCGGGCGGCGCGCCGCTTCGAAGGCCGCCAAAGCGTTGCGCGGATGCTCGCGCAGCGCTTTGGCGAGCGCAATTGCGTCCTCCATCGCCAGCCGCGTGCCGGAGCCGATCGAGAAATGCGCCGTGCGCAACGCGTCGCCTATCAGTACCACGTTTCCTGACGACCATCGGGCGTTGCGCAGGTTCGGGAAGTTTCGCCATACGGACTTGTTCGAGACGAGACGGTGCCCTCCCAGCGTGGCCGCGAACACGTCTTCGCAGTAGGTCAAGGTATCGGTCTCATTCCTGGCGGCGAAGCCCGCGCGCTCCCAGGTGGCGGCGTCGCACTCGACGACGAAGGTGCTCATCGCCGGCGCATGCCGGTAGTGGTGGGCGTTGAAGGTGCCCGCCTCGTTCTCGACGAAGGTCTGCGTCAGGGTCTCGAAGCGCTGGGTGGTGCCGAACCAGCCGAACTTGTTGGTGAGATTCCTGACCGCAGTGCCGAACGCCTCGCCGTGAGCGCGCCGCACGTACGAATTGACTCCGTCGGCGGCGACGACGAGATCGTAGCCCACGAGTTCTTCTTTTTTTGCGAGGGTTCGGCTGTATTCCGGGGTAATCCCGACACTGGCCAGCTGCCGCTGCAGCAACTGCAGGAATTTCAGCCGGCCGATCGCCGCGAAGCCGATGCCGTCTATGCGCACCGGGGTGCCGCGGTGCACGACCACCAGGTCGGTCCACGTTTCCATCTGCGGGGTGATGCGCTCGTAGGTCTCGGCGTCATCCTCGCGCAGGAATTCGAGCGCGCGGTCCGAGAACACCACGCCGAAGCCGAAGGTCGAATCGGCCGGGTTCTGCTCGACGACGCGGATCTGCCAGTCGGGATGCTGGCGCTTGGCGAGGTAGGAGAAATACAGCCCCGCCGGGCCGGCGCCTGCGACGAGAACTCTCATCTGCTCTACTTTAGGAGAGGCCGCAGGTCCTCGAGCCTGTCGAACAGGTGCCAGACATAGTCCGACGTCCCGTTGATGCGGTGGGCATGCAGATCGTCCAGCTTGGGATCATTGCAGTAACCATCGAACGCGTCCTTGGAGGTCCATTCGACAAGGATCAGCACCTGCCGCGGCTTGATCTCGCCGGCCGCCGCCTCGCGGAAGCGCCCGAGCGCGACGACCCGCCCACCATGAGCCTGGACTTCGCGCGCGGAGCGGCGCGAATAGGCAAGGTATTCGTCCTTGTTCGCGACGTTGAAGAGATTGAGCGCGTACACCCTGCCCATTGCGGAATTCTAACGTGCAATAGAATCGAGGCATGTTGGCCATCCGTGCGCTGTCTGACGTGATGGGCGCCGAAGTTCTCGGCGTCGACTTGTCCTCGCCTCTGGACAGAAATCATTTCGAGAGGATCCTCGAGGCGTTGCACCGGCATCTGCTTCTCGTTTTTCCCGGCCAGCGCATCGACGAAGCGCAGCAGGTCGCCTTCAGCCGGCGCTTCGGCGAGCTGCAGGTGCACGTGCTCGACCAGTACCGCCATCCCCGCCGTCCGGAAATCTACGTTCTGTCGAACGTGGACCCGGCCGGTAAAGCGACGGGCGAGCATCCCCATAAGGGCACGCTGGTCTGGCATTGCGACCTTTCGTTTCCAGCGCCGTCCGGCGCTGGCGACGATCCTTTATGGCATCGAGGTGCCGGGCACAGGCGGCGACACGCTGTTCGCCGACATGTGCGCGGCTTACGACGCACTGGATGGCGCAATGAAGGATTTTCTCTCTGCAAGGAAGGCCGTGCATGACCTCGAGGTCTCGCGCCGCCGCGCCGGCGGGCCGCCAATGACCGCGCAGCAGCGGGCGGCAGCGCCGCCGGTCGAGCACCCGGTCGTGCGCACGCATCCCGACACGGGGCGCAAGATCCTCTACATCAGCCGGCAAGTGTCGCACCTCGCCGGCCTGCCGCGCGACGAGAGCGATGCGCTGCTCGAGCGGTTGATGTCGCACGCCACGCAGGAGCGGTTCGTCTTCCGCCACCGCTGGGGGACGCGCGACGTGGTGCTGTGGGACAACCGCTGCACCATGCGCTGCGCCACGCATTACGACCCGGGCGCCGAACGTCGCGTCATCTACCGCACGGTGGTGAAAGGCGATGTTCCCGTCTAAAAATCACCTCGCCAGAGCAGGCTTGCTGCTGCTCCTCGTCGGTCTGTGGCAGCTGCTGTGGGCCGGAGGGCTGCCTGCATACATCCTCAGCCCCGTCGACATCGTCAAACACTTCTTCGCCGCGCTCGGCTCAGAAGAGCTGTATCAGCATATCGGCGCGAGCCTCCTGCGCTCACTGCCCGGCTTTGCCATCGGCACGCTGCTCGGCATCGGCCTCGGGCTCCTCGCCGGCGTCACCCGGGCGTTCGAGCAAATGCTCAGCCCGCTGATCTTCCTCACCTATCCGGTGCCGAAGATCGTCATGCTGCCACTGTTCATGCTGTGGTTCGGGATCGGCGATCTCTCCAAGATCCTGATCATCGCCCTCGCGTGCTTCTACCCGATGTACATCAATGCCTACTACGGTGCGAAGTCGACCTCCACCCTCCTGGTGTGGTCGGCGCTCAACATGGGCGCCGACCGGCGGCAGATCTTCCGCAAAGTGGTATTGCCGAGCGCCCTGCCGCTGATCTTCGCCGGCCTGCGCGTGTCGCTCGCGCTGTCCTTCATCGTCATGTTTGCCACCGAGATGATCAATGCGAGCTCGGGGCTGGGCCACCTCATCCGCGCCGCGGAGAGCGGTCTGCGCTTCGACCTGATGTACGTATCGCTGCTCACCATCGCGATCCTCGGATATGTCGGCGACAAGCTGCTGCTCCTAGCGCGCCGTCGCGTGCTCGCCTGGCAGGAGCGGGGGGCATGATTCGCCTGCTGCCCTTCGTCCTGATCGCGGCGGCCCTGCTCGGATGGGAGGTGGCTGCGCGCAGCGGCCTGTGGAGCCCGCTCCTGTTTCCGTCGCTCGCGAGCATTGCGTACGAGTTCGGTCTGTTTCTCAGCCGAAGTGACCGCCTCGTCGAGGCGTGGTACTCGCTGTATCGGGCGCTCGGCGGGTTTGCGCTGGCGTCGGTCGTGGGAGTGGCGCTCGGCATGCTGATGGGACGCTCCGCTTTCGTCGCGGGGTTGCTGGAGCCCCTGTTCTCCGGCACCTATGCGGTGCCGAAGCTCGCGCTGTTCCCGATCTTCATCTTCGTCTTCGGCATCGGCAGCCTGTCGAAAGTCGCGCTGGTTTTCCTGGAGTGCCTCTACCCGATCGTCATCATCACCAGCCAGGGAGCGCGCAGCGTCGAGCGCGTGCTGCTGTGGTCGGCGCAGAACATGGGCGCTTCGCGCGTGGAAATCCTGCGGCGCGTCGTCATCCCGGCTACCGCGCCGTTCATTTTCGCGGGGTTCCGCGTCTCCCTGCCGGTGGCGATGATCGTGGTGGTCATCACGGAAATGATCAGCTCCGCCGACGGGCTCGGCTACCAGGTGATCTATGCGCTCTCTTCGCTCAAGACCGATCGCATGCTCGCGATCGTGGTCGTCATCGCGCTGCTCGGCTGGCTGCTCGACCGGGCGCTCGTAGTCCTGCGCGACCGGTTGGTATACTGGGAAAAACTCGAAACGTACTACGTCTAGAAGGAGCGCCCCGTGAAGCTCATGCCCGCTCTCCTCGCGTTCCTCAGCCTCTTCCATGCCGCAGCCTATGCGGCCGAGCCGCCCCTGATCCGCTTCGGCCGCGGCTTCGCCGCCGAGGAGCAGGTATGGCTGATGAGCGCGCGGCCGGACCTGACCCCGAACCAGGGCAAGAAATACCGGCTCAAGCAGATCCTCTTCCAGGCCAATCCGCAGCGCTTCCAGGCCTACCTGGCGGGCGAGCTCGACGGCGGTACCGCCCCCGGCCTCGCGGTGATCTTCGCTCGCGCGCAAGGCGTCGACATGAAGATCGTGGCCAACATCTGCCTCGAGGCTGCGGGCAGGGAGTGGTTCAGCACCACTTACATGGTGAAGGATGACGGACCGGTGCGCACGGCCAGGGAC
>Ga0209804_1001440_pt1 | contig 15487 bp, 11 predicted proteins | sample GraSoiAngelo_139_FD_185896 | JGI IMG/M metagenome (GOLD analysis project Ga0209804, IMG submission 185896) | Grasslands soil microbial communities from the Angelo Coastal Reserve, California, USA - 14_0929_12_20cm (SPAdes) (version 2) | ecosystem: Environmental > Terrestrial > Soil > Grasslands ... | reverse complement strand
CAGCAGTCCGGTGACGGGATTGCGCAAGTGCAGCGGCACCGGCTCCGCCTGGGTGCGCTGCAAATCGTCTTGCGCCTCGCCGTAGCCGGTGTCCAGCGCGTTTGACTTGGGAGCCAGGGCCAAGTACACGGCGGCTTGAGCCAGCGCCAGGTTGCCCTCGGGCGGGCCGACGAAATCGGCGGCCTGCATGGCGGCCACGGCAAGAGGCAGCGCCGTGGGGTCAGCGAGACCGATGTCTTCGCTGGCCATGCGCACTAGCCGCCGCGCGATATAGAGCGGGTCTTCGCCCGATTCGAGCATGCGAACCAGCCAGTAGAGCGCGGCGTCCGCATCGGAGTTGCGCACCGACTTGTGCAGCGCCGAAATCAGATTGTAATGCTCTTCGCCCGATTTGTCGTACAGCAGCAGCTTGCGCTGCAGCACGTCCTCGAGAAGCGCGGCAGTAATGACGCGCCGCCCGTCCGGCTCGGGCGCGGTGCCGAGCACCACGGCCTCCAGCGTGTTGTAGGCGGCGCGCGCGTCGCCGTTGGCGAATTGGGCGATGCGTTCGAGCAGATCATCGCCGGCCTCGATCTTCTCGCGGCCAAGGCCGCGCTCGGGGTCGGCGAGCGCCCGCCGGAGCAGACCGGAGAGCTGCTCGGCGGTGAGCGCTTCGAGCACGTAAACCTTGGTGCGGGAGAGCAGCGGCGCAATCACCTCAAACGAAGGGTTCTCCGTGGTGGCGCCGATCAGGATGATGTTCCCCGCCTCGACATGCGGCAGAAAAGCGTCCTGCTGGGCCTTGTTGAAGCGATGAACTTCGTCCACGAACACGATCGTGCGGCGACCGGCCCGCCGGCTGCGCTCGGCCGCGGCCATCACCTGCTTGATTTCCTTGATGCCGGAGAGCACGGCGGTGAAAGGCACGAAATCCGAGCGCGTCATTCGCGCAATGATCCGGGCCAGCGTCGTTTTGCCGCAACCGGGCGGGCCCCACAGGATCATCGAGGAGATCTCGTCGCGCTCGATCTGTGTGCGCAAGGGTTTGCCGGGGCCGAGCAGCTTTTCCTGGCCGACGAACTCTTCGAGCGTCTGCGGGCGCATGCGATCGGCCAGCGGGCGCAGGCCGCTCTGGTCGTCCTGAGACTCGATCGTGCGAAATAGGCTCATGTGCAATCCGCTACACCCGCTCTCTGCGCTGCCGGGCCGCCTCATAAAGAAGCACCGACGCCGCTACAGCCGCGTTCAGCGAATTGACTCCCGCGGCCAGCGGGATGCGCACCAAAGCATCGGCCGAACGGACAACCTCCGCTGGAAGTCCTGCTCCCTCGTTGCCCACCAGCAGCGCAGCCGGTCCGCGCAGAGCCGCGTCCCAAGGGTCGAGGAGCGGCTGCGGGGCAGAGCCTGGCTTCGCCGGTGACGCGCTGCGGACCTCGATACTATCGCCGTCCGTTTCCAGGTGCGCGTGGGTGGGGCAGGCAGCATACAATTTCACTCCGGCGATGCGAAGCTGCGCCAGCAAGATGGGCACCGACACGCCGTGGATCACCGGTAGGCGCAGCGCCGAGCCCGCCGACGCGCGCAGTGCTTTGGGAGCAAGCGGGTGGGCGGTTCCGGCATTCCCGTGCGGGCACGCGCAGACTCCGGTGGCGCCAAATGCTTCGGCCGCGCGCACAATCGTGCCGACGTTGCCTGGGTCCTGAACACCGACCAGAACGACGACCAGCGGCTGGGCAGCCTCAGGGCCGCGCAGAATGTCGTCGAAGGCGGTCGGACGCGGGCGGACCAGCGCCGCGATGCCCTGCGGAGTCTGCGTGTCCGCCACTCCGGCGAAGAGTCGGTCGTTGGTGTGGAGGATACGCGTATCCGGCGGGATCCAACCTGCCAGACGAGCGAGGTGGCGCTCGCCCGAGGTGCTTACCAGAACGGCCTCGATCGGGAGGCCCGAGCGCAGAGCCTCCTCGACCAGGCGCGTCCCCTCAACGCCGATCCAGCCATCCGCAGAGGATTCGCCACCACGCAGGGCCGCGCGGAATTTTTTGAGCCAGCGATTGTCCCTGCTGGCGATGGTTTCCGCCCGTGCTAGAAAAACGGGTTTGCCGGCCGACGCCATGGGCAGCAGACTAGCAAAGGTGAGTCCAAGAATCCAAGCGTGAAGGGGAGGGAAAGGCGAAGGGCAAGAGGGAAAGGCAAAGTAGCACTCTACGAGCAGGGCGTTATGGCGGTGGCGCTGCGCCCGTGTGTTCCTCCAGGGGCGCTGGGTCGCCGGGGTCGCCGGACGTACCTTGCGCGACGCGTTCCGGCTATGGTAGGGTGCGGCCAGTTTTACACAAGGCGTCCCGGCAGCCCCATCTGGGATGCAGAGGCGTAACTTTGCCGGCTGAGCTGCTGAAAGTTTCAGCGGAAGCCCCCGAGCCGAGTGCTATTCGCTACGCCGCCGAGTTCATCGCTCGGGGTCGCGTGGTGGGTATTCCCACCGACACCTTCTACGGCCTCGCGGCGGATCCGTTCAATCTGGCCGCGGTCGAGCGCATCTACCGCGCGAAGGGCCGGCCAGAGACGCGCGCGTTGCCTATCTTGGTGAACTCGATCGAACAGGCAGCCACGCTGGCGCGCGAGCTGCCAGTGGGTTTTTTAAGGCTGGCGCAAAAGTTCTGGCCCGGAGCCCTGACCCTGCTGGTGGACGCGTCGAACCATCTGCCCCTGAAGGTGACCGGCAACACCGGCCGCGTCGCGTTACGCTGGCCCAACTCCCGCGTGGCCTGCACGCTCATCGACCTCTTGGAGAACCCCATCACCGGCACCAGCGCCAACCTGTCGGGCTTGCCGTCGTGCTCGAGCGCGCAACAACTGCTGAAGCAGATGGGCGACCGTCTACCCCTCGTGCTCGATGCCGGCGACACCGGTGCGGTAGTGGCCTCGACGATCGTGGATCTCCAGGGCGAGCATTGGCACATTATTCGCGAAGGCGTGGTCAGCGAGGCCGAGGTGCGGGCAGCGCTCGAGGGGTAGTTTGAGGAGGGAAATAAAGGAGGTACAGGAAACAGAGGAACCAATATAGTATGTGCTAAGTCCGTCTGCAACTCTTCAAGCAGCACCGTCGGGAATGCCTGCTCGGCACCGGTTTCCCCTCGGCCCGACATCCCGCAAGGCGGGATCGGGCCTCGGAACGACAAATAAAACCGAGACAGAACCACCGGCTGCCGGCCTTTTGGCGCACGACTAAAGTCGTGCCCTGACGCAAGCCGACCGGTGCCGGCCTAAAAGGCCACCGCTACAGACCTTCCTATTGCCGTCCTTTGATCGGAGCTGAAGCTCCGACCCCCCTGCTGAACGAAAAGCTGGCGAAGACTATTGTCGGCGCGATTGTGCCGGTGATGGCTTTGGGGGAGGGGGACGACGACGCAGGCCAGCTGGTTGTCGTTCTGGCGCAGTGTGGCGGCGAGTGTCTTGGCGTCGGCTTTGGTTTCTGCGAGGAAGCGGACTCGATAGAAGGTCTGGTCCTTTACTGTCACCGGAGCGACGAGCATCGTTTGCTGATATCGGGCCGGAAAGTTTGCTGCCAACGCATCCGCACGGGCGCGGTCCTTGAATGCACCTACTTGCGCGGCAAAGACGGGGCGGCTTGGGGCGCAGGGACCGAGGGTGCAGCACAACCGGTTTCCTTAAATGGATTTGATTCCATACCACTATGGTCCAAGTTCGATTCATGAAGCCGAGCGCGTCAAGTAGCGACAACGTACTCTCGAATTGCCTTCGCTTTTGGAATCAAGGTCCTACTCGTCCACAATCCGCGATATCGACTATCAAGAGGTTACGAACCTGCTTTGGTAGGTGCTTTGCACGGTTTCAACAAAGGGACAAGAGTTCATCTTGAAACAGCATGAAGGCATTGGCTGGAAAAACTGCGGGATAGGACACAGATCTATCGCCTGGTTATCTTGCCGCCCTTCCAATTTTAACATTCGCTATCGGGCCCTCTGCCGTGCGGCAATTGTCTGGCCTCTCAAAGCAAAGATTGCTTCAAGAGATCTAGTGTCCTGTCCCATAAATAAGTGGCATTAGTATTGCTCTGAAAATAGGCATCTCGGGTGCACAATGGAGGTGCCTATGGCGATGGGACGGCCGAAAGCAGCGTTGGTGTTGAGCCCGGAGGGGCGGGAACAACTGGAGAGCTTAGCCAGTTCGCGCTCGCTTCCGGCGGGACTGGTAAACCGGGTGCGGATCATTCTGATGAGTGCTTCGGGAAAAACGAACCAGCAGATTGCCCGGCAGTTGGGACTGGCGAACGCTACGGTGGGCAAGTGGCGGCGCCGATTCCTGGAGCGGGATGTGACCGGGTTGCACGACGAGTTGCGTCCGGGCCGCCCTCGTCCGATCAGCGACGAGCGCGTGGCCCGGTTGGTTCGCAAAACGCTGGAGACGAAACCGCAAAACGGCACGCACTGGAGCATCCGGCAGATCGCACGCCAGACGCGACTGTCGAAGTCCACCGTGCACCGCATCTGGCAGGCGTTCGGATTGCAGCCGCATCGCCAGCGGCATTTCAAGCTCTCGAACGATCCGTTCTTCGTCGAGAAGGTGCGAGACATCGTGGGGTTGTATCTGCATCCCCCAGAAAATGCAGTGGTTTTGTGTGTCGATGAAAAAAGCCAGATCCAAGCCCTGGAACGCACGCAACCGATGCTGCCGATGGGGCTCAGCTACGTCGAGGGCGTGACCCACGATTACCGGCGTCACGGAACAACAACCCTGTTTGTTGCGTTGGACACAGCCAAGGGCACGGTGATCAGCCGGTGCCGACAGCGCCACCGGCACCAGGAGTATCTGGATTTCCTGCGGGAGATCGACAAGAACGTGCCGGAAAAGCTAGGCGTGCATGTGATCGTCGACAATTACTCGACCCACAAGCATCCCCGGGTGAAGCGCTGGCTGGCCGCACGGCCCCGTTTCCATGTGCACTTCACCCCCACCTACGCCTCGTGGCTGAACCAGGTGGAGATTTGGTTCAACCGCATCACGCAGCAGGCCATCCGGCGCGGAACCTTTCGCAGCGTGAAAGAACTCGTGGCGAAAATCGACGCCTTCGTTCAGAGCTCCAACGCCAGCGCTCGGCCCTTTGTGTGGACCGCGACGGCAGACTCGATCTTCGCTAAAGTGCAAAGACTATGTGAACGTATTTCCGGGACAGGACACTAGCACGAGGAGTGGCTCAAACCTACTCCCACGGCAAATCGTTCAGCACTCGGTTAATAGGTTCAGTCTTCATCAGATATGTTAGAACGCGACGGAATCTGCTCGGCGGCCACTGCGCATAGAAGGAGGCACCATGTTACTAAATAAAGAGGGAACGCAAATGCGAACATACATTGCTAATAAGGTGTGGCCCCGAGGTCGCAGGATGGCATTCCTACTAGGCATTTTTGTGGCCGGATGCAGCGGAGTTGCCACCCTCGCACCCACGCTCACACCGACACTAAGCTCGGTGAGTCCGAATAGTGGCACGCAGGGACAGACCGTGGCCGTCACACTGACGGGGACGCATTTCGGACCTGGGGCCACAATCAGCATGAGCGGAACGGGGATCACTGTCAGCAACGTGACGGTGGTGAGCAGCACGCAGATCACGGCGATGTTCGCCATCGCCGCGAGTGCTCCGACCGGCCCGCAAAACATCACTGTGACAGGTTTGGCCATCGCCAGTGGCGCGCAGGCGTTCACGGTGAGCTTGCTCCCACCCACAGTGAGTTCCACGAACCCTGCGAATAATGTCATAGCTGTGCCGATCAACAGGAAAATTACCGCCACCTTCAGTAAGCCGATGGATCTTGCGACGATCACCTCAGCAACCTTTCTGGTGACAAGCGGCGGATCTGCCGTAGCCGGGGGAGTCACCTATGATGCGACAAACAACACCGCAACCTTCGCACCCACGGCCAATCTCGCAGCGAACACTGCATTTACTGCCTCCATCACAACCGGGGCCAAGGACCCCGGAGGCAATGCAGTAGCAAATGGGGGCTCGGCGCCGAATCCATGGACTTTTACAACCGGTTCGACGCCGGACACCACGTCGCCTACAGTGAGTTCCACGAACCCCGCGAATACCGCAACAACTGTGCCGATCAACCAGAAAATTACTGCAGCCTTTAGCAAGTCAATGGACTCTACAACCATCACCGCAACCACATTCACCTTAAAGCAAGGCGCGACACCTGTTGCGGGCAGTGTGAGCTACGCGGGCACCATTGCGACCTTTACACCCGCAAGCAACCTTGCAGCCAGTACGCTCTATACTGCCGCAATTACAACCGGGGCTACCGACGTAGCAGGCAATCCACTGGCTGGTGGCGGCCTGGCGCCGAATCCATGGACTTTTACTACGGGTACCACCCCAGACCTCACGGCACCCACAGTCACTTCCACAACGCCTGCTGATGCTGCCACACGTGTGGGGATCAATCGCAGCATCAACGCAACCTTCAGTGAGGCGATAGACCCCTCAACGATCACCACAGGAACCTTTACGCTGGCAGGACCCGGCACAACTTCCGTAAACGGAGCAGTCAGCTATGATGCAACAAGCAAGGTCGCGACCTTTACGCCAGCGAGCAATCTCGCCTCCAATGCCACATTTAATGCCACGATTACAACCGGGGTCAAAGACCTCGCGGGCCATCCCCTGGCAACCAACAAATCATGGAGCTTCATAACAGGTTCAGCAACGGCAGGTCAGGCGCCAGTCAACCTTCGATCGCTATCCACATTCGCCGCTGTAGCTGGCGCCGGGCTCACCAACTCCAATTCCGGTGGTCAAACCACGCTCAATGGAAATGTCGGGTTGAGCCCCACGGGCACATGTCTGGGGGATGGCGTTGCTTGCGCGGCTCTCGATCCAAAAATAAACGGGACGTTATACGCGAACGATCCTAGAGGCGTTGCGGCCGCAGCCAAAGCCGACTTGGTCAGCGCGTATAACGAAGCCGCGGGACGACCGCCCGGTACTACGGTCAATGACCTGTCCGGGATGACCCTCGCCCCGGGCGTCTATACGTCCGGGTCCACGATGAGCATAGCAGTGAACGGAGTCCTCACTCTCGACGCCAAGGGCGACGCGAATGCTGTCTGGATCTTCCAGGTAGGGTCCTCACTCACGGTGAATAACGGTGCCCAAGTCCTTCTGATCGGCGGCGCCAAGGCTGCCAACGTTTTTTGGGCGATCGCTGCCTCATCGACTATCGGAACCAACGTTAGCTTCAAGGGAAGCGTACTGGCTGTTGCATCAAACTCGCTGGGTACCGGCTCAGTGGTTGAGGGCAGAATGCTGTGCCAATCTGGCGCGATTACATTACTGGCCAACACTGTTACAGTGCCTGCTCCGTAAGGCACGACGTAAGCGTGAAACCAGGACGAACAATGGCATTGGCTAACGCCCTGGCTTTGTCCAGTCTGGGTGACAAAAGGAAGCACTATTGCGCCGATACGGGCGGTTTGCTGAAGGGAGGTTTCGGCATCTCCCCAGATGGTTTCGTCAGAGTCAAATCGTCGAAGAGGAGAGATGGAACCACGTAAGAAACGATGGGCATGGACATTCCCTCTTCGGCAAGACTTGATATCATGGCGGAGCTGCGAAGTGGCAACTGAATAGTGTTGTACACGGTCGCCGCCTTTGACGCCGCCACAATCTCCTTGAAGGATTCCGCCCTAATTCCAGAGAGATGAGCGCCGCGGATAAACTCTTCTCGACCATCCAGATAGATCTTATAGGCTACTAAAATGCTTTTTCCCCCGGCGGCTTGGCCAGTCATTGCCTTGAACACAGCCATCGCCTGCTCCTCCATTGTCGCCCCCGGTTCGCCGCCGATTTTGCGCACCACGATTCCGTATTCGAGGCCGCGCTTCTTGACCAGCGCCACCAACTGCTCTCTCAGTTCCGATTCGCTTGGCCCTTTGCGCACTTCCACAAACAAGTTACTCGGAGCAGCCCCGGCGCCGCGGCGATTGCCGGTGCTGTGGGTCGCACCTTCCACCGGTGTACGCGTCGTCAAGAAGGTCTTTAGGATGCCGTTCTCGACCAGGTGCGTCTCGCGCGCACGTACTCCGTCGTCGTCCACTTTGTAGCTACCTAATAACCTGTTCTTGCCGTATTGCAAAATCGTGGGGTTATCGACGACGCTGAGGAAATCCGGCAGCACCCGAGCCCCGATCTTGTCGGCAAAGGGACTCTCCCCTTGCTGCGAGAAACGCTCGAACACAGCTTCCATTTCCGGGTTGCCGGACACAGGCTTGCGTTGTGCCACCAGAGCCGGCGCGAACTCCTTACTGAAAAGTTCCGCTGCGGCGCGGCCTTCAAACAGCACCGGTCCGTTATAGCGGCCGAGGAGCGGGGCCTTGCGCAGGCTTTCCAGCCGGACACCCATATCCTGGATCTGCGTCGCGAGCTGATCGCGCGCGGGGAAGGAATCGAAGGACATCGCGTAGAATTCCACTGAATCACCAAGTGGCATACCGTCCGTAGCCTGCGTCGAAGCGTTCGCGGTTAGCGCGATTAGAGGGCGAGAATCCGTATAAGAGCTTCCCTCGCTGTTTACGTAACGCGTCCGGCCATTGCTAACTCCAAAACTAACCGTCGAGGCGTAGATATTAGGCATTTCGCTCAGGAGCTTCGAGAGATCGCGAACGAGTGCTTCAGCGTCGGAGCGCTTGAGCTGTACCGCAGGGTTTTCGTCCGTCGTTTGCGTGGGATCTTCCTCGCTGAAGTCTGCGAGATTTTCGGTGCGCGTCTTGTTCTTGAGTGCAGCCCGTTTCCCTGCCAGGTCCTCAAGCGCCTGCTTGTAAGCGGCGTCGGTCGCCAACCAGATCTGCCGGCGGATTTCGATGTAGTTGTCATCGAGCGGAAGCTGGCCCAGTCCGAACCAAGAGCGGCTGAAGCCTATCCAAAACCCAGAGGCCGCAAAGAAATTCGTGTTGTCGAAGGCGTAATCGCCCACGCGCAATTCGACACTCAAGGTGCGTGCGTGCGACTCGCTGCTCCCGAGCAGGCTGCCGCAGCTAGCGGAGACATGGAGTCCCTGCGCCTCGTGCACGCGATAGGCGACGAAGTAGGGACGTTCGAGCTGGGCAAGACGTAGCTTTTCCTTAGAGCGCGCAAGTTCATCGCGCATTGCGCGGCCCAGCACGTCGTCCTGTGCCTGTGCGTTCGCCGGTGCTACAGCGAACGCACACAGCGCCGCTGTCAACAGAATTCGCCGCATCCTTTGTGCATGGCTCATGGATGATATGTTCCGGGCGGCGGCAAAATTGGCGCTCTCTCCTGCGATTTTTCCTTCTTCTGCACTTCGATCTGTGAAATCAGAATATCCGGGGAGGATGCCGAGACAGGAACCCAGCCTGACTCGGCTCCGCAGACGCCGTTGAATACCTGGGAGTCGTTATCGGCCGCAAGGACCTTGCTAAAAACTGTCAGCGGTGTTCCGATCAGGTCCACGCCACGCACGAGCTCTTCCCGGCCGTCGGGGTAAATGCGGTACACCATAACCGGAATCACATTGAACGTGTTCGGAATCGTTCTCTGCGTAATGGTGAATCCGCCTTCGATATCCTCGAAAAATAGCCCGAACGGTTTGTTCTGCCCTTTCATCAGATCAATGAGCATCTTTTTCAATTCATCGTGCGAGACGTGCTTTGATGTCGTTAGCACCAGGTTCGATTGGCGCGCGACTACAGGTAGTCCTGGCTGACTGCGGCCGTGCCCGTTCGAGTGATCGAACCCCGCAATCGGCGAGCGCGACATCAGGAAGTTTTTGAACACGCCGTCTTTTACGACATCGACACGCCGCGCTTTTACTCCCTGATTGTCGTAGAGGTAATAACCAGCAAGGTCCGTATTGCCCAACTGGCGCTGGGTCGGGTCGAAATACACGGAGAAAGAATCAGGGAGAATCTTCTCTCCGACTTTCTTCTTAAAGGTCTGCCCCTCTCCCTCGTCCTTCTGCCGGTGCCCTTCGATGCGGTGACCAAAGACTTCGTGCAAGAACACGCCGCTCGCGCGACCGGAAAGGATCGCCGGGCCTGTGTAAGGATCGACAACCGGCGCTTTTTTCAGTGCGCGGAGATCTGCAATCATGTGGTCCACTGCTTTCAACACGGTGGTGTCATCGGGCAACCCTTCAGGTTTGAACGCGATAAAGGATTCGTAGCGAGGTAATTCCATGCCGTCGTCAGCCTTTGTGTAGGCAGATAGAATCAATCGGTAGTAAGCGGAGGATGTTTGCAACTCTGAGCCATCACTGTTCACGTACCAGCGCGTCTCGCCTTGTACGCTCAAAGTTGCTTCCCCTTCGTAGATGTCTGGGAAACTTGCAAACGGAGCTGTATATTTTCTGACTTTTTGCTCCCATGCGGCACGATCTACATGGACGGAGAGAGGCGCTTCCACATATTTCTCCCCTGGCTCATTCGAAAAATCTGCCGAGGCGTCTTCCGGTGCCACCTTCACCTCTGCGTTGGCTTTCGCACGCGTGTAGTGTTCGAGTGCCCGCTTGTACTTCTTGTCGGTCTGATACCAGAGGATCCGCCGGATCGCATTCGGATTATCCTCGAGGGGCACCTCTGAGAGCGAGAAACCGTCGGCGAAATCAAAAACTGGCATGCCGCCGCGGATGGGGTGCGTGTTGTCGAGTGTGGTGTTGCCGACGCGCAGATCGATGCCAAGTAAACGAACTTGGTTCTCATTGCTAGACGCGATCGTGCCGTAGGCTCCGTGCACGGAAACGGAGTGCGTTTCAGTGATTTGGTAGCTCAGGAAGTAAGGCGGCATGGGCTGTTTCTTTAAGTCGTCCATTGCACGCGAAAGCTCCTGCCGCATGGCGACGAGGATCGGAGAAGCCGTCGGTTCCGGCATCGCGATCAAGGAGACGATCCCGGAAAGCAGCAGGGCAGAAATGGGGCAAATCGCTTGATAATCTTTCACCATCATCCTGTCGATAGAACAACCCAACTGCGGCCCGCTACCACCATTTCGCGCATGAAGTATACTACACCGTAATGTCTAGCAACCTCTTGGGCTCGAATGGGAAGTTTTCGCCATCTGTGAAATGATATCCTAGACCTCTCTCATGAGCAAAAGGGGATCCCCAGTAAGAAAGTACGCGGGGTTGTAAATCCCCAACCGCGAGCTGCTTACTTCGGCGGAGAGAAAGGCCCGGTGCGGCTGCGGGGCTTACTTGGTGGCAGGGTTCGAGTCATGATTCCCCGGCTCGTGTTCACCGCGGAAGGGCAGCCTGAATTTGCGGGAGATCTCCGGCCAGAATTCGCGCAGCACGTCGAAACCCACGTCTATGATGATGCTGTAGCCCACCAGCTCCGCTGCCGGCGCGAAGCCGCGTTCGTTGCCTGGGTGGTAGACGTTGCTCAGCACGACAGCGCTTGTCGTTCCCAGCAATTCGGAAAAATTGAACATGCGCTTGCCATTGTCGTGGTGGGCCAGGAACACGTGCTCCACCGCGTGGAGTAAGCGCCTCCCGCCGCTGCCGTGAGCCAGGCGGTAGTACCGCGGGTCCTCCGAAAATATCGAGGGATACATAAAGTCCTTAAAGAACTTGAACGAGGCCTGATCGGCGAAGTTGGCGCCGAAGCGCTTGCCATACCCCGCGCCGCCCTGCCCGAAGGTGGGATCCTGGTTTTCCGCCTGGTCTAGCCCCGCGTTGAAACCGGCGGCAAGAAACGTCACGGGCTCAAACGTGTCGTGGACGAACAGAACGAATTTGCCTTTCGCATCGAGTGAGCACAGTATCGCGCCAGGCTTGTAGTGCGGGTGGTGCACCGACTTGCGTTCCAGCTTCCGGGCGAACGTGCCCACGATCTTCTTCAACGGCCCGTCATAATCCTCCAGGCGCACCAGCGGCGGCGGCTCCACGCACGGCGCCGCCACGTTCTTCTCGATTTCCTCCTTGAAAGATGCAGGTGGGGCGGGCGGCTGCGGAGGAGGAGCCGGCGACTCTTGCGCGCGGACCACGCCGCTCCAGGCCACTGCGGCCAGCAGAGCCATTCCTGCCAACGCGCGAAAGCGGGTTCGGTTCCTCACGTCTGGCCTGAAGCGTATCACACTGTAGATAACTGCCCACAGGTATTCCGGTGAGGGACGCGCTGTTTCGCTTAAGGAGAAGCAAAACTTGTTTGCTGCAGGGGAGAGGACTTGGTCTACCACCTGCCGGATGGCCTCAACCACAATCGCGGGTGACCAGCACGTATTTGAATGTAGGGACTTTTGTCGGTGGCTGTGTTATAGTCACTCTGCACTCTTGAGAAGTCGGATTGCGTGATTACCCTCCCGGGCGGCGTTTGTGACCTGCCTCACGTGACTTCATCGGGTTTCTCGTCGCCGTTTCGCAGCAATCTGAATCCGGCAGGGTGCCGCGGCACCTCACGACCGGCGCCGGACTGAGTTAAGGAGAGAAATAGAATGAAGAATCTGTTTGTTGGCAACATGAGTTTCCAGACGACGGAAGGCGAGTTGCGCGCGCTGTTCGAACCGTTCGGACAGATCACGCGCGTCCACGTAGCGATGGACCGAGAGACTGGCCGGGCCCGCGGCTTTGCTTTTGTGGAAATGCCCAACGACGAAGAGGCGGCCAAGGCAATTGCGGCTCTCAATGGAAAAGAGGTCGGCGGGCGCAGCCTGAAGGTGAATGAAGCTCGCCCCAAGACCGAGCGCAGTGGCCCACCACGGGACGGTGGAGGCCGCCGCGGCGGCGGCCGGGGCGGATTCTCGAACGAGGATTACCGCGAAGTCGCGCGCCAGCCACGCGAACCCCGCTGGTAGCGTGCAACGATGCCTTTGCCGATCGCGGCATTCTCCGCGCCTCATCCTGATTTCAAGGAGATCTGATGGCAACCACGTTCCAAAAGCGCCAAAAGGAAATGAAGAGACTGGAAAAGCAGCGCATGAAGGCCGAACGGCGTGCGCAGAAAAAACTCGCTAGCCGCGCGGAAAACCAAACTTCGAACGAAAACGTAACCGTGCCCACCGAACCAGAACAGCATAGCTGACTGGGGGCGGTTTCAGCCTGGACTCCGTTGCCGCCGGCGAAGTCCCTCCCGCTCGCTCCAGCTGGCTTTGGGAAAATGCCACATCCATCGGCCGCGCCAGACTAGAAGGCGAAAACTACCTAAACAGGAATGTCCACGACAAAACGTGGTCGCGTTTGAAATTGACGACCTACATTGTCGTACGCTGTGGAGCGGTATCGCTTCGGCCCCACAGGTAAGCGACGTGGTCGTCTACTCCACAATGCGATTCTATCTACCGTGGAGTGGCAATGATGACATTTCAGAACGGGCGAGCCGCCTCAAGCGCAGCGCGCCTTTCCCCCACTCAGCTCATGTCTCGATGGTTGCGAGCCCAGTCTCCAACACGCTCGTGCAATCGCCCAGTCTTCCTGGGCGCGCACGACCAATACTCGGACGGCTGAATCAGACAGCGATATGTCCTGGTCTGGAAGTGACTGCGCATTCTTTGCAGGATCAAGTTTCACGCCGAGAAATCCGAAGTTTGCGCAACTGACCGCACGAATCTCGGGCGAGTTCTCGCCGATTCCGGCAGTGAAGACCAGGGCATCGATTCCGCCCAAAATTGCCACCATCGAACCTATCGAGGACCTTAGGCGGTGCACAAAGATCTCAAAACCGAGCTTCGCCCGGGGATTTCCTTCCTTCATGGCAGATACGATTTGCCGCATGTCGCCCGAAATTCCTGAAATCCCCAGAAGGCCTGACTTCGTATTCAGCAATTCGTCGAGTTGCTCTGCGGTGAAGGAACTTTGCCGCATCAAGTAAGTCAAGATCCCCGGATCTACCGAGCCGGACCGCGTTCCCATCATCAGGCCTTCTAGCGGCGTGAACCCCATGGTGGTGTCCACACTGTGGCCTTCGCGAATGGCGGCCAGCGAGCAGCCATTTCCCAGATGGCACGTCACGAGTTTTAGTAATTTCAGATCCCTTCCAAGCAGTTGCGCAGCGCGTTCGGCGCAATATTGATGGTTGATTCCGTGAAATCCATACCGACGGATCCCTTGGGCAAGCCAGTCGTATGGTCCTGGATAGACGAAGGCGGCTTCCGGCAGACGGCTGTGAAAGCCGGTGTCAAACACGGCCACTTGCGGCACGGAACCAAATGTGCGCGCGATGATTTCAATGCCTTCCAACTCGGCGCGGTTATGGAGCGGTGCAAATGCTGCCATGCGCGCGATCGCAGTCTTCAGCCCCGCCGTGATGAACGTTGGCTCCTTGTATTCGCTTCCGCCGTTTACAATACGGTGGCCCACGATGTCGACTGCCGAAGCATCACGAACGACACGCGCTTGACCGCTCCACAAATGGCTCAACAGCTTGTCGGTCGCTTGGCGGCGCGACTCCAGAGGGAGTTGCTCCTTGAGTGTCGCGCCCTGGGCCGTCGTAATCCCCAGTTCCGCTTGGTTACCGTTCCATTCAATCTGACCCTCCCAGCAAGGTTTGGGAGGAGTTTCGGGCAAACGGTCATGCACTTCGTACAGACTACTTTTCTGGCTGCTCGAGCCCGAATTGAGAACCAGGATTTTCACGGACTAATACGGCCATTTCCAATCGCGGATTTCGGGCATGTCATCACCGTGTTCGTAGATGTACTGCTTGTGTTCGAAGAGCTTCCTCCGCAGATGCCGCTGAACATGGGCGTTGATTTGTTGCAGACGCGGCACACGGTCGACAGCATCTCCGGCAAGGTGGAAGCGGTCGAGCTCGTTCAGTACGGTCATATCAAAGGGCGTTGTGATCGTTCCCTCTTCCTTATAGCCGTGAACATGAAAATTTCCGTGGTTTTTCCGGCGATACGTGAGCCGGTGAATGAGTGTTGGGTAGCCGTGATAGGCGAAAATTACCGGCCTGTCCATGGTGAACATGGAATCGAAATCGCGATCTGAAATCCCGTGCGGGTGCTCGCCTGGCGTCTGCAATGTCATAAGATCGACCACGTTGACGACGCGGATCTTAATGTCAGGAAAATGCTGCCGCAGCAGATCGACAGCCGCCAGCGTCTCGAGGGTAGGGACATCTCCCGCACAGGCCATCACGACATCCGGTTCGCTGCCCTTGTCAGTACACGCCCACTCCCAGATTCCAATCCCGCTCGTGCAGTGTTCGATGGCGTCATTCATGTTGAGGTACTGAGGCGCGGGCTGCTTGCCTGCGACAATTACGTTGACGTAATGCCGGCTGCGCAAGCAATGATCTGCGACCGACAACAACGTATTCGCGTCCGGCGGAAGATACACGCGAACGACATCCGCCTTTTTATTGACGACATGATCGATGAACCCAGGATCCTGGTGCGTAAAGCCGTTATGGTCCTGGCGCCACACGTGGGAGGTCAGCAAGTAATTCAATGAGGCGATGGGCCGGCGCCAGGGAATGTCGCGGGTTACTTTCAACCACTTGGCGTGCTGGTTGAACATTGAATCCACAATGTGAACGA
>Ga0209804_1001439_pt1 | contig 15490 bp, 13 predicted proteins | sample GraSoiAngelo_139_FD_185896 | JGI IMG/M metagenome (GOLD analysis project Ga0209804, IMG submission 185896) | Grasslands soil microbial communities from the Angelo Coastal Reserve, California, USA - 14_0929_12_20cm (SPAdes) (version 2) | ecosystem: Environmental > Terrestrial > Soil > Grasslands ... | reverse complement strand
ATTGCGGCACAGGGATGACTTTGGCATCGAGGTAGCCGCGATGCCCGTACTCCAGTTCAACCTGCTGCCAGCCTGCGGCGAGCCGTAGGCCGTCGGCGAGATCACCGGCTTTTACCGCCACGAGCCTTGATAGCGCCGTTTCGTCGAGCTCCGTGTTGCCGGTCCATTTGGCGCCGGAAAAATGAAGTACTGGCCCCGGCGCGATTGGAATCTGAACAACGACGGTGGAGGAAGCATTTCCGCCGGAAGCATCGCTCAGTTGGAGGACGGGCGCGCCAAATTTCACGCGAATCTGGCCTGCTGAGAGATAAACGGGCCCTACTTGCTCGTTCTCAAACACTTCGATAGCAAAGCGCGAAAATTTCTTCCCCACGAGGTCACTCGCGCGATCGTGCAGCTTCTCTGAATTCTGTGCCATCCAATCGTTAAACTGGACGCTGGAGACCGTGAAACTGGGGCCATCCTGACGGAACTGCATGATCATGTCGTCGCCGGAGGGCTGAGCTATGAGCGTATGTTCCACATTCGCTTTGATTTTGCGGGAGGCGAGCTTGACGGAGAGCGCCGACGTGATTTCGTCGAGAAGGGAACCGCCGGTTGGGGCGCCTCCATCGAAGAGAGGCACCGCACGGCGAATCTCGTCGGAGAGTTCCTGGTCGGTGAACCAGGGGAAATTCTCGAACATCACGGGCACGATTGCGGCGTCTTGCAACTCAAAATTGATGGTCGCGCGCTGGTCCTTGGCGGTGAAGCGATAATTCACGCGCGAGAAGACACCCAGCTGGGCGAGCTCGTCAGCAATCGCCTGCAGTTCGTTATTGTCGACCGGATCGCCTGGTTTCAGACCCGTAGTGGCGGCGATCTGGGCGTCGCTATAACGGTGTGAGCCCGAAGCATGCACCTCGGCCACGACAAACGAAGGCGGAGCCGTCTGCGCGGCGAGGAAGCAAGCCGCGAGGACCGCGGATGAAACGTAAGCCGGGATCAGAGCAAAGCGATGACCACCCATATTCGCGAAGAGGATTTTATCGTGCTGCCGCGGGGTTTGGGAACTCCGCCCGGAATTTTTCTTATTCAACCGTGACGGATTTGGCGAGATTGCGGGGCTGATCAACATCGCAGCCACGCCGCACGGCAATGTGATAAGCCAGCAACTGCAACGGCACGATTTCGAGAATCGGGGCCATCAGCTCTGGCGCCGTAGGGATTTCGATGACGTGGTCGGTAGCCTTGCGGGCAAGGTGATCGCCCTCGGTAACCACGGAGATGACGATGCCGTCGCGAGCCTTCACTTCTTGGATATTCGAAACGCTCTTTTCGTAGCGGATCATAGACTCGGAATCGAATTCGTCGCGCGTGGCCAGCACGACCACGGGCAGATTTTCGTCGATCAGGGCGTTTGGACCATGCTTCATTTCGCCGGCGGGATAACCCTCGGCATGGATATACGAAATTTCCTTCAGTTTGAGCGCGCCCTCCAGAGCGATGGGATAGTGGATTCCGCGGGCGAGGTAGAGGAAATCGGTGTAGCGGAAGAACTGGCGTGCCAGCGTTTCGTAGATTCCGTCCTGATCGCCTTGCAGGATCGTTTCCAACTTTTGCGGAATACGGGTGAACTCCTGCATCAGTTTCTTGGAGGCGTCAGGAGTAAGCTTCCCGCGCAATTGCCCGAGGTAAAGCGAAATCAGCATGAGGGCGGTCAACTGGCCCGTGAATGCTTTCGTCGAGGCCACGCCGATTTCCGGACCGGCGTGGGTCAGAATTGTACCAGCAGCTTCCCGAGTGACCATGGAACCGACGACATTGCAGATGGCCAGCGTCTTGGCGCCTTTCTGCTTCGCTTCGCGCTGAGCGGCGAGGGTGTCCGCGGTTTCGCCGGACTGGCTGATGCAGATGACCAGGGTGTGATCGTCGAGGATGGGATTGCGATAACGGAATTCGCTGCCGTAATCCACTTCGACGGGAACCGCGGCGAGGCGCTCGATCATGAATTTACCGGCCAGACCGGCGTGCCAACTGGTGCCGCAGGCCACGATCTTGATGTTGCGAAGATTCCGGAAGTCGTGCTCGCTGATCTCCATTTGATCGAGGTAAACCTCGCCGGTCTGTTGGGAGATGCGGCCCAGCATGGTGTCCCGGATCGCTCGCGGCTGCTCGAAAATCTCCTTAAGCATGAAATGTTTGAAGCCGCCCTTTTCGGCGGTGATGGGGTCCCAGGTGACGTGATGGATTTTCGGCTGGACCGGATTGGCGTCGATGTCGCTGACCTGGACGCCTTTCGAGGTGAGGACGGCGATGTCTCCGTCGGAAAGGAAAAAGATGTCGCGAGTGTGCGTCAAGATACCGGGAATATCACTGGCCACGAAGTATTCGTTCTTGCCCAGGCCGACCACAACCGGCGGGCCATTGCGGGCCGCGACGATTTTGCGAGGGTCCTTGGTCGAGAGGATGACCAAAGCGTAGACCCCGATCAAACGCTTGGCGGTTTTGCGCACGGCGTCTTCGAGCGGGCCGCCGTCCATGTATTTCTCCACCAAGTGCGCCACGATCTCCGTATCGGTTTGCGTGACGAACTTGTGTCCTTCTTTCTCCAGTTCCTCCTTGAGCTCCAGATAGTTTTCGACGATTCCGTTGTGGACCACGACGATTTCGCCCTTGCAGTCGCGGTGTGGGTGCGCATTTTCCTCCGTAGGCCGGCCATGTGTGGCCCAGCGCGTGTGGCCCAAGCCGTAGATGCCATCAATGGGGTGGTGGCGAATGGACTCCTCAAGATTCGGCAGCTTGCCCGAAGCGCGGCGGATTTCCATCTTGCCGTTTTCGCTGACCACAGCGATGCCCGCAGAATCGTATCCGCGATATTCCAGGCGGCGAAGGCCGTCTAGGATGAGGGGAACAACTTTCTTAGGCCCAATATACCCGATAATGCCGCACACGATGAAGATCTCCTTAAAGATCTCCTAAAGTTGGAAATCCGCCAGAAAGGGACTGCCCAGCGTAGCATAGGTCTTTCGATAGCGCTTTACGTGAGGGACAGTAGTTTCTGCCGCTATACACCTCAGGTCGGACTTAGAGAGGTCGGCTTTCTAAAAGCGAAGACTTTTCCCCGACCACCGGGTCAATTCTGCAGGCCGAGACCGATAGAGTATCAGAACTTGACCATCGTACTGCGCGTCAGAGTGGTGTTGCCAGTGACCACCGCCGGCCCGCCTTTGAAGAGGTGCCAGGCCGCGTACTGTTCCATATAGGGATCTTCCGACGACAGGCAATCGATCGGGATGATTACCTTGTAGCCGCGCTGTGCCAAACCTGAGCCTGTGCCAATGCCAACACCTTGAAATGAAGTGCCGCACACGATGGCGGTCTTGACGCTGCGCGCTTGCAATTTCTCCTCCAGATTCGAGCCAAGAAACTTGTCTGGTCCGCCCGTACGCGACCATTCGCCGTCGCGGGCCGCAAATGCCGGGTCGATCATGTCTGCGGGCGTGGCTTGGGCGCCGCCGACCAGGCTGTACCACACCATCACCCCCGCGGCGCGTGCGGCGTCATGCAGTCGCTTGACGTTTGGAACCGTGGCCACGCAACGTGGCCGAGCGCCGCAATTCTGCTTCATCATGTCCAGAATGAGCAGAGCCGTCGTCGAAGCTTCAACCGTCACGGGTTTAAGCTCGGGCTTCGGCGGTGCTTTCGCTGTATCCCAATCGTTGAGGATATCGTTCGCCGCAGACGACGCCGCAAACGCCATGATGAGCGCTCCGGCTGCTACGGCTGCGCCCCGCCACAGAGTCCGCGTGTCTAACATGGTGCCCTCCTCAGATTTTTTCTCATCGCAGCCGATTGTAGGCTGCCAAGTGGATCGAGTTTTTCTCGGGCAAAGGTATTATTGGTTCTGATTGGGGGCCGCTAACAACTGCTGCCCGGTGCTGGTCAGAGTAACAGCCTTGGCGTTCCCAATGTGGCTCCCATCCCTGGCGCCAAAGGCTTCGACAGTAATGACGTCACCAACTTTCAACGAATTCCGCGTCCAGCCATTTCTCAGGAGCATGTTCGGACTGTTCATTTCAAAACCCCAGTTCGTCACCGCACCACTGTCGTCTTTGACGTCGATGTAGAACCAGGCGTGGGGATTGGTCCACTCGAATTTCGTGACCGTGCCCGTCAGCTTGAGAGGTTTCTTGGCGTCGAATTCCGCCGTAAATGCATGATGTGCCACCGCCGCCCCTGCTGTCGCGAGCAACCCGACAGCAGCAACGCAAACCGCCAATGTAGTTCTCATCGCTTAGCCTCTCCTATAGAGAAATGCATGACCCTTAGCGACCTTATGAGAGTGACCGGGGTGCCCGTGTTCTATTACTCCTGACCACTACTTAAAACCTAAGTGTTGCGCATCTCTTTCGTTTTCGCACAGGTGCTCAAGTAGCTCCGTATCCGGAAGCAACTTGAAATGGATCGTCGCAGACTTCCAAGGCTTCGGATAAGCCCCTGGGTCATTGATCGCAACATCTAGTTCCAGATTTCCGAAATTCGGGCGGCGGTATCGTTCGGTAATGTGCAACGCCTCGGTATGGGGATGACCGCCATTATCAAGCCAAGTCCCCTCTTTGAAGCCAGCCACCTCGACGACAAACGTGTCGCCTTCCCACTTCCCAACCGAGTAGCCGAACCAGGCGGGATTGGGATCCTGCGGAAGGGCGCGACCATCGGTGAAAATCTGCCGATATTGATTGAATTCCTCGTACAGCACGATAGTTTCACGCGGCGTCTGAACGATCTTGAACGGGATCATCGACACCAACATCGCATCCGGTACGCCGTGCGGTAAGCAATGCAACTGTGGTTTGTCTTGACCCAAGGTAGCCTGGCGCTGCTTGTACAGCGCCGCCGCCGACGGAAGCATGGGTACATCCACGCCCTCGCCGGCGAGATTATCTACATAGCTGTTGTCCGCAGCGTGCCAGATCCCCGAGAGATCGGGCTTACCATCGGCCGTTTTGGGGGCCGGCGCCATCAGATTGGGCTTGCCATCCGGCGTGCGGGGAGTCCCCGGTAGCGGCAGGCTTAGCCATTGGGCTCGAGCCGCGCCCGCCATCAGGAGGAGTATTGCCATGACTGCTAGCAAAACTTGCAGTCGTTTTGCCGTGCGTACGGGGAAAGCCATAAGTCCCCTCCTCCGACGGTACCCGTAGCCCGTAGGGTCCGAAAAAAAGAAGCCTACAATCATGACAGTCACAATCAGCAGTAACATACGCCTAACTGTTCCTCAAGGCAAATCCGCTCATCGTGGGGATTGTGGGGACACTGTCTCCCCGCCCTACCTTGCCAGAGCTGGCTTGGCGTCCTCGACGATCTCGAAGCGAAAGTCCTCGATCACTGGATTCGTAAGGACGTCCCGTGCAATGCGCTCCACTTCGGACTGTGCGGCAGCGCGATCCATATTATCGAGATCCAGCACAAAGAATTTGCCCTGGCGAACGTCGCGCACAGCGGCGTGGCCGAGCGACGCGAGCGCTTGTTGAATGGCGGTGCCCTGCGGATCGAGGACCGTGGATTTGAGCATTACCCAAACGTGGGCTTTCATGCGGGCATTATAGCAGGCTAAGCGCCTCGGCCTTGGCGCGAAAGGCTTCGAAAAAGGCAGACTGCTCGCTGGCCGGAAGGAAGGCGCCATGAAAGGCGCCCTCAGCGATGCTCATGATTTGCTGTTTGCCAAGGCCCATCTGCTCGAGCAGATCGAATTCGCTAGCGAGGCTGGTGCCGAACATGGCGGGATCGTCGGTGGATACGCTGAGAGGTATGCCCGCATGAAAAAACCGCGGCAACGGATGATCAGAGAGACTCGCGTTAGCGCGGCCGAGGTGTTGCGCCAAGGCTCCGGTGCGCAAGTTGCTCGTGGGACAGATCTCCAGGCCGATGAATCGCTCCGCAAGCAAGGCCATAAGGTTTGGATCGGCTGCGGCCGCGATGCCGTGGCCGATGCGCTCAGCGCGGAGAATTTCGACAGCGTGGCGCACAGAGTCAGGTCCTCCGATTTCACCGGCATGGACGAGCCGGCGCAGACCGTTCGCGGCAGCGTAGTCGTATACCTTACGAAATTCGGATGCAGGGCGAGCCAGTTCGTCGCCGCCCATTCCAAAGGCGACCACTCCGGCGTCGCGCAGTTTTACCGCGCATCGGGCGACTTCGCGTGCCGCAGCGGCTCCAAACTGGCGGACCGCGTCAAAGATCCACTGCAAATGCAGACCGCGCGATTCGTAGGGCGCGACGGCTTCGCGGATGGCGCAAAAATTGGCTTCGACATCCTGTTTGCGCAAGAGCATCACGCCCGCCGAAAGCGTCACTTCGGCATAGACAACGTTTTGCGCGAGCATCTGTTCGGACATGCGGCGGGCCACCAGCACGTAATCTGCCGGCGCGCGCAAATAGGAAGTGACCCACTTGTACGCTTCTAGGAAGGCGTTGAAGTCACGCGTGGCGTAGCGTGTTGCCACCGTGCTTTCATCTAGCGTTTCGCCCTGATTTTTTGCCAGAGCAACCACCGTCGCCGGTTCCATCGTGCCTTCAAGATGCACGTGTAACTCGGCCTTGGGCAGGGCCCGAAATCGCGCAGCCCAGGAATCGCCCGAGAATAGCTGGGAAGAGGACACGGCTACGAACGTGGCGGATTGGGACGTCCGGCTTTGGCGATCACGCGCTCGACGTTCGGCCCCCAGGCGAACGTCTGCAAGGGCAGTCCAAAAGGATTGAGGGCTGCCGTCGTGAATTGCACCAAGGAGTGCATCAAGATCTCTCTCCCGCGCTTCTAGCGAATTCGCTATGCTTGCGACTATAGCCCGCGTAGATCAGCAGGCCGAGCGCGAGCCACACGAAAAATCGAATCCAGGTGATTACCGTCAGGCCCATCATCAATCCGCCGCACAGAATAATGGAAATCAGCGGGAACCAGGGCACCAGAGGAACACGAAATGTTCGCGGGCGTTCCGGCTGCTTGCGCCGCAAGAAGATTACTCCCAACGAGACGAGAACGAAAGCGAACAGCGTTCCGATATTGGACAGATCCGCAGCATCGCCGATATCCACCAAACCCGCAGGTATGCCCACCGCAAAACACGCGATCCACGTGGACCAGTGCGGCGTCTTGAACCTCGGATGCACAGCGGAGAAGAGCCTGGGCAAGAGGCCGTCGCGCGACATGGCATACCAGATTCGCGCCTGCCCATACTGAAACACGAGTAAGGAAGAAATCATGCCCATCAGGGCGCCGATCACGATGATAGAGCGAAAAAAGCGATGCGCACCAAGTTGCTGCAGAGCATAAGCGACGGGCGCCTCCGCCGCGTCGCCGGAAGCGAAGGTCACGTACTTCAGCATTCCGAGCAACACGATGGCTACGCCTATGTACAGCACAGTACAGACAACCAGAGAGGCGATGATCCCAAAAGGCAAATCCCTTTGCGGACTGCGGCATTCCTCTGCAGCGGTGGAAACCGAATCGAAGCCGATGTAGGTGAAAAAAACAATCGCGCCGCCGGTGACGATTCCGCCAAAGCCCGAAGGAGCGAAGGGTTTCCAGTTCGCCGGATTTACGAGCATTCCACCCACCACCAGAAATGTGAGAATGGCGCCAATCTTTATGGCCACCATCACATTGTTCGCTTCGGCCGATTCCCGCACTCCGCGGACCAACAGCAAAGTTAAAATGAAGACAATCAGGAATCCGGGAAGGTTGAAGTAAGAGCCGGTCCATTGGCCCGAGGCCCACACGGGGCTGGCCCATTTGTCCGGCAAATTCAGCCCAAAGGCACCCAGCTGTGCCTTGGCGTAGCCGCTGAAACCTACAGCTACAGCAACGTTGCTCACGGCGTATTCGAGAATCAAGTCCCATCCGATGATCCAGGCGAATATTTCGCCGAGCGTGGCATAAGAATACGTGTACGCGCTGCCCGCAATCGGAATCATCGACGCCAGTTCGGCGTAACACAGGCCCGCAAAGCTGCAGGCGATGGCCACCAGCAGGAAGGAGATGGCTATGGCCGGTCCGGCGGGAGGGCGGCCGTGCATAAGGACAGCTGCGGAGCCGCCATGCCGCAGATAGTTCACCACAAGGTCGAGCACTTGCGCGTGAAGGATGGAAGGAGCCTGGAAATACTCACCGGCGGCAGCCGTTCCGGTCAAAACAAAAATTCCCGAGCCGATGATTGCGCCGATACCAAGCGCCGTAAGCGACCAGGGACCAAGCGTTTTCTTCAGCCGGTGTTCGGGCGCCTCGGCATCAGCCAGTAGCTTGTCGATGCTTTTGACCCTTAAGAGCTGCGAATTCACGCCCACCGCCGCAGAGTGGCGAAACTTTATCCTGAGCTGCGATGCGGCGCAACCGTGATGCCTGTGCTTCGTCCCCAGTGCTTACCTGCCCAGGCGTTATTGCGCCCAGGAGAGATTGGCGTAGCGCTCGACCAGCTTTTTCGTTCCGTGATTGGCGAAAGTGACGGTGAGCCTGCGGTCATCGTCGTCGCCATCCACGTGGATGATCGTGCCCACTCCATAGGTTGGATGGCGTACGCGTTGCCCGATGAGAGGATTGCCGCTGCTCTTAGCCCTCGCCGAGGCGGAAATTTCCGATCGAACCCGCGGCGCGCGCTCTTTCGGCGCCGGCGCGCCGCGGCGGACGCGGCGGGCGAATTCTTCGGCCGAGTAAGAGTATTCGGGATCCGGTTCGTAGCGGCGCGTTTCGCCTGCCGCCGCGAGAGATCCTTCGGCGGTATCCACGAGTTCCCCGGGGATCTCCTGCAGAAAGCGCGAGGGAGAAGAGCCCTGCAGCCGCTCGCTGCCGTAGATGCGGCGGTAGACGGCGCGCGTGAGAGTGAGCGTTTCGCGGGCTCGGGTCATGCCTACGTAGCAGAGACGGCGCTCCTCCTCGAGCTCTTCGGCATCGTGAAGGGAACGGCTGTGCGGAAAAGTACCTTCTTCGAGGCCGGTCAGGAAGACGTGGTCGAATTCGAGGCCCTTGGCCGTGTGCAACGTAAGAAGCGTGACCGTGGCGCGAGCGTCGAAATTGTCGGCGTCGCTTACGAGCGCGGCGCGATCCAGGAAATCGGAAAGCGTCTCGCCGCGCTCGGCGCCTTCGGCCATAGCGTGCACCAATTCATTCAAGTTATCGACGCGGGCAAGATCCTCGGCGGAATCGCGCTGGCGCAGCATGTCCAGGTAACCGGCGGCTTCGAGAACAAAGGCGATGAATTGCGCGGGTGGGAGGGAAGGCACTTTTTCGCGCAATTGCTCGATCAACTCTCGGAAACTGCGAAGCGGAGCCAGGGCGCGCGCCGATCCCGAATCAATGAGTTCACCGAGTGCGCTCCAAACCGAGCAGTTGCGCTCGCGAGCCAGGGTTTGGAGCGAATCGACCGTGACTTTGCCGATCCCACGGGGCGGCGTGTTCAGAACGCGCAGCAGTGCGACATCGTCGTCAGCAAACATTGCCAGCCGCACGTAGGCGAAAATGTCTTTGATTTCGGCGCGCTGATAGAAGCTGAAGCCGCCGAGCAGGCGGTAACGGGTGCCCCGGGCACGAAAGACATCTTCGAGCGCCCGAGACTGCGCGTTGGTGCGATACATCACAGCGCAATGAGAGGCGCCATCCTCTCTTTGGATCTCGCTCACGCGCTGGCAGACATACTCCGCCTCGGCACGCGCATCGCGGGCTTCGTAGAAAATGAGATTGGAACCCTCGCCCCGCGTCGCCGTAAGTTCTTTTCCGATGCGCCTGACGTTTTTCGATACCAGGGCCCCGGCGGCATCCAGAATCTTCTGGCGCGAACGGTAATTCTGTTCGATGCGGAAAACTTGCGCGTCGGGGAAATCCTTGGCGAAGCTCAGAATATTCCCGACGTCGGCGCCGCGCCAACGATAGATGGATTGGTCCTCATCGCCTACGACGCATAGATTCGGCCGGCGACCGGCGAGCAAGCGCAGCAGATCGTATTGCACACGGTTAGTATCTTGGTACTCGTCGACATGGAGATATTGGAATCGCTGCTGCCAGGTGCGCTGGGCTTCCTCGAACCGGCGCAAGACTTCCACTGCATGTAAAAGTAAGTCGTCGAAATCGAGCGCGCCGCTTTTTCGCAGAGTTTTTTCGTAGGCTTCATAGGCGCGCGCGGCCAGCTTGCTGCGCTCGTCAAAAGCGTCGGCCAGCGCCCGCCCGGGAGAGATGCCGTGATTTTTCGCAAAGGTGATGCTTGACAGAATCTCGCGCGGGGTGTCGCCGGAATCGTCGGCGTCCAGATCCCGAAGAGCGAGCTTCAGAGCCGCCAACTGCCCCTCGTCGTCATAAATCGCAAAATCGCGCGGCAGACCCAGCCGCGGCGCTTCGCGGCGAAGAAGTCGGACGCAAAAGGAATGAAACGTGCTGATCCACGGATCGCTGGCGCCCGCATCGGTGCTCTCGAGCAACACGCGAACGCGTTCGCGCATCTCGTCGGTGGCCTTATTTGTAAAAGTGACGGCGAGAATCGCCGCGCCCGGAACGCCTTGCCGGATGAGATAGGCAATGCGATGGGTGATGACCCGCGTCTTCCCGGTACCCGCGCCGGCCAGAATGAGGATGGGCCCATCGCTGGCGAGCACAGCTTCGCGCTGCTGGGGATTCAGACTATCGAGAATATCCATCTGTCAGAAAATTCCTGCTGGTTCAGGCCCAGGGGCGAATGCATCTTACCCGAGCGCAGCGAAGTGAGCAAACCGGCGCCGCAAATCCTGTATTGGCAAGAGCAGCCTTCAACGAATTAGCGCAGGCTCAGTGAGGGGAAGGAGCCAGATCGATCTCAAAGAAAAATAGCGGCTTGGCCTCGTTCATAAACGCGAGGTCGGGAATCTCTAAGCGGGCGTTCGAGATCCATTCGTAGTGCCGGTCGATATCGAAGTAGACGAAACCGCGCGTCGTGGCATGAGGTGGAAGCAAATCCGTACTGAGCGCCGCAGAGCGCATGGTCCCGGCGAATTCTTCCCAGTTTCTGTCGCGTTTACTGGGGGGCGGCCCTAGGCGGGGCACCGGAAAACGGGGAGTGGGATCCTTTGCCGGTTTCGCCAGGACGCGGTCCGCCACCTCTTCGGCCGAAAGAGGCTCGAGCCGCTGGCGGGATTCGCCCGGGGCGCTCATGAGCAATTGCATCGTCTTCAAATTGAGGCGAATCGGCGAGTCATTATCGTTGCGGAAGAAGAGTTCGATGGCCAGGATGCCGCCCTCGTAAGGGGTATGTTTGCCGAACCTTTCTTTGTAGCGATCCGCGAAAGTGTAGGGATCTGCGGCAATCAGCAAACCTTGATGTGAGTCGCGCGCCGGCAGGTTTGCAGGATCAGCCGAGCCTCTCCGCGCCGGCGTCGTGGGGGTTTGACCATTCGCCGCCGCAGTGCCGAGCCAGAATGCAAGGAGAAGCAGATGGATTTGCGCTGGCATTGAATCTGATCGTGAGATGCACAATATCGCGAAGCGTTGCCTTTCGCGCCTGGAGGAACGACACCGATTGTGCTTCTTCTCCGGCGATGTCCAGGCATCTATAATAACGTTTTAGCCGGTCGCCGCATCGCAATTACGAGGCAGCGCTCACGTCTGCATGTATTTTCTCTACAGTTTGATCACGGCGCTAGGGGTGGTCCTAGTGACGCCTTATGTCCTGCTCAGCAGCGTCCGGCGAAAGAAATATTTGCCAAACCTCTCGGAACGGCTTGGTTTGAGGTTTCCTGCGGAACTCCCAGCCGTTGGCCGGTCCCCTTCGCGCGCGATTTGGCTGCATGCCGTTTCGGTGGGCGAAGTTCTGGCCGCGATTCCGTTTGCGCACTGTTTGAAACAGCGCTTTCCGGGTTGGCCGTTGGTGATCTCGACGACGACTGCCACGGGACAAGCACTGGCCCGCGAACGCATGAATTTCGCGGACGCCGTTTTCTACTTTCCGTTCGATTGGAGCGGGCCAGTGCGGCGCGCCTTTTGGGCCGTGCGGCCCGGTGTGATCGTGATTCTGGAAACGGAGATTTGGCCGAATCTGTTGCGCCGGGCTCGAAAAACCGGCGTTCCGGTGATTTTTGTGAACGGGCGCTTGTCGGACCGATCGTTTCGCGGATTCTCACGCGCGGTGAAGCTGAGTGGCGGCGTCATTGGAGGCTTCCTGCGGCGCATATTGAACGATGCGACGCTGTACCTCGTGCAGACTCAGCTAGACGCGGCACGGTTGATTGCCCTCGGCGCGGCTACGGATCGTGTCATCGTGACAGGAAGCATGAAATATGACATGGCCGTGCCGGCGCCGAATGCGTTCATAAATTGGCTCCAGAGTGAATTGCAACGATCGCACCGTGGACCGGTGGTGGTCGCCGGTAGCGTGATTGCGGGCGAGGAGAAGCCGGTGCTGGAGGCTTTCACAACGCTTCACAGAAAATGGCCACAGGCGCTGCTGATATTGGCGCCCCGCAAACCCGAGCGATTCGCCGCCGCTGCTGAAATCGTGTCTGGCGCGGGCTGGCACCTGATCCGGCGAAGCGAGATTTCGCTCGATGGACTCTCGGCGGGGATTTTTGGCAACGCCGCACACATGGACAACAGCGTTCTTCTGCTGGATACGATCGGCGAGCTTCGAGCGGTATACGGCATTGCTGACGCGGTGTTTATCGGAGGCTCACTCGAGCCGATGGGCGGGCACAACCCGCTCGAGCCTGCGGCCTTCGCAAAAGTGCCGGTTTTTGGGCGTTCGATGGATAATTTCCGGGAGATTAGCGCGACCTTGCTCGAAGCGGGTGCTGCGGTTCAAGTTGACTCGGCCGCGCAACTTAGCACTGCGTGGGCCGATCTGCTCGGAAATGCGGAGCGGCGCGCGCAGATGGGCCTGGCAGCGCGCGAAATCGTGGAGCGCCGCCGCGGCGCGACTGCGGAGACGCTCGACCGCCTCGCGGCGATTGTCGAGCCGCAGCGAGCGATTACGTGACGCGGTCCTCGATTGCTCGAACGTGGCTGCGACCCCTGGCCCTGCTTTATGGCGCTGGGATGCGGCTGCGAACGGCCTTCTACGAGTGCGGGCTCCTGCGCAGCCGGCGGCTTCACGGGACCGTAATCAGTGTTGGCAACCTGACGGTCGGCGGCACGGGTAAAACGCCAATGGTGCTTTGGATTGCCGAGCGGCTGGCCAGGGAAGGGCATCGTCCCGCCATTTTGACGCGGGGTTATCGGGGCCTCGGTCAAAGCGGTGCCGCCACTCAGACCGTGGCCGACGAGATCGCTATGCTGCGCCAAAGGCTCAACGGCCGGGCTCAGTTTGGCGTAGGCAAAGACCGTTATAAGAATGGCCTCGCACTCTCGAGAAATGGCGCAGAATGTTTCATTCTGGATGATGGATTCCAGCATCTCGAGCTTCAGCGCGACGCGGATATCATCCTGCTCGATGCCACTGATCCGTTCGGAGGCGGGGCGACCCTGCCTGCGGGGCGCTTGCGAGAGCCACGCTCAGGGCTGGCACGCGCGGATATTGTGATCATCACGCGGACGAGCCATGCTCCGGCACTCGAGACCGTGGTACGCAGATTCACGAGCGCTCCCGTGTTTTACGCGCAGACGCGACTGGACGCGGTAGTCCGAGCGCCGTTGATGACCGAAGTTTTGCCGGAAAGCGAGCGCCGGCAGTGCAAGTTTTTTGCCTTTTGCGGCATTGGTAATCCTACGGCCTTTTTCGATGACCTGGGGGACTGGGGCTTTTCCGTGGTGGGCGAGCGCAGCTTTGCCGATCATCATCGCTATTCCGGAGGTGAAATCCGGGATCTACAGCGCGCAGCCGACGCGGCCGGCGCGCATGCTTTCATTTGCACCGAGAAAGATGTGTTCAATTTGCCGCCTTCGGTTGCAGCCGCGCTTCCCATTTACGCGTGCAGGATTGACTTGGCGCTTAGTGATGAAGACGCCTTTTGGGCGGCAGTGCGAGCCACGGTTGGCCGCACGCAGCCGATGACGCAAGCATGAAAATCCTCGTTCGGGCGACAAATTGGGTAGGCGATGCGGTCATGTCCATTCCGGCGCTGCGGGCGATCCGCGGCCGCTGGCCAAATGCCGAAATCGTCATCCTGGCGCGCCCTTGGGTGGCGGATCTGTATCGCGGACAAGGTTGTGCCGATCGTATCCTGATTTACGACAATCAGGGCAAACATAAGTGCTTTTGGGGACGGGAACGGCTGGCCCTCGCGCTTCGCCGGGAAAAGTTTGATGTAGCCGTGCTTTTCCAGAATGCCTTCGACGCCGCCTGGATCGCTTGGCGCGCTCGAGTCCCCGAGCGGATCGGCTACGCGCGACATGGGCGAAGCTGGTTATTGACTCGAGCCATTCCGATTCCGGCGAGAGGCGAAGCCCCGGCACACGAGGCATATGATTACCTCGAACTGCTCCGCCGAGCCGGATGGCTCGAGCGTCTGCCCCGGATCGCGGAGATCAGCATTGCTATCCCTGAGGAAGATCGGAAGAAAGCGCTGGAGCGCCTTTTGGCCGCAGGGGTGCGCAAAAATGCTGTCCGAATTGCCTTCGCCTCCGGCGCGGCTTACGGTTCCGCAAAGTGCTGGGAAGCGGAACGCTATGCGGAACTCGCAGACCGGCTGATTGCGGCATTCGATGCGGATGTGATACTTTTCGGTGCGCCTCAGGAAAGTGGGATGGCCGCGCGCATCGCCCTCGCGATGCGCAACCATGCCTGCAATCTGGTCGGCGCGACCCAAATCGGCGAACTTCCGGCGCTGCTTTCCACCTGCCGCCTCTTCATCGGCAACGATTCGGGAGCGATGCACGTCGCCGGCGCGGTAGGAGTTCCGGTCATCGGCATATTCGGTCCCACGGACCCCGAAGGCACTCGGGCCATGACCCCGCAATTCACCCTGATTCGCGAGCCAGTGGATTGCAGTCCCTGTTTTCTTCGCAAATGCCCCATCGACCATCGTTGCATGACGCGCATTTCCGTCGAGGGCGTCTTTGAAGCCGCGCGCTTTTCGCTTGCGGCAGGTGGCTTGGTGAGAAGCTCGACTGTCTGGAGTCAGGGTCTTGCCTGAAGCGAGGGGTCTGCGGCCCGCGGTGTTCCTCGACCGCGACGGTACGATTTGCGAAGAGATGGGTTATCTCAATCATTTGAGTCGGCTGCATATTTTTCCGTTCACAGCTGCGGCGATCAGCAAGCTGAATAAGGCGGGCTTGCCGGTGATCGTGGTTACGAATCAATCGGGCGTTTCGCGGCGGATTTTTCCGGAGTCTCTCGTAGCTCAAATTCACGCCCGTATCACGCAGCAATTATCTGCCGCCGGCGCTCGCGTCGACGGATACTACTATTGCGCGCACACCAGCCAGGACGACTGTTCCTGCCGCAAGCCTTTGCCAGGATTGTTGGAACGGGCGGCCCGCGAGCACGGCCTGCGCCTCGAGCGTTCCTTCGTCGTGGGAGATCGTTATGCTGACGTCGAGTTGGCTCACGGCGAAGGAACGCTC
>Ga0209804_1001436_pt1 | contig 15520 bp, 11 predicted proteins | sample GraSoiAngelo_139_FD_185896 | JGI IMG/M metagenome (GOLD analysis project Ga0209804, IMG submission 185896) | Grasslands soil microbial communities from the Angelo Coastal Reserve, California, USA - 14_0929_12_20cm (SPAdes) (version 2) | ecosystem: Environmental > Terrestrial > Soil > Grasslands ... | reverse complement strand
TCATGCCGTTCTACCACGCGCTCGGCGACGCCCCCGAGATCCGTCATATCCTGGTGCGGCACGAGCAGGCGGCGGCGCACGCGGCGGACGGTTACGCGCGCGCCAGCGGGCGCATCGGCGTCTGCGTGGCGACCTCGGGGCCCGGCGCGACCAACCTCGTCACCGGCCTCGCTACCGCCCAGATGGACTCGTCCCCGGTGGTCGCCATCACGGGACAGGTGCCGCGCGCCATGCTGGGCCGCGATGCCTTCCAGGAAACGGATGTGGTGGGAATCACTCTGCCCATCACCAAGCACAGCTGTCTGGTCGCCGACGTCACCGAGCTGGCCGACCGCATGCGCGAGGCGATCGCGATCGCGCGCGAGGGCCGGCCCGGCCCGGTGCTGATCGATGTGCCTAAAGACGTGCAGAACCAGAAGACGGAGTACCGAGAGCCAGAGCCCCGACTGACCCCGGGCGTAAGCCCGGGGATCACGGAGGAAGGGGTGCTCGCCGCCGCCCGCCTCATCGCCGCCGCCGAGCGGCCGCTGCTCATGGTGGGCCACGGCGTGGTGTTGAGCGGCGCCTACGATGCCGTGCGCCAGCTCGCGGAGAAGACCGGGATGCCGGTGATCACCACGCTGCTCGGCATCAGCGCGTTGCCGGCCTCGCATCCGCTCCACCTCGGCATGCCGGGGATGCACGGCGAGGTGCACGTCAACCGCGCCATCCAGCGCGCCGACGTGATCGTGGGCATCGGGCTGCGGTTCGACGATCGCGTGACCGGCAATACGAAGGGCTTTGCGCCGCGCGCCAAGATCGTGCACGTGGACCTGGACGCGTCGGAGATCGGCAAGAATGTGCCGGTCGCGCTCGCGCTGGTGGGCGATGCCCGCGGCGTGACCGAGCGGTTGGTGGCTGCGGTCGCGGCGCGCAGCTGCGAAGCGTGGCTCGCCGAGATCCTCGGCTGGGCCCGGCCGCCCGCCGACAGCTACCGCGGCGACCTCTCCCCCGACGCCATCGTCGCGGGAATCCACGCGGCCGCCTACGACCACTGCACCATCGTGACCGACGTAGGCCAGCACCAGATGTGGGTTGCGAAGCTCTATCCCTACGGGCGGCCCAACACGCACATCACGTCGGGCGGGCTCGGCACCATGGGCTTCGCCGTGCCGGCCGCGATGGGCGTGAAGCTCGCGCGGCCGCGCGAAGACGTCTGGGCCATCTCCGGCGACGGCGGGTTCCAGATGAACATGCAGGAGATCGCTACCATGGTGCAGGAGCGCATCCCGGTGAAGCTGGCCGTGTTCAACAACGGCTACCTCGGCATGGTACGGCAGTGGCAGCAGTTCTTCCACGGGAAGCGCTACTCGGCGACGCCGATCTGGAGCCCCGACTACGTCAAGCTGGCGGCGGCCTACGGCATCCCGGGGTGGCGCGTCGAGCGGGCCAGCGAGCTCGAGCCGGTCCTGGCACGCGCCAGCGTGGCCGAGGGGCCAGTGCTGGTGGAATTCGTGATCGAGCAGGAAGCGAACGTGTTCCCGATGATTCCGCCCGGCGCCACGCTCTCCGAGCCGATCGAAGCGGAGCCGGCGGCCGGCGTGAGAGACTGAGCGTCGCGATGGCGTACGCCTTGTCGCTCCACGTGGATCAGGACCTGCTGGCGCTGGGCCGAGCGGTCGGCGAGCTGCGGCGCCGCAACCTCAAAGTGTCGGCCATCACGCTCGGCCCCGGCGCCGACGCCGGCGAGGCGCGGCTCACGGTGATCGTGGACGCGGACGAAGGCACGGTGGAGATGGCGATGCGCAAGCTGCTGAAGGTGTCGGGCGTGCGCGGCGCGACGCGCGAGCTACAATAACCTCAACAACTCGAGAGCGACCAATGCCTGGAACCTCCTCCCTGCGGGTGTACTACGACGCCGACGCCGACCTCGCACGCTTGCGCGGGCGCACCGTCGCGATCATCGGTTACGGCAGCCAGGGGCACGCCCACGCGCTCAACCTGCGTGAGAGCGGCGTCACCGTCATCGTCGGATTGCGGCCGGGTGGGGCATCGTGGGCTCGCGCCGCGGCCGAGGGGCTCGACGTGCGCCCGGTGGCGGACGCGGCCCGGGCGGCGAACGTCGTGATGATGCTCGTCCCCGACCAGCACGGGCGCGCGGTGTACGAGCAGGACGTCGCGCCGGCGATCGTCCCCGGCAAGACCCTCATGTTCGCCCACGGCTTCAATGTCCACTTCAAGCAGATCGTACCGCCGGCGGGCGTGGACGTCTCGATGGTGGCGCCCAAGTCGCCCGGGCATCTGGTGCGCAGCGAATTCCAGGCGGGGCGGGGCGTGCCGGCGCTCGTCGCAGTCGAGCGCGACGCGAGCGGCCACGCGCTCGCCGACGCACTCGCGTATGCCGCGGGGATCGGCTGCACCCGCGCCGGCGTACTGCCCACCACCTTCCGCGAGGAGACCGAGAGCGACCTGTTCGGCGAGCAGGTGGTGCTGTGCGGGGGAGTCACCGCGCTCATCAAGGCCGGCTTCGACACGCTCGTGGCCGCGGGCTACGCCCCCGAGCTCGCCTACTTCGAGTGCCTGCACGAGCTCAAGCTGATCGTGGATCTGATGTACCGCGGCGGCATGAAGTTCATGCGCTACTCGATCTCGGACACCGCGGAATACGGCGATTACACGCGCGGGCCGACGCTCATCACCCCCGCCGTCCGCGCCCGGATGCAGCAGATCCTGGCCGATATCCAGAGCGGCGCCTTCGCCCGGGAATGGATCGAGGAGAGCCGCCAGGGCGGCGCCAACTTTCAGCGCATGCGCCGGGAGCAGAACGACCATCTGATCGAGCAGGTGGGCGCGACGCTGCGCGCTATGATGCCGTGGTCCGAAGAAGGCAGGGCATCGGGACTCGGGACTCGGGGTTCGGGGCCCGACGGTCCAGCCCGAGCCCCCAGTCCCGAGCCCCGAGCCCCTGCCCAGCCCCTTCGAGCATGAAGCCTCGAACGCTGTTCGACAAAGTCTGGGCCTCCCACGTCGTCCACGGGCTCCCCGATGGACCGGAGCTCCTGTACGTGGACCTGCACCTGGTTCACGAGGTGACGTCGCCCCAGGCGTTCGAAGGGCTGCGGCTCGCCGGTCGCCGGGTGCGGCGTCCCGAGCTCACCGTGGCGACGGTGGACCATAACGTGCCCACCGACGATCGTACCCTTCCGATCGCCGACGCTCTGGCCGCGCGCCAGGTCGGAGCGCTCGGGGAGAATGCGCGCGAGTTCGGCATCGAGCTGTTCGATCTCGCGTCTCCGCGCCAGGGCATCGTGCATGTGATCGGGCCCGAGCTGGGCGTCACGCAGCCCGGGATGGTGATCGTATGCGGCGATTCGCATACGTCCACGCACGGCGCGTTCGGGGCGCTCGCCTTCGGCATCGGGACGAGCGAGGTCGAGCACGTGCTCGCGACGCAGTGCCTCGTCGCCATGCGCCCCAGGACCATGGAGGCGCGGTTCGAGGGAGCGCCGGCCCCGGGCGTCACGGCCAAGGACCTGGTCCTCGCGTTGATCGGGCACATCGGGACGGCGGGGGCGACCGGTCATGTGATCGAGTACACGGGCGACGCGATCCGCGGGCTCTCGATGGAGGGCCGCATGACCGTGTGCAACATGTCGATCGAGGCGGGCGCGCGGGCCGGTATGATCGCGCCCGACGATACGACGTTCGGCTATCTGCAGGGGCGCCCGCGCGCGCCCGCGGGCGAACGGTTCACGCGCGCGGTCGCGCGCTGGCGCCGCCTCGCGAGCGACGAGGGCGCGGTCTACGACACGCGGGTCACGCTCGACGCGGCGAGCCTCGCCCCCCAGGTGACGTGGGGGACGAACCCCGGCATGGTGGCGGACATCACGGCGCGCGTCCCCGACCCGGCGGGCTTCGCCGTCGCCGCAGAGCGGGAGGCGGTCGAGCGAGCGCTCGCCTACATGGACTTGCGGCCCGGCACGCCGCTCGAGGGACTCCCGATCGATCGCGTGTTTCTCGGCTCCTGCACCAACGCACGTATCGAGGATCTGCGGAGTGCGGCCCGGGTGGTGCGCGGTCGCCGCGTGGCGGCGGGCGTGCGCGCCCTGGTGGTGCCGGGGTCGCAACAGGTCAAGGCACAGGCCGAGGCCGAGGGATTGGACCGCGTGTTCCGCGAGGCGGGGTTCGAGTGGCGCAATTCGGGCTGCTCGATGTGCCTCGGCATGAACCCGGACATCCTGGCGAGCGGCGAGCGCTGTGCGGCGACCTCGAACCGCAACTTCGAAGGCCGCCAGGGGCGCGGCGGCCGCACCCACCTCATGAGCCCCGCCATGGCGGCCGCCGCCGGGATCGCGGGGCACCTGGTCGACATCCGGAGGTGGGCGTGACGCCCTTCGTGCGGCACGAGGGCCGGGTCGCAGCCCTGCCGCGCGTCAACGTCGACACCGACCAGATCGTGCCGAAGCAGTTTCTCAAGCGCATCGAGCGCACCGGGTTCGCGCCGGTGCTGTTCCACGATTGGCGCTACCGCGCCGACGGCTCGCCCGACCCCGCGTTCGAGCTCAACCCCCCGGCGGCCGCGGGAGCGAGCATCCTCGTCGCCGGGGCGAATTTCGGCTGCGGCTCGTCGCGCGAGCACGCCGTGTGGGCGTTGCGCGAGTACGGCTTCCGCGCCGTCATCGCGGAGTCGTTCGCCGATATCTTCTACGCGAACTGCTGCCAGAACGGGCTACTCGCGGTGCGCCTGGTGCCCGGAGAGGTTCGTGAGCTGTTCGCGCGCCATGCGCGCGCCGCGGGCCGCTACGATGTGGTCGTCGATCTCGAGGCACAGACCGTCGTCGACGACGCCGGCTTCCACGCCGCGTTCAGCATCGCCCCCTATCATCGCGAGATGCTGCTCGCGGGCCTCGACGAGATCGGGCGGACGTTGCTCGAGGAGGACCGAATCGGGGCATACGAACAGGCTCGGGAAACGGGAAAGGGGAAAGGGGAAACGTGGTGAAGGCGTATGCCATCGCCGTCCTCCCCGGCGACGGGATCGGCCCCGAGGTCACGGGCGAGGCGGTGCGCGTGTTGCAGGCCGCGGCCGAGCGATTCGGACTACAGTTCGCGCTGAGCCACCATGCCGTGGGGGCCGCGGGGGTCGCGGCGGCGGGGGATCCGCTGCCGGCCGAGACCCGCGCGGCCGTCGTGCAGGCCGACGCCGTACTGTTGGGCGCCGTGGGCGATCCGTCGCTCGATCATGCGCCGCGCAAGCTGCGGCCCGAATCCGGCCTGCTGGCGCTACGCAGCCTGCTCGGCGTCTACGCCAATCTGCGACCCGTGGCGACCAACCCGGCGCTGGCCTTCTGCTCCCCCTTGAAGCCGGAGCACCTGGCCGGGGTGGACATCCTCATCGTGCGCGAGCTGGTCGGAGGGCTGTACTACGGTGAGCCGCGCGGCAAGGAGACCGGGGCCGCGGTGAACACCTTGCGCTACACCGAGGCTGAGGTCGAGCGCGTGGCGCGCGTGGCGTTCGGCGCGGCGCGGCGCCGCCGCCGGCGCCTGCTCTCGGTGGACAAGGCCAACGTGCTCGAGACGTCGCAGCTGTGGCGCGAGACGGTGACACGCATGGCCCAGGACTACCCCGAGGTCACGCTGGAGCACGCCTACGTGGATTACGCCGCGATGCGGCTCGTCACCGACTCCGCCGGCATCGACGTCCTGCTCACGGAGAACATGTTCGGGGACATCCTGAGCGATGAGGCCGCGGTGCTCGCGGGATCGCTCGGCCTCTTGCCGTCCGCGTCGCTGGGCGACGGCCCGGGGCTGTTCGAGCCGATCCACGGCTCGGCGCCGGCGTTGGCCGGCAAAGACGTGGCCAACCCAATCGGGGCGATCGCCTCGGCGGCCATGTTGCTGCGCTACGGGCTCGCGCTGGCGGAGCCGGCCGCGGCCGTGGAGCAGGCGATCGCCGCGGCGCTCGAGCAAGGCGCGCGCACGCGCGACATCGCCCGCCCCAGCGACCGCATGATCGGCACGCGCGAGATGGGTGCCTGGATCGCGGAGCTGGTGCGGTCGCCGGCGAAACCGCCGCTATCGCTGGTGCGCTAAGAGTCGGTCACGGCGCCGAGGCTCGCGCTCGACACCAGCTTCGCGTACTTCGCCAGCACGCCCGTCGTGTAGCGCGGTGCGGGTGCCTTCCACGCCGCGCGCCGCCGGGCGATCTCCGCCTCCGGCAGCTCCAGCTCGAGCCGCCGCCGCTCGGCGTCGATCGTGATTGTATCGCCGTCCCGCACCAGGGCGATTGCGCCGCCTACGGCCGCCTCCGGTGCCACGTGTCCCACCACCAGGCCGTACGTCCCGCCCGAGAACCGCCCGTCGGTGATGAGCCCGACCTTGTCGCCCAGCCCGGCACCGATGATCGCCGACGTGGGGGAAAGCATCTCGCGCATGCCCGGTCCGCCCTTGGGACCCTCGTACCGGATCACGACGATGTCCCCCGGCTTGATGCGGCCCGCCAGGATCGCGGCGAGCGAATCTTCTTCGCAGTCGAATACCCGCGCCGGGCCGGTCATCTTCACGTGTTTGATCCCCGTGATCTTCGCGACCGCGCCCTCGGACGCCAGGTTGCCGCGCAGCACCGCGAGGTGTCCCTGCGCGTACAGCGGCCGACCCCACGGCCGGATCACGTCCTGATCGCTACGCGGCTCCTCCGGCACGTCCCGCAGCACCTCGGCCACGCCCTGGCCGGAGACCGTCGCCGCGTCGCCGTGCAGCGCCCCATGAGCCAGGAGGATCTTCATCACCTGGGGGACGGCTCCCGCGCGGTGCAGGTCCGTGGTCACGAATCGGCCCGAGGGCTTGAGATCGCACAGCACGGGCACGCGCTCCCGCACGGTTTCGAAATCGTCGAGCGTGAGCGGCACACCCGTGGCCCGCGCGATGGCGAGCAGGTGCAGCACGGCGTTGGTCGAGCCCCCCAGCGCCATGACGACGGCGATGGCGTTCTCGAACGCGGCGCGGGTGAGGATGGCGCGCGGCCGCCGGTCGCGGCGCACCGCGTCCAGGAGCACCTCCGCCGAGCGCGCGGCGCTCTCGCCCTTCTCGGCGTCCTCGGCGGCCATGGTCGAGGAGTACGGCAGGCTCATGCCCATCGCCTCGATGGCCGACGACATCGTGTTCGCGGTGAACATGCCGCCGCAGGCGCCGGCGCCGGGACAGGCCCGGCGCTCCACCTCGAGCAGATCCGCCTCTGAGAGCTTGCGCGCGCTGTACTGACCGACCGCCTCGAACGCGCTCACGACGGTCAGATCCTGTCCTTTGTAATGTCCCGGCTTGATGGTGCCGCCGTACACGAACACCGCGGGAATGTTCATGCGCGCGATGGCGATCAGCGCGCCCGGCATGTTCTTGTCGCACCCGCCCACGGCCAGCACGCCGTCCACGCACTGCGCATTGCACACCGTCTCGATCGAGTCGGCGATCACTTCGCGCGAGACGAGGGAGTATTTCATCCCCTCGGTGCCCATGGAGATGCCGTCGCTCACCGTGATCGTGCCGAAGGTCTGGGGCATGCCGCCGGCGGCGCGCACGGCGGCCTCGGCGCGCAGCGCCAGGTCGTTGAGCTTGGCGTTGCAGGGCGTGATCGTACTGTGCGCGTTCGCGATGCCGATGATCGGCTTCGTGAAGTCCTGATCGCCGAACCCGACGGCGCGCAGCATCGCGCGGTTGGGCGTGCGCTCCACGCCCGCCGTGATCGCGCGGCTCCGGAGGGGGCTCATCGGCTCATCGCTCGCTCCACCTCGTCCAGGTGCGGGTCGATCTCGATCGGCCGGTTGGCGTGCGGGGGAGCCGGATCGCGCTCCTGGTGATAGTGCGTCACACTCGCCGGATCCTTGAGGACGTGCCCAGTGAGGATCGCCACGACCCGCTCCGCGCTCTTGATCACGCCGTCGCGCGCCAGCCGTCGCGTGCCCGCGATGGCCGCGGCGCTCGCGGGCTCGCAGCCGATGCCGGCTCCATCGACCACCGCCTTCGCCTCGAGAATCTCATCGTCCGTTACCGCGATGACCACGCCGTCGGTGTCGCGCACGGCGCGCACGGCGCGGTCGTACGACACGGGGTTGCCGATCTGGATCGCCGTCGCCACGGTGTGGGGCTCCACCCGGTGGCGCCGCGCGAATCCCTCCCGGAAGCTCAACGCGAACGGCGCCGCGCCCTCCGCCTGTACCGCGGCGAGACGGGGGAGGCGGTCGATCAACCCCCACTCACTCGCCTCGGCCAGCGCCTTGCCGAAGGCGGCCGTGTTTCCGAGGTTGCCGGCGGGCACCACGATCCAATCGGGTGGCTGCCAGGCGAGCTGCTGCAGCAGCTCGAGCACGATCGTCTTCTGACCCTCGAGACGGAACGGGTTCACCGAATTGAGAAGGTACACGCCCAGCCGCTCGCTCGCCTGATCGGCCAGCTCGAGGCACTGGTCGAAGCTGCCGCGCACCAGCAGCGTGCGGGCGCCGTAGGCGAGCGCCTGGGCCAGCTTGCCCAGGGCGACGTTGCCCTTGGGAACGAGCACCAGGGCCGGCAGACCGCCCAGCGCGGCGTACGCGGCGAGCGCGGCGGCCGTGTTGCCGGTCGACGCGCACGCCACCGCGCGTGCGCCGATGCGCCGGGCCTGCGTCACTCCCACGGTCATCCCGCGGTCCTTGAACGACCCCGTGGGGTTCTGGCCCTCGTGCTTGAGCAGCAGGGTCGGAACGCCCGCCCAGCGTGCTACCGCCGCGCCCGTCATGAGCGGCGTGTTGCCCTCGGGATAGCAAAGCACATCTTCCGTCGCCGCGCTCGGGAGCACCGCCTCGCGGTAGCGCCACACGCCCGATGCCAGCACGCCCCGCCGCACGCCCCAGCGCGCGTCGAACGTCGCCCGCAGCGCACCCGCGCCCGCGGGACGCTGGTGGCGCACCTCGAGCAGGCCGTGGCACTGCGGGCAGCGAGTATGGGGGTCGGTCTCGGGGATCTCACTGCCACAGCTCGTGCAGAGCTGCCAGGTGTCGCTCATGCGCCGGCGATTTTCAACACGTCGTTCAGAATGCCGCCCGCGGTCACCGCCGGCCCCGCGCCCGGTCCGGTGATGACGAGCGGATTCTTCTTGTAGCGCATGGTCGTGAAGATAAACTGATTGTCGGTCCCGTTGAGCGAGGCCATCGGGCTCGACGCGTCGACCACCACCAGCCCGACGCGGATGCGGCGCGGCGTCACGATCGCCCGGTAGCGCAGCACGCCGCCGCGCGCGGCGGCCGCGGCCACGCGCTTCTCCCATGGCGCGTCGTATTCCTCGAGGCGCCGCAGGAACTCCTCCGGCGACAGGTGCTCCGCGCCGTCGGGGACGAGCGACTCGACGGCGATGTCCCCGAGCTCTCCCGGAAAGCCCAGCAGCCGTCCGAGAATGAGCGCCTTGCGCGCCACGTCGAGCCCCGAGAGGTCGTCGCGCGGGTCGGGCTCGGGATACCCCTTGGCGATCGCGCCGCGCAGCGCCGCCGAGAACCCCGTGCCCCGGCCCAGCTCGCCGAACAGGTAGCCGAGCGTGCCGGACGGGCAACCCTCGATCTTCGCGACGCGGTCGCCCGACTCGACGAGCTTCTGGTAGGTGTCGATGATCGGCAGGCCCGCACCCACGGTCGCCTCGTGCAGCAGGCGACGGCCGTGCGTCTGGGCGGCCGCGCGCAGGGCGTCGTAGCGCCGCTTGTCGGCGGTGACGGGACGCTTGTTGGCCAGCACCACGTGCATCCCCGCGCCGAGCGCCGTCTTGATCGTGTCGGTCGTGTCGTCGGCCGTGAGGTCCACGAGCACGGGGTTCGAGAGCGCGTGCCGCGCCACGAATCCGACCGCCTCGGCTGCGGCCGCCCGCCGCCCGCCGGTGGCCTTGGCGAGCGGCGTGCCCTTGGCCTTCGCGGCGGCGAGCGTCGCCAGCCGCCGCGGCGAGAGGCCGCGCGCGTCGAACACGAGACCGCTCCGGTCGATCAGTCCCACGATGCGGAGCGTGAGTCCATCCTGCTTCACCTTTGCGATCATCGGGGCGAGCGTGCGCCCGATCTGTCCGAACCCCAGCAGCACCACGTCGGTCCGGTCGGGGTGCGCCACCGCGCCGCCGCCGATCTTCGAGAGCTGGAACGCCGCGTGCACGGCGCGCTGGGCCCGCGGCGCGTCCTTGGCGTCGACCACGAGCGAGAGGTTCAGCTCGGACGAGCCCTGCGCCGTGGCGATCACGTTGATCCGCGCCTCCGCCAGCGCCGAGAACACGCGCGCGGCGATGCCGGGCGTGCCCGCCATCCCGAGTCCGACCACCACCAGCGTCGCGAGACCGGTCCGCACCTCCACGCCGTCGATCTCCTGGCGCCCGATCTCCGGTCGGAACGTCTCCTCCAGACTCTTGCGGGCGCGCTCGGCGCTCTCGGCCGGCACACTGAAGCAGATCGAGTGCTCCGACGACGCCTGGGTGATGAGCGAGACGGAGATGCCCTGGTGATGCACCGCGGCGAAGGTGCGGGCCGCGATGCCCGGGACGCCCAGCATGCCGCTGCCGGCAACCGTCAACAGGGCTTGCTGCGGGATTGCCGACAGCGCCTTCACCGGGTACTGGTGCAGCGTGCGGCGGCGCGAGATCTCCGTGCCGAGCGACGTGGGATCGGCGAAGGGGCGGATCCGGATCGCCACATTGCGCTTGATCACCGGAATCAGCGCCCGGGGGTGCAGCACCTTGGCGCCGTAGTAGGCGAGCTCGGCCGCCTCCCGCACGTGCAGCTGCGGCACCACCCGCGCGTCGGGGACGATGCGCGGATCGGCGGTCAAGAGGCCCGGCACATCCTTCCACAGCGACACCTCGCGCGCGCCCAGCACCCGCGCCAGCAGCGTCGCGGTGAGATCCGAGCCCCCCCGCCCGAGCGTCGCCACCTGACCGTCCGGCGCGGCGCCGAGAAAGCCGGGCACGACGGGTACCACGCCGCGGGCCAAGAGCGGCCGCAGCACCGTGCGGGCGCTCCGCTCCGTCCGACGCAGGTCGGGCGACGCGTTGCCGAACGTGCCGTCGGTCTGCACGATCTCGGCGGCGTCGACGTACGTCGCGCGGCAGCCGGCGGCGTCCAGGGCCGCCGCGAACAGCCGGGCCGACAGCCGCTCCCCCCGCGCGGCGAGGTAGTCGGTGGTGCGGGGCGTGAGCTCGCCCAGAACACCGAGGCCGCCCGCCACCTGCTCCAGCTCGGCGAACGCCGCGTCAATCAGGCGCAGCAACTCCTCCAGCCGCGCGCCCGCGGGCACCAACGCCCGTGCCGCGGCGGCGTGCTGAGCGCGCAGCGCCTCGGCGGCGGCGCGCACCTGACTCGCGTCGCCGCGCGCCGCGCGGGCCGCGCCGTCGAGGAGCGCGTCGGTCACTCCGCCCATCGCCGACACGACCACCACCAGCGCGTCCGGGCGCTGGGCCCGCACGATGCCGACCGCATGCCGGATCGCCGCGGCGTCCGCGAGCGATGCGCCGCCGAACTTGTGGATGTGGGGAGGACGCGTGGAGCGGGCCCGAGCCATGGATCCTCAGTCGATCTCGTAACCGCCGGCCGGGCGATCGGCGTGGAACGCCTGCGCCACGATGCCACGGCCTTTCCAGGCCCGCACCATGGCGTCGCCCACCGCGCGCGCGCGGTCGGCCGCGACCACCGCGACGACGGTCGGTCCCGAGCCGGAGAGCGTGGCGCCGGGCGCGCCCGCCTGCCGCGCCGCGCTCGTCACCTCGTCGTACCCCGGGACGAGGGCGCGGCGGAACGGCACGTGCAGCACGTCATCGAGCCCCGCGGCCAGCAGGCGCAGGTCGGCGTGCGCCAGGCCGTGAACCAGTGCGGCGCTCTTCGCGGCCGCCCGCGCCGCGTCCGCGTGCGGCAGCGTGGCCGGCAGCGCGGCGCGCGCGCGCGTCGTCTCCACGGTGAACTCCGGCACGGCGAACACCAGCGCGAGCGACGGGTGCATTGGCAACGGCGTCACGACCAGGCCGTCGGGGTCGCGCAGCACGAGGTTGGCGCCACCGAATACGGCGGGCGCGACGTTGTCGGGATGGCCTTCGAGCTCGCTCGCGAGCTCGGCCAGGGCGGGGGCATCGAGCTCGAGCCCCAGCAGCCCCACAGCGGCCGCGGCCCCCGCCACTGTCGCGGCCGCCGAAGAGCCCAGGCCCCGCGCGACCGGAATGTCGGACTCGGCCGTCAGCGCGAGGCCGGCGGGCGGCTCCTGCCGGGCGCGCCGGCACGCGGCCAGGAAACCACGATACAGCAGGTCTGCCTCCGGCGCCGTATCGAGCGCGCGGAGCGTGCCGCCACGCTCGATCGCAACGGGCGCGGTCGGCTTCCGGGCCCCCCCCCCGGGCACAGCTCGGGCGGTGACGCGGAGCCAGCGCCCGATGGCCACTCCGACGCAGTCAAACCCGGCGCCCAGATTGGACGTCGAGCCGGCCACCCGCACGGTCACACTCGCACGCATCGCCTTCTCTTTCGGGAAACAGAAAAGCCCGGGCAGTGCCACGCCGCGGGCGGTCGCCTTTTAGCACCTTGTTTAACGTGGCGGCAATACGCGGCAAATCACCACGAGCACGGCGGTTGTAGGTATGTTCAATACTCGCCGCAGGCATCCGGTGCGTCAAGGAGCAGCGATGGAGAAGATCCGGGTCGGCATTCTCGGGGCGACGGGGACCGTCGGGCAGCGCTTGCTGCAGCTGCTCGAGCGGCATCCGCAGTTCACCGTCACCGCGCTGGCGGCGTCCGACCGGTCCCAGGGCAGGCCCTACGCCGAGGCGTGCGCCTGGAGACTCCCGGGCGAGGTGCCGGTTGCCGTGCGGGGCCTCGTGGTCCAGCCGCCCGAGCCGCCGCTCGACTGCGACCTGGTCTTCTCGAGCCTCCCCTCGGACGTGGCGGGGCTGGTCGAGACGCGCTTTGCCCGCGCCGGGTACCCGGTCCTCACCAATTCGTCGCCGCACCGCATGGACGACGCGGTGCCCTTGCTCATTCCCGAGGTGAACCCCGACCATCTGGCGCTGCTCGACGCCTGCAAACAGACGGGCGGTGGCTTCATCGTCGCGAACCCCAACTGCTCCACGGTGATGATCGCGCTCGCCCTGGCACCGCTCGCCGCCCGGTTCGGCGTGGTGGCGGTGGCCGCGACGACGCTGCAGGCCATCTCGGGCGCGGGATACCCCGGCGTCGCGTCGCTCGACATCACCGACAACGTGGTCCCCTTCATCGCCGAGGAAGAGGAGAAGATCGAGCGCGAAACACGCAGGATCCTGGGCTCTCTCGATGCGGGTCGTGTGACCCCCGCGCCATGCGCAGTGAGCGCGCAGTGCCACCGCGTGAACGTCGTCGATGGGCACCTGGCGGCCGTGCGGGTCAAGCTCGGCAGACCCGCCGAGCCGGCCGAGCTGCGCGAGGCGTGGGCGTCCTTCACGGGCCTGCCGCAGGCGCTCCGCCTGCCCACCGCCCCCGAGCGGCCCATCGTCGTGCGCGACGAGCCGGACCGCCCGCAGCCGCGGCTCGACCGCGAGACGGGGCGGGGGATGAGCGTCACCGTCGGCCGGATCGCCCGGGACGCGGTGCTGGGGCACCGTTTTGTGGCGCTCAGCCACAACACGATCCGAGGGGCCGCGGGTGCGGCCGTGCTCAACGCCGAGCTGCTGCTCGCGAAGGGGTACCTCGCGGCGCGCTGAGGCGTCCCCGTGTGATCCCGGTCACGTGTGACCAGCGGCCCGGCTCCGCAGTCTTTAGGTTCGGAAGCGCTGCGGCAGCCTCGTTCACTCTGCAACTCGCGCAGCGCGCTCGCACCCGAACCGTCGGAGGATTGTCGCATGCGCCGTGTCACCCCGAGTGCCGCGCGGGCCGTCGCCGGCACGATCGTTGTCGCGCTGTTCGCTGCATGCTCCACCTCGCCCGTCACGTCTCCCCAGAATCCCGTCCTCACTCAACCGCAGGCCAACGCCGTCGCCGAAGTCGTCGCGACCGACGCGGCCTCGCTCGTCGGTGGGGCGACGCTCGACGAGGCGACCGGCATGCCGTTCGCCGTGGCCCCGATGCCGGGGGAGCCGGCGATGGCCGCGTCGTCTGCGACCTGCAGTCCTACACCCACGCCGTCTCCGGTGACGAACTCGGACGGCGACCCCGTGCCCGATTCGGTGCGGGTCGATTTCACCGGCTGCACGTTCACGGGCGGCGGGCACACCGTCACCCTGAGCGGCTCGATCGACATCGTCGACCCGACGCCCACCACGACTGATCGCGCGTTCCGGACGCGCTCCAACGCTTTCACCCGCAGCGTCACCACCTCGGCGACGGGGACCTCGCGCTCCGTGGTCGAAAACGGCGTCCGCTCGGTGGTGAGCAGCGCCGATCAGATTCAGCTCCTGGATACGACGCGGACCGATTACACGTACGGCAGCGGCGCCACCGCGTCGCACGCCCGCAAGTGGCTGGCGACCTTCGCGGCGGACCAGGCTGGCTCGATCCAGATGGGTTCGCGCCTCCCGAGCGGGAAGTGGACCATCTCCGGGTCGTCCACATTTACGTCGGGTACCGACAGCTACTCGCTGTCCGTGACGACGAGCGATCCCCTCCATTACAACACCAGCTGCAGCGTCGAGCCCCGGTTCGATTCGGGGACGCTCACGGCGGTCGTCACCAAGGGCACCGCGTCGACCACCGTCACGATTACGTTCACCGCGTGCGGCCAATACTCGGTGACCAGGTCGGCCGCCTAGGGCTCGACTGACCCCGGGCGCAAGCCCGGGGTGACGGGAAGTTCGGTTGTGTAGACCGCTTGGGGCCTGAGGCCCGATCCGCTGCCGGATCGGGCCTCAATGCTTATAATGGGCCTCTGGTCCATGCCCACGTCATCCTCAACCCTGCCGCGGGGCGCGGCGCGGCGGCGCGCGCGCTCGACCCGATTGTGCGCGAGTTCCGGCGCCAGGGCTGGGGCGTGGAGGCCGAGCGTACCGCTCGTCCCGGGGACGGCGTCGAGCTCGCCGCGCGCGCGGTCCGCGCGGGGGCGCGCCATGTCGTGGCCGTGGGCGGCGACGGTACCGTGCACGAGGTGGCGAACGGCCTGCTGCACGCGACCGGGCCGGTCGGGGCGCAGCACGGTGCGCCCCTCCTGGGCGTCGTGCCGATCGGCACCGGAAACGACTTCGCCAAGCTGGTGGGCGTGTACCGGCATGCCCCGGTGCACGCCGTGCAGCGCCTCGTCACCGCGCGCCCCGTCGCGTTCGACGTGGGGCGCGTGTTCGGCGAGTACTTCGTGAACAGCGCGGGCGTCGGGTTCGGGGCCGAGGTGGTCCGCGTCCGGAACGCCATGCCGGGTCTGTCGGGGTTCCTGTCGTATTTCGTCCCCGTGTTCCGCGCGTTCGCACGGTTTCGGCCTCCGCGCCTCGAGGTGCGGGCGTCCGGATTCGGCGAGACGGGGTACATGATGATGGTCGAGATCTGCAATGGCACGACGGCGGGAGGGAGCTATCGCTTCGCTCCGGCGGCGCTGCCCGGAGACGGGC